>Ga0302314_10000466_pt1 | contig 75304 bp, 56 predicted proteins | sample III_Palsa_N2_3_FD_200533 | JGI IMG/M metagenome (GOLD analysis project Ga0302314, IMG submission 200533) | Peat permafrost microbial communities from Stordalen Mire near Abisko, Sweden - III_Palsa_N2_3 | ecosystem: Environmental > Terrestrial > Soil > Palsa > Peat permafrost | place: Sweden...
GGACGATCCGATGCCGATGCCGCCGAACAAGCCGAAGCTTTCGGATGACGATATTGCGGTGGTTGAGCAGTGGGTGAAGGCCGGTGCGCTGATGCCGGACGATGCTCCGAAACCCTAAGACGATGCCCCGAAGCCCTAAGCGGGCGACCACGAATCTGGACGGATTTCGGCGGATTTGAGCCGAATTCGGACGGGTTGACCACGAGTTTGAGCAGGACCGACGCGCCTTTTGGCTCTTTTCGAGCTGAAAGGGCGTTTTTTTGTGGTTTTTTTGTGGTTCGTTGCCGTGAATCCGTGGCGTTTTCGCGACGCCTGGCTGTGGACGGGGCGCGAGGAGGAGGTTAGGTGTCGACCCTCCCCCCGGGGGCACGAGGAGTTCCTTTATTTTGTGCACGTTAGCTCGGCTAAGCGAGGTAAATTCATCAATCTGCGGGGGTTAGCGGTCAAATTCCTCTCAGGAAAGGAGTTACGGGGGTGGGGGTCACTTTTCCGGAGTGGGGTCAGGTGCCGAGCGGGAGAACCTTCGCCTTCGTATCGGCATGGGACGGGGGACTTTTCTCGCCGGTTTGAGCTTGGCGAGTTCCCTGGCGGAATAGACGGCGACGGTCGCATCCGAAAACTCAATCAGTGCCTTCCCGTCGGTACGATCAACTGTGACTATCTCAAGTCTCTTGTTGTTCATATCGGACTCCTTGGGAAATTCGATGCTTCGCGGGGGGGGGGGAGTTTTCAGCGCGTGGTCAATGTTCGACAACGCCGGAGGTGGATTGCCGTAACTATGCTCGGGCCGGGCGAGACACGGCCGGGGTCTGTCTTCGATTTCGCTTCGATTTCGATAACGCCGGATTGGCGTTTTACAACGCCGGTGGGGGGATGTGGCATCCATGGCAGCATGAATCAACTTGGGCGAGCGCCGGTGGAGGGCAAGCGAGGGGTGAGCCACCTGCTGTTGCTGGCGATCCTGGCGATTATTGTCCTGGTGTTTGCGTGGCTGACGATGCATCCGGGATCGACGCCGGCAACGCCCCATGCGCTGAACCCGACCTCTTCTCCAAATGCCACGCCGCCGTCGCATTGAGGGCAGGTGTCCTGCCGGACGAGCCCGCTGCGCGCGGGGCGGTCCCTTCGGGACGGGTGTTGGGCTTTGCGTGGTCCTCCCGTTGGTCGGCGCGAGGATTTGTCTGGGCGTTTGGCATGCCGGGAACGCGGAGAGATAAGTTGAGGCGACCGGTCAGGATCAAAACTTTGTCAGGATCAAAACCAGATCAGGATCAAAACCAATTGAATGGATTCCACCACTGGCTGATGGTCGGGGAAGAGATAGAGTCTTCCAGACCCCACCACCCTTCAAAGTGTGCGGAGTAGTTCTTGCCACGGGTGTCGAGTATCGATACATCGCAGGTGTAGGGATTCTGGCGGACTTCGGGGCGTGGACCGCGCTGGCTTTGCTGCAAATCATATTTCAGGGTGAGAGAGGCCGATTGCACGAGCGTCCGGTCCGATCCAGAGCGTGCGACCATATCCCAAAACATCTTCGTGTACCAACGCGGCAACTGGGAGATGGGTTCGCGCAAGAGGCCTGCGGGTCGGCCCTCCCCTGTTATGAAGTCGATGGTCAGCGTGTTGAGCCCGGTCTGCTGTGCAAACCTCAGAATGTGCCCCATCGCGTAGTCGTCGGCGGAGTAATTCGTGAGGCTGGTGAAGGAATGGCCGATGCTGTGGACGACGCTTTTTAGAACCTTGAAGCGCGGCATGGGGGAACCTGATTGCTAAGATGGCAGGGCAATCGTCATCGTAGCAAGACAAACCGAGGCCCTGTCAGAAGCCCGATTCGTCGCTGCTTATGCGAGTGACGACAGTGGCGGATCTGTGAGTTTACTCCCGTCGTTTGCCGGGTTACTTGTTGACTTGGAGTGGGAGTTGGATGGTGCCGAGGCGGCCGGTGGTGATGTCCCAGATGGCGAGGTAGAGGTAGTCCTGGCCTTTGGGGAGGTTGATCTGCTGCTCGAAGTCGATGACGCCGTGGGTGGTGGCGCTGAGCTTGACGGGGTCGAGGGTGATGGTGAACTGCTGGGCGGCGCGGGCGATGGCGAGGCCATCCTGATTGAAGGCGAGGGTGGCGGCGCCGAGGATGACGTGGGGCTGGCCGTCGATGGGGTGGAGGAAGAAGTCCTGGACGGGCGCGGTGAAATGGATGGAGTAGGCGATCTCGTCTTTTTTGGGGGGCTTGGGTGTGTAGTTTTGCGGCGCGGCGGAGGAGACGGCAGGGAGCTCGGACTGGGGGAGGACGCGGGCGCGGAAGATGATGGGCTCGTCGTGCGGGGCGAGGGTGGCGGTCTCGCCGTGGGAGCGGAGCAGGGTGCGGGGACGGTCGGTGGGGGTTTTGGTGTTGCTGCCGTCGTCGAAGTAGCCGTGGCGGTAGCTGAGGGTGTAGGAGGCGCCTGTGACCTGGACTTTGACCTTGTGCCACTTGTTGTCCAGGCGGGAGTCCTGGGGGGTGTAGGTGAGGGTGTAGAAGCTGGCGTCGGTGGCGAGGAGCTTGGTGGTGAGCTGGGAGAGGCCGTTGGTGTTGTAGAAGGCGTGGCCGCCGGTGGCTTCGGCGACGTCGTCCATGAGGGCGTGCTGGTCGAACTCATGGAAGGGTGGGTAGACCGTGAGGCCGCGGGCGTCGATGGGGTAGAGGGCGATGCGGCTGGTTTCGAGGGCGTCGTAGAGGGGTTGGAGGTTGAGGCCGGCGGGGAGGGTGGTGGCGTCGGGGGTGAGGAAGAAGCTGGAGCCGCCGGAGAACCAGAGGACGTTTTTGCGGCCTGGGAGCTGGGAGAGGTAGGAGATGATCTGCTGGAGGGTCTGGTAGTCGTTGGCATCCTGCGCGGCGGGATTGCGGAGGTGGGGGATGGCTTTGTGGATGGCGGTGAGGAGGCGCGCGTGGTCGTCGGTGAAGTTCTGGAGGAGGAGGGTGTACTCGCCGGTGCGGGCGTAGATGGCGATGGGCTGGCCGGGAGGGAGGGTGGGGAGGAACTTTTCGAGCTGCTGGTTGAGGTACATCTGGTCGACGACGTTGAGGGTGGTGGTGTCGAGGAAGAGGATGTTGGAGGTGGCGGTGGGGTGGAGGAGATAGTCGTTGGAGAAGGTGTTGGGCGAGGTGGAGGCGAGCTGGAGGGTGGGAGATGGGGGCTGGGGGAGGTGCTCTTCGAAGGAGGCGAGCTGCTGGGGCTGGTTGTTGTCGAAGATGCGGAAGACGGAGCGGTCGAGGCCGTGGACGGGGTTGCCGTGGGAGTCGATGACGGTGACGTCGGTGAGGACGACGCGGGTGCTGGTGTGGAGGGTGTAGGCGGGGGTGGTTGGCGCGGTTGGGGTTTGGGCGGAGAGCTGCGCGGGGATGAGGATGAGTGGGAGGAACGCGGTGAGGAGGCGCAACATCGGATCACCTGCCTTGGGAGGCTGACGGACTGATCGTTAGCGGAGTGATGGCTAACAGACTGATCATTAGACGGCTTGGGCGGGATGGAGTTGCAAGGGAGGCTGGTGGGCTGGTTAGGATTGGGCGGCGAGGAGGGCCTGGCGGGCGAGGTCGGTGAAGGTATCGCGGAGCTCTGGGGGGTGGTGGATGACGATCGGGCGGCCAAAGGTGAGGAGCATGGCAGCGAAGAGCTGGAGGCGGTCGCGGTTGCAGCGGAGGCGGGTGCCTCCGTGATCGTCTTCGGTGGCGACGCGCCAGGGGGCGAAGGTGCGGGTGGCTTCGGCGATGGGGAGGTCGATCCAGACGTCGATCTGGTGGTCGGACTGAACGAAGGGCATGCGCTGGTTGAGGTAGGTGCGGGCGTCGAATTTCTTGGGGCGCTTGAAGGTTTTGGTGCGGAGTTCGAGTTGGGTGACGCGATCGAGGCGGAAGGTGCGGATGGCTTTGCGGGAGATGCAGTGGCCGATGAGATACCAGCGGCCGTCGGTGTGGAGGACGGCGTAGGGCTTGATCTCGCGGCGGGTGCGGACGCTGGCGTTGGAGAGATAGGTGAAGCGGATGCGGCGGCAGCCGCGGATGGCGGAGGCGGCGAGGATGAGGGATTGGGCGGAGGTGGAGACGACCCATGGGCCGGGTTCGACGGCGACGACGTCTTCGACAGTGAGGAGGCTTTCGCGGAGGGCTTCAGGGAGGACGCGGCCGAGCTTGGCGAGTGCGCCTTCGGTGGCGGGGGCGAAGGCGGAGAGGCCGAGCTGGCGGAGGGCGCGGAGGCCGAGTGAGAGGGCGAAGGCTTCTTCGTCGGTGAAGAGCAAGGGGGGAAGGCGGAAGCCGGGGAGCAGGCGGTAGGAGCCGCCAACGCCGCGTGTGGACTCGATGGGGATGCTGAGGTCCTTGAGGCGAACGATGTAGCGCTGCACGGTGCGGAGGTCGACTTCGAGGCGTTGGGCGAGCTCGGCGCCGGTGACGTGGTCGCGGGCCTGGAGGATCTCGAGGACGGTGAGGACGCGCATGATGGGGTCATACATAGGAATTTGATTATTCAACAGAATTACGACAGAGTCTGTCGGGAATGGTGGTTAGTCTCTTCTTCAGCCCAAGCAGGGCATGAGGAGAAACGAGATGGCGACTGAAGTGATTCAGGAGATGCAGGAGAATGTCGAGACGGCGGCGGATGTGTTGAACCACTGGCAGGGACACAGGCGGGTGACGCGGCGGACGATTGACGCGTTTCCGGATGAGAAGCTGTTCCAGTTTTCGGTGGGCGGGATGCGGCCGTTTGCGGATCTGGTGTGGGAGATGATTCGGATGGCGGTCCCGATTGTGGATGGGGTCGCGACGGGAAAGTGGGCGGAGTACAAGGGGGAGAAGCCGGAGACGAAGAGCGAGCTGTTGAAGCTGTGGGACGTGCAGACGAAGGCGCTCGATGAGCGGTTTGGGACGATTCCGCAGCATCGGTTCAGCGAGGTGGATACGGCGTTTGGGCAGTGGACGATGACCGGGCTGGCGACGATTCAGTATGCGATCGATAACGAGATCCATCATCGCGGGCAGGGGTATGTGTATCTGCGGGCGCTGGGGATTGAGCCACCGCATTTCTGGGAGCGGGACTGATTTTGTTGCCTAACTTGCGATGAAGGATTGAGGGAAGCGCGTTTGCGGAGAAGTCTCCGTGGACGCGCTTTGGCTTTGGTGATGGCGGCTGGGTTTTTTCGGGGTTGGGGTGCATCCGATAAGATGCTCGCATGCGTGAGGTTCGTGTGGTGATCGCGCGTAGGGCGAAAGGATGCGTTCCATGGTTCGATTTACGCGCCGCAGATTTCTGGCGGCTGGCTCGACGGTTGCGGGACGTTTGTTGCTGGGTGGACGGGCGGAGTGGGCTCAGACTACGGCAGGTCATGCGAATGAACTGAAGCTTTGGTATACGCAGCCTGCGTCGCAATGGGTGGATGCGCTGCCGATTGGGAATGGGCGGCTGGGAGCCATGGTCTATGGCGGCGGTGCGGTTCATCCGACGGATCGGAAGGACGCGGCGGCTGAGGAGGGAGCGGGGCCGGTGGAGACGGATCCGGCGCGCGAGACGCTGCAGTTGAATGAGGACACGCTGTGGTCGGGGATGCCGGTGGATGGGAACAATCTGCATGCGAAGGAGACGCTGCCTGCGGTGCGGCGGGCGGTGCTCGAGCAGAAGGATTATCACCTGGCGGATCAGCTTGCGCAGAAGATGCAGGGGCTGTTTGCGGAGGCGTATCAGCCGATGGGGATGCTGCATGTGGATTGCACACATGACGGCACGGTGATGGAGTATCGGCGGGAGCTGGACCTTGCGACGGCCACGGCGGTGACGCGGTATCGCGTGGGCGATGTGGCGTATGAGCGGGCGGCGTTTTCGTCGGCGCCGGATCAGGCGATTGTGCTGCGGCTGTCGGCAAGCAGGCCGGGGCAACTCAATGCGACGGTCTGGATGGATGGGGCGCTGGTGAAGTCGGTGGAGGCGATGGGGTCCAATCGGCTGATGCTGGCGGGGAAGGCGGCGAAGCATATCGCGGGCGCGGGGCATCCGGGGAGTGATACGCCGGTGGTGCTATCGGATGTGCCGGGCGAGGGGATGTACTATGCGGCGGTGCTGGAGGTAAAGGCCGATGGTGGGCGAGTGACGGCGCATGGGGACAAGCTGGTTATCGAAGGGGCGACGAGCTGTGTGCTGGTGCTGACGGCGGCTACCGGGTATCGCGGGTTTGAGCAGAAGCCGGATACGCCGGTCGATGTGGTGAAGGAACGGGCTGCGCGGCAACTGGATGCGGTGGCGACACGGAGCTTTGCGGCGTTGCAGGAGCGGCATCGCGCGGAGTATCGAAGGCTGTTTGAGCGGGCGGAGCTTACGATTGGTTCGGAGGCGGTATCGGGTTCGGGCGCGGCGCAGCCGACGGATGAACGGCTGAAGAATTTTGCGGCGAAGCCTGATCCTTCGTTGCTGGCGCTCTACTTTCAGTATGGGCGATATCTGTTGATCAGCAGTTCGCGGACGGGGACGCAGCCGGCGAATCTGCAGGGGATCTGGAGCTACCAGGTACAGCCGCCGTGGAGCAGCAACTGGACGTCGAACATCAATGTGCAGATGAACTACTGGCCTGCGGAGAGTTGCAACCTGGGCGAGTGTGTCGAGCCGCTGCTGGGGTTTGTCGGCGACCTGAGCAAGACGGGTGCGCGTGCGGCGCAGGAGACGTATGGGCTGCCGGGTTGGGTGTCGCATCACAACATCGATCTATGGCGCGCGGCGAACCCGGTGGGGATGGGCGTGGGCGATCCGACCTGGGCGAACTGGGGGATGAGCGGGCCGTGGCTGTGCGCGCATCTGTACGAGCACTACCTGTTTACGCGCGATGTGGAGTTCCTGCGGGAGCGGGCGTATCCGGTGATGAAGGGCTCGGCGGAGTTCTATCTGGCGTGGCTGATTGAGGATGGACAAGGGCATCTGACGACGTGCCCATCGTGGTCGACGGAGAACAACTTTATGGCACCGGATGGCAAGCCTGCGGTGACGAGCGCGGGCTGCACGATGGATATGGCGCTGATCCGCGAGCTGTTTGCGAACTGCATGGCTGCGGCGAAGACGTTGGGGATTGATGACGCGTTTGCGGCGAAGCTAAGTGCGGCGCGGGCGCGGCTGGTCCCGTACCAGGTGGGCCGATATGGGCAGTTGCAGGAGTGGTCGGTCGACTTTGAGGAGAGCACGCCGGGGCAGCGGCATATGTCGCATATGTACCCGCTCTATCCGGGCAGTGAGATTACGCTTCGGGGAACGCCGGAGCTGGCGAAGGCGGCACGGGTGTCGCTGGAGCGAAGGCTGGCGAATGGTGGAGCGTATACGGGTTGGAGCCGGGCGTGGGCGATTGCGTTCTGGGCGCGGCTGGGAGATGGAGACAAGGCGTGGGAGTCGTTGAGTATGCTGATGCAGCACAGTACAAATCTGAATCTGTTCGATACGCATCCGGCGGGGAAGACGTCGATCTTCCAGATCGATGGGAACTTCGGCGCGACGGCCGCGATGGCGGAGATGCTGATGCAGAGCCATACGGGCGTGATCGATCTGCTGCCTGCGTTGCCGTCGGCGTGGCCGAGTGGTGCGGTGAAAGGGCTGAAGGCGCGCGGTGCGGTGGAGGTGGATCTGACGTGGGAGAACGGGAAGGCGGTTGCGGCGGTGGTTCGGCCGGAGTTTGCGGGGGAGTATCGGCTGCGTGTGCCAACGGGGCAGAAGATTGCGAGCGTTGTTGGTGGAGGAGCGGTTGGGCTGCGGACGCTTGCGGAGGGTGAGGTTGGCTGCACGCTGGCGGCGAAGCGCACGTATCGGGTGAGCTTTGCTTAGAGAGGTAGAGGTGGTTGGCGGCGCTTGTTGTTGAAGGCTTCAAGATGTTTTGAGAGTCTTCAAGCTAGTGCGTGCTCTGGACAACGCGGCTTGTTTCCCTTACCGTTCTTCGGTACCCGCAGGGACGTGGGGCTCTTCTTTGAAAGGCGAATCATTCGATGATCGATCGCAGAACATTTCTTCAATCGGCTGCAAAGACCGCTGCTTTCGCGGGTTCGGCAACACGCTTTCATCAACTGCTTGCGCAGCCTTCGCTGGTGCAGGCGAAGTCCGCGAGTGACACGATTCATCTGGCGTTGATCGGTGCCGGGATACAGGGGCAGGGCGATACGAAGACGGCGCTGCAGGTGCCGGGCGTGAAGCTGGTCGCGGTGGCCGATTGCTATGACGGGCGGTTGACGCATGCGAAAGAGTTGTGGGGATCGGATGTGTTTACGACGCGCGACTATCGGGAGATTCTGAGCCGAAGCGATGTGGACGCGGTGCTGATTGCGACGCCCGACCATTGGCATAAGCAGGCGGCGGTCGACGCGATGCGCGCGGGTAAGGATGTGTATCTCGAGAAGCCGATGATCCATGTGTATCCGGACGGCAAGGAGATCATCGAGGCGGCGCGGTCGACGAACCGGATTCTGCAGGTGGGGAGTCAACGGGTCAGTTCGATGTTGTATGCGAAGGCGAAGGAGTTGCTGGCCTCGGGTGCGATTGGGAAGTTGAACATGGTGACGGCGCGTTGGGATCGGAACTCTTCGATGGGGGCGTGGAATTATTCCATTCCGCTCGACGCTTCGCCGGAGACGTGCGACTGGCCGCGGTTTGAGGGGAGTGCGCCGAAGATGGCGTTTTCGGCGGAGCGGTTCTTTCAATGGCGCAAGTGGAAGGACTATGGGTCGGGGGTTGCGGGGGATCTGTTTGTGCATCTGTTCAGCGGGACGCACTTCATCACGGGATCGCATGGGCCGACGCGGGCGATGGCGACGGGCGGGCTGCGTTTCTGGAAGGATGGGCGCGATGCGAACGATGTGCTGCTGGCGCTGTTCGATTATCCGGAGGGGTTCAATTTGAGCCTGCGGGTGAACTTTGTCGATGGCGGCGAGGAGAGTGAAGGGTTTCTCTTTACCGGGTCGGAGGGGCTGCTTGAGATCAACGGGGGAACGAACACGGTGACGGTGAGTCGCACACCGCTGAGCGAAGAGCCGGGGTATACGGTGTCGACGTTTGCGAATGCGATGCAGCAGCAGTATGTGGACGAGTATCGGAAGAAGTATCCGGTGAAGCATCCGACGGGCGCGCCGCCGCGCGAGGTGGAGACGTTCGCGGCGCCGAAGGGCTACTCGGATAGCTACGATCACTTCGCGAATTTCTTTGAGGCGGTTCGTACACGAAAGCCGGTGGTGGAAGATGCGACGTTCGGATTCCGTGCGGCGGGCGCGGCGTTGCTGAGCAACCTGAGCGTCGAACGGGATGCGGTCGTGAAGTGGAATCCTGAGACGATGACGCTGGCGTAGAGACGGTAAGGAATGATGGAGTGGCGATGACAGGTCGAGTTGGATCTTTGTTTCTGCTGTTTGTGTTGATGGGTGCTGGGAGTGAAGTTGTCTCGGCACAGGACGCGGCGCATGCGACCGAGGTGCGGATGGCGCAGCCTGGGAAGGGCCCGGGTGGTGAGGAGCGGATTGCGTTTCTGGCGCATCGGCTGGGGTCGGATCACGCGGAGGGGATCTCGCTGCTGGATATGAACGGCGACGGGTTTCCGGATCTGCTGAGTGGCGCGTACTGGTATGAGAATCCGGGCGCGAACGGCGGGGAGTGGAAGCAGCATCAGTTTCGGACGGTGGGGATTCACAATGAGTTTGTGTCCGATTGCGGCGAGTGGATTGTGGACGTGGACCACGATGGACTGCCCGACCTGGTGACGACGGGATGGATCTCAGGTGGGGTGTGGTGGTATCGGAACCCCGGGGTGAAGGCTACGGCGGCGGGGGAGATGTGGAAGGCGGAGAAGATCGCGGACAGCTTCGACACGGAAGGTGGCGCGTTCGCGGATATCAATGGGGATGGGAAGCCTGACCTGGTGCTGGCGCACTACAACCGGTCGGGTGTGCTTTGGATTGACTTCAGTGGGGCGAAGCCGGTGGCGCATCATCTGGGCGGAAGCGAGCAGGATGGGCATGGCGTGGGGATTGCCGACATCAATGGAGACGGTAAGGCGGATGTGCTGACGACGCATGGATGGTTCGAGCAGGTGGATGCGAACCATGACCAGTGGACGTGGCATGCGGATTGGGATCTGGGCGACACGGGGTTTCCGATTCTGGGCTATGACGTGAACCATGATGGGCGGCTCGACCTGATCTATGGGCAAGGCCATGGGTATGGGCTGTATTGGCTGGAACAGGCGGGAACGAAGGAACATCCGAGCTGGGTTCGCCATACGATCGACGAATCGTTCTCGCAGTCGCATGCGCTGCTGTTGGCGGACATCGATGGCGATGGGGTTCCGGAGCTGATTACGGGCAAGCGGTACCGTGGGCATTCGGGTGGAGATGCGGGATCGTATGATCCGCTGGTTGTGTATGCGTACCGGATGCCGACGGCGATACAGTTGGCGATGGCTAAGGGAGGAAGTGCGGCGAGTTCGACGGCCCTGCCGAGCATGCAGATCGCGGATGGTAAGAAGGATCCGGTGTTCACGCGGTATGCGTTGTCGGTGAATGGAACGGCGAGCGCGGGGACGCAGTTTGTCGCGGCGGATCTGGATGGGGATGGCGATATCGATCTTGCCAGCGCAGGGAAGCTGGGCGTTCATGTGCTCGAGAATTTGAAGATCAACAAGGTGCCGAAGCAGGTGCGGGAAGAGACGCAGCCGCTGAATCGGAAGTGGCCGTTTCCAGGGGAGGGGCAAGAGGTGCCGCAGGAGGATGGACCTTCGCCGAAGCCTTAGGGTTCGGCGGAGGGGAACGAGGACTAAGTAGAGTCTTCTTGGCCGTGGGTGCCTTCGCTCAAGGAAGCGTGGCGAGGAACGTGTTCATCTCCGAGACGACCTGAGCTTCATTGGTGATGTACACGTAATGATCGGCATTCCGGATCAGCACGATGCTGGCGGTTGGGACGCCTCTTCGGAAGGCATCGGACCAGGCGGTACAACGTGCTGTGTCGTCGGCGATCAGAGCGGCCTTTCGATCCGACTGGCTGGCTGGAAGACGGTCCCAGTTATGCGGGCAGGCATAGATGGCGAGAGTGGGAACAGGAATGCTCGTGTACTTTTGCGTGCCGAAATTGAGCGCCGCGCCGATCGGTGAACGAGGCGGCAGCGGTGGCAGATTCGCTATTTCTGCATTGCTCTGATGAAGAATGGTTTCGAACCGTGCGACGGCTGTCTCTAGTTCCACTAGTTTCTTCTGCTCATCCACTCCACCGGCTTCTATCTCGTCGATACGGCCCTTGATGTCGTTCATCGCAAGAGCGAGCGGCGGGTGTGCTGGATCGTAGAACGCGAAGCCGGTTGCGGCGTCGAGATAGATGAGTCCAGAGACGGTCTCCGGAAAACGACTGCCGATGGAACTCAATTCCTGGCCTGCAATGGAATGTCCCACCAGCACGGGGCGGTCGATGTGAAGTGCCTTCATCACCGCAAGGACGTCATCCCCGAGATGATCTGCCGAATAATTGCCGTTCGCTGGCGCTGGATGGCTGGATGCGCCGGATCCTCGCCTGGTGATGCCGTAGACGTGGTGCTGCCTGGTGAACTGGGGTGCGAAGCCGTCGAAACGATGCGCAGTGTCCCCAGCCCCGGCCAGAAAGATGAGGGGCCTGCCGGATCCGCCCCAATCCAGAACTTCCAGCTGAATTCCTTGTTCGACTGTGACCAATTGAACTCTATGTGGCGATGCATCAGTCTGAGCTGCGGCAGATGCAGCAAGCCAGATCGAAAGAGTCAGCGAGCATGACAGCTTCCACCTCTGAAGCATGGCGCCCCCCCCTCGGAAAGAGTCCGCATCACTATTTCACAAGCGATGGATATCAGTCTTGTGAAACGCACCTTCCGTGCCTGTCCGCACAGTCGATTGGCCCTGGTGAATCGGGTTATCGGAAGAGCTGCGGTGCGCGAAGTTTCCAATTCGCGGAACTTGAAGTGATGTTGATTCCTTGTGTCTGACGAGGTGAGTGGGTGGGTTAGAAGTAGACGCCGACGGTGCGGTCGATGAAGGCGGCGAAGTGGTGCCAGAGTGGGGTCATCCCGATGGGGACGGAGAAGGCGCTGACGGCAAAGGTGAGCGGCGCGGCCCACATGGTGGCGCGATGGATGCGATGCAGGCTGATGAGGTCGTAGGTGAGGAGCAGGACGACGAGGATGCCGATCCCGGCGACGGCTCCGGCGGCGGGCGGCATGCCGATGCGGTGCCAGGGGAAGCGGCCGAAGGCGGCTTCGCAGAGGCTCATGGTGGCGAGGAGGATGAGGCGCTTGTGGACGTCCGGACGGCGGCGGGTGGCCCAGGAGCGCCAGATAAGCACGGTGAAGAGGACGATGCCGATAGCGGGAATCGCGAAGGAGGTTGCGGGATCGAGTGGACCGATGTGGACGCCGCGGTGGAGGGCGTCGATGCCGGCGATGGTGCCGAGCGTGACCATGATGGGTGGCAGGCAGAAGGCGATGGTCCCAAGGGTGCGGTGCCAGGCGACGCGGCGGGCGCTGATGAGCGCGGACTGGGTGAGGAAGAGGAGCATCCAGAGGGTGAAGACGGCGCCGTGGACGTGCAGGATGGGGCTGGCGAGCGGGGCGTGGATGAGGCCCGCGCGGAAGTAGGTGGGGGAGAAGCCGATGAAGACGACGACGCAAAGCAGGATGGCGATGAAGCCGAAGAAGAAGCGTTCGAGGGTACGGTTGACGGGGCGATAGAGGGGAGTCTGGCGGGTCTTCTGTGTCTTTGCGCGCGGGGTTACGACTGCGTCGGTTGCCATGTAGTTCTCCAGATGGGATCGGTGCAGCGGGGCCTGACGGATGAGATGGAATCCGATGGTGGTATTGCGGGGAATGCGGGAAAGATATCACGCGGGAGGGCGTTCGCCTACGGTTTTCGAGGCTTAAGAGGGTGCGAGATGCTGGGATGGGAAATGGCTAGAAGAGGGTGGGGTGAGCGGCTTGTGCGGGGGCGGCTTGGGCTTCGCGGCGGGACTCATGTTGGGCTTCGTGTTGCAGCAGCCAGGACTTGCGCTCGAGGCCGCCGCCGTAGCCAGTGAGGGAGCCGTTCGAGCCGACGACACGATGGCAGGGGATGACGATGCCGATGGGGTTCTGGCCGTTGGCGAGGCCGACGCCGCGTACGGCGGTGGGGTTGCCGATTCGGGCGGCGAGCTGGGCGTAAGTGATGGTCGAGCCGGAGGGGATCTGTTGGAGGGCGGTCCAGACCTGGCGCTGGAAGAGGGTTCCGGCGGTCTTCACGGGGATGTGAGTGAGGGCGGTGGGGTCGCCGGTGAAGTATTGGTTGAGAGAGTGTTTGAGCGCGGTGGGCGTGGGGGATGGGGTGAGGTGGACTGCGGCTGCTCCGTAGTGGAGGCGGAGGAGGCGGTGCATGCGGGGCTCGTACTCGGGCCAGTCGAGGGCGCGGAGATGGCCTTCGGGGTGGGTGATGAGGAGGGACTCGCCGATGGGGGTGGGGAGGCGGTGGAGGAAGAAGGTGAGTGGGGTGGGCATGGCTACGGGGCGTCTTGGCGCGATCAGCGTGGGTGATCTATTCGGCGGGTGCATCTGTTGGGGTGTCGGGGGTGAGTTCGGCGGAGCCGAGGCCGCGGTCGGCGCGCTTTTTCTTCTTGGGGTACTGGCGCTCGGCGGCGGGTGGGGCGAGGGCGGCTTCGACTTTGGTCTCGACGGTGGACCAGTAGCGGATATCGGCGGGACGGGCGGAGGGTGTGGTCTGGCGCATGCGGCAGTACCAGAGAGACCACTCGAGCTCTTTGACGTTGTTGTTTTTGATTGCGGCTTCGATGCGGGTGACTTCGGAGAAGGGGGGCATAGTGTGGTCTCTGGTGCTCGATTCCAGTTTAGCGGGCAAGTGGGGTTTTGCAGGCTTCGACGTAGGCGCAGGCGGCGAGGATGAGTTCCTGGCGGGTGTGGTCGAGGTGCTTGGCGGGGTTGGGGGATTCGAGGAGGTTGCGGCTGACGCCGACCATCATACCATGGAGGAGGGTGGCGACCAGGGCGGGGTCGGTTGAAAGGGGCTCGGAGGCGCTGGCGAGCATGGCGGTGATGGCTTTGTGGGCGCGGACGCGGGTGTTGCGGACGATGCCGGCGGCGTCGAGGTCGGAGCTGACGAAGTAAAGGGCAGCGCTGACTCTGGAGTCCTGCATCTTGGTGGCGAGGAAGGACTCGATGAGGCTGGAGGTCATGATGCGGAGGGGCGCGCCGTGCTGGGCGGCGCAGATGGAGACGATGGCGTCGGTGACGGCGTCAAGGTGGCGTTTGAGCGAGGCCTGGAGGAGGGCGCTCTTGTTGGGGAAGTACTGGTAGAGGGTGCCGACGGAGACGCCGGCGCGGTGGGCGACGCGGGTGGTGGTGAGTTTCTCTTTGCCGATGGCCAGCAGAACCTGAATGGTGGCGTCAAGGATGGCTTCGACGCTGGCGGCGGAGCGGGCTTGTACGGGCGATTTGCGCGGGTTTAAGGCGATGGCGAGGAGGGTGGGCAAATGCGAACTCCTAAACTGAAGCTTTCTTCATCTAACTGAGTGTAGTCCTGCCGGACGGGCGCCCTACGCGGGCGGCGGTCACTTCGTGACGGGTGATCCGCTTCGCGGTGGTGCTCCCGATGGTCGCAATGGAAGATTGTGCCGACCAACGGGAGGAGCACCGCGAAGCCCAATACCGCACGAAGTGCTCGCCGCCCGCGCAGGGGCTCGTCCGGCAGGACATAGTTTCAACAGGAGAAGAAGATGACGACGACAGCGACGAAGCTTGGTGGGATGTTTACGTTTCCGGGAACCGGCATGACGGTGAACCGGATGGGGTATGGCGCGATGCAGCTTGCGGGACCGCATGTGTTTGGGCCGCCGAAGGATCGGGCGGCGGCAGTGGCGGTGCTGCAGGAGGCCATTGAGAGTGGCGTGAACCATATCGATACCAGCGACTTTTATGGGCCGCATGTGACGAACCAGATCATCAAGGAAGCACTGCATCCGTATCGCGAGGGGTTAGTGATTGTGACCAAGCTGGGAGCCAAGCGAGACGATGTGGGGAACTGGATCATGGCGCGGTCGCGTGAGGATTTGATCGAGCAGGCGCAGGGTAATTTGAAGAACCTGGGCGTGGAGACGCTGGACGTGGTGAACCTGCGAGTGGGTGCGTTGCAGACGGCGGAGGCGGGGTCGATTGCGGAGCCGATGAAGACAATGATCGAGCTGAAGGAGCAGGGGATCATCCAGCATATCGGGTTGAGCACGGTGAACCTCGAGCAGGTGCGCGAGGCGCAGACGATGACGGAGATTGTGTGCGTGCAGAACTTCTATAACGTGGCGAATCGGGCGGATGACGCGATGATCGAGGAACTGGAGAAGGAAGGGATTGCGTATGTGCCGTACTTCCCGCTGGGTGGGTTTTCGCCGCTGCAGTCTTCGGAGTTGAACGATGTGGCGACGGAGCTGGGCGCAACGCCGATGCAGGTGGCGCAGGCGTGGCTGCTGCAGCGGGCGAAGAATGTGCTGTTGATTCCGGGGACTTCGTCGGTGGGGCATCTGCGGGAGAATCTTGCAGCGGCGGAGGTGGTGCTGCCGGAGGAGATGGTGGTGCGGCTGGATGGGATAGGGAAAGCTTAAAGCGCCCTGCGCGGGCGGCGACTGCTTCGTGGTGTGTGATCCGCTTCGCGGTGGTCCTCCCGTTGGTCGGCACAGAGGTTTGTGTCGACCAACGCGCGCTAGGCCAGGCCGGTGCTTTCGGCTTGTTCTTGCGCGTGGTAGCTGGAGCGGACGAGTGGGCCGCTTTCGACGTGGCGGAAGCCCATGGTGAGGGCTTCGTGCTTGAGGAAGGCGAACTCGTCCGGGGTGTAGAAGCGGGTCATCGGGAGATGGTCGCGGCTGGGGCGGAGATACTGGCCGATGGTGAGGATGTCGACCTTGCGGTCGGCGAGATCGCGGAAGACCTGCAGGAGCTCGTGCATCTCTTCGCCCATGCCGACGATGATGCCGGTCTTGGTGACGAGGGTCTCGTCCCGTTCGGCGGCGATGGATTTTGCGTTGGCGAGGAAGGCGAGAGAGCGCTCGTAGCGGCCACCGGATTTGGCGACGCGGTAGAGGCGGGGGACGGTCTCGATGTTGTGATTGAGGATCTCGGGACGGGCATCGACGACCATGCGGAGGGCGGTGGGATTGCCCTGGAAGTCTGGGGTGAGGATCTCGACGCGGCAGCCGGGGGCCTGGGCGCGGATCTCTTCGATGACCTGAACGAAGGCTTGGGCGGCGCCGATGTTGTCGTCATCGCGATTGACGCTGGTGATGACGGCGTGGGCGAGGCCAAGCTGGGCAACGGCGTAGGCGACGCGGCGGGGCTCGTCGAAGTCGATGGGTTCGGGCTTGCCTTTGGGGACGGCGCAGAAGCCGCAGCGCCGGGTGCAGAGGTTGCCGAGCATCATGAAGGTGGCGGACTTCTGGTTCCAGCACTCGCCGATGTTGGGGCACTGGGCGCTCTCACAGACGGTGTGGAGGTTGAGGTCGCGGGCCATCTTTTTGAGAGCGTGGAAGGTCTCGCCGACGGGGGCCTTGGCTTTGAGCCACTCGGGCTTTTTGGCGGGCTTGCGCGGGGTGAGATCGATCTGGATGAGATCGGTTGCGGGCGTCATCGCTCTTTATTGTATTACCGGGAAAGGCTGTCCTGCCGGACGGGCGCCCTGCGCGGGCGGCGGTCCCATCGTGACGGGTATTGGGCTTCGCGTCGCTCCTCCCGTTGGTCGGCACGGGATTCTGTTCGCGAGCCCGAGCGAGCGCCACGCGAAGCGATCACACACCACGAAGTGGTCGCCCCCCGCGCAGGGCGCTTTTATTCTTCTTGTCGAGGCTTCTGGCGTCTTGCGTTGTGGACGCTGCGCTTCGCGCAGTAGATGACTTTATCGACTTCCGCGATGACCTGGCCGGTGAGGTCTTTGACTTCGATCTGGAAAAGCGGTTCGGCTTTGTCGGCGGTCTCGAGCGTGGCGCGAATCTCGTGGACGAGGGTGGGGTCGAGGCGGAACTCGGCGCGGACGGTGCCGCGGCCGGGACGCTTGTAGCGGATGGCGGCGGATTTGTCCCAGACGACGTAGGTGGGGCCGAGCTGCTCGATGAGCATGAGCATGTAGAAGGGGTCGGTCATGGCGTAGAGCGAGCCGCCGAAGTGCGAGCCCATGACGTTGCGATTGAGGCGGGTGAGGCGCATCTCGACGTCGATGGCGGTGAGGTCGGGGTCCATGCGGGTGACGCGGATGCCTGCGCCGAGGAGCGGTGGCCACCAGTGCATCCAGCGCATGAGGCGGAGGCGCCAGGAGATGGGTGCGTCGGATTGGCTCATGGCAGCGGGTTCCGCATGGGTGGAATGATACGAGAGGCTCGTGGGTTGCTGTATATCGCTGGGGCTAGACGAGACGCTCTCGCGTCTCCTGGCGGACGAGGTAGAGGAAGAAGATCAGGACGAAGATGCCGCGGATGAGGAAGAAGGCGGAGTGGGTTTTGGAGAAGAAGAGGAAGTCTCCGGCGCTGAAGAGGAGGCAGCCTGCGGTGACGATGGCCCAGCCCCACTTCTTGAGGCGAAGCAGGCCGAAGATGCCGACGGCGAGGATCGTGCAGAGGAGGAGGATGGCGGTGCGGGTGGCGCCGGGGCCGTACATGTTCTGGAGAGCGGCGTAGACGTTGAGCATGGTCATGAAGATGAGGAACATGCTGATGCCGGCGATGCCGGGAAGCATCTGGCCGGCGCGGTTTGGTTTTGCGGTTTGCTGGTCGGGCTGATCGGTGGACATGGGTTGGTCTAAAAATAGATGGTTTTTGGTGGTTGCGCTATGTGGGGCTTGTTGGCTTTGGGGGCGACAACGGCAAGAGCAAAGGCCAGGGCTCCGCTGCGCCCCTCACGGTGAGGCTGTAAGGGGCTTCGGTCGAGATGGTGTTCTTGAGGGGGCTGGATCGATCTGCTTGGGTTAGAGGGTGTGGAGGTAGGCGGTGAGGTCGTCGAGGTCCTGCTGGTCCATGGTTTTGCCCATGGCGGGCATGAGGTTGCGGCCGTGGACGATGGTGTTGAGGACGCGGTCGTCGTTGGCGGGGGTGCCGCTGGGGAGGAAGGGCTTCTTGTAGACGCCGAGGAGGGTGGGACCGTGGAGGTCGCCGGTGCGGCGGTCGTAGTGGCAGACGGCGCAGCGGGCTTCGAAGACGGCGTGGCCATGGGTCTGCTGGGGGTTGAGGCTGTCAAGGGGCTGGGGTGGGGGGGTGCTTTTGCAGCCGATGGTGAGGGCGAGGGTCAGGAGGGCGGCGAGGCGCAGTGGGAGGCTCACGGGGTTATTTTCTCAGACTTGTCCTGCCGGACGGGCCCGCTGCGCGCGGGGCGGTCCCTTCGTGACGTGTGATCCGCTTCGCGTCGGCGCTCGCTCGGGCTCGCGAAGAGAGTTTGTGTCGACCAACGGGAGGGCCACGCGATAGCGATCACACACTACGAAGTGACCGCCCCGCGCGCAGCGGGCCCGTCCGGCAGGACATTTATTGCTGTGATTCAGTCATTTCTTTATTCAGCTATTCGGATATTCAGCTATTCGGCGGCGGCGATGGCTTCGACGATCTTGTCCATGGTGGTGCGGTCGGCGCTGGAGGAGGGGGTGTGGGTGCTGACGAGGATCGAGATCAGGACGGTGCGTCCGCTGGCGCATTGGAGATAGCCGCTGAGGGCGCGGGCTTCGCCGAGGGTGCCGGTCTTGGCGGAAAGGTGGGCGAGGACGGGAGGCTGGGTGAAGCGGTGTTCGAGGGAGCCGTCGACGCCTGCGATGGGGAGCGAGGCTTTGTAGGGAGGGAACCAGGGCTGGGTGCTGGCGAAGGCGAGGAGCTGGATGATCGAGCGCGGGGTGACAAGGTCGTGGCCGCTGAGGCCGGAGCCGTCGAAGAAGACGAAGTCGTCTTTGTCGAGGCCTGCGTTGAGGAGGAACTGGCGGACGACGCGGACGCCTTGTTCGGTTGAGCCGTTAGCGCCGTAGGTGGCGGCGAGGCGGTGGAGGAAGAGTTCGGCGTGGAGGTTCTGGCTGACCTTGTTGGTGACGGTGACGTCTTCGGCGAGGGTGGGGGAGACGTGCGTGGCAAGGGTTGTGCCAGTTGGTTGAAAGGCAGGGGCTGGGGTGAAGGTGGGGATGGGTTTGGTGGATTGCTCGTAAAAGCCGGTTGGGTTGTCGAGAACGAGGTGGCGTGGGAGGGCGGAGCCGTGGAGGGTGATGCCGCGGGACTCAAGCGCGGACTTGAGGTAGAGGGCGGCGTAGGTGGTGGGGTCGGCGATGGCGATCTCTTCGGCGTCAGGCGGGGCGTCGGCGGCAATGGTGCCGAACAGGCGGAGGGTGTTGGAGCCGGGGGCGCGGTCGATGCCGATGGAGGTGCGGGTTTTGGGGGCAGTAGTGAGGATCGTGTTTTCGATGAGGTAGTAGGGGGTGGCGGGCGAGAGGGTAAAGGTGGCGGGAGTGTTTGGGGCGGATGGTGTGATTGTCAGCTTGAGCTGGTTGTCGGTGATGGTGAGGGCGGAGATGGGCGCGCCGTAGCCCCAGACCATGTCATCGATGGACCAGTCGGAGGCGAAGGGTTGGGCGGGGAAGAGGGTGTCGTCGCCGTAGAGGTTGCCGGTGATCTCTTTGAGGCCGGTCGCGGCGACCTGGTCGGCGAGGTCGTCGAGGATGTGGAGCGGCGGTGTGGGGTTAGGGGTGTGGGCGGAGGTGTAGGGGATGGGGCGGGCGGAGAGGTTGGCGTCGGCCGCGCCGAGGAGGACGAGGTCGCCGTGGAGGGTCGTGTCGGTGATGGTGCCTTCGGCCTGGACGCGGGTGGTGACGGTGGATGCGGGGCCGAGGAGGGCGAGGGCGGCGGCGGTGGTGAAGAGCTTGGCGTTCGAGGCGGGCTGGAAGTACTGGGCCTCGTTGAGGGTGTAGAGGGGGGTGCCGTCGGGGGCGGCGACTTCGATGCCCCAGTGGGCTCGGGAGACGGTGGGTGCGGCGAGGAGGGTGGCGATCTGGTCGGTCAGGGGGGATTGGGCGAAGGCGGGTGCGGCGGTGAGGCAGAGGAGAAAGGCGGTGAAGAGGCGGCGAGGCATGGGCGCAGGATAGCACTCTGGCTTGTGACCATCGGGAGCACCACGCGAAGCGATCACACACCACGAAGTGGTCGCTGCCCGCGCAGGGCGCTTTGTCCTGCCGGACGGGCCCGCTGCGCGCGGGGCGGTCACTTCGTGACGTGTGATCGCTTCGCGTGGTCTGCCGGGCTTTTAGAATGGCTGCATGGTCGATCGGCGGGAACGATTTACGTGGAAGCTGCGGACACGCTCGCTGGAGCTGGGTGAGCGGACGCTGTTGATGGGGATTCTGAACCTGACGCCGGACTCGTTTTCGGATGGCGGGCGATTCTTCTCGGCGGCACGGGCAGTGGAAGGCGCGCTGGCGATGCTGGAGCTGGGTGCAGATATCGTCGACCTGGGTGGGGAGTCGACGCGACCGAAGGCGTGGCCGGTGACGGTGGAGGAGGAGCTGGCGCGAGTGTTGCCGGTGCTGGAGACGATTCGGGCGGCAAGGCCGGAGGCGGTGCTGTCGATCGATACGTATCACGCGGAGACGGCGCGGCAGGCGGTTGAGGCGGGTGCGGAGATTGTGAATGATGTGAGTGGGTTTTCTTGGGATCCGGCGATGGCTGGGGTGTGCGCGGAGCTGTCGTGTGGTGTGGTGTTGATGCATACGCGGGGCAAGCCGGGGGAGTGGGGAGATTTGCCGGGGTTGGAGCGGGAGGCGGTGGTGCCGACGGTGTTGGAGGGGCTGCGGGGGTGTCTGGCGGTGGCTGCGGCGGCTGGGGTGGAGATGGAGCGGGTGGTGGTCGATCCGGGCTTTGGGTTTGGGAAGATGGGGGTGGAGAACTATCGGCTGCTGGCGGGGCTCAACGAGTTGAAGGGGTTGGGGAGACCGGTGTTGAGTGGGATCTCGCGGAAGGGGTTTCTGGCACGGACGATTGCGCGGTTTTATGGGGCGGGTGCGTTGCCGCCGATGGAGGCACGGGGGATTGTGACGCAGGCGGCGAATGTGGCGTCGGTGCTGGCGGGGGCGCATATTTTGCGGGTGCATGATGTGCGGGCGGCGCAGGAGGCGGTGGCGGTGGCGGATGCGATTTTAGGAGAAGTATAGAAGCGCCCTGCGTAGGACGCTTTTTGCTAGTTTTCCGGCAGATTCTGAGCTATTGTTAGGCGAAGGAAAAACGAATGTTTATTGTGCTCGCGGTGCTCGAAGTTCTGGTTTTGATTGTGCTGGTGGTGATGTTGACGCGGAAGCCGGTGGGTTCGCCGACAGAGCCGGTGGACCCGCGTGCGGCGCAGGTGCCGGACCAGTTGGCGCGGCTGGAGGCGCGGTCTGAGGCTAGGGCCGATGGGTTGAGCGCGCAGGTAAGGGATGGGTTGGCCGAGATACGGCGTGAGGCCGGAGAGAATGCGCTGCAGGCTCGTGAGGCGGCGGCTCGTGAGGCAGGGTTGTTGCGGGCCGAGGTGACGGCAAGTATCGCGACGCTGGGGACGACGCTCAGGGATGGGCTGGCGGATTTTCGCGGGGATAACAAGGGGTCGGCTGAGGCGCTGCGGCGAGCGGTGCAGGAGAATCTCGAGGCGATTGCGCAGCGGCTGGGTGGGTTTATTGCGGAGGCGACGCGGAATCAGCTTGAGGCGCGCGAGGCGCTGAACGCGAAGCTGAACGAGCTGGGCCAGGGCAATGCGCAGAAGCAGGATGCGCTGCGGGCGGCGATGGAGGAGCGGCTTGAGCGGATGAATGTGACGAATGCGGCGAAGCTCGAGGAGATGCGGCAGACGGTGGACGAGAAGCTGCACGCGACGCTGCATACGCGCTTGACGGAGTCGTTTGGCGCGGTTTCAGACCAGTTGATGAAGGTGCATACCGGGTTGGGCGAGATGACGGCGCTGTCGAGCGGCGTGAATGATCTGAACCGGATCTTCTCGAATGTAAAGTCGCGGGGTGGGATTGCGGAGGTGCAGTTGGGACGGCTGCTGGAGCAGGTTCTTGCGCCAACGCAGTTCCTCAAGAATGCGCAGGTGAAGCCGGGGACGGGGGAGCTGGTGGAGTTTGCGGTGCGGTTCCCGGGGGCGACGGGGGAGACGCTGCTGCCGATCGATGCGAAGTTTCCACGCGAGGCGTGGGAGCGGCTGGAGACGGCGCATGAGGGTGGGGTTCCGGATGAGATTGCGGCGGCGGGACGGGCGTTTGAGGCGGCGATTCGGACAGAGGGGAAGCGGATCTGCTCGAAGTACATCAATGAGCCGGTGACGACGCCGCACGCGATCATGTTTTTGCCGACCGAAAGCCTATACGCGGAGGTTGTCCGGCGGGATGGGCTGCAGGCCGATTTGCAGAGCAACTGCCAGGTGACGATTGCGGGGCCGAGTACGCTGTCGGCGATTTTGATCAGTTTTCAGATGGGTTTCCAGATGCTGAACCTGCAGGAGAAGGGCAGCGAGGTTTGGACGGTGCTGGCGAAGACCAGGACGGAGTTTGGCAAGTTTGGCGGGCTGATGGACAAGATCAGCGAGGACTTGTTGAAGGTGCATGGGAAGCTGTCGGATGTGGGGGTGAGGACGCGGGCGATCAATCGGGCGCTCCGTGAGGTGGGTGAGGATGAGGTGGAGGGTGGTACTCTGCTGGCATTCGATGGGGGTGTGGTGGAGCGGCTGGCGGCGGTGAACGAAGAAGCAGAGTAGAAGCAGTCCTGCCGGACGGGCCCGCTGCGCGCGGGGCGGTCACTTCGTGACATGTGATCCGCTTCGCGATGGTGCTCCCGATGGTCGCAAACGAATGGTTGTGCCGATGCAAAGAGCATAGCCGACGATATCGGCTCCCACATCTCAGAAGCGAGATGTGGGCACCCTTGTTCGTGCCGACCAGCGGGAGGGCTGCGCGAAGCGATCACATGTCACGAAGTGACCGCTGCCCGCGCAGGGCGCTCTTCGTCGCTGCTTGAGTTACATATCGAGGAAGCCGCGCTTGAGGGCGATCATGACGGCGTGGGTGCGGTCGCTGGCTCCGAGCTTGCTAAGGATGTTCTTGATGTGGCCCTTGATCGTGTGCTCGGAGAGATTGAGATTGCTGGCAATCGCTTTGTTCGAGTTTCCGGCGGCAACGTGGCGGAGGACTTCGATCTCGCGGGGGCTGAGAACATCTTCTCCGGCGTGCTGGGCCATCTCGGCGGCGATCTCGGGTGGGACGCGGCGCTGGCCGGCGTGGACGCGGCGGATGGTGTCGACCAGCTCGGTGCGGAGCATGGTCTTGAGCAGATAGCCGGAGGCGCCGGAGCGGAAGGCGCGCAGGGCCTGGACGTCGCCCGCGTAGGTGGTGAGGACGATGATGCGGGCGGTGGGGAACTCGTTGCGGATGGCGGTGATGGCTTCGATGCCGCTGGTGCGGGGCAGGCGGAGATCCATCAGGGTGATGTCGGGACGGTGGGTGCGGAAGGAGGCGATGGCTTCATCGCCGTCGGCGGCCTCGGCGACGACGGTCATGCCGGGCTGTGCGTTGACGGTGCCGTTGATGCCCTCGCGCAGGAGGGGATGGTCATCGACGGTCAGGACGCGGATCATGTGGGATGTGCTCATCGGAACCTCTCCCGGTCGGCGGGGGCGATGCTGCGGCCGGGGTGGCTGCCAACCGTATGGGTGAAGTATAGGCTTGCCCGGCGAGAAGCAAGTGCTCAGGATGGGATTGCTGGGAAGCCGGGACGCTCGGATGGGGCTTGAAACGTGGCCTGTCAAAAGGGAAGAACAGCAGTAAGGCTACATCGAAAGGGGTTCGATGCCACCCCCCTTTAGGGTGGTTTCAGGCGGACCGCGGCGTGCTGGCGCGCTGGTGCCTGCGGGCGTATGAGCTGACTGGATTTCAAACGGGAGGGGTCGTTCGGTTTAGGTGAGCTGCCCGGGTGCCTGGCGTGTGGCAAGCAGATGCGCGACGACGTCGAGGACGTGGTGGGCCGGGGTGGCCTTGTCGATACAGCGGGAAAAGAGGGCGGGGGTGGGTGGGGGCAGGGAGTGGGCCGAGGCGCTGAGCAGGATGATGGGGAAGGTGGCGCGGAGGCCGCGCAGGAGCAGGAGGAGCTCGCGGCCATTGAGGCCGGGCATGTCGAAGTCGACGATGGCGAGGTCGATGCGGGTGAGGTTGGTGCGGAGAGCGGCTACGGGGCGGTTGGAGAGGACGACGGCGTAGCCTTCGGCGGCGAGGATTTGGCCGAGGAACTCGAGGCCCATGGAGTCGTCGTCGACGCAGAGGATGCGGCAGGGCTGCTGCGGAGAGCTGGCGGAGAGCTGAGGTTTTCGAGCGGTTGGGGCGGGCGGAAGGAGCTGCATGGAGTTAGTCATTTTGGCTTGCCTGCTGGCTTCCCTGACTACTCTGACCGTGCTGGCAGTTGCGGCTGCCGGGGCCGTTCCAGACGCTGCGACCGGATGGGCTGCCGGGGAGGTGGTCGGGATGGTGTTCGGCCAGCTTGCAGCGTAGCTGTTCGTTCTTCAGCATGAGTTCAGCGCTCAGGGCGAGGAGACGGAGGTTCTCGTCGCGGAGGCTGGTGAGCAGGGTGGTGCCTGGATTCGATCCCTCTGACAGATTCAGTGGGTTCAAGGAATCTGATGAATTGTCGTGATGCGGCACGGAGGGCTTGGCCGGGCCAGCGATGCGGTTGGTGGGAAGCGGCTCGAGCATGGAGAAGGGCTCGAGTGAGGAGAAGGGCCCCGCGGCGAGCAGGGCGTCCGTGTCTGGCGAGCTGATCCGGATATTCACGAGAAGCATCATCATTTGGGTTACCTGCTCAACGGCTATGGGATAGGAGCGGTGCGAGGCCTGCCGTGGACTCGGCACTGTGTGACGAAGTGCGAGAGGCGGCGGGTTCTGCAGTCCGCAGGATCAAGTGAAGAGTAGCCGGGCCTCGGCGTGGTCAACAGACTCGTTGGAGCATAGGATCGACCCTACTTCCGGGGGGAGTGGAGATTTTCTGTGGGAGGAACAGAACGTGCTGGAAGGATGGGTGAGCGAAGGCGTTTAAAGGGTGGACAAGGGGAGGCTAGAAGATCTGGATGACGGTCTTGCCGCGGCCCTGGGCGCGGGGGACGGTGCCCGCGTAGGCGGCGGGCGCGGAGGACAAGGGGACGACGGCTCCGACGAAGGGGCGGAGGATGCCGCCGTCGATGAGGAGGCCGATGTTTTCGAGCTGCTCGTGATTCGGCTCGACGATGAAGAAGGCCTGCTTGACGCGGGGGGCGGTGGTGGATTCGCTGTCGGAGGCGATGGTGACGGCGCGCCCGTTGGGGGTGAGCAGGGACCAGGAGCGGGCTAGGGTGTCTCCGCCGACGCCGTCGAAGACGACATCGACGGGGCCGACGGTGCGCTCGAAGGTGGTGGATTTGTAGTCGACCGCTTCATCGACCTTGAGGGCGGCGAGTAGTTCGAGACCTCTGCCGGTGGCGGTGGCGATGACTTCGGCGCCGTGCATCTTGGCGAGCTGGATGACGAAGGAGCCGACCGCTCCTGCACCGCCGTGGACGAGGATGCGCTCGCCGGACTCGATCTTGGCGTGGTCGAAGAGCGCCTGCCAGGCGGTGAGGGCGGCGATGGGGACGGCAGCGGCTTCGATGTGGGTGAGCTTGCGGGGCTTGCGGGCGAGGGTGGAGGGTGAAGCGAGGCAGTATTCGGCGGTGGCGCCCTGGCAGAACCAGTCGTTCATGCCAAAGACGGCGTCGTCGAGGACGAAGCCGAGGGCGCCGCGACCGACTGCGGCGATGGTGCCGGAGAACTCGTGGCCGGGGATGGCGTTCAGGCGCGGGGAGCCGTCTTTCTGGTGGTTGGTGGGGTACCAGGTGAGCTCGCCGGGGGTGACCCCAGCGGCGTGCACCTTGACGAGCACCTCCATCTCACCGGGCACTGGAACGGCAACATCGGTCAGGGCCAGCCCGGGCGCAGCGATGTTGTCGGTGAGGTGTACGGCTTTCATCTCTCTGGCCCCTTCCCTATAGCTGCGGCCGCGGGTATACGGCAAACTCTGCGTGCGCTTGAACAGGTAACCCGGTTCGATGAGACTTTAGCAGTCTCAAGCCTCAGCAGAATCCCTCTTTCGGGCTGTCGGGCCTCGGAATCCTGGTTTATTGGGCGGTTATCGGCTCGTAGCGGGAGGCATCATTCAAATGCGATGCGGGCGGGGATGCTGAGAGCGACGCTGGTGCCATGGCCGGGCTGGCTTTCGATGCGGAACTGGGCACCGATCCGGCTGGCGCGCTCGCGCATGCCGACGAGGCCGAAGTGGCCTTCGCGGCCGCGGGCGGCGGTGACAGAGTCCATACCGCGACCGTCGTCGGCGACGGTGACGGAGAGGTGGCCGGGGCGATAGGCGAGGCGGAGCGTGACGTGGCGGGCGTCGGCGTGGCGGGTGGCGTTGATAACGGCTTCGCCGCCGATACGGCAGACCTCGTCGTAGACGGCGGGACGGAGAGGGCGGGATTCGCCTTCGACTTCCACCTTGTAGACGGCGGCTTCTTCCTCGCTCATCTCGGCGATCAGTTCGCGGAAGGTCTGTTCGAGATTGGGGTGGGCGCCGTCGAAGGTGCGAAGACCTTTGACGGCGCTGCGGGCCTCATCGATGACGCGCTCCATGACGTGAAGGACGTGGTGGAGCGAGGTGCGGATGGGGGAGTCTTCGGGGACTTTGTCGGCGGTGATGTTGAGGTGCAGGGAGGCGCTGATGAAGCCCTGGAGGAGGGTGTCGTGGAGTTCGCGGGCGATGCGGGTGCGCTCGACGAGGCGCTCTTCGAAGCGGATGTTGGCCTGGGAGACGAGGGAGTGCATGCGGGTGCGATAGATCCAGATGGCGATCAGCAGGACGGCTGCGAGGGCGAGGAGCTGGAAGTCGCGGCGCTGCCAGAAGAAGGGCTCGACGCGGAGGGTGGAGGTGGCTTCGAGAGGATTCCAGTCGCCGTCGCTGTTGGCGGCCATGACGCGGAACTGGTACTGACCGGGGGGCAGGTTGGTGTACTCGGCCTGCCGGCCCTGACGGGGGTCGCTCCAGGTGCGGTCGAAGGGATCGAGGCGATAGCGGAAGCGGACGCGCTCGGGCGCGCGGAGGTCGATGCCGGAGTACTCGAAGGAAATGCGGCGGGTACCGGGGGAGACGTGCATCTCGCCGGTGATGTCGTGGGGAACGCCGTCGGAGAAGATGCGTTCGATGTGGGCGAGGGCGGGAATGCTGTGGTTGTCGGGGCCGCCGTTGCCGGGATTGATGAAGGTGGAGGCGAGACCTTTGTCGGTGACGATCCAGACGCGGCCTGAGCTGTCACTGACAACGGAACGCGAGCGGCGGACGCCTGAGGTCCCTTGCAGGCCGTCCTGCGGGCCGTAGCTGCGGAAGGCTTCGGGGTTGATGTGCCGGGCGAGAAGGGCGTCGCGGGGGACGCTGAGGATGTAGGTGGGGGTGGAGAGCCAGAGCAGGCCCTGGCGGTCGAGGGCGAGGCCAAGGATGGCACCGGCAGGCGGAGTGGGCGATGGGAACCAGCGGAGGTGATTGTGGGACTCGTAGAAGAGGCCTTTGTTGGTGCCGATCCAAAGCCCGGCCGGTCTATCCGGGCTGGCTTGGTTCTCGCTGCTTGTGTCGGCAAGCAAAGCAAGGACGTTGGCGGAGCCCAGCCCCTCGAGCGTGCGGAAGTGACCGGCGATGGGCAGGGCGGTGAGCCCTTCGGGAGTGCCGAACCAGAGGGTTCCGTCGCGGTCGGCTTCGATGGAGAGGATGGCATTTGAGGCAAGGCCGTCGGCGACGGTGAAGGTCGTGATCTTGCCTGCGACGAGATGGCTGACGCCGCCGGTGAGGGTACCGGCCCAGACGCTGCCGTCGGACATGGCGCGGACCGTGTAGACGCTGTCCTGGGCGAGGCCGTGGGCGTGCGTCCAGGTGGTGGCGGTAAAGTCGTCGGCGGTGGCGTGGAGACGGGTGAGGCCGCCTTTGCGGCGACCGATCCAAAGATTGTCGCCGTGGCCGTCGAGCGAGTAGACGATGTCCTGGTCGAGGCCGTCGAGTGCGACGGGGTGGAGGATGCCGTCGCGCATCCAGGCGAGGCCGCCGGTGAGCGGGGCGATCCAGGCGCGGTTGTGATCGTCGACGAAGGTGGGGCCGAACTGGTCGCCGGGCGGCTCGTCGGGGTCGCCGTAGGAGATGAGGCGGCTGTCGCGCAGGCGCTCGAGGGTCTGGCCTTCGCCAACCCAGAGATCACCCTCGCGGTCTTCGAGGAGCGCTGTGACGGCGTCGCCCGCAGGGGTTGTGGAGCGAGTGGAGTGGGGCACCCACTGGACGCCTGCGGTGTTGTAGCGAAGCAGGCCACGCGCGGTTCCGGCCCAGAGGTTGCCGTGATGATCCTCGACCATGGTGAGGACCTGGAGATGATCGAACGCTGGAGGAAGTGCGATGGGTGTGGCGGTGTGGCCGTCCCACAGGGCGATGCCGTTATCGGTGCCGACCCAGATGCGGCCGTTGGGGGCTGGGACGATGCAGTTGACCTTGGCGTCGGGGATGCCGGTGAGGATGGAGTGTGTGGGGTTCGGGCTCGCGGTCTGACTGGCGTTTTCGTTCGCGGCGGGCTGCCACCAGAGGAGGCCGGATTCGCGGGTGCCGATCCAGATGCGGGAGTCGGGGGTCTGGGCGAGGGAGAGGACGATCGAATCGCTTTGGAGGGGCAGGCGCTTCTGTCGGGCTGTGTTGACGTCGGTTACGCCGTGGATGATGCCTGCGGTGAGTACGCCGCCGGAGATCGAACGACCGACTGCGGTGAGGCCAGCCTCGCCCTGCTCCGGGGACGACATGGACGTGAATCGACCGTCGGCGTAGCGCAGGAGGCGCGAGTTCTGCAGCTTGATCCAGAGGGCGCCGGTGGAATCGACGACGAGCGAGAGGACGTGGTTGATCGGCGGGAGTCCCGGGTCGGAGGGGCGGATGGGGGTGAAGCGGACGCCGTCGAAGCGGAGCAGGCTGCTCTCGGTGCCAACCCAGAGGTAGCCGTCCGGGGTCTGGGCGAGGGCGTAGACCTGGCCGCCGGGCAGACCTTGGTCGGTGGTCCAGCGGCGCTCGAGATACTGGCCGAGGACGCGGCCGGTTTGGGCGGGGGCGGTGAGGGAAAAGGCCAGAGTAAGAACGAGTAGAAGGACGGTGAAAGATATGTCCTGCCGGACGGGCCCGCTGCGCGCGGGGCGGTCCCTTCGGGACATGTATTGGGCTTCGCGTGGTCCTCCCTGCGGTCGGGACAAATATTTTGCTTGCGACCATCGGGAGCACGACGCGAAGCGATCACACGTCACGAAGGGACCGCCGCCCGCGCAGGGCGCCCATCCGGCAGGACAGTCGCTGGACAGGCTCTCAGGGAAGGAACTGGAACCGGTCAAGGACGACCTCCGCCTCGTTTTGCATGGGAAGCTTGGCGTAGGCAAACTCGCAGAGATTGACGTAGAGATGCTCGTCGCCGGTAGGGGGGATACCGGCGGTGAAGGTCCAGGTAGCAAAGGGCTTCGTGCCTTCCCGGGCACCCCGGGCCGCGAGGAAGGTCGACTTGCCCGAGCTCCAGTCGAAGCCTGCCGTGATGGGTCCGGCGGGCACGTCGAAGCGATAGACGTTCGAGGGAACGTAGTAGGGCTGGACGACAAACTCGGCGTTTTTGCTGTCGGGATTGCCCCAGCGGGAGAGGTGGACATCGAGCTCGCGGAAGCTCTGATCGGTGCCGGAGGGCCCCCATGTGAAGAGGCCGAGGGCGGCGGCTGGTTCGAGCTGCGCGGTATTGCGAACGACGAAACGGTAGGAGCCGAAGCCGAGGGTGCGGGTGGTTCGGGCCTCGGCGCAGACCCACTTGTTGGCGATGTGGGTGACGCGCAGGTGCAAGGATCCGGAATCGTCAACCCAGACGTTAGCGGGATCGTAGTAGTGGACCTTGCCACCCTGGGGATCGGGACGGCTCTGCACAACCCAGTCGTAGCCGCTGAAGTGAATGGTCTTGGGGCGGAAGATGGTGTGCTCGAGGATAGTCTGGCGAGCGGGGATGGTGGTGATGGCGAGGATCCCCCCGCCGACGCCGGGCAGGTTCGTGAGAAGCTTTCCGGGTTTGTACTGGGGATCGACCAAGAGCGCAGCGAACTCTATGCCGAGGTGGGTTCCGGAGGTCCAGCTGCCGTCGGGCTGGATGGTGGTGAATGGATGCGAGATGAAGGGCTGGACCCACCAGCTACGGCCGCCGCGGACGTAGAAAACGATGCGGGAGTTGGGTGGGGCGTCGTGGACGGTGCCGGTCACGGTGCCATGGGTGTCGGCGCCGCCGAAGTCCATGATGGGGACGTCGGTGAAGGCGATGGAGGGATGGTGGCGGCGGCAGCCGGAGAGGGCGCAGCAGAGGACTGCAGAGGCGCAGAACAGCATAGCCGAGGACCAGAGCGCGCAGCGGGTCGATCTTGATTGGCGCGACGAGGTCAGGGCGCGCCGGGTGAATGGCCCTCTCACAAAAAGACTCCGCATCCGGATGGAGATGGCTATATTGAACACCTTGAAGGAGTTTCCTGCCAGTTTATTTCTGACGCGGCGTAATGTTGAGCGAGGGTTTGGGATTGGGCGGATCCTTCGAGCAATTTCTCGATTGTTTCTCGTGATTTGAGCCGGTATCGTAGTACGAATAGACTCTGCGCATGCGGGGTTGGATGTCTTCTGAAGCGTTGGCCTGGTTGAGAGACGGGACGGACCGGGCAAAGGATGCTGGAGGTTGGCGATGAATACGGCGGCTCCCACCCTTGAAGATACTGGCCTGGAGATACTCGACCTTCAGGATGACCCGACGTTCGCGGCGCGACAGTTGCACACGCGGGATGCTGCGATGCAGCTCGAGGCGCTGGAACGGCTGGCGCGGTGTTTTGTTGAGAGTCCGGAGACCGTGCTGCAGGAGCTGGTGAATGCAGCGGTGAGCCTGTGCGGCGCGGACAGCGCCGGGGTGAGCATCGAGCAGACGGACAAGGGCGACGAGGAGTACTACTACTGGGCGGCGACGGCGGGTGAATATACGAGCTTTCTGGGCGCGACACTGCCGCGATCGCCGAGCGCTTGTGGGATGTGCATCGAGCGGGGCAGGCCGCAGCTGATGCGCGTTGGGAAACCATTCTTCGATCTGCTGGGGGTTGTGGCGCTGACGGTGACCGACGGGCTGCTGCTGCCCTGGCAGGTGGAAGAGACGCGGGGAACGGTGTGGATCGTCGCACACGGGCGGACCGAGGCGTTCGATGGGAACGACCTGCGCATGATGCAGTCGCTGGCGACCTTCGCAGCGATGGCGGTGAGGCAGCAGAGGCAGCAGGAGAAGCTGCTGGAGCAGGCCAGAGCCACTGCAGCCGCGGCGATGGCGAATGATCTTGCCCACCAGATCAACAACCCGCTGCAGGGATTGACCAATATCCTGTATCTGGCTTCAGAAGGCCGGGACGTCCAGGAACAGCAAGGGGTACAGGGCGCTGGGGATGCAAAAGCGCTCGCGCAGCTCGCCTCAGGCGACCTGAACCGGCTCTCCTTGCTGGTGAAGAAGCTGCTGGCGCTGCCGTTCGCCAAGGGGCAATAGCGCGGTTGGGTGATGCATGCTGTGCGTGGACGTGAATGGATGCGGCTGGTGGCCCGCTTGTGCTCTGTTCGGAGCCTGAGGATGCGAGCGCCTGGGCTATCCCGGTGGGTGGGAATTCTGCGCTTGAGCCGGCTTTCGGGTGGCTGCTGGCTGTAGGCTGTTGCGGGCTGGAATAAGTATCGCTTTCTTCCGATGTTGTTGCTATGATCCTCGGCTCTCGCTGAAGGGGCAGCGCTTGCGCGGCCTGTGCGACGCGGAGAGAGAAGACGCCGAGCGGCGGCTGGCTGGCACCGGCAGTAGAAAGACAGCCTACGAAAGGAAAGTGAGGGACACGAGCGGGATTGGAGCGAAGGACAGCCTGACCATTGAAAGCTTCCAAGGGGGAGGGGAGTGACCCATGTTCGAGTCCAGCGGTAGACCGTGTGAGGATGATGCGGATGGTCGCGTGCGGGAGCTTTTCCTTCAGCTTGCCTTGCGACTGGTCGAGGAGAAAGAGACGGTTACGGTCGAAAAGAAGCTGGGTGGGGATGGCGTAACCCTGGTGCTGACGGTCGCGCCGGGTGATCTTGGGCGCGTGATCGGCAAGCATGGACGCACGGTGCGGGCTTTGCGGACGCTGTTGCAGGCGGCGACGAGAGAGTTGGGGCAGGTGTATGTGCTCGCGGTGGAGACAGCGCCGATCTCGTGAGCGCAGAGCGTATCGGGAGCAGGACCGCCATGCCCCAAACGATGCAAGTGGTTGCATTGAATGATTCTTCAGTCTGGCCGATAGAAGAGTCTACCAAAGTGGTATCGATCAACTGGCAGTTGGGCTCGGCCCGTATCCAGACCGCTGATTCAGGTATTGACTCGGTCGTTCCGGGATTGTGAAACCGAATGAAGAAAGTCGACGGAACATCGTGGATGTTCGCGGCATGGGCGCTTGCCGTGGTTCTCGTCGGCGGCATTCTTACTTCGTTTCACCAGCCGTTTCGCGCGCCGGATGGATCGATCCTGAGCCTTGGCAAACAGCCTCCCCGGCCGGAATGGAGGGCGCTGCATATCCTCTCCGGCAGCTGCGGATGTTCGCAGCGCGTGATGCAGCACCTGCTGCGCCGCCGTCCATTCAACGGCGTTGCAGAGGAGATTGTCGTCGTCGATGGCGATGCGCCATACCTCTCTGGAAGCAGCGAGCTGCTTGCGGGACTCGCAGGGGAGGGTTTTTCTGTGTCCCATGTTGCGGCGAAGGATCTGCCGCAGGAGACCGGCCTGCATGGCGTTCCTCTTCTTGTGTTTGCTTCGCCGGTGAACAAGATTGCGTATGTCGGCGGATATGGCAGTTCGGAAGATCGCGACGGAGAGATCTTGGAGCAGGTCCGGTCCGGTCAGACACCTAAAGCTCTTGCAGTTCTTGGTTGTGCGATTGGTAAAGGGCTGCGGCGCAATGCCGACCCCTTCCACTTGAAGTATTGAGCTTGACCCTTCATCTCACTTGGACCGAAACGACAAGCTTGCCCAGTTCCACACGAGGCCCGCAGTGATCCAGGAAATAACGCCGTACGAACTCGCATATACAAAAAAAGTAAATATCTTTGGCTTCTTTTTTCTTTTGCTGCATCTGCCGATTCTCTGCGTTGTGGCGATGGCGACCTCTGCCAGCCCGATGCTGGTTGCTCTGGTTATGATCTTCCTGCTGGCCGGCCCCGCGTTGCTGCTGATGCGGGAGCCGGGCGGGCAGATGGCTGCGCTGTCGATCGCGATCGCCGCGATGGGCACGAGCGCGCTGGCGATCTATGTCTCGAACGGGATGATCGAGGCACACTTCGAACTGTTTGTGCTGATCGCCATGCTGACCGTCTACGGGCGGATGGCTCCGTTGCTGATTGCAGGTGGCACGATTGCGCTGCACCACGTGGTGTTCTGGTTGTGGCTGCCGATGCACATCTTCAACTACAAGGCCTCGTTCAGCATCGTGCTGCTGCACGCCTTCTTTGTGATTCTCGAGGTGATTCCGGCGTGCTGGATTGCGCGGCAGCTTGGGCGAGCGATCAAGGCGCAGGGCATCGTGGTCGAAAATCTTGGCGGCGCGGCGGAGCAGATTACCGCTGCTGCGGCGCAAATTTCTTCGTCGACCCAGTCGCTGGCGCATGGCGCTTCGCAGCAGGCGGCGTCGATTGAGGAGACGTCGGCTTCGGCCGAACAGATCAACTCGATGGCGACGCGGAACAGCGACAACTCGCGTTCGGCGGCGACGATTGTCTCGGACGCGGCGGTGGGGTTTGCGGGAACGAACACGTCGCTGGCTGCGATGGTCGATGCGATGACGGAGATTCGCGAGTCGAGTGAGAAGATTGCGCAGATCATCAAGGACATCGACCAGATCTCGTTTCAGACACGGATTCTTGCGTTGAATGCGGCGGTTGAAGCGGCGCGGGCGGGCGAGTTTGGGAAGAGTTTTGGCGTGGTTGCGGACGAGGTTGGGAACCTGGCGGTGCGGTGTGCGAAGGCGGCCAGCGATACCTCTACGTTGATTGAGGATTGTATTAACAAGGCGCGGTCGGGGGTGGTGAAGGTTGACCAGGTAGCGAGCGAGATTCGCTCGCTGACGGCCAGCTCAGCGCGGATGAAGACGATGGTGGATGAGATCAGCGTGGGCAGCCGGGAGCAGTCGAAGGGGATTGAGCAGGTATCGCGGTCGATCCACCAGATGGAGCAGGTGACGCAGAGCAATGCGGCGTTTGCCGAAGAGACTGCGGCGGCAGCCGACGAGCTGACGAATCAGGCGAACATGATCAACAGCCTGGTGGAGCGGCTGGCGGAGCTGGGCAACACTTCGGCCTAACAGCGCCCTGCGCGGGCGGCGGTCACTTCGTGCCATGTATTGGGCTTCGCGTCGCTCCTCCCGCTGGTCGGCACGATCTTCCTTTGCGACCATCGGGAGCACCACCGCGAAGCGGATATACGGGACGAAGTACCCGCCCCGCGCGCAGCGGGCCCATCCGGCAGGACAAGGCTTCTACAAGGCATAATCAAGGGTATGCAGTCCCTTTGGTCCCCCACCGATTGGCCCCAGCGCCTCGCCGAACTCGAAGCTACGACAAGTGAACTGAAGGAAGCTCCACTACGCCGCGATGTGCGCTCGCTGGGCACGTTGCTGGGCGATGTGCTGCGCGAGCAGGCAGGGCCTGCGCTGTTCGACGCGGTGGAAAACCTGCGCCGCACTGCGATTGCGCGGCGTGAGGCGGAGGACGCGGGCGATACAGCGGCCGCAGAGACGCATCTTGCGCAGGCGCTGGCGAGTGTCGATGCGTCGGCGGGTAATCTGACGGCGATCTATCAGTTGGCGCGCGCGTTCAGCTTTTACTTTGAGCTGATCAACCTGGCGGAGACGAATCATCGCAAGCGGCGGCGGCTGGCGAACCAGCTTGCGCCGTCGACGATCCCGCAGCGCGGGAGTTTGCGTGGAGCGTTGCGGCAGTTGCGGCTGGCGGGGGTTACGGCGGCGCAGGCGTTCAGCCTGTTGCAGCAGATCTGCATCTCGCCGGTGTTTACCGCGCACCCGACGGAGGTGGCGCGGCGGTCGGTGATGTTCAAGCGGCGGCGGATCTCTGATATGTTGCAGCAGCTTGACCAGATGCCGCTGCCTGCGGCGGAGATGAATGCGCTCGAGCGCGACCTGACGGCGGAGATCACGGCGCTGTGGCAGACGGACGACGTGCGCAGTGCGCGGCCTACGGTGCGCGATGAGATCCGTATGGCGCTCGACTACTACGAGTCGTCGCTGTTCGATACGTTGCCGGTGCTGTACGAGGAAGTCGCCGCGGCGCTGACGGCAGAGTATGGGCTGGAGCCGGAGCTGGCGGCGCTGCCACAGTTGGTGAGCTTTGGATCGTGGATTGGCGGCGATCGCGACGGCAATCCGTTTGTGACGCCTGCGACCACGCGCGAGGCGCTGGCGATGGCGCGCAGCCTGCTGTTTGAGCACTACGGGCGGCGGCTGCAGAACCTGTTTGAAGAGCTGGGCAGCTCCACCCAGCAGGTGCCGGTCTCGGCGGCGCTTGAGGCGAAGCTGGAGCCGTATCTCGAGAAGCTGCGCACGGCGAATCAGAACACGCTGGCGGAGCGCTTTCCCAACGAGAAGCTGCGGCTGCTGATTGCATGCATCCTGATGCGGCTGGGTGGGGCGCCGCAGTCCAACCGGCTGATTGTGCCAGTGTCGGATCATCCGGCGTTGTTGCCGTATACGCATCCGGCGGAGCTGCTGACGGACCTGACGCTGATCAGGGAGTCGCTGCTCGAGAATCGCGGCGCCCGGCTGGCGCGGCTGCTGATCGATCCGCTGATCCTCGAGGTGCGGACGTATGGGCTGCATCTGCAGACGCTCGATATACGGCAGCATGCGAAGGTGCATGCGAAGGCGATTGCTGAGCTTTCGGCGTGGAATGCGACTGGCGAAGGGACTCTTCCTCTGCCGACGGGGCTGCATCTGCCGCCTGCGCTGAGCGACCAGACGCAGGAGGTGCTCGATACCTTCCGGGCGATTGCGGAGCTGAAGCGGAAGTACACGCCGGAGTCGATCCGGCTGTATGTGATCAGCGGGGCCACCTCGGCGGAGGACGTGCTGCATGTGCTGTGGCTGGCGCGGCTGGGCGGGGTGCGTGTCGAGGCCACGGGTGAAGGCGCGGAGCAGGATCCGGGGTTGATGCCGGTGCCGTTGTTTGAGTCGATTGAAGACCTGCAGAATGCGCCTGCGGTGTGCAGGCAGTTGTGGACGAGCGAGATTTATAAGCCGCTGCTCGAGAGCTGGGGGTACCGGCAGGAGGTGATGCTGGGTTACTCGGACTCGAATAAAGACGGCGGCATGATTACGAGTACGTGGGAGATCTTCAAGGCGCATCGCGCGCTGCATGAGGTGGCGCGGGAGTGCGGCGTGACGCTGCGGCTGTTCCATGGGCGCGGGGGCACGGTGGGGCGAGGCGGTGGGCCGACGCATCGGGCGATCTTCGCGCAGCCGCTCAATAGCTTCTCGGGCGAGCTGCGGATTACCGAGCAAGGTGAAGTGCTGAACTGGAAATACTCGGACGTGATTCTCGCTGAGCGCAATATGGAGCTGATGATTGCCGCGTCGCTCGATGCGCTGGGCCGACCGGATGCGATCCTGCAGCGGGCGGCGACGCCGGACGGTACGGCCTATACGCCGCATCTGACGGGTGAGCTGCTGCCATCGTGGGAGGCGATTCTGGATGAGCTTTCGGCGAGTTCGTATGCGTTTTACCGGGAGCAGATCGTCGACAACCCGGAGACGTTTACGTACTTTGAGCAGGCGACGCCGATGGCCGAGCTGGAACATGCGCGGATCGGCTCGCGGCCAGTGCGGCGGACGGGCAAGCGGACCTTTGCGGACCTGCGGGCGATCCCGTGGGTCTTCGGGTGGATGCAGTCGCGGCAGCTTGTTCCGGCGTGGTTTGGAGTGGGGCATGCGCTGGAGCGGTTTGTGGCGAGCACGCCCGATGGGCTGGCGCAGTTGCAGAGCATGACGCGGAACTTCCCGTTGTTTGTAGACATCGTGCGCAACGTGGAGATGGCGCTGGCCAAGGCGGACTTCGGCATTGCGCGGCTGTATGCGTCGCTGGTCGAGGACGCGGCGCTGCGCGAGCGGGTGTTCACGACGCTGGAGCGGGAGTTTGAGCTGACGCGGAAGATGATCCTCGCGATTACGGGCCAGACGACGCTGCTGGAGCGGAACTCGGTGCTGGAGCGGTCGATCCGGCTGAGGAATCCGTATGTCGATCCGATGAGTTTGATCCAGGTGGAGCTGATCGGGCGGAAGCGGGCGAACGCTGCGATGGATGAGGACTCGCCCGAGGCCCACGCGCTCAATCGGGCCATTACCGCGACCATCAACGGGATCAGCGCGGGGCTCAGAAATACGGGCTGATCGGGACGAGCTTCAACCGGATCGCGGTCTCTGAAACTTGACAGAGGCAGGCTTCGTGGAGGGCACGCCTTGGGACCGGGTGGTGTGGGTTGCGTGACCCGAAATTCAAAGTCACCACCTAAGTCTCCCGTTTCGAAGACTTTAGAGGAAACAGGGGGCGGGGGCTAGTCCTGACGGATGGTCGTGGCCTTGTCCTTTTCGAAGACGACGTCGACGGGATGACCCTGGTGGTCAAAGGTGACGGTGCGGTTGCCGAAGGCCTGGCTGTCGCTCTTGCTGACCTGGCCCAGGGAGAGCTGGACCTGCTTCTCGCTCATCCCGGGGATGACCTTGTGGGCGTCGATGGCGGCCCACTGCTCGGCGCTCCAGTGCTTGTAGAGGATGTGCGGGTCGTCGTAGAAGAAGATCTCGTCGGTCTGGAGGGTGTAGACGCCGTCCTGCTTGTAGCCGACGGGAACCGCGTAGAGGGCGGTCGGCTTGTCGGACTTCGGCAGGCTGAAAACGAGCAGGACCTGCTTGTCGCCGCCGGGGATGCGGAAGGTCGCGGATTTCGGGGCGACCTGCTCGATCACATCTTTGACAACGAGCGGGTCTGCGCCGAGGAGGACGCCTTCGGATTTGGCGTAGTTGGCCTTGCGGGCGGCGACGGCGAAGTAGTCGAGCTGTCCCCCGGCTGAGACCCAGAGCGTCTTGCCGATGAGCTGCTGCATATCCTTCATGGAGTCGGGGCGGAGCTTTTTGAGGAAGACGAGATCGTCGGGGTTCATCTTGGCCTCGACTGCGACGGGAGCCACTGCTGTCTCGTCGACGTGGCGCTGATGAACGACCATGGCGACCCGTGCGCCCACTACTGCAACGAGGAGTAGCGTTGCCCCAATCGCTGCCTTCTTGCCCTTATCCATGCGTGTTTCCTCCAGAGATGTTTTGATGCGATCTTTGATTGCAGAAGCGTTTAGTCAGCGGGTTCGGCGATGGCTTGTTCAAGGGTTGCGCCGCGTAGCGAGTCGGCGGTGAGCTGATTGGCTCGACGCAGTGCGGGGAAGACGACTGCGGCGGTTCCGGTGACGAGCATGGAGCCGATGCCGCCGAGAACAACGGCGCGAACCGCGCCCCACCAATGAGCGGTGAGACCGCTTTCGAACTCGCCGAACTCGTTCGATGCGCCGATGAAGAGCCAGTTGACGGCGCTGACGCGGCCACGCATCTCGGGCGGAGTGGCCAGTTGCAGGACGCTTGAGCGGATGACCACGCTGACCATGTCGCTGGCGCCGACGAACACCAGGGCAAGCATGCTGAGCCAGATGGTGCGCGAGAGGCCGAAGACGACGGTGGCCGCGCCGAAGACGCCGACGCAGCTCAGCATGATGGCTCCGGCCCTGCGTTTGATGGGCCGCCACACCATGGTGAGACTGACTGCCAGCGCGCCGACTGAAGGCATGGCGCGCAAGAGGCCGAGGCCTTGCGGACCTGCGTGGAGGATCTCGGTGGCGTAGATAGGCAGCAGGGCGACGGCGCCGCCGAGCAGGACGGCGAAGAGGTCGAGCGAGATGGAGCCGAGGAGGAGCTTGGTCTCCCAGACGTAGGTCATTCCGGCGAGCATGGTCGAGAGGCTGAAGGCCTTGCGCTCGATGCGCTCGACGCGGGTGCGGATGGCTGCGACCAGGACGATAAAGCCTGCGAGCATGGCCAGGGTGAAGCAGTAGACGATGGCTGCGCCATCCCAGCGGGCGAGGGCTCCGGCGAGCGGCAGGGTGAAGAGCAGACCGCCGACGGCGGGGCCAGCCATGTTGGCGATCTGATAGACGGTCGCGCCCCAGGTGATGGCGTTGACGAAATGCTCTTTTGGGACGAGCGACGGGACCATTGCGGAAGACGCGGGGCCGCTGAAGGCTCGGCCAAGACCGATCCCTACCAGGACAGCGTAGATGGGCCAGATGCGGCCATGCAGCCATGCGGCGTTAAGTGCGAGCCAGAGGAGGACGGCGGTGCAGAGGAACTGGACGAGGTAGCAGATGAGGATGATCTTGCGGCGGTCGTAGCGGTCGGCGACGTGGCCTGCGGCGAGCATGAAGAAGAGGCCGGGAAGGAAGAGGGCGAGGCCGGTGTAGCCGAGGTCGAGCGCGGAGTGGGTGATCTGGTAGACCTGCCAGGCGACCGCGACCGACTGCGCTTCGGCTCCGAGGATCACCAGAAGCCGGGCGGTCTGGTACAGACGGAAGTCCCGCGACAAAAACGCGCTGCCTGCCTTGAATTCTGCTGGTTCCGCTTCTTTGGTGCCGACTGCCATGCTCTATGGTTTCATATCCCCCGCGCGTGCGTGAGGAGAAGCTGTGAATTCGTCGGGCGGGGATGGGTGGATGTTACGACCGGCGCTCGTAGACTTCGATCGTGCTGTCGGTTTCGGTGCGGACGAGCTGGTAGTGAGACCACTCGGCTTGGAAGGCGGCATCGGCCTTGAACCAGTCGAGGATGCTGGTATAGCCCTCGCGGGTGAGGGCAGGGCAGAGGTTGATCCGCCCGCAGGGGTCGACGGTGATGACCGTAGGCTTGAAGGTGGCGAGATCGGCTGCGACTGTCACGCGAAGCTGTTGCGCGAGCTGTGTGGAGCGGGCGGGGGTAAGGTGCTGCTCGGGACGGGTGTCTTGCGGGTCCGCGCTGCGCACGATGGCGGGGAGGGTCCAGAGAGCGGTGTAGCGCGAGCCCCAGAGCTTGTTCTGCTCGAGCACGGCGGGGAACTCCCAGGCATCGGTCGAGAGAAAGCCGACTGTGGTTCCGGCAGGGTAGGGTGCGTAGACCCCGCGGAGGGTGTCGACTGTGCTGACCTCGCTGGGCAGGTGGGCATTTCTTCGGGCGAAGAAGACGAGGCTCAACAGCAGGACAACGCCTGCGACGGCAGCGGAAAGTTTGATCAGGCTGGTCGGACTGTCTGGGTAGGGTGCGGCCTCTGATCCTGACTCTGTCTCTTCCTGCCTGCGCTCCAGGAGGTCGCTGACGGTGTCGGCGAAGAAGAGCGTGAGAGCGAGGTAGGAGAAGGTGCGGAAGGGCATCATCTGGTACACCCAGCCCTTGTGCTCGCCAAGGAAGATGAGCAGCGACGCGAAGCTCGCCATGAGGAGCACGGCGACGAAGGCTTCGTTGGCCATGCGCTTCTGCCGGATGTTGTAGAAGACCGATCCGGCAACGAGCAGGACCAGGGTCTTCTTTGCAGGGGCGAAGACGGAGAGAATCGAGCGGTCGAGCCCCCAGGAGGTCTCGCGCAGCAGAGGCAGGACGGCCTTGAAGTACTCGGGCGTGAGGAGCCGCACGATGGCGGCATAGAATAGGACGCCGACGAGCATGACGAGCAGGCTGAGGTCGAACCACTGGCTCAGTTGCCGTTTGCGCAGCAGGACCACGACCTCAACCGCGATGACGACCAGAAGATACTGCGGGACCAGGCAGAGCGCGACTGCCGCGCAGACTCCGATCAACAGCCGGTGGAGGCCGGACAGGTGTGTGCCTTCCATGCGCAGCGCGACGGAGAGCAGATAGGGGAGAAGGAAGTAGGCGAGCAGATGCTCGCGTTCGCCGAGGGCGTCGGGGACGGCGAGGAAGGCGCTGAGTGCGCTGAGGGTCAGGACGAAGACCCACCAGCAGAGCAGACGTCCGCCCCGGGTGCGGCGATAGAGTATCGCCGACCATGTGCTGGTGACGATAAGAACCGCGACCACGAAGGCGTGAAAACAGGCGATCGTCGAGAGGTGGACGTGCTGGGAGATCCAGCCGGGGATTGCGAGCAGCCAGAAGATGAAGGGGGCGTAGCCTTCGACGAGATGGGTGCCGTAGAGAGGCGTGCCGTGGAGCATCTGAAGCGTGGCGTAAAGCTGCGAAGCCTGGTCGCAGCCGAGTGCGACGGTGGCCAGCCGAACGATCGCCGCGCCTGTCGCCAGACCCGCGAGTGCCGCCAGAAGCACGATCAGGACACGGGACGATCGACCTTCGCGACGCGCGAGAGAGCTGCCTGTCTCCGAAGTCCGCATAGGAGCAATCTACCACGCAGCGGCCATGGAATCTGATAGTTCCAACCGAAGTGCGGCCAGGAGGTTAACCTGCGTTTACGGTTAAGCGGGGGCTCATGGATTGTTCCCGCAGCGACGGCTTCTATTGGCCCAGGTAGCTCTTGTACTGGGTCTCGACGACGCCGATATTGCGGGCGAGGGAGAGCTTGGACTGGTTGTACTGGTACTCGCTTTCGACCTGGTTCGTCTGGGCGGCGGCAAGCGTGGCTTGAGCTTCGACGACGGGAAGATTGTCGGTCACACCTGAGGTGAAGCGGTCGGTCGCGTCCTTCAACTCCTGCGTGGAGAGATCGACGTTGCTGCGCGCCACTTTGACCAGCTCGGCGGAGGATTGCACGTCGAGCATGCTGGAGCGGATCTGCTGGTCGATGGTGACACGGAGGTTGGCGATCTGGGCGTGGTTGCGGGAGATCTGGGCATTGGCGACCTCGCCTTCGCCGCGCAGAGAGGCTTCCTGGAAGATCGGGAACTGGAGCTTGCCTTCAGCGACGTAGTCGCCATGATAAAGGCCGCGGGTCTCACCGAGGACGCCGTAATAGCCGCCGAGCGCGAGAGTCGGAAGGCGCTGGTACTTGACGGCCTTGGCCGAGCGCTCGGAGACCTCGAGCTGCGCCTCAAGCTGGAGATAATCCTTGCGCCGGGTGAAGGCGAGCTTCAGGGCTTCGGGCTGGGTGAGGGTGGTCAGCTCGCTGAACGGAACGGTGTCCGTGAGGGTGATCTCCTGATCGGCGGGCAGGCCGATCAGGCGGGTGAGCGCGATCTTATCCTTGGCGAAGGTGTTTTCTGCGCTGATGCGAACCTGCTGCTGGGTCTGGAGCTGCACCTGGGCGCGGAGCACGTCGAGGTGGGTTCCGACACCGGCGTCGTGCGAGTCTTTCGCTTGGCGGAGGACGACGTCGTCGGCGCGTTCAAGCGCCTGTGCGTTGGTGATCTGGGCTGCGTCGGCGATAGCGCGGAGATAGGTTGTTCCGACGCGGAGTGCGATGTCGCCGCGGCCAAGTTTGGTCGACAGCTCGGCGACCACTTCTGCCTTCTGAGCGGCGCGGTAGAAGTAATATGCGGGCAGGTTGAAGAGCTGCTGGCTGACGTTGAGCTGGGCAGAGGTGGTGCTGACCTTCACAATCTCAGCTAACGAGAAGTCTCCCAGACCGAGGGTCGGACCAATCGCGGCAAAGGTGCTGGGCTTGAAACCCATCGCGGCAAGGTTGATCTCCTGCGTGCCGGTCTGCAACTGGGCCGTGAGGGTTGGGAGCAGATTGTTGCCGACGGTGAGGATCTCCCCGTGGACGGCGCGCTCGTTCTGCTGATAGAGCAGCTGCTGGAGATTGAGGCGCATGCCGCGTTCGATGGCATCGTCGAGACCAAGCGAGAGCGGGCCAGCCGCGGCTTGTTCGACGACGACACCGCCGGGAGCGCGCAGCACGGCGGGATTGGGGGTGGGAGCCTGGGGGAGATCCTGGCTGAAACTGCGTCTCGGCGTGGCTGCGAGAACACAGCAGCTCAACGCCAAAGCCGCGCGCAGCTTTGCCGTCGGCCTCACTCCAAGTCGGGAAATCTTCATGTTCACACCATTTAGAGTGCCACGGCGGCCTGCAGGTTGCGAAATTCGTCGGTGCAAAGAAAGGAATTTCGCGGATTGAGGAAGGGAAACTCGTCGGCTAGAATGAAAAACAGTGATCCCATGCGTCTAACCCCTGTGAATCCTGTGAAACCAGCCCTCGCCTTCACGTCTTTGCTGCTCGCGGCGCTCTTTGCCGTCGCGACCCTGCCTGCTGCCGCCCAGATGTCTGTGCCCCCGAATCAGGCCAATACTTTCCGCGATACGTCGATGGTGAAGCCACCGGCCGGTGCTCGTGTCGCGATCTACGAGTTTGAGGATCTGGAGTGCCCCGCCTGTGCGCGTGCTTTCCCGATCGTCCACGCAGCGGTCGATAAGTATCACATTCCATTGGTTCGGCACGACTTTCCGTTGAAGATGCACGTGTGGAGCTTCGACGCTGCGGTGACGGCGCGGTACCTGCAGGACAAGGTCTCGCCCAAGGTTGCGGAGGACTATCGCCGCGATGTCTTCGCGACGCAGACGGCGCTGGCCAGCAAGGATGATCTGCAGAGCTACACCCGGCGGTGGTTCTCGACGCACGGACAGAACATGCCCTTTGTGATGGACCCGACGGGGTTGTTCACCCAGGAAGTGAAGTCGGATTACACGCTGGGCGAGCGGATCGGGCTGACCCAGACGCCGACCATCTTTGTGGTGACGCAAAAGCACTGGGTGCAGATCATGGACCCGACGCTGCTCTACCAGGCGATCGATACGGCGCTGGCGGAGACTCCGGTTCCGGCGACGAAGGTCGCGGCTAAGGGATCGCACTAAGGCAAATTTCTTGACTTTACGAAGAAAGCCCACGGGATGCCGTGGGCTTTTTTGTCTTCTTTGTCTTCTTTGGATGAGGCAAGCTGCTTTTTTTGACTTGATCTGTGCAGGATGAGTTTGTGGCGCCTCTTGTCCTGCCGGACGGCCCTCCTGCGCGGAGGGCGGCCCCTTCGGAGCTTGTATACCTTTTTTTCTGCTGAGAACTCTTTAGGCTTTGTCGGGGTTGAGCTTCAGGATCAGCAGGGTCATGTCGTCGTGTTGCGGCGCGCCGGCGGTGAACTCATCCGCTGCGGCGAAGATGTGGCGCAGGATTTCATCAGCGGAGAGGCTGCTGGCCTCGGCGGCGGCTGCCAACATCCGCTCCTCGCCCCACTCCTCGTCGTCGTGCGTCATGGCTTCGCTGATGCCGTCGGTGTAGGTGATGAGCAGGTCGCCAGGGTGGAGGCGAAGGCTCTGCTCGGTGTAGGGGGCGAAAGGGAGCAGGCCTACGACGGGACCGTCTGCTTCGAGGCGGAGGGTCGAGAACTCGCCGTCGGATTGGCGGCGCAGGATCAGCGGCGCGTTGTGGCCCGCGTTGACGCACTCAAGGACCAGGGTGGTTGGGTCGAGCGCCCCGAAGAAAAAGGTCGCGTAGCGGTTGGAGGCGGAGGACTCGTAGACGAGGCGGTTGACCTTGTCCATGAGCTTGGCGAAGTCGCGTGGATTGTCGATGGTGACGCCGCGCAGGCTGGCGCGGAGGCTGGCCATGAGCAGCGCGGCGGAGATGCCTTTGCCCGAGACGTCGCCGATGGCAATGCCGAGGCGGCCATCCTGCAGAGGGAAGACGTCATAGTAGTCGCCGCCGACGCCCTGGGCGGGGCGACAGGCTCCGGCGATGCTGACACCTTCAAGTTGTGGGATGTCTTGCGGGAAGAGACGTTCCTGGACTTCGCGGGCGATTTCCATCTCGCGGTTGGCGCGCTCGCGAAGGCCGGCCTCGCGGGCGAGGGAGTGGGCGAGCTCGCTGACCTCGAGAGCCATGCCGGTCTGGTTGGCGAGGGTCTGCAGGAGGTTGAGGTCGGACTTCGAGTAGGGGGCTTCAGAGCGCTTTGGTCCAAGGGCCATGACGCCCATCAGGCGATCGCGACCGGGGAGAGGGAGGAGGAGCTCGGCACCGAGCTGCTCGAGAGTGTCGCGCTCGGAGGTGCTGGCGAGGAGATACCAGGGGTCGGGATCGTGGTTGTAGAGGAGGGCGGGGCGGCGGGTGTTGCTGAGGTTGCGGATGGTGGAGGAGTGGGCGGCGAGAGTGAGACCAGTGTCGCCCGCGAGAGTGATTACAGGTGCGGGGCAGAGTTTGAAGCTCTTGCCGTCGCGGATGAGCATGGCGATGCGGTTGACGTGCAGGGTCTCGCCGATGCGGCGGGAAACGGTCTGGAGGAGAGGCTCGCTTTCGGTGTAGCGGCGGACTTCGTAGGAGAGATCGCTGAGGATGAGTTCGGAGTCATAGGCCTCGCGGAAGAACATGCGGTCGAGCCACGACCTCGACTGCTTGTTGACGATGACGCGGAGAAAGAAGATCAGCAGGAGAAAGACGCCAAGCGGCCAGAGCTGCTCGCGCGGAATGCTCTTCTGCGTCAGCAGCGGCAGCAGCAGCCGATAGGTCACGATGCCGACCAGCACAAGCTGCACGATCCACAGCGTGGCGCGGGCCATCGCGTAGCGTGTACCCTGCCGAATCAGCACGCTCACGTCCATCGCGCGCTGAACGAGGATCACATACGCAAGGGTCAGCGGCGCAGTGAGGAAGAGGAACGCGCCCAAATACGCGACCCATAGGTACCCGGGCCTGTTGGGCGCGAGGCCGAGGCTCGGCAGCAGTACGAAGCAGATGAGCAGCACCCCGATGCCGAAGCCGGTGCCCGTGAGCAATACGCGAAGCCGACGGCGGGAGTCCTCGGTCGAGGCGGAGCGGAGCTTGTCGAACAGCAGAATGAGGTAGAGGAAGACGCACGCGAGGTTGAGGCCGTTCTCGACATGGTCGCTCCACACCGTTAGGTGGATGAACCACGCAGGATTGCCGCCACGATAGTACTGACCGTACTGCTTGACGAAGTCGATCACCCCCCCCGCCAGAGCGGGGCCGATCACCGCCCACTTGACCCACGGAAAGCGCACGTCGAGGCGCGAGCGCTCCGGAAAGTAGATGGCGAAGGGCAGCAGGGCCAGCGGTCCGATCACCTGCAGGATGTAGTAGTAGAGCCCGCGAAAGAGCAGCCAGCCACCGGTGCCAAGCCCGGTGCCGAACGAGAAGATGACCTCGGAAAACAGCAGCAGCATCAGCAGAAGCCACGCGGTTGGCTCGGTCGGTTTGGCGAACACAACCCAGTAGCCGATCAGCATGCACATCAGCGGCATGATGCCGAAGAGGCCGAACTGCTGCAGCATCTGCCCCATGCCGTTGGGCGAGCCGGCCCGCGGCCCGTCGGCGACCTGAAGAATGTGCGCGGTGAAGAGGCTGCCGTCGGGGCGCCGCAGGTCGACGTCGAGCGTCTCGCCGGGAAGGCTCGTGTTGGTGATCGCCATCCACTGGGCACGGCCCGTGTACGGCCTACCATTGAGCGACAGGATCGTTGAGCCCTTCACCAGGCCCGCGCGCACAGCCTCGGTCTCCAATGTCCTCACCTGGGCGAGATTCGAGTCAATCTCGAAGGGATCCCGGGCGTGACGCGCACTGTGAAGACCCATCTCAAATCGGTCGTGCGTATCCGCGATCCAGCCCGTCAGGCCCGCGAGGGCAACGAGCGCGAGAACGAGTCGCAGAATCGTCGAAAAGCGGGAGGATCGCATAAGCTCCTTGGAATGGTGGGGAATGGCTTATGGCGAGCATATCGAACCCTCCTGGGTTTGTCGCGGATGGAGTGCGCGGCGGGTGGGTTTAGTTTGGGCTTGCCCCTGCCTCTGGTTGAGGCGGGGGCAAGCCTGTGTGTTACTGGATGGTGAAGATTGCGGGTTGGTGAGCGGAGAGTTTGAGGTGGATCGCTTCGGGGGCGACGTCGATCGTGGCGGATGAAGGAAGAAGCGGCGTGGCGTTGCGGCAGTGATCGAGGGCGGTGCTCTCGATGGGTAGGGTGAGAGTCTCTTCGTGGTCGCTGTTATTGATGACGACGAGGATGCGTTCGCTTGCGAGGTTTGCGGAGCAGCCTGTGTTGAGGGTGCTGCCGCGGACGTAAGCGAGGACGTTGCCTTCGCTGGAGAGGACCTGCTCCTCGCCGGTCTGGAGGGCGCGATGCGTGGTGCGCAGGTCGAGCAGATGCTTGACCCAGTCGTGCATCTCGGTCTGCGGGGCGGGGCGAGAGGTACGATTGAAGGCGCTTGGAGCGGCGATTTCGTGGGGGGCGACGTGGTTCATGAAGCCGCCGGGGAAGTCGTGGCGATTGTCGGGATCTTCGCCGCCGGTCATGGCGATCTCGTCGCCGGAGTAGATCTCTGGCATGCCGCGCATGGTGAGGAGGACGGTGAAGGCGAGCTTGAGTTTGGCGGGCGTTACACCGGGTTCACCAAGGAAGCGCTTGGTGTCGTGATTGCCGAGAAAGGGGACGAGGCGCTCTGGGTGGGGGTATAGGGAGTCCTGGCGCAGGACTTCGGTGAGCTTCGACATAGGGGCGTCATGGAGGAAGACGTCGCGGAGTGCGAAGTAGGTGGGGAAGTCGAAGGGAGTGTCGAGGCCGGTGTCGACGCCGTTGCGGGTGACGCCGCCCGCGAAGGATGAGGTGATGGTGGGGTCGCCGTTGAAGACCTCGCCGACGGTGGTGAGGTTGGGGTAGAGGGCGTGGAGCTGGGCGTGGTAGCCATGCCAGAACTCGCGGCCGACGTAAGGGAAGGTGTCGATGCGGAGGCCGTCGATGCCTGCCTGCTCGATCCACCAGATGGCGTTCTGGGTGAGGTACTGGGCGACGGCGGGGTTCTCCTGGTTGAGGTCGGGGAGGACGTCGGCAAACCACCCCTGGGTGACGTCGCGCTGGGTGAGCCAGGGGGCGTGGGGATCGGTGATGGGCTTGAACTCACCTTGCGCGGGGCGATGGTGGGTCTTGGTGCCGTGGAACCAGTCGGGCTCGGGCGAGTCGTCGACCCAGGGGTGGGTGGCGCCGACGTGGTTGGGGACGGTGTCGAGGACGAGCTTCATGTGGCGCTGGTGCAGGTCGGCGGCGAGGGTCTTGAGGTCGTCGAGTGAGCCGAAGTGCTCGTCGACGGCGTACATGTCGGTCGCGCCATAGCCGTGGTAACTCTGCTGGCCGTGGTTCTGGTAGACGGGCGTGATCCAGACGGTGGAGATGCCGAGCTGCTGAAGGTAGTCGAGGTGCTGGTCGACGCCGAGGAGGTCGCCGCCGTGCCAGCCACGTGGTTTCTCGGGATCGTAGCCGGTGCCGTTGTTGGTGGGATCGCCGTCAGCGAAGCGGTCGGTCATGATGAGGTACATGACGTCTTTCGAGGAGAAGCCTGCGAAGCCGTCGCGGGTCTCGCGGCGCGGGGCGAAGGTGTAGGGAGCGGCTGTTTTACCTGCGGCATTGCGGGCGGCGATTTCGATCGTCTCTGGCTTTGCCGGAGAAGAGGTCAGCCAGAGCTCGACCCAGTGACCATTCTCGGAGATGTGGGTGTGGTCGATGTGCAGGGTGTGGTCACTGAGGGTGAAGTGCGCGGCTTCAAGGTGGTCGCCCTGGATGAGGAGCATCGGCTTGGGCATGGTCGCCCACCAGTTCGGAGGATCGATTTTAGTGATCGATGGGCGGGCATCTGCGGATGGAGTTGTGGACGATTGGGAGTGCGCAGGCAGGATCGTGGTGAGCAGCAGGGTGAGGAGGAGCAGCAGGCGGCGGGGAGGGGCGGTGGGCATCGAAGAAGTCCTCAAGAGATCACGAAGAGAAACAGGGGGACAGAAAAAAGACTGGAGACTGTGGTGGGTCCACAATCTCCAGTCCAGTTTGAGGAGTGCAAGGGTTAGAAGTTGACGCGGAAGGCGAGCTCAAGTTGACGCTCACTGTAAGAGCGAGTGCTATTGATCTGGCCGAATGCACCCGTGTTCTGACCTGCCGTGATGGCGCTGTCGAGGCTGCCGTTGGGGTTGGTGAAGGCCGGGGTGTTGGTGAGGTTGAAGGCCTCGGCGCGGAACTGGCCTGTGACCTTATCGCGGATCGGGAAGTTCTTGAACAGGGAGAGATCCATGTCGCGGAATGCCGGTCCGGTGAGCTGGTTGCGCTCGAGATTGCCCGGACGCGTGAAGACGTACCCACCACCGTTCAGCGTGTAGGGTGCGGTCGCGAAGCTGCTCGGATCGAACCACTGATTCAGCGTCTTCGTGTACTTGATGGCTCCAACCTGATCGACGCGGTTGGCGGGAGCAATCGATGCACTTCCGTCCGCCTTCGAGGTTTGGGCCGACGTTACGTTGAACGGCTGACCAGAGCTGAGCGTAACAATCGTGTTCAGCTGCCAGCCGCCGATCACGTACTCGACCGGAAGCGAAGCATGCGTCAGGAAGTGCTTGCCACGTCCGAAGGGCAGGTCGGCGAGCGCGCTGAAGTTGAAGACATTGCGCTGGTCCTGATCGGAGTTGCCGTAGTTCGCGTGGAGGGTTGGGCCGGTGGGCGTGATGAAGATGTTGCCCGCCGTCGAGAACGCACCCGCCGAGTCATCGAGCGTGTGCGACCAGGTGTAAGCGGCCGTGACCTGAATGCCCGCCTGCATCTGGCGCTGCAGGAAGACCTGCAGGCCGTTATAGTTCGACGCGCCTTCGTTGATGCCACGATCGATCGACGAGAGCGTCGGGAAAAGCTTGCTGTTGTAGGACGAGCCCAGGATTTGGTCGTTCAGGTTGAACCACGTCGATAGGTGATCGGCCTTGGTCCCCACATACGCGATGTTCAGCGAGGTGGCCTTGTCGAGCTGCTGCTGCAACTGGATATTCCACTGCTGCACCATCGAGCTCGGCGAGTGCGGATCGATCGAGATTAGGTTCGCGTTGATCGGGTTCGAGCGGTCGATCGTGCTGCCGAAGACAGGCAGCGGGAGCGCCGCCGTTGCGTTTGTGCTGTTGTTGTCCGGCGCGGTCGCGTTGACCGCGCCCTGGCCGGTGAAGGTGATGTGATACCCGTTGACGGCCTGGTAGCTCTCCGCGCCGTTGAAGTCCGGGTTCTCGCTGAGCTGGTTGCCCACGCCGCCGCGGTCGATGAAGTAGAAGATGCCGTAGCCGCCGCGCAGCGAGCTCGTGCCGCGACCGGTCAGGTCGTACGCGAAGCCGACGCGTGGAGCGATGTTGTTGTAGTTGTTGTTGACCAGCGCCCGCGAGTGGCCATTGACACCCGCTGCAAGCAGAGTGCCCGTCGCCACATCGAAGTTCGACTGCTCGTTATTCTGCTCATACGGATGCGTGTACAGGTCGTAGCGCAGGCCGAGGTTCAGCGTCAGACGGCGAGAGATCTTCCAGTCGTCCTGCGCGAAGTAGCCGGTCTCCCAGCTCTTCGTATCGAAGTAGCTCGACGCCACGCCGATGCTGTAATCGTCGGTGAAGCCCACCAGCATTTCGCTTGTGTTGAACCCCGTATAGTCGCGGTTGAAGCCGAAGTAGCCCTTCGAGTTGTTGCCCTGGAAGAACTTCACCTCGCGCTGCATTACGTTCGCGCCAAAGCGGAACGAGTGCGCTCCGTGAACGATGGAGACATTGTCCACAAACTGCTGGCTCTTCTGCGGAACCTCGTACGGACCACCATCGCCCGTGTACTCCACGTCCCCATTGCCATTGATCGCCGCGCCGCCGCCCAGCAACGAGTTGCGGTTCGCGTTCACGATGCCCAGGTCAGCCGAGACCGCCACGCCCTCAAGCGGGTTGATGTACGCGTAGTACGGGCGCAGATAGCCATAGCGGAACTCGTTGACGATATTTGGCGAGAAGATGTGTGTGTATCCGGCGGCAACGCCACGGGGATGGTTTGTGTTCGTCCCCGAGCCGTAACCCGCGGGCAGGTTGACGAAGGTGCTGGCCTTGATAAACGACTCCTGGCCATAGCTGTAGCGGCCAAAGACGCTATCGCGTTTGGTGATTGCCGCATCGGCGCGGACGTCGAAGTCGTCGAAGCGCTGCACCTGCGACGTGTTTACGTAGTAGTTGTTGGTCGTCGTCGCAGTGGCGACGTTGGGCAGGGGAAAGGCATTCAGATAGTTGAGGCCCGCCTGGTTGATGCGGCCCGGATCGATGACGTTCGCCTGGCCGTTATAGTCCCACTGCGCGCAGGTGGTCGGGTCGTAGATTACGCCTGTTTTGTTCGCGCCATTCTGATAGACCGTCTGGCCGCCCGCGCACGCAGGAACATACGTCGCGGTTGGCGTTGAGGTCGTCACCGTGCTCGAAGCCAGAAGCAGCTCGGAGAAGTCTCCGGTCCGCATCAGCGCCGTCGGCACGCTGTGGAAGCCTGCACCGTTGGGCTGCTTCTCACGAAGTCCCTGGTAGTCGCCAAAGAGGAACACGCGATCCTTCCAAATCGGTCCGCCGAGGGTTCCGCCAAACTGCGTGCGGTGGAAGGTGGGTTTGGCTGTCCCGGCTGTGGAGAAGTAGTCAGGGTTGGCATCGAAGATCTGGTCGCGGTCGAAGAGGAAGGCCGAACCGTGGAACGAGTTGGTGCCGGACTTGATGGAGCTCTGGACGATGGCACCACCGGCGCGGCCGAACTCGGCAGGGGCGACGGAGGTGTTGACGCGGAACTCCTGCGTGGCTTCGACGGGAGGGAAGAAGACGATGGTGTTGACGAGCGACTCGTTGTTGTCGACGCCGTCAAGTTCGAAGTTGTTGGCCTGCTGGCGAAGACCGTTGACGGAGAGGGCTGCGCCGCCGCTCTCGCTGTTGCGGTAGGTCTCGACGTTGCCGCCGGTGCCGGAGGAGGCGTCGCCGTAGGCGCCGCGGGTGACTCCGGGGACGAGCAGCGCGAGCTGGGTGAAGTTGCGACCGTTCAGCGGAAGATCGACGATCTGCTTCGCCTCAAGCACCGTGCCGGTCGAGGAGGTCGAGAGGTCGACGATGGGTGCGGCGTCGGTGACTTCGACGGTTTCGGTCTCGCCGCCGACGGCGAGGTGGAAGTCGAGAGTCTGGACCTGCGAGACCTGCAGGGTGAAGTTCTGGCCGGTGGTCTTAAAGCCGGAGTGAGTGGCGTCAACGTGGTATGCGCCACGTGGGACAACTGCGAAGGTGAAGTTGCCGGTGGCGTCGGATGTGACGGTCTGGATGGCTCCGGATTCAGTATTGGTCAGTGTGACGGACGAGCCGGGAATTACGGATCCCGTTGAGTCGGTCACTGTTCCGGTTACGCGGCCCGAGTCGGTCTGTGCCCGCATGACTCCGCCAGAGCCGGCCATCAGGCTGAGGGTAAGGAGCATGGTGCAGGTCTTTTTCTTGAAGCTGAGGTGCTTTTTCATACTGCCTCCAGTGCATTTCCGGTTGCCAAGATCTGGCATACGAGAGCGCGTGGAGAACCATTTCGCTTTCGGGTTGTTCACTGCAATCTTCGTCCTTTCGTTTCTCATTCAATTGTTCATCTACAGATAAAGCTATTTGATTCATGTGTTTGCGGTTCGGTTTCAACCGTCCGCAGAGGGAGGTGAAGCATGGCATGCGTGGTAAAATCATGCTTTGAGGTCGCTGCCTGATGTCCAAACCCGCCGCGAGACAGTCGAAAGCAGCCTTTGGCCTCTTTGAGGCCGACCTGCAAAGTGGGGAGTTGTGGAAGGCTGGGAAGCGGGTCAAGATCCAGAGTCAGCCGTTCAAGGTTCTGGTTGCTCTGCTTGAACGGCCGGGTGAGATCGTGTCGCGGGAAGAGCTGCAACTACGGCTCTGGGGCAAGGACACGATCGTTGACTTCGATCACTCGCTGGGGACGGCGATCAATAAGATCCGCGAGGCGCTTGGGGATTCGGCGGATAATCCGCGGTTTATCGAGACGATTGCGCGACGGGGATACCGATTTATTGCGCCGGTGGGTTATCCGGAGAGCTCGGGCCCGGTAGCTGTGGCTGTTCGCGAGGTTAGCCCGGTCGATCTGGTGCAGTCCGCTCATCTTTTGACTGAATCTGGCAATGGACAGGGCAGTGCGGTTGCGATCGAACCGGCCGCGGCGCAATTCTCCGGTAAGGAAGTACTGATTGGGGCTTCGCCTGTATCTTTCGGGCGAAAGCTTGCATATTGCGGGGCGACGGTTCTAATTGTTGGAGCGGCTGTCGGGGTAGGGATGGTGCTGGGGGCTTCGCGCTTGCCATCGGCACCGCTGCAGATCACGCAGATTACGCATGGCGGACGGATCTCCCCGGGTGCGCCTTCGATGGAGAGCCTGCCATCGACCGCGACCGATGGGGTGCACATTTTCGCGTCGATTATTGAGAACGGACGGGCAGTACTGTCGCAGGTTTCGATCGCAAGCGGTGACGGGCTGCCGGTCGCAGTTCCCAGCGAGATCGCCGCGCCTTCGCTTGGAGATATCTCGCCGGATGGCGGTAACTTATTGTTACGGAGTCACTTGTCTCCAGAATCGGAGCAGGCGTTGTGGGTAGTTCCGGTGGGTGGAGGAAGTGCGCGGCGGGTGGCGAATATCCTCGCGCACGACGCGACCTGGATGCCGGACTCGAAGAATATTCTCTATGCTGCGGGGAATGAGCTGTTCGTAGCGAACCTGACGGACGACAGTACGCGAAGCATTGCGCATCTTCCTGGCCGGGCGTTTTGGCTGCGCTGGTCGCATGATGGAAGTCTGCTGCGCTTTACGATCATCGATCCGATCGGCCATACGATGTCGTTGTGGGAGCTTCCGGCTGGCGGACAGACGCCGAGGCCGCTCTTGAAGGGGTGGAGCAGTCCGGCTTCGGAGTGCTGTGGGTCGTGGACGCCGGATGGGAAGTCGTATGTCTTTCAATCGGGGCATGACGGAAATGACGACCTATGGCGGCTGCATGGACGTGAGACGTCGGGGCCGAGCAAACTGACCAACGGGCCGTTGCGGTTTGAGGCTCCGATCACGGAGCGGAATGGCAGCCGGATCTTCTTCCTGGGGTTGGATACGCAGTCGGAGTTACTGCGTTTTTCGAGTGAACGCAAAGAGTTTGTGCCGGAGAGCAACTTCCTCTCACAGGCGAACCGGCTGGACTTCTCGCCGGACCGGCAGTGGGTCGCGTGGACGGATGCGCCGGGACGCCTCTGGCGCGCGCGGGTGGATGGTTCGGAGCGGCTGCAACTGACGCCGGACTCGATGCAGGTCTTTTTAGCGCACTGGTCGCCGGATGGTCAGACGCTGGCGCTGATGGCGCGCGAGCCGGGGCAGGCGTGGCATCTTTACTCGGTGCCAGGGAGTGGCGGAAGTCCGCAGCTTTTGCTGAAGGAAGACCGGAATGCAGGCGATCCGAGCTGGTCGGCAGATGGAGGGTCGCTGGTCTTCGGACGAGTGCCGGATTTGATGGGCAAGGAGAGCGGGCCGCGTAATCTGCAGATTCTGGACCTGCGAACGCATGCGCTGCGAGCGGTTCCGGGTTCGGATGGGTTGTTCAGCCCGCGCTGGTCTCCGGATGGACGGTACATTGCGGCGATCTCGCTGGACGAACGAAAGCTGATGCTGTTCGATGTCGCACGGCAGAAGTGGAGCATGCAGGCAGATACGAGCGTGGCTGATCCGGTGTGGGGCGTGGATAGTAAGGCCATCTATATCCATGCGTTTATGGCTTCGACCCAGCCAATCTATAAGGTTGAGGTGCCGACTGGGAAGCTGCAGCAGATCGCCGATCTTTCGAGCTTCCGGTCGGGTGAAGTTGCGGACTATTTCTTCGGTGGGGTGACGCCGGAGGGGGTTCCGCTGGTGCGGGCGCGTTCGTCGACCGGCAATCTCTATTCGCTTGACCTCGCTACGCGCTAGGGAGTGTAATGCCGCGTATCCAATCGTCTGGCTAACATGCTCATAAAAAGCCGGTTAGCTGTTGATGGAGAAATGAGGAAGAGAAGATTCCTATCCCCTTGCGCCTATCCGACGAAATGCGTTCCTTTTGCAGCATGCGCCTCTACCGATTAGCTGCTCTCTTTGCTGCCCCTTTGCTCGCCGTCAGCGTGGTTTCGCTGTGCGTGCCGTCGAACGAACTGCTGGCCGAACCGGCGACTGCCCCTGCGCACAAGCTCGAAGGAGGGGCGCTGCCGAACGGGATCGAGATACGGTCTGGCGAAACGGTAGTGCAGGTTACCGCGCTGCGTGAGGATGTTCTGCGGGTGCGGGCAGGGCATGAGGGGAAGCTGCCGGAGGATGCGTCTTGGGCGGTTCTGCCGGAGGCCCGGACGGCGGCGGTGAAGACTGTGCCCGAGACTGAGGGCGGGATGGGGTTCCGCACGACCAAACTGCGGGTGAGCGTGGACGGAGACCTACGGCTGACAGTCTCTGATCTCGCCGGAAACGTGTTGCAGCGGGATAGCCGTCCGATGGAATGGAATGGGCACTCCTTCCACATCTATAAGGAGAAGGCACAGGATACGCACTTCTTCGGGCTCGGTGATAAGCCGGGGCCGCTCGACCGCGCGGGCGAGACGTTCGTGATGTGGAATACGGACAACTTCGGCTGGCAGGAGTCGACCGATCCGATCTATAAGAGCATTCCGTACTTCATCGACTTTCGCGGGGGGAAGGCGCTCGGAGTCTTGTTCGACAATACCTGGCGGACGTTCTTCGACTTTGGCCGCGAGGTGGTGAACCAGTACTCGTTTGGCGCGCCGGACGGTCCCGTGGACTACTACCTGATGTATGGGCCGGATCCGAAGCATGTGGTCGAGACATACGCGTGGCTGACCGGGCCGACGCCGTTGCCGCCGCTCTGGACGCTGGGCTTTCAGCAGTCGCGCTATAGCTACTATCCGCAGTCGCGGGTGACGGAGATTGTGGATCGGCTGCGGGCCGATCATATTCCGACAGATGCGGTGTATCTCGACATCGACTTTCAGAAGAACAATCGCCCGTTCACGGTCGATACGGAGAAGTTTCCGGACTTCGCGGGGATGATTCGCGATCTGGCAGCGAAATACTTCCATGTGGTCGCGATTACGGACCTGCACATCGCGAACCTGCCGGACAGTGGGTATGCGCCGTATGACTCAGGCAAGGCGGGCGATCACTTTGTGAAGAACCCGGATGGAACGATGTATACCGGCGTGGTGTGGCCGGGGCCGGCAGTGTTTCCGGACTTCACACAGAAGAGTACTCGGGAGTGGTGGGGCACGCTCTACAAGGGGTTTCTCGATGAAGGCGTGGCGGGCTTCTGGAACGATATGAATGAGCCCGCGGTCTTCAACGTCGCGACGAAGACGATGCCGGACGATATCCAGCATCGCATCGATGAGCCTGGGTTTACGCGGCGCACGGCGAATCATCTGGAGATTCACAACGTTTATGGCATGGAGAACTCGCGGGGGACGTTTGACGGGCTGCTGAAGCTGAAGCCGAATGAGCGTCCCTTTGTATTGACGCGGGCTTCGTATGCCGGTGGGCAGCGGTATGCCGCGACGTGGACGGGGGATAACAGCTCGACATGGAACCACCTGCGGATGTCGGTGCCGCAGTTGATCAATCTTGGGCTGAGCGGATTTGCGATGTCGGGCGCGGATGTGGGCGGCTTTGCGGGATCGCCCTCGCCGGAGTTGCTGACGCGTTGGCTGGAGCTTGCGGCGTTCTATCCGATCGATCGCGACCATGCTGCGAAGGGCACGCGCGACCATGAGCCGTGGGTTGATGGGCCGGAGCAGGAGGCGATCCGACGGCGGTATATCGAGGAGCGTTATCGGCTGATGCCGTATCTCTACACGGTGACGGAGGAGACCTCGCGCACCGGGCTGCCGATTATGCGGCCTCTGTTTCTTGAGTTTCCGAATGCCACGACGGATGGCCATCCGCTCGATCTCGATGCGGGCAGTGAGTTTCTTTTTGGGCCAAGCATCCTGGTTGCGCCGTCGCCATCGCCGGAGGAGGTTGCGCCGTATGAGGTGAACCTGCCGCCGGGTGTCTGGTACGACTACTGGACGGGTGAGCGACTGGATCGGCGCAGCCAGATTGCGGCACGGGATCTCGAACAGCGCGATGCAAAGCAGCCGAACAAGCCGATCCTGATTACGCCGAAGCTCGCGGAGTTGCCGGTGTATGTGCGCGAGGGAACGATTCTGCCGATCGCTCCGCTGACCCAGAGCACGGAGGAGACGCCGAAAGGCCCGCTGACGCTACGCGTCTACGCGGGCGATGACTGCCACGGCGATCTCTACGAAGACGACGGTAAGAGTTATGACTTCCGCAAGGGACAGTATCTGCGGATGCACTTCGGTTGCACGGTCAATGCAGATGGGTCGCTGGCGATTCATATCGGCGAGCGCTCGGGCTCGTACGCGCCCTGGTGGAAGGAGATTCGGCTGGAGACCTTCGGCTGGGCGCCGGCTCAGCGGCAAGCGAGGCAGGTCGGGGCGAAGGAGACGTTGCCGCTCGTGCAGGCAGGGTCTACGTGGAGCCTGACGATTGCGGCTCCGAAGGGAGCGGCTGACCTCGTTTTGCAGTAGCGAAGTCGGATAAAAGCGGGCTGGCGCACGCGCGTACGTTCTACGAGGCCGCTGCGGAACAAGGTTTGACGACCGGTCAAATGCAGTTGTGAGAACGGAGCCCCAACTGATTCGCTACTGGCGAGTCGGCTGGGGCTTTCGCTTTGGTATGGTTTGTTATCGGGAACCAGGACTTCGACTCTTCGTGGTGAGGCTCTATGCGGAAGTATCTCGGGGAAGCAGCGGCTGTGTTGTTGCTGCTTGCGCTGCTGGTCTTTCAGCTTGTTTCGGTCAGCCGGGCTACCTCTGCCACATGGGACGAGCCGCATCATCTCTTCGACGGCTATACAGTCTGGACGCTGCATGACTACCGCATCAACCCGGAGGTTCCTCCGCTGGTGAAGCTGGTGGCAGCACTTCCGCTGCTGCCGATGCATCTGGCAGTTCCGCCCAATCAGGAGCGGTCGGTGCAGACGGAGGCGTTTACTGATGGCCGGGATTTTGTCTTTGGCAACGGCGGCGACCGCGTGCTCTTCCCCGCACGGATGAGCTGCATGGTCTTCACGCTCGTGCTCGGCCTGCTGCTCTTCCTGGCGACACGGGAGGTCTTCGGGCGTGTTGCGGCCCTCTTCGCGTTGGCTCTGTTCGTCTTCGATCCGAACTTCCTTGCGAATGGGGCTCTGGTTACGACAGATGTCGGGATGTCTTGCTTGTTTCTGGCCGCAATTTACGCATGGTTTCGCTATACAAAAGTTCCTGTGAACTCTACGGCAGAATGGTGGCGACTTGCGCTTGTCAGCCTGCTTGCAGGGCTTACGGTTGTAGTGAAGTTCACGGGACTGCTGCTGCTGCCGATGCTTGTTTTGCTCGCGCTGGTAGAGGCAGTTCGGGCGAAGAGTACAAAGCTATTCGGATGCCGCATCGCGGCTCAGATTGCCGTCTCGGTCGTCGCATGGATCGTGCTCTGGGCCTTCTTCGGCTTCCGCTATAAGGCTGCGCCGGTTGGCCACGAACTCAACCCGACGCTTGCCGCATACCTGCCGACTGTGCCGAATCCAGAGGACGCAACGAAGCTCGCTTTTGCCGCGAAACATCATCTTCTGCCCGAGGCTTATCTCTGGGGACTCGCCAATACCAAGCTGACGGAAGATGCCGATACGAGTTACTTCTTTGGCCATGTCTATCGTCACGGTAGCTGGAAGTACTTCCCAGCGGCATTCCTGATTAAATCGACGCTGCCGCTGTTGCTGCTGCTCTGCCTCGTGCCGTTTGCATGGCGGTGGGAGGAGTGGTGGAAGCGTCCTGAGTTCGCCATGCTGCTCGTGCCGATGGCGGTCTATCTCTTCGTCGCGATCCACGCGGAGATGAACATTGGGCATCGTCACCTACTGCCGATCTACGCCTTCCTCTATATGCTCGCTGCCGGCACTGCGGCTGCGCTCTTCATGCGCGATCGCCGCTGGGGCTTGGTCTTCGCGGTGCTGCTTGGCTGGCAGATCGTGACTTCAGTGCGCGTCGCTCCCGGGTACATGGCCTATGCGAACGAGGCGTGGGGCGGACCCGATAACGTGCATCGCTATCTCAGCGATGCGAACGCCGACTGGGCGCAGCAGTTGAAGGAGACGAAGCAGTATCTCGATGACCGCAAGATCACCAACTGCTGGTTCGCTTACTTTGCCGATGGCGCGATCCGACCCGAGGATTACGGGATCCACTGCAAACGCCTTCCAACGACCTCGTCGCTGTGGTGGATGAACCTGCCCATGGATATCCCGCCTGTGATCAACGGGACGGTGTTGATCAGCGATAGCGATCTCGAAGGCATCGAGTTCGGGGAAGGCGCGCTCAACCCATACGACAGTTTTCGCGGGATCAAGCCGACCGCTCTCTTGCAGCATGGCCTCTTCGTCTATGACGGTACGTTTTCGGTGCCGCTAGCCTCCGCGCTCTTCCATGCAAATAATGTGCAGCATCTGTTAGCTGCGCACGAGCTTGCGCCCGCGCTGGCGGAGGCGCAACAGGCAGTGACGCTGGCTCCGCACTCGGTCTACTCCGAGATGGCGATGGGTGACGTACTGGCGGCAGAGAAGAAGAAAGATGAGGCGCTCACCCACTACAAGGCTGCTCTGACGGCGGCGCAGCAGATCGAACGGGCGCTGCAGGCAGATGTGATTCCGGGGATTGAGTCAAAGCTCAAGAATCCCTGATCGTGGCTCAAGCGATCGTTTCGCATTGGCCTGGAAATTCGATCGAGTGAGATGGCCTTTAAGTTACCTTGGGGAACGACAGTAATCGCTAAGTGTGACTCTGTCTTGAGTTAGCTGCTAGCAGTCACGTTTCTGTAACGTGCTCTTGGTAGGTTCCGAGTACGCAGCATAACGGAGCCAAGTTCAACATGCCGAAGTACACGAAACAATCTTCCGGGGCCAAAGGGCTTATCGGATCTCTCTCTCTTGCCGGTGGGCTAATGCTGTCCCTGCCGGGGTTTTCCCAGCAGGTATTCACCCCGGGCAATCTCGTGGTCACCGTTGAGGGCTGCGGCATCTACGGAGGAACCTGCACCACGGTTCCGAGCGGCAACGGCAACGGTACGGGGAACAGTTCGGTCGGTGGCTATGGCGATAACCAGGCGGCTCCGCTGACGTTGTTTCAATATGCGCCGGTTGGCACCTCGAGTGTGAACTATGTGAGTTCGTTTGTGCTGCCGCAGGCTGCATCCGGGCTGAACCTCCCGATATCGGGCGAGTACGGTTCGTCATCCGAGGCGACGCTGCAATTGTCGGGCTCGGGCAAGTACCTGACGGTCATGGGATACGGGGTGAATGCAGCGTCTTTCGATGCGAACCCCACGCTCTATGGCGCGTCTCCTTCGCTGGCATTGGGCCAGTCGGGAAGCCTGACCGGGCAAAGCTATACGACGGTGCCGCGAGTGCTGGCGCTGATCGACAGCACCGGTGCGGTGAACTCGACGACCGCGCTGAGCAACATCTTCAACACGAATAATCCGCGCAGCGCCTATACGGTCGACGGTACGACGGCGTATGTCTCGGGACAGGGCAGCGGTTCGGACCAGACAGGCGGCGTGTTCTATACGCCGGTAGGCGCGGCGAACAGCGCTCCGACGGCGATCACAGGTGACGACACGACGAGCAACACGCTGACGCAGGATACACGCGATGTGCAGGTGGTGAACGGTTCGCTGCTGGTGTCGGTGGACTCGAAGGAAGGCTCGGGCTCAGCACGCAGCTACATCGGCACGCTGGGAACAGCGGGTACGCTGCCGACGACGACGGTTGGCGGACCAGTGATGCTCACCGGCTTCGGCAATACGGGCGGTACCGGCAAAGTGACGATCACGACGGGAGCGAATGGGAACGGCAACGGACTGAACTCTGGGTTGGGAATCAACGTGAGCCCGGAGAACTACTTCTTCGCGAACGCTGCGACGCTGTACGTTGCCGATAGCGGCGATGGGAAGCAGACTTCTGCGAACAGCACGATCGGCGACGGTGGATTACAGAAGTGGACCAACAGCAAGACGGATGGCTCAGGCACGTGGTCGCTGGCGTACACGCTCTACCAGGGGCTGAACCTGGTGGTGAATACGAACTCGACCGGCGCGAGCGGGTTGTATGGTCTTGCGGGCACGGTAACGAGTGCGACTGTTCAGTTGTACGCGACCGACTACCGCCTGACGGATCTCGACCAGACGCACCTGTACGGCATCACGGACACGCTGAGCTTCACGACGGCATCGCAGGCGGCCGATGAGACCTTCACGCTGCTCGATACGGCTCCGGCTGACTCGAACTTCAAGGGCGTATCGTTCGCCCCGACGGTGGTGACGCAGATCACCCCGACGATCACCTGGCCAACTCCGGCAGCAATCACCTACGGCAGCGCTCTCTCGGCGACGCAATTGGATGCGACGGCCAGCGTGCCCGGCACCTTCACCTACACTCCGGCAGTGGGAACGGTGTTGGCTGCAGGAGCAAACCAGACGCTCTCGGTTAGCTTCACTCCGAACGATACGACGGACTACACGACCACAACCGCGTCGACCATGATTACGGTCAACCCTGCGGCGGTCACTCCGGCCAATCTGGTGGTCACGAAGGTGCTGACGCGCAGCGGCGGCAACGTTGTCGTGCAGCTTACGATCGCCAACACCGGCGCAACGGCTGCAACGAGCGTTATAGTCTCGAGCGTCAAGGTGGGAGCGGATGTAGCTACGCCGTTGCCGGTCAGCCTGGGAACGATTGCTGCAGGAGCCTCGACGGTTGCAACCGTCACGGTACCGGGCACGGTCGGTGCCTCCGGCGCGTCGAGCTCACTGGTCATTAGCGGAAGCTATACCGGCTCGACGTTCAGTTCGAGCGCTCGCATCACGCTGCCCTAACAACATACGCAATCAAAAAGACAAAGGGGACCATTTCATGAAAAAGCTACTCTACACCTTGATCCTGATGACGCTCGGCACGGCCGTGGCCAAGGCTGACAGCGTGACGATCACTCTGGACGAGGCGACGCAGAGCTCCGCAGCAGGCGGAACGCTCGAGTTCTTCGGGACGATCACCAACGATACCGGCGAGACAATCTATCTGAACAACGACGATCTCAACCTCGACGGGCTCAGCTTCACGACCACCGATCAGTTCTTTACGACGGTGCCTATCTCGCTCGATGCGGGCGAATCCTCGGGCGACATCGAGCTGTTCGATGTAACTGTGAGCGATCCTCTGGCGGACGCGGCAGGAACGTACTCGGGGACCTACACGCTGTTTGGCGGTGCGGACGGGAACGCGCAGGATAGCCTGGGGTCCACTGACTTTTCGGTGACTACGACGAACCCTGTACCAGAGCCCGGCTCAATCGGTCTCGTGCTGAGCGGAGTTGCGGCGGCCTGGCTGCCGATCTCGAGGAAGCTGCGCTCGCTTGGTTCGGAGCGGGTGCGCTAACTCTGTCTATTTCGCAGAGGCCAGTTAGTCAGTGCGAAGTGCGCGATTTGGAAGAGCATCACCTTGTGGACGCCATTGGCGTCCACAAGCTTTTTAAGGCAGGAGTGCCTCGCTATTCTGATTATTTTTTCCGGACGAGATGGGATTGGAGATTTATCCCGCAACCCATGTTTGGCGCCTCGCGTTGTAGATAGAACTTAGGTGCTATGAACGAGTTAGGGCGCAGTACCGAAGTTTTCTTTCCCAGGAAAAGCATCCCATGTCGCATCCCGGGACATTTCATAATAAGGGAGTGCTGCAACGCTCCGCAGAGAGAGTTGCAGTTGAAATAGAGCTTTGCCGCTACGCCCTTTGCGGCGTCCGCACGAAGCGCCTGAGCCGCACCTCGTCCATGCTGACGAGACCGGCAAAATGGCGACTCGGCGAGCGCCGAATTCGATGTTCGCACTTGGTTATTTTGCACCATTCAGATCTCTGGCAGATAAGTAAGGAGACATGTATGAGCGCCGCACCATGGGTCACGTTTTCACGCTACAACCCGGCCACTAGTTCGTTTGATCGAGAGACCACTGAACTGCACTACGCCCCACCCGAATGCTTCCACATGATGTGGCCCGCGACCGACGACGAGATCGTAGCCGAACGCGCGAGACGGGGACGGGATCGGCAACGTAATCGGGAACTGCAGGCTCGTCCTGAGTACGAGGATGCACTCGCGATCGGAAAGATGTTGTCTTCGATGGCGCACAATCGTCATCCGCTTGACCACCTGACCCCGGAGCAGTGGTCCGTTTTGAGGAAGCACCTCGAAGGATTGCTGTAACTCGTACGATTACGCTGGTCGGTCGTAGTCCTCGAATCACGCGGGGTTGCGGTCCATCTCCACAAATCGTGGTCTCAGCGAAAGTATCTCCATCACGGTTACAGCTTGATCAGTATTTTCTTTCGATAGAGCGCGAAGATCGGGATCAAGCAAGCCAAGGTGAACACGAGGGACCACTCGAGCGAGCGCAACGCCGGGGAGCCTGCCCAGGTTGGAATGAGCAGAAAGCTCCAGCGCTGCAGGCTCATTTCAGCGCCAACGGGAACCGTGTCGATTGCGATCGAGAGAGCCTCTGAAAGAACGTAGGCCGCCAGCGCATTTGAGCCGAATGCGAGCCAAGGCGACAGAAGCCACCTTTGCCGACGGTCATCTTGCTGGACAGGCTTATCAAGGCGCCAGCTCAGCAGCGCGAGCAACAGAAAATCGATACCCGCAGCTAATAAGACGTAGGAACTGGTCCACATTCTCTTATTGAGGGGAAAGACCACGCTCCAAGCGAGGCCGAATAGTGTCAGCCCCGTTCCTATAGTGGCTAGACGAATAAGTGGGGCATAGGTTCCTTGTTGCCGGAGGAGTCGTCCGGCAAAAATCCCCAGTAGCACCGAAGCGACGGCGGGAAGCGTACTGAGAAGCCCCTCTGGATCGTAAAACCCATGGTGATAGAGATGCTGCTGCGCGAAAACCAGCCGGTCTAGGGCCGTAGCCAGGTTGCCCATCGGGTTTAGCACGCCCAACGAGAGCCCGGTCCTGCCATAGCCAGGGATAGGGACAAGCGTCATCAATCCCCAATAAGCGGTCAGAAGCGACCCGCACAGGACGATCAGGCCGAATGAGTCGACTACGAGAATCGTCACGAATGCGAGCCAGTACGTGACCCCGATTCGCTGCATTACCCCGCAATAGCGCAGCGTTCCCAGATGGAAGAACGGCAGCGCGTTGAGAATCAATCCGATGAGGATGAGGATCGCGGATCGACGCGAAGCCTTCCAGAGTCGCAGCCGTGTGCCTCCTGAGGTCCACGAGGAACTCGTCGTGAACGCCATCGAGACTCCCATCAGGAAGAGGAAGGTGGGGAAGACGAGATCGGTGAGCGTGCACCCGTTCCAGGCCGAGTGACGCAGTTGCGGGTACGAGACGCTTCCGTCTCCCGCTGTATTAACCAGAATCATGAACGCGACTGTCAGGCCCCGGAAGACATCAACGGAGACTTTGCGTGCCTTCACCGGCAAATTCAAAACAGCGTCGGCCCTCAAGGCCGTTGACTGGGGCAAAGCTTTGGACATGGCCTCCAGTTTGCGGCAGCCGACAGGCGGAACGGAATGTTTTTCACAGTGTCCTTTGCGTGTGCACCGGCTTTGCTGGGCCACATCCAGTCGACCTAGGGATCGGCACCAGCCGAGTCCGGTACAACAGCCTCAGATACCGTGAAATCGCTGTGAAATACATGGACGATCTTCGGGCATGTTTATACGCTCGGTTCATCTCCGAGCACCGATAGGCCGGCGACCGCTCAATGAGTTATTGCCTGTTGTTATGTCCGTCGTGGTGTTTCAGAGTTCACATCGGGAGAACGCGCATGCGTTGTCGTCGACATAACCCGAGGAGGACGATGGCAAAGAATCTAAGACCAGGCGGAAGGGACCGTCTGTCCAACGCGCAAGCACGGAGGAAGAATGGAAATATATGCGTCGCTACTCTTCGCAACATCTATGGAGAAGACTTTGCGCCAGGATACCGTGGCGATGTCACGCTGAACTCTTTGCTCAAGCGCAGCGGGAGTCACTCGTTGTCGGAATATTTGAAGCACGAAAGCTCCCGCAAGCTGATGATGAACCTAACCGGTCGATGACGGGAGGTGGCTCCTCAACGAGGGCATCCAACGTACGGACGGCCGACTGCGTGTCGGTAGCATTTATTATGAGTAACTTAGGGAAGTGTGGCGGAGAGTGGGGGATTCGAACCCCCGATAGAACTTTTGGTCCTATAACGGTTTAGCAAACCGCCGCCTTCAGCCTCTCGGCCAACTCTCCGTCCTGATGCCATTCGCCAGGCGCACCGGACATAACTGTCTGGCGCACACCGGCGGTGCTGGGCTGATTATAACGTGGACAGCCGCCTCTGAGGGAGTATTTTGAATTGGCTCTCAAAAGACACCACGAGAGATGATCCGCACAACTGGTCTCGTCATGCAGGAACGTACCAATGCCCATACTTCAACGGTGCTGCAGTCGAAGGATGGGCATTGTGGCTTGCGCTAGTTTGGCCTGGAGAAAGTCTTCAGTTCGCTTATTCGATAGGAATCGGCTTGGGCTCGGGATTTTCCTTGTTAGCGATGAAGCGTTGCTGCGCCGCAATAACCGTGTCGCGGGCAAAAGCGGCATCGCGCCAACCGCGAACATCGACGCGCTTGCCTTCGAGATCCTTATAGATCGCGAAGAAGTGCGTGATCTCGCGCAGCATGTGCGGGTAAATCTCGGAGAAGTTCCAGACATCCTTGTAGCGCGGGTTGCCCTTGCCGACGCAGAGAATCTTTTCGTCGCCAAGACCCTGGTCGGTCATCTCGAGCACGCCGATGGGGCGGACCTCCATGACGCAACCGGGGAAGCTGGGCGCGTCGACCAGCACCAGGCAGTCCAGCGGATCGCCGTCGCTGCCCAGGGTCGAAGGGATAAAGCCATAGTCGCCCGGATAGTGAACCGGCGAGTAGAGATTACGGTCGAGGCGGAAGACGTGCAGATCCTTGTCGTACTCGTACTTGTTGATTCCCTCGCTGGGAATCTCGATGACGGCGTTTACGACTTCGGGGCTCTTCGGACCGACTGGAAGCTCTAAGTAATTGGGCATAGGGTCAGGTTATCTCTTCTCACAGGGAAATTTTAGGTGGTTTGGGCGAAACGATCCGCCGGTGAGGACCGGGTGTGTCCGGCTGGTTGGAGTCAGATATTCCCGGCGCTGCTCCAGGTAGTCGGGACGGGGCACTGAAATGTCGGGCCTGCTCCCACTATAATCAGACACGATGAAGGCTTATGTCTACGTTACATTGAAGCGCACTGTCCTGGATGCCCAGGGCAAGACGATTGCGGACGCACTGCGTCGGATGGACTACAAAGGCGTCGCCGACGTGCGGCAGGGCAAGTACTTCGTCCTGACCCTCGAGGATGGCCTGGAAGCCAAGGCTGCCGAGGCCGAGGTCGAGCGTATCGCGCGGGAGGTCCTTACCAACCCCGTGATCGAAGAGTTTACCTTCCGCATCGAAGCTTAACGAACGGCGCAGGCGCCGCCTCGCCCTCGCGACAAACACTCCCTCTTTGCCACGGAAAGTTTGGCTGTGGCAGAGGCGCGTCTGTACGCTCCCCCCCCCCGGCGCGATATCGTGCAAAGTATTCAAAGCAAGTAGCTTAGCTGGGGACTTGCCTTTTCGCTGCTGGCCGATTCGAGCTGGCAGCTTGTGTGCCAGCGGTTTGCTGCGGGCGTTGGAGGCGAGCTTCTGTCAACTCGCTGCTCCTTCTTTTCGCCCTTGCTTTTGCGCTCTTGCGTGTGCGATCTGCCCTCTCAGGAGCGTTTGCCTGGTCAAGCGGCCTTTATTCCGGCGATTCCTGTCCGTCGTTCGTCTCGTCGTCCAGAATGACCGAGTAATCCTGTTCGCCGAGCCGTCCCTCAATCTTCCGCAGCCAGACCCCGTTCCGGTCGACCGGCCAGACCGTCCAGGTCGCCGGAAGGATGCCGGACTGGATCTCGCAGACCAGCACAATCTCGGGCTCCGCGCCCGAGAGCGCTTCGAGCTCCGCACGGGGAAAGTCGCGGCGAAGAATCTCGTTGGACTCCTCGTCAAAGATGGCCACGTACCAAAAGAGCGGCTCGTCGAGCGCGCCCTTGGGGAGCTGCGCCGGGTCGAGCGTGACCCGCACCAGCCATGTGTAAATGCGCTCCGGCCAGTCGAGCGGCAGGGCCGGATTGGGCGGCTCTCCGGCACGGCGCGTGTAGTCCTGCACCTTCCGCAGCCGGAAGGAGGCACCGGCATACGCCTCGTACTCGGCGAGCGTGCGCTCCGACCCAAGACCGAAACGAGCTTCATCCGCGTCGTCGGACCGCTCGCCCGCAAGCTGGCGCCTGACCTTCTCGCGGCTGTGCTGGTCGAGGTGCTTCCAGCCCTGTCTCTCCTGCGTATCGACCGGCTCCGCTGCCCCGACTTCGCCATGGTCTTCCCAATGCCGCGTCGCATAGGCGCGGACATAGTCGTGCCACACGAGATTCTCGTGCGGATGGAAAAGATCGTAGCCGTTGGTGTATGCACGCAGGGTCATTGAGACTTCTTCGCCGAAGAAGTAGAGCTCCGGGTCGTAAGGAATCTCCTCAACGAAGCTGCCCGGCGCGAAGAGAAAGCCCGCGGATAGGAAACGCGCTCGAACCGGCAGGCTGCGCCGTCGCCAGTCTGAGATCCCCAGCGGCTTCAACTGCGGAATCCCGTCCTCGGTGAAGGTCTGGATGGACATTGTCTGGGGATCGCCCGCCAGCCGTTCCTTCATTCCCGGAGTGCTAGCCGGCGTAAACGGAGCCGCATAGGTGCTGAGGATCGGCTTCGGGCTCATCGCCTTCTCGACCAGCCCAGCCGCCATCTCGATCATCCGCCTGTCCCATCCGGCGGCGAAACGGCAGTGCGAGTCCACCTGCAGGAACCATGCCTCGCCCTGCCAGAGCTTCATGATCTCGGCCCGCGCCCAGCAGGCTCCACGACTCGCCCGCCAGTCGACGTCCAGAATGCGAAAGCGTGGGTCGTTGTGGAAGGGAAGGAGAGGCTCCTCCGGACCATGCTGCCAGCAGATGCCGATCCTCAGCCGCTCCGGGTGCGTGGCCTTGGCGAGCAGGTCCTGCACGGTCGGGATCAACTGCGCATCGCGGTACGAGGCGATCGAGACGAAGATGTTTTCCTGGGATCGGTCCATGGCTCCACGATTGGATGCATGTCCTGCCGGAAGGGCCCGCTACGCGCGGGGCGGACACTTCGTGCCGTGTGAACCGCTTCGCGAGGTTGCTTCCGATGGTCGCCACAAAGTCTCGTGCCGACCATCGGGAGGAGCTACGCGAAGCGGGTATACGGCACGAAGTGCTAATAGCGCCAGGAGGTGGTGTCAGCCCCGGCAGGCGCGGTCTTCAGCATATGCTCCGTCATCAGCGGAATCACCCGCTGCGGCCACGTCGCGCTGTTCTGCTGCATGGTGTACTCCGGCGGGCCGCCGGTATAGCAGTGCGGCATGCCAGGCCCATACTGGAAGGCCGCGTCCGAGTGCGGATTGTGCGTGTTCTCGAGCGAGTCCTGCAACAGATGCACGGCGTTATTCAGGAAGTAGGTATCGCCGTCACCGACCTGCACATGAATCTTGCCCTCGAGCTTTGGCCCAAGGGTCGCCCAGTCCCGTTGCAGAATCGCGTTCAGGTCCCAGTGATCGTGCCAGTAGGCAACAACCTTCTTGTCGATCGCACCCGTCAGCGGGTCGAGAGCATCGACGGGATAACCATCGGCACCCTGCGGCGAGAAGACGGCCTGCCAGATATCCCACTGCTCGGTCGAGCGGCCATGCGTGCCCAGCACATACTCGAAGCGGAACTCTGCGCCGGTGGTGGCGATGACCGAGCCATCCGGCTTGCGGTCGGCGGCGATGGGAACTTCGCCGAAGTCGCCCTTGCGGACGAAGGCGTTCGTGTCGTTGTACAGATCGACGTTCTGATAGGCGTGGAAGTCGACCGGATCAGGGCACGCGGCCCATGTCCCGTTATACAGATCCGGGTAGAAGACCTGCGTGGCGAGCGCCTCCCAGCCGCCAGTCGAGCCGCCAAACGTAGCCCGCGCCCAGCCCTGGCCGATGCCGCGATACTGCTTCTCAATCGCAGGGATCAGCTCCTCGTTGATGGCCGAACCATACGGCCCAACGTTCGCCGAGTCGACGTCATAGGAGTCGTCGTAGTACGGGTTCGCGTTTTGCACGTAAAGCATGATGACGTGCGGCAGACGGCCCGAGGTCCAGTCCTGAAAGAACTTGTACCCCGCATCGCCGCGCCGCACCTTCGAGCTCGTCTCCGGCTTGGTGGAGAGGAAGGGCAGGGGACCGAAGCCCGCGTGATAGTGATCCTGGTAGACGACCAGCGGATAGTGCGCGCTGGCGTGCTCGTCAAAGCCCTCAGGCAGCAGAACCCACGCACCAAGATAGGTGTCGCGGCCCCAGAACTGGCTCAGCTTCTCGCTGCGGAAGCGGACAAACTTGAGCCACTTCGCGCCAGGATCCTTCGCGGCCATGACAACCGGATCCTTGTCCGTGCCTTCGATCGGCGGGATCACCTTGTCGAGCGTCAGCTTCAGCGTTGCCGTCGACTTCGGGTCGATGTGCAGCTTCACCGGCTCGTTGTAGGGATTGCCCGGCTTCAGATTCCAATGTTGGCCCTCACCTTTGTCCGGTGGCAGCCACGGCATCTTGCCGTTGGCGAGGTGGAACTGTTCATAGACGTTGAAGACGGCCTGCACGGTATAGTCGCCGGGGTCGATATCGGCGAGCGAGGCGCGGGGGAAGCCGACCGTCTTGAGATCGACAACTAGCGGCTTGCCGGGCGCGAGACCCTCGGCGGGCGCGTCCACGCCGAAGCCCTGCGAGGATTCGTAGTTCTCTTGCATCTGCATACGCGGTTCGCTGTCGGTCTTCTTGCTGAGGACGACGACCAGGTGGCCGTGCAACGGGGCCTTGGCAGTGGGGATCGTGACTTCGATGCGTTGTGCGGAGAGGGAGGCCGCTGAGGCTGCGGCAAGGAGGGAGCAGAGCAGGGGGGAAGCGAAGCGCATGGGGCTCTCTGGGGTCAATTGAGGTGAATTGGGGTGCCAGCACAGTCTAGCAAGAGGAGTCCTGCCGGACGAGCCCGCTACGCGCGGGGCGGTCACTTCGTGACATGGATTGGGCTTCGCGTCGCTCCTCCCGTTGGTCGGCACGAGATCCAGCTTGCGACCAACGCGAAGCGGATCACACACCACGAAGGGGTCGCCGCCCGCGCAGGGCGCTTTTGCCTCTCTTCTTCGGCCCCATCAAAAGGGGAATCTTCCGCCGGCTGGGCGTTGTTCGCACGCCGTCCCGGAGTGCTAGGCTCAAAGGGTGGAGAAATCTGAATTGAGTGACGCAACACAAGCTATAACCGAACAATCCCGCGAAGCCAGCGGAAGCCGCTTCGTGCGCGCCTGCCTGCGCCTTCCCGTCGACCGCACGCCGGTCTGGTTCCTGCGTCAGGCCGGTCGCTACATGCCCGAGTACATGGCCATCCGCGAGCACCACAGCCTGCTCGAGATCTGTCGCACCCCCGGCATCGCCTCCGAGGTCACCATCACCGCCGCCGAGCGCCTCGGCGTCGACGCCGCTATCATCTTCGCCGACCTGCTCCTGCCCTTCACGCCCATGGGTCTCGACTTCGAGTTCCTCGCGGGCGAAGGCCCGGTCGTGCGCACACCCGTCCGCTCGCTCGAGCACGTCGAGAAGCTCCAGACGGATCGTGCCGAAGAGCTGAGCTATGTCGCCCGCGCCATCGAGACCGTTGCCAAGCACTTCAGTGCCCCGCGCCCCGACGGCGACCAGCTCGGCATCATCGGCTTTTGCGGCGCGCCGTTCACGCTCGCCAGCTACATGATCGAGGGCGGCTCTTCGCGCAACTACGTCGAGACCAAGAAGCTGATGTACTCCGGCAGCAAGGCATGGCCCCTGCTGATGGAAAAACTTGTAACCGTTCTGGTTGCGTATGTGCAGCAGCAGGTTGAAGCCGGAGCCGACGTCATCCAGATCTTCGATAGCTGGGCCGGAGCGCTCAGCGTCGGCGACTACCGCGAGTACTGCCTCCCGTGGACGACCGAGCTTGTCCAGCGCGTCAAAGCCATGGGTGTGCCCGTCATCTACTTCGGTGTCGACACGGCATCCTTGCTCCCCACCATGCGCGAGACCGGCGCGGATGCGATCGGCCTCGACTGGCGCGTGCCGCTCGACGTTGGTTGGAAGGCTGTCGGCGAGGGCTGCGCGGTGCAGGGCAACCTCGACCCCATCGCCCTCTTCGCGCCCGAGCCCGTGCTCAAGCAGCGCGTCCACGAGGTGCTCGACGCAGCCGCCGGACGCCCCGGCCACATCTTCAACCTTGGCCACGGCATTGTCCCTGGCACGCCGGTCGACAACGTGATCCGCGTCGTCGAGTGGGTGAAGGAGTACGGACAGCGATGAGCGACGAGACCCTATCGTCTGAAGTCAATGCGCCGCAGGAAGCAACGGCAACGCAGCCGCAGCATCACGAGGCGGTGCTTCTGCTCGCGCACGGCACGCCCGACGTCCTCGGCGAGATGGCCGAGTATCTCTCCAAAGTGACCGGAGGCCGCACCCTCCCGCAGGAGGTTGTCGAAGAGCTGCAGCACCGCTACGCGCAGATCGGCCTGCGCGACACACCCGGCGAAGAGCCTCCCCCACTCACCAAGTGGACGATCATCCAGGGTTATCTGCTCGAGCAGGCGCTCAACTCCTCCGAAGCCTCAGCCCCGAAGACCAAGGTCTATGTCGGCATGCGCAACTGGCATCCCTTCATCGCCGATGTCGTTGGCCAGATGCGTGCCGATGGCGTCACGCGCTTCAAGGCCGTCTGCCTCGCGCCGCAGAACTCACGCACCAGCGTCGGACTGTATCGCAGCGCGGTCACCGCCGCAGCCGCCGGCATGGAGATGGACTTCGTCGCAGGATGGGCCGAGAACCCGACCCTCGGCCAGGCCTTCGCCGACCATCTGTGGCCCGTCTGGGCCGAAGCCTGCGCCGAAACCGGTCGCCGCATCCCCGTCCTCTTCACTGCGCACTCCGTGCCTTGCCGCACCATCATGACCGGCAGCGCCTCCATCGCAGGCGCCCGTCCCGGCACGCCTGAGCAGAGCACGCCCGATCCTTATCCGGTCGAGTCGAAGGCCACCGCGCTGCTCGTCGCCGAGCGGATGAAGGCCGTCGGCATGACTGACCACGACTGGTACTTCGCCTTCCAGAGCCAGGGCATCAGCGGCGGCCCATGGATCGGCCCTACCGTAGAAGACGTGTTGAAGAGCCTAAAGGAACAGGGTGAAGTGGGCGTGGTGATGCAGCCGGTCGGCTTCCTCTGCGACCACGTCGAAATCCTTTACGACATCGACATCGCCTTCCGCGAGACCGCCGCAGGACTCGGCCTCAAGCTCTGGCGCGCCGAGAGCCTGAACGCCTCGCCGCTGCTGGTCCGTGCGCTCGCGGAGGTTGTTACCGGCGAGTACGCCGCGACGGTCGACGAGCGCGTCACGTTGTAAGAAGAATGTCCTGCCGGACGGGCCTCCTGCGCGGAGCGCGGTCCCTTCGGGACATGTGATTGCTTCGCGTGATCCTCCCGTTGGTCGGCACAGTCGTTTACGGCGACCATCGGGAGCGCCACGCGAAGCGGTATACGGCACGAAGTGCCCCGCGTACGGCGCTTTTTTGTGAGGGTTAGGGAAGATGAAGCGAATTGCGATCATCGGTGGAGGCATCGCAGGAGTCACCGCCGCGTGGCAGCTTGCACGGCTGGCCGCTGCAGGCGCGCCGGTCGAGGCCGTCCTCTTCGAGTCTTCCTCACGGCTCGGCGGCATCGTCGAGACCGTCCGCCAGGACGGCTTCACCATCGAGTGCGGCCCTGACGGCTGGGTGACTGAGAAGCCCTGGGCCAGCGAGCTCGCCGAAGAGCTTGGTCTTGGCGATCAGCTTGTGCCCTCGAACGACGCGACCCGCAAGACCTACGTGGTCAGCGAAGCGAACGGCAGTCCCGAACTGATCGCAATGCCCGACCGCATGCGCATGATGGTTCCGTCGGATCTCGACGCCCTCGACGGCTCACCCCTCTTCAGCGCCTCCGCCAAAGCCGCCTACCGCGCCGAAATCACCCGCGCGGACGAACTCAAGCGCATGGCACCCGATCACGACGAAAGCGTCGCCAGTTTCGTTCTGCGCCACTTCGGGCAGGAGGTGCTCGACAAGGTCGGTGCGCCTCTTCTCGGCGGCGTCTTCGGTGGCGATGTCGCCACGCTCAGCGTGCGCGCCGTCATGGCTCCGTTCGTCGAGATGGAGCGCAAGCACGGCTCGCTCATTCTGGCCCTGCAGTCCCGCACGGGCTCAGTGTCGACGACCCGGCCCGCGATCTTCACCACCTTGCGCGACGGCCTCGGCACACTCATCGATACGATGGTCGCCGCAATCCCACCTTCATGGATTCGCCTCAACTGCCCCGTCCACTCGATCGCGAAGCAGGATCGCGGCTGGCGCATCACCACGCCCGCAGGGGAAGAAGACTTCACCGCCCTCTTGCTCGCCACCCCAAGCTACGTCAGCGCCGACCTGCTCCGCCCCACTGACTCGACAGCCGCCGCGCTCATGCAGCTGGAGACCAGCTCCGCCGTTCTTGCGGGCTTTGCCTTCAAGAGCACCTTCGTTCTCCCCGCAGGCTTCGGCTTCCTCGTCCCCGCGGACAATGCGCGAACCAGCGGGAGCAGCCTACTCGCCGGAACTTTCGTCGACCAGAAATTCGACCACCGCGTCCCCTCAGGCGGTCGTTTGCTGCGCGGCTTCTTCGGCGGCGCAACCGCCGACGCACTCCTCACTTCGACCGACGCAGAGATCGCCGCCCTCACCTTGGCTGAGCTTGAAAAAGTCCTCGGCATCACGCTGCCCACGCCCGACGTCACCATCGTCCGCCGTTGGCCGCGCGCTCTCCCGCAATACGACGTCGGCCACCTGGAGCGCATGGCCGAACTCTCAACCCGCGTCCAAAGCCTCGGCTCACTCTGGCTTCTCGGCAACGGTTACCGCGGCGTCGGCCTTCCTGACCTGATACGAGATGCCCGTGCCGCCGCCCGCGAATCCGCGCTGAAATCGAATGAATATGCTGTCGCCGATGGGCATCACACCCAAACGTGTTGAATAATCGACGCATGGTCAGACCCTGCTTTCTTGTTATCGATCGCGAGTTTCCCGGTAGCATCTCCACCCGCAAGCTGGTCATCGAGACCGCCAAGTTCAACGTCCTCACGGCCTACAGCGCGGAGGAGGGGCTTGAGACGCTCAAGACCTTTCCCGCGGTCAGCGGCGTGGTTCTTGACGACGGCGTAAAAGGTGTCGTCACCGATCAGCTCGTGCAACAGCTCAAGGCCCTCAGCCCCGACCTGCCGGTGATCGTCATTGCCTCTCCAGACGATCCGGTTTGCAGGCATGCCGACTTTCAGGTCAAGTCGTTCGAGCCTGCGAAGCTGCTTGAGACGCTCAAGTCCATCGTCCCTAAAGCCGCCGAAGCGATTGAGAAGACGAACGAGAAGCTCAGCAAAGAGAGCTTGTCTTAGAAGCGAAAAGCGCCCTACGCGGGCAGCGACCACTTCGTGGTGTGTGATCCGCTTCGCGTCGCTCCTCCCGATGGTCGGCACAGACCTCTCGTTTGCGACCAACGGGAGCACCACGGCGAAGCCGATCACACGTCACGAGGGGACCGCCGCGCGCGCAGCGGTCCCGTCCGGCAGGACTACTCCGGAACCTGCCACCCAGCCATCGTCTGCGCCAGCGTATGAGTCGCCGTGCCACCCGTGGTCGTCGCCGTCGCCATCGCCGGGAACGCCGCCTGCACCTCGGCCCCCTTGGCCCACACCGGCACATCCATCATCGTGTAGGTAAACGTCACGTTGGTTTCGACAAAGCCATTCGCCTGCGCGGGCTTGGTCGAATTCACAATCGCCTGCACCTCGCGATGCCCATAGCAAAAGCGTGGCGCATACCGCGCACCGACGTCCGTCACCGTATAGCGATTCACATGGATCGCCGTCTCCGTCGCCCGCGTCAGCAGGCGCACATTGGTCAGCGCATCGAACTGCTTGATCTCTGCCGCATTGCTGGTCTCATACGGAAACCGTGGCGACGGGTTCAGCAGGCACTCCG
>Ga0302314_10000468_pt1 | contig 75063 bp, 77 predicted proteins | sample III_Palsa_N2_3_FD_200533 | JGI IMG/M metagenome (GOLD analysis project Ga0302314, IMG submission 200533) | Peat permafrost microbial communities from Stordalen Mire near Abisko, Sweden - III_Palsa_N2_3 | ecosystem: Environmental > Terrestrial > Soil > Palsa > Peat permafrost | place: Sweden...
CTTCATCACCGAACCGCCGCCGCACGGCGGTTGAGATCGAGCGGTTCGCAAGACCCTCACCCACCCGCTTTGCAGGTCCCCCCTCTCCCGCAAGCGGTAGAGGGCAAGGAAGCTCCCTCTCCCATTTATGGGAGAGGGTTGGGGTGAGGGTGGAACGTCTCGGCATTGGACTAGAGAGTTAGAAGGACAAGACCCATGAGCATGAATGTCGGATCCGGCAACGAAGGCGCTGATCCCGAGGTGATGGTGGACATGAACACCACGCCGCTGATCGACGTGATGCTCGTGCTGCTGATCATGCTGATCATCACCATCCCGATCCAGACCCACGCGGTGAAGCTCGACCTGCCGGCCGGCAACCCGCCGCCGCCGCCGGTCCCGCCGGTCGTCGACACGGTCGATGTCGATTTCGACGGCACCATCCTGTGGAACGACGAGGTCGTCGACCGCGGCGGCCTCGACGCCCGCATCGTCACCGCCGCCGCCGAACCGATCCAGCCGGAACTCCACCTCAGGCCGAACAAGCTCGTGACATACAAATACGTCGCCGCCGTCATGGCCGACGCCCAGCGCCTCGGCCTCACCAAACTCTCCCTCGTCGGCAACGAACAGTTCGTCGACGGGAATTAAAAAACGGCGCTATCTAAAAAGTGAGGCTGTACCGCAGCCTCACTTTTTGTATTGTGCACTGCACCCCGCCCCCATTCGGAATTTGCCTCAATGACGCGTGTCCGCCTCCTGTACGTCGGTCTCGTCGGCGCCAGCCTCGGCCTGTCCCTGGTTCCCGCTTCGCCCTTCGGCCTTCCGGCCGCCCAGGCCCAAGAGGTGGACAAGCTCCGCCCCGAGGTCGGCAAGCCGCTGCAGAAGGCCCAGGAGTTCGTCAAGCAGCACAAGCTGCCGGAGGCGGCCGCCCAGGTTCGCGAGGCCGACAACGCCAAGAACAAGACGGCGTACGAGAGCTTCGTCATCGAGCAGGTCCGCGGGTCGATCGCGCAGGCGTCGGGCGACACGGCCGCCGCCGCGAAATCCTACGAGGCGCAGATCGCGTCCGGTCGCGTGACGGGTCCGGAAGAGACCAAGCTCGTCGAGGCCGTCGCCAGCATGAGCTATCAGGCCAAGGATTATCCGAAGGCGATCATCTGGATCCAACGCTACCTCAAGGAGGGCGGCACGGATCCCGCGATGCGGGCCCTGCTCATCTCGGCCTATTATTCGGCCGGCGACTATAGCAATGCCGGCAAGTCCCAGGCCGAACAGATCGCGGCCGAGGAAAAGGCCGGCACCAAGCCGACCGAGGCGCAACTTCAGCTGCTCCAAGCCTGCCAGACCCAGACGAAGGACACCGCCGGCTTCGCCAACACGATCGAAAAGCTCGTCACCTATTATCCGAACAAGGATTACTGGGCGCTGCTAATCCACGGCCTGCAGGTCAAGCCCGGCTTCGCCAGCGACCGTCTGGCGCTCGATCTCGATCGGCTACAACTGGCCGTCGGCACACTCTCGACCTCGGCCCAGTACATGGACATGGCGCAGATCTCGCTGCAGTCCGGCCTGACCGGCGAAGCCAAGGCGATCGTCGATAAGGGCTATTCGACCGGCGTGCTCGGCACCGGGACGGAAGCGCCGCGCCAGCAGCGCCTGAAGGATCTCGTGTCCCGCACCATGACCGAGGATCAGCAGACCCTGGGCAAGGGCGATGCGGACGCGCTCGCGGCCAAGGACGGCCAGGCCTTGCTGGATATCGGCGCGAAATACGTCAGCTACGGCACGTTCGACAAGGGCATTCCGGACATGGAGCAGGCGATCCGCAAGGACGCGCTGAAGCACCCGGAAGACGCCAAGCTGCATCTGGGCCTGGCCTATCTGGCCGCCGGTCAGAAGGCGAAGGCGGTGCAGATGCTGAAGACTGTCGGCGGTACCGACGGCACGGCCGAACTCGCCCGCCTGTGGATCCTCGAGATCGGCAAGGTCTGAACCCGACGCGCGTCGCCCGCATTCAAGAAGCCGGTCCCGGACTCGGGGCCGGCTTTTTCTATTGGCTGAGAAAACGTGAGGGATGCACGTTCAGAACGTTTTCCTGCCAGCCCCTGATCCGCGGATTCACCAGCGCGCGATAGACCGGGAAATTGAGCGGCAGCACCGCCGCATCATCGATCAGCAGCCGCTCGGCCTGGCCCAGCAGGTGCCCCCGCTGGGTGGCATCGACCGTCACGGACGCCCGGTCGAGCAAGGCGTCATAGGCCGGGTTGGCATAGCCGGCATCGTTCAATTCGCCCGCATTCGATGTATAGCCGGACAATACGTCATAGGCATCGGCATAGGAGCCGTTGATCGAATCATAGGCGATCTGGAAATCCCGCTGCCGGAGATTGGTCAGATAAACCTGCCATTCCCGATTGACCATCGTCAGCTCGACCCCACAGCATTCCTTCCACATGGAGGCGATGGCCAGCAGCATGCGCTTCCGGTCGCGGTCGGTCGAATAGATCGCCGTCAGCTTGAGCGGCCCGGCTTTCCCGGCCCCGGATTCCTCGAACAGTTTGCGCGCGGCCGCCAGCCGGTCGGGCGCGGATAGATCCTTGAAGCTCAGGGTCTGCGGGTCGTAACCGGCGATGCCGCCGGTGACGAAGCCGTAGGCGGCGATCTCGCCGGCCGGCTCGACCTTGTCGGTCAGAACCTCCCGATCGATCGCCATCGACAGCGCAGTGCGCAGCTTCAGGTTCGACGCCAGCGGCTCCTGCCGCATGTTGATCGATAGAAAGACGACACCGAACTGCGGCGCCACATGGAGATGGCCGGGGATCGTGCGCTTCGCCCAATCGAGCTCACCGGCCGGCACGCGCGAAATATCCAATTCGCCGGCCCGGTAGCGCTTGAGCGCGGTCTGATCATCCTCGACCACGACCCAATGCACCTCGTCGAACGTCAGCGATTTCGCGTCGTGGAAGGCGTCGTTCCGCTTCAGTACGAGTTCCGACTGCGGCGCCCAGGCGGTCAGCATGTAGGGGCCGTTGGAAATCATATTGCCTGGGCGGGTCCATTGATCGCCGTATTTGGCGATCACCGCTTGATTGACCGGCACCGCCGCGGCGGTCGCCAAAAGTTCCGGCAGCAACGGCATGGGATGAACCAGGGTCAGCCGCAGCGTCCGCTCATCGACGGCGGTGACGCCCAAAGCCGAAAGACTCTTTTCGGCGCCGCTGATGATCCGCGTCGCACCCGCCAGCACCTCGAACATCTCGGCCGACGGCGAGGCGGTCGCCGGGTTCATCAGCCGCCTAAACGATGCGACGAAATCGTTGGCGGTCACTGCCGTGCCGTCCGACCATTTCGCGTCCGGCCGCAAATGGAAGGTCCAGGTCAGGCCGTCGGGCGAGACATCCCAACTCGACGCCACGCCGGGAATCGCATGGGTCCCGGCATCGTAGGCGGTCAGCCCCTCGAACAGATCCAAATCGATCATCTGCTCGAAGCCGCCGGAGGTTTTCTGGGGATCGAGCGATTCCGGCTCGACCGGGCTCGCACGCCGGAGCACGGTCGCGGCCGACGCCGGCGCGATGGCAACAGCACCGGATGCCAGGACGAACAGGGCCAGAACCAGAAGCACCCTGACGCGGATCAAGAGGCTTGTCCCAAAAAGCGCTTCGGGACCGTCGCGCCCGGTGGCTCCAGCGCCGCCGCGACCCGCCGTTCCACCGCGTCGCGGGAGACGGGTTTGATCAGCAATCCGTTGATCTTCAATCCCTGCACGGCCAGCACGCTCCTGGGTTCGGCCTTCCAGGCCATCAGGATGATCGGCAGGTCGCGGCGCGGCGGGACTCGCCCGGTGCGGATATCGGCGGCCAGATCGAAGCCCGATTGTTCGCCGACCTGCCAATCGATCAGCGCCAGATCGACATTGCCGCCAGCACCGAGCGCGCCCTTGGCCTCGTCGATCGTCTGGGCCTGCACGATGCGCTCGAACCGGAGACCGCGCAGGAAGGCGGCAAGAATCTGGCGGATCGACTCGTCAGGGTCGACCACCAGCACGGTCTTGCCGCGACCGATCATCGGAGGCTCCGCGCCATGGAACGGCGTCGTCTGTTCATGAAGATGCTCATCGCCTGGGTCGTCTAACGCTTCTGCCAGACGATTTGACGACTGGAAATGCTTATAAACCGTTTAGGTCGCCTTGCTTGACCGCGCGCGCCGCGGCGGCGCCGGCCCAGCGCCCGGTGGCGAGGCAGGCCTGCAGCAGATAGCCGCCGGTCGGCGCTTCCCAATCCAGCATTTCGCCGGCCAGAAACAGGCCGGGATGCGACCGGACCTGCAGGTCCGGACCCAGTGCCGCCCAGCGCACGCCGCCGGCGGTCGAGATCGCCCGGTCGATCGGCGCGGTCCCGGTCAGATCGAGCGGCAGCGCCTTCAGCGCCTCGGCCAATTGACCGGCTGTCCCGCTCATGATGTCCGGCCGGATCGCGCGCAGCAGCGCGGCGGCGATCGGCGGCAGATTGGCCGCCTTGCGCAGGAAACTCGTCAGGCTGGCGCCGCGCCGCGGCCGGTCCAGCCGGGCGGCGAGATCCGCTGCGGTCAGATCCGGCTTCAGGTCCAGCAGCAGGCGCGCGGCGCCGGTTGCCGCCAACGCCCGGTGCGGTGCGGCGCCCAGGGCATAGACCGCACCGCCCTCGATGCCATAGCCCGCGACGACCGCCTCGCCGCGGACCCGGATCGCCCCGATCGCGAGCGCGATATTCTTCAGCGGCGCGCCGGCATGGCGTTCGATGAACGCGGGCGGCCAGGCGATGGTGAAGCCGCAATTGGCCGCCCGGAACGGCGTCAGCGGCAGGTCGAGCGTCCGGGCCCAGGCGCCGTCCGAGCCGAGCCTGGCCCAGCTGGCGCCGCCGAGCGCCAGCACGGTGGCGGCGGCCTCGACCCGATGGACTGTGTCGGCCGGACCCAGCAGGCGCAGCGTGCCGTCCGGGGCGAACCCATCCCAGCGCCGCCGCGTCTGCAGCCGGACCCCGGCCTGGCCGAGCCGGGCGAGCCAGGCGCGCAGCAGCGGCGACGCTTTCAAGCCTTTGGGAAAGACCCGTCCGCTGGAACCGATGAAGGTCACGATCCCCAGCTCGTCCGCCCAGCACCGCAGCGCCTCCGGCGGAAAATCCTCGAGCATCGGCCTCAAAGCGGCTGCCGCGTCGCCATAGCGGGAAAGGAAGCGCTCGAACGGTTCGCTATGGGTCAGGTTCAGGCCGCCGCGGCCGGCCATCAGGAACTTGCGGCCGGCCGACGGCATGGCATCGAACAGCATGACCGAGCAGCCCTGCCCCGCCGCCGCCTCGGCCGCCATCAGCCCGGCCGGGCCGGCGCCGATCACCGCGATGGTCGTTTGAAGCAACTCTGAAACGGGCATCAGGTCTTATAGGAATTACGACGCGGATTGCCCATCCCGAATCCCGCTACTTCGACGCCTCGCGCTGCTGTTGCAGCCGGTCGGCATCGGCCCGCAGCGCATAGACAATCCTCGACTCGCTGCCGTCCGTCGACCACAGCCGCAACTGGGTATAGGTCGGCAGCGGCGCGATGATCTCGACGCGCTGGCCGCCGCGGGCCAGCCAGCAGCCCTCATGCCCGGCCGAGGCCGCAGCCTGGAGCGTGTGACACAGCATCATGTTGGCCGGCACATGCAGACCACCGTCCTGCGCCGAGGCAGGACAGGCGATCAGGGCGAGCGACAGAACCCAAGCCAAGCGCATCATGGCGCATCCTTTCCCGGACGGGGCGGGCCGCAACAGGCATCGTCCCCAGCACAGGTAAACACTCCGGCGCCCGACTCAATCCCTCCGCTCGGCGACGTTCGTCACACTTCGCAACCTTTTGTGTTTTTCCAAGGCTGTACGCCCCGGCGAGACGGCGCCATAATCGGCGCCATGCCCGATCCGTCCCCCGCCGCGACCCTGCTGTTCCTCCGCGAGGAGGATCTGCGCCAGGGCGTCGAGCTGCTGTATTTCGCCACCCGCGATTTCGCCGCCGAGTGCGATGCGATCCTGGAGGAGCACGGCCTGGGCCGGCCGCATCATCTGGCGCTACATTTCATCGCGCGCCAGCCGCAGATCACCGTCTCGACGCTGGTCGAGCTGACCGCGCTCAGCAAGCAGAGCCTCGGCCGCGTGCTGGACCTGCTGATCGAGCGCGGCATGGCGACCCAGCGGCCCGGCCTGAACGACCGCCGGCAGCGGCTGCTGGCGCTGACCCCCACCGGTGCGGCGCTGGAGCAACGCCTGTCCGACCGGCAGCGCGCCCGCATCGCGCGGGCCTATCGCGATGCGGGCGCCGCCGCGGTCGATGGCTTTCGCAAGGTCCTGCTGGGTCTGGTCGCCTCGCCCCAGGACCGGCGCCGGTTCGAGCGGCCGGCCGACATGGGCCCGCGCCGATGATCCCCGTCGCCGAGGAGCCGATCCCGCCCGAGGCCGCGCCCCATCTGCTGATCGTCGATGACGACAGCCGCCTGCGCTCGGTCCTGAAGCGCTATCTGGTCAAGAACGGTTTTCTGGTGACGGAAGCGGCCGACGCGCGCGACGCGCGGGCCAAGCTGAAGTCGCTCGAATTCGACCTGCTGATCCTGGACGTGATGATGCCGGGCGAAACCGGCTTCGAGCTGCTGAGCCATCTGCGCAAGGACAATCGCGTGCCGGTGCTGATGCTGACCGCCATGTCGGAGCCGTCGGACCGGATCAACGGGCTGGAGCGTGGCGCCGACGATTATCTGCCCAAGCCGTTCGAGCCGCGCGAGTTGGTGCTGCGCCTGCGCAACATCCTGGCCCGCGTGCCGCCGCCGGCGACGCTGATCGAGCCGGTCCTGGCCCTGCATCTGGGCGATTGCGCGCTGGATCTGAAGCGCGGCGAGTTGACCCGCCAGGGCGCGCTGGTCCATCTGACCGCCGGCGAGCAGGCGCTGCTGCTGGCGCTCGCCCACCATGTCGGCGAACCGGTCTCGCGCGAGGCGCTGTCGGCCTACAGCCAGTTCAACGGCAACGAACGGACCGTCGACGTGCAGATCACGCGGCTGCGCCGCAAGATCGAGCGCGATCAGAAATACCCGCGCTACCTGCAGACCGTTCGAGGGACCGGCTATGTCCTCAAGCCGGACTGAACCGCCCCGCGCGGCGCTTGGCAGCAGGCGCGCCAGCCTGTTCAAGCGGATCCTGCCGCGCAGCCTGTTCGGCCGCTCCGTGCTGATCCTGGTCACGCCGCTGATCCTGGTGCAGGCAGTCGCGACCTGGGTGTTCTACGACCGGCTGTGGGACACCGTGGTCCGTCGGCTGGCGAGCGCCGCCGCGGGCGACATCGCGCTGACTATCGACGCCCGGTCGCTCACCGCCGGCCACCAGACGCAATTGTTCGACCTGGCCCATGGCTCGACCGAATTCAGTTTTCAGCTGTTGCCCGGCGCGCAATTGCCCGATCGCCCCCCGGCCCCGACCGGCAGCCTGATCGAGCGCCATCTGACCAACGCCTTGGCCGAACGGGTCGGCCGGCCGTTCCAGATCGACGAGGCGTCGCAGGCCGACCAGCATGTCATCGACATCGCGATCCAGTTGCCCGACGGCGTGCTCGACGTCGCCGTGCCGCGCTCGCGCGTGCTGATCGGCGCGCCTTATATTTTCATTCTCTGGATGTTCGGCACCGCGCTGATCAGCTTCTGGCTCGCCACCACCTTCTTGCGCAACCAGGTCCGCTCGCTGCGCCGGCTCGCCGACGCCGCCGAGGCGTTCGGCAAGGGGCGCGACGTGCCCAACTTCAAACCCGAGGGCGCGACCGAGGTGCGCCAGGCGGCGGCGGCCTTTCTGATCATGCGCGAACGGCTGCAGCGCCAGATCAGCCAGCGCACCGAAATGCTGGCCGGCGTCTCGCACGACCTGCGCACGCCGCTGACCCGGATGAAGCTGGAGTTGGAACTGCTGGGCGATGCCGAGGAGGTCCAGGGCCTGCGCGGCGACGTGTCGGAGATGCAGCAGATGATCGAGGGCTATCTGGCCTTCGCGCGCGGCGAAGGCAACGAACAGCCGATCGTGCTGGATCTGGTCGAGTTTCTGCAGGAGGCGGTCGCGACCTCGCGCCGCGGCGGCACCGAGATCAGCCTGATCAGTCCGAAGGAGCTGCACGTACCGATCCGGCGCGACGCGTTCCGGCGCTGCCTGATGAACCTGATCGGCAATGCCAACCGCTATGGCGGCCATGTCTGGCTGACCGTGGTGCCGACCCAGAGCGCGGTCGAGATGATGATCGACGATGACGGGCCGGGCATCCCCGAGGCGCTGCGCGAGGCGGTGTTCCGGCCATTCTTCCGCCTGGAAAGCTCGCGCAACCAAGCGACCGGCGGGATCGGCCTGGGCCTGACCATCGCGCGCGACATCATGCTGAGCCACGGCGGCGACCTGAAACTCGAAACCTCGCCCCAGGGCGGGCTGCGCGCGCGGCTGATCCTGCCGCGGTGAGGCCCAGCGCTGGGTATCGCTGCACAGAGGTGTTGATCGGTTGAGCGCGGCTTGGCCGCGGAGCCCGAACGTCCTTGGGTTCGATACCCGCATGGACGCTTTGGGTGGATTTGCGACAGTCTGCTGTTGATTGGCGATATATCGATTGCGGACATACGCCGGGAGGTACTCGGAACGGCGAAGCACTCGTCCGAATTCTCGGCCAAAATTCAAAGCCTTATCGTCTTCTTCATCCAGATGTAAAATTCCCACCCAAGAGCACCGCTGCCAAGAATTATTAAAGACAACGCTGGAGAAACCACCTCAACAACTCCTAGTTCTGTATTTTGTACGATTGGAAGCATCCGAATAACCCATGCGAATGCTCCTACGAAAGAGCCGATACCAAGGCAAAGTCGAAGCCACGAGGGCCTGTAGCTGTGATGCCGATCAAATTCAGAATGGGACGGCAATAATGGTCTGGAACGACGTGCGACGAATGAAAAAAGGACTAAAAAGGCGACCAAAGCGGGGAAAAGAAATACGCTTTTTGCGATGGACGTCGGGATCAAGAAATAGCCGCCAACAATTGCCGCCAAATATAATGAAAATATTTTCAAATAAAGAAAATATTTTTGCGTCAACGCGGGTTCCTGTGACATGAATTTACTAGTTCGCCTGGTAGTCACATTGTCAGCCGTGCACGGCATCGGCCCATGACTTGGCGGCCGTAACGACACCCTACGACGAGCGAAAGAATGTCCGCAATGGGGATACGTGAAATTCACCGCGAGCGCCTTCGTTGGGTCGGATTTCGCCCTTCGTTCACCCCGTCAAAGCCTCTGCGCGAGGCCCCTAATTGAACACCGCCTGATAGACGATGCCGTCCTTGTTGCGGGCGATCGGCACGATGAACATCTCGAACACGCCCAAAGTCGCGTTCTTCATCCTGTAGACGCGCTGAGGCAGCAGGACCGGCGAGTTGCTGTTGAACAGCAGGGAGAACGGGTTGCGCAGCATGCCGGGGAACGGGTGGGCCGGCAGCGGTTTGGCTTCGACCAGGGTCAGCGCCACCGAGGCGGTGCCGAGATCGACCTCGAAGCCCTCGTTGACCCGTCCGGCGAAATGATCGAGCTGCACGATATTCAACGCCACTCTCCCCCATCGCTTTGCCGAAACTCTAGCGCAGCGACGGCGTCGAAATCACGTAAAATGAGAGTGCATGTCGCCGCCGCACGCAACTTCGCTCAGAACAGGCGGCCGCCGTTCGGCACGGCCAGGCTGGGGGCCACCAGCACCACGGCGCCCTCCGCGTCCGGAAAGCCCAGGACCAGGACTTCGGACATGAATTTGCCGATCTGACGCGGCGGGAAATTGACCACCGCCGCGACCTGGCGCCCGACCAGACTATCGACCCTGTAATGCACCGTGATCTGCGCCGAAGATTTGCGGGTGCCGAGTTCCGGACCGAAATCGATGGTCAGCTTGATCGCCGGCTTGCGCGCCTCGGGATAGGGTTCCGCCGCCACGATGGTGCCGACGCGGATATCGACCTGCATGAAATCGTCGAAACTGATGGTCATCGTCCGTCCCGTCTGGTCGCTCGTTCGCTGTACCGAGCATACCTAACAAAAAGGGCCGGTCCATCCGGACCGGCCCTTTCATGGATACCGCGCGGAACGCGGTTACTTGCCCTTCTTCTTGACCAGGTCGCGGACCTCGTCGAGGCCTTCGGTCATGCGCTTGTTGATGATCTCGAACGCTTCCTGCTGCGCCTTGCCGACGATCTCGGACAGCTCGCGGGCATTGCCGAACGCCTTTTCCAGCGCATGCTTGGCGGCATCGGTCTGCTTGGTCACGAGGTCTTCGGGCGACTGCTTCTGGAACAGCTCGCGGGCGAGGGCTGACGCCTCCTCGAACCCGGCGCGCAGGATTTCGGCCTGGCGGCGGGCGACGGTCTGCAGACCCTCGATCGCCAGCTGGTTCGCTTTGGTCAGGGCTTCGATGTTCTTGCGCTGGGTGGCGAGCACGGTTTCCATGTCGACGCCCGGCAGCTTGAATTCCGCCATGAGCTTGGTGACATCCGTGTCGAATGGGTTCGGAAGCTTGGCCATTTGACGTAAATCCTCCACTGGTAGCCGGTTGCGTGAGACGAGCGGCGCAACTATTGGATCGGACCATCTACCGACGCTTTCGCCCCGTCAAGTAATTTTGCTGCACTGCAACAAATCCGACGCCGAGCGTCGAACTTCGCCCAAAGACAGTGGCTTCAAGCCATCGCTGCGTCGCCCGAGGTCGCGGTCGATGCGCCGCCGAGACGCAGGAAAGGCTCGATCCGCTTCAGCGCTTTATCGAGCGCCGCCATGGTCTTGGCCAGATCCGGGCTGTCGTCGCGCAACCAAATGCGCAGTGTGGACAGATAGGCCAGCCCGAGCAGCTTGACCCGCACCTTGCCCTTGAGACCGCTCGCCGACACGCCCGACGCTTCGAGCATCCAGGCGAGCGACCGCGGCAGATGACAGGCCAGCGCCAGCCCATCGAGCCGGCCGCGGCGCGCATCGCGCGCCAGTCCCTTCAGGCCCGGCTTATAGGGTGTCAGCAGATCGAACCGATGCATCAGCACCTCGAACAGACGCTCCTGCGCCGAGGCGTCGGCCTCAGCCGGCAGATCGATCGTGGCGGCGTCGATCCGGCGGGACAGCGCGCCGAGGATCGCCGGTTTGGACCGGAAGGTTCGATAGAGATCGATCAGTCCGATGCCGGCGGCGGCGGCGATATCCGCCAGGGCCAGATCGTGCCACGACCGCTCGGCGGCGAGCGCAAGGGCGGCATCGATGACGATGGTTTCGGTATCGCGGGGCGGCTTGGTCGCACTGGTTGGCTTGCGGGCCATGATCCGGATGCTCTCCTCTCGCGGCGTGGGCTCACCCTATCATATGGCGATGCCGAGCCGGAGCGACCAGGGGGATGGACGGATTCGACAAACCGATTTGTCGGTTCAACAAACCATGATGATGGTGCCGCCGGTCAGGCGCACCAGATCGTCGAAGCCCAGCGGAAACACCGCATGCGGATGGCCGGCCGCGGCCCAGATCTCGTCGTGGCGCCGCAGGTCTTGGTCGATGAACACGATCGGCGGCCGCAGATGGCCGATCGGGGCGACACCGCCGATGGCGAACCCGGTCGTCTCGCGCACGAATGCCGCATCGGCCTTGCCGAGCGGCTGGCCGCCCAGCGCCTCGACCACCTTCTGCTCGACCACCCGGTTGCCGCCGCTGGTCACGACCAGAACCGCGCGGTCTTCCGGCCCCCGGAAAATAATGGATTTCGCGATCTGTTCGACCACGCAGCCGACTGCCGCGGCCGCCTCGGCGGCGGTGCGACAGGCATCCGGCAGCACGCGGATCACACCGGGATGACCGGCAGTCCGCAGCAGCGCCGCGACCCGGGCGATGCCGGGATGGGTCGCGTCGATCATCGGCAAGCAGACTTGCCGATCAATCGGCGAGTTCCCGCGACCGGCGCGTCGCCGCCGCGATCGCCTGCACCATCAGGTCCGACACGCCACCGGGCGCCATCAGCACGCCGAGCGCCGCCTGGGTCGTGCCATTCGGGCTGGTAACGTTCTTGCGCAGTTGCTCGGCCGAATCGTTCGGCGATTGTACCGCCAGCTCGCCGGCGCCCGCGACGGTGGTGCGCGCGAGTTTCATGGCGAGGTCGGGCGACAGGCCGGCCGCGACGCCACCGGCCGCCATCGCTTCGATCAGCAGGAAGACATAGGCCGGACCGCCGCCCGAGGTCGCGGTCACGACATCGATCAACCGCTCGTCCTCGACCCATTCGACGGCACCGCCGGCCTGGAGCAGCCGATCGCACAGCGCCCGCTGCCCGGCGCTGACATGCGGGTTCGACACCGCGACGGAGATGCCACGGCCGATCGCCGCCGGCGTGTTCGGCATCGCGCGCACCACCGGCGTCATGGCCCCGTACAGCGTCTCGAAATGCTCGATGGTCTTGCCGGCCGCGATCGACAGCACGACCGCACCACGGCCGACGACCTCGCGATAGGCGGGGGCCGCGTTGGCCATCATCTGCGGCTTGACCGCGATGACCACGACATCGGGCGCGAAGCCGGCCGGCAGCTCATTGCCGGACTTCAGCACCAGCACGCGGACATCGCCGGCGAACACATCCGGTCCGGGGCCGGGATCGACGACCACGGCCCGCGTGATCGCCGCCCCCTTCAGCCAACCGGCCAGCAACGCGCCGCCCATCTTGCCGCAGCCGACGAGCAGAACTTCCGTCTTCTCCGTTGCCATGAGGCGATCAGGCCTCGCCGACCGGTTCGATCATGGCCGAGATGACCGCTTCGTCCGCGGTCTTGCCGCCCCAGATCACGAACTGGAACGCCGGATAGAACCGCTCGCACTCGGTCAGCGCCATATCGACCAGATCCTCGATCTGCTCGACCGAGGCGCCCATGGCGCCGCGCAGCAGCACCGCGTGACGGAACATCGGCAGGTTGGTATCGGAACAGACATCGAAATGGCCGAGCCACATCTTTTCGTTCACGACCGCCAATAATTCGTAGACCGGCAGTCTCCGGGCTTTCGGCACCTTCATGTCGAAGCTGCAGGAAAAGTGCAGGGCACTGATTTCCTCCTGCCAGACGAACAGCAGGCGGTAATCGCACCAGCGGCCGGAGATTTCGACCACCATCTCCTCGTCGCTCGAACGGTCGTGCGGCCATTCGTTGGCGAGCACGATCTCTTCGACCAGGTCGATCGGATTGGTTGCGACGATTTCGGTTTCAGTGGAAAGCGCGGTCATAGCTGCCCTCCTTCAGGGGAGCGTGGGGCCGAAGCATCCGCAAGGTCGCGAGCCGCTTCGAACCCGAGATGATGTATCGATCCGAGAGCCAAACCCCAACATGAGGTAGGGTGCCAAAGGCTCCCGGCGCGGGCAAGCGCCGCACCCCTCCCCCGGGGGTTACGATGCGTCGGACGCCTTCTTTGCCCGAGTCGCGGTGGTTTTTGCGCGTTTGGCGGCCGCCGGCCCGGCCGTGCCGATCAGTTCGGCCAGCCGCGACTCCAGGGCTTCGACCCGGAGCGCCAAGGCTTCCTGTTCGGCCCGGGCCCGGGACGCCATGGCCTGGACCGCGTCGAATTCCTCGCGCGTCACCACGTCCATGCGCGCCATGATCTTTTCGAACTGCTCGCGCATCCGGCTCTCGATGTCTTCGCGCACGCCCGTCAGCGCGGAAAACGCGCCGGTGGCGACCCGCGAAAGGTCGTCGAGGAGGCGATTGTCGGTTTGCATGGTGCGTCAGCCCCTTCAGAAAAATCGCCTGCCCGCATGCGCTAGCATATTTCCTACGTTCCGCAAACGCCGATGGGGTCGCATCAGATCCGCGAAGACCTTAAAAGCCAGGCCCGGCCGCGCTTGCCGCCGAGGCGGCCTTCCGCCATAAATCCGCGGGAGCGACAGGAGCGGCGCTGTCAAAACTGGGGAATGGACCGACATGATCGTCATTACGGGCGGCGCGGGCTTCATCGGCTCGAACCTGGTCGCGGCTCTCGAGGCGCGCGGCGGCGAGAGCCTGGTCGTATCCGATTGGCTGGGCACCGGCGAAAAATGGCGCAACCTCGGCAAGCGCGAACTGCTGGCGATCGTCCCGCCCGAGGAACTGTTCGATTATCTGGAAGACCGGCGCGGCGATATCGAGACCGTGTTCCATATGGGCGCCATCTCGGCCACGACCGAGACCGATGCCGACCTGATCGTCCGGACCAATCTCAGCCTGTCGCAGCGGCTGTGGGCCTGGTGCGCCGAGAGCCGCGTGCGGCTGATCTATGCCTCGTCGGCCGCGACCTATGGCGACGGCAAGGCCGGGTTCGACGATGATTGGCAAAGTGCGGCGCTGGCCAAACTGGTGCCGCTCAATGCCTACGGCTGGTCCAAGCACCTGTTCGACCGGTGGGTGGTGCGCCAGATCGAACGCGGCTATCCGACCCCGCCGCAATGGGCCGGGCTCAAGTTCTTCAACGTCTACGGGCCGAACGAATATCACAAGGCCGGCCAGCAGAGCGTCGTGGTCCAGATCGCCAGCCATGTGATCGAGGGTGGCCGGGCCACGCTGTTCCGCTCGCATCATCCGGACTATGCCGACGGCGGCCAGCTGCGCGACTTCGTCTCGGTCGATGATGTCGTCGCGATCATGATGTGGCTCTATGAGACGCCGAAGCTGTCGGGCATCTTCAATGTCGGCACCGGCACGGCGCGCAGCTTCCTCGATCTGGCCAATGCGGTGTTCGCCGCGATCGGCAAGACGCCCGATATCCATTACGTGAGCACGCCAGACAATATCCGGGCGAACTACCAGTATTTCACCGAGGCCCGCATGGACCGGCTGCGGGCGGCCGGCTGCACCGTTGTGCCGACCTCGCTCGAGGACGGCGTCAAGGCCTATGTCCAGAACTACCTGACCCAGACGGACCGCTATCGATGATCGGCGTCATTCCCTATCCCGAATTCGACCCGTTCATCTTCCAGATCGGCGGGTTCGGCATCCGCTGGTACGCGCTCGCCTATATCGCCGGATTGCTGCTCGGCTGGCGCTATTGCCTGTATCTGGCCAAGCGGCCGCCGACGCTGGTCAAGACCATCGATCTCGACGATTTCCTGACCTGGGCCACGCTCGGCGTCGTGCTCGGCGGCCGCATCGGCTATGTGCTGTTCTATCAGTTCGATCTCTACACCGCCGATCCGTGGGAGATCGTCCGCCTGTGGCACGGCGGCATGTCGTTCCACGGCGGCTGCGCCGGCGTGACCATCGCCATGATCCTGTTCTGCCGCAGCCGCAAGATTCCGCTGTTCGCCTTTTCCGACATCGTCGCCAGCGCCGTGCCGCTGGGCTTGTTCTTTGGCCGTATCGCCAATTTCGTGAATGGCGAGCTGTGGGGCCGACCGACCGACGTGCCCTGGGCCATGGTGTTCCCGAACGGCGGCCCGGAGCCGCGCCACCCGAGCCAGCTTTATGAAGCGGGCCTGGAAGGCCTCGGCCTGTTCACGCTCAGCCTGGTGCTCGATCGGCTGTTCAGGGCCCGCGTGCGGCCCGGCATCATCACCGGCGCGTTCCTGATCGGCTATGCCGCAGCCCGCAGCATCAGCGAGCTGTTCCGCGAGCCGGACAAGCAGCTGGGCTTCCTGATCTTCGGCACGACCATGGGCCAGCTGCTCTCGATCCCGTTGCTGATCGCCGGCCTGTGGATGATCCTGCGCGCCAAGCCGGTGACGACGACGGTCATCGCCTGACGACATGAACCCGCTCGAACGGCAGCTGGTCGAGCTGATCCGGGCGTCCGGCCCGATCGGCATCGACCGGTTCATGGCGCTGGCGCTCGGCCATTACTACGGCTCGCGCGACCCGCTCGGCGCCGCCGGCGACTTCACCACGGCGCCGGAGATCAGCCAGGTATTCGGCGAGATCCTGGGCCTGTGGGGCGCCGACCAATGGCAGCGCCTGGGCGGACCGCTGCCGCTGCGGCTGATCGAGCTGGGCCCCGGCCGCGGCACGCTGATGGCCGACCTGCTGCGCGCGCTCAAGGTGCTGCCGGCGCTGCGCCAGGCGGTCGAGGTCCATTTCGTCGAGACCAGCCCGACCTTGCGCCTGGCCCAGGCCGAAACGCTGCGCCGCCTGCATCCGGATCTGACGCCGCAGTGGCACGACCGGCTCGAGCCGGTGCCGGACGGCCCGATGCTGCTGGTCGCCAACGAATTCTTCGATGCCCTGCCGATCCGGCAATGGCTGCGCGACGGGACCCAATGGCGCGAACGGCAGGTCGGGCTGGATGATGGGCGCGCGCTCCGCTTCGTGACCGGTCCGATCGGCATGCCGCCCGTCGTGCCCCTGGTCGCGACCGACGGCGATCTGTTCGAGACCTGCGAGCCGGCGCTCGCCATCGCGAACGAGATCGGCCGGCGCCTCGCCGCGGCACCCGGCGCCGCCGTGCTGATCGATTACGGCCATGGCCAGAGCGCCGTCGGCGACACGCTGCAGGCGCTGAAGGGCCATGCCTATGCCGCCGTGCTGGCCGACGCGGGCGAGGCGGATCTGACCGCGCATGTCGATTTCGACGCGCTGGGCCAGGCGCTGATTGAGGCCGGCGCAAATGTCGCAGCCCTGCAGCAGCAAGGCCGGTTCCTGATCGACAATGGTGCCGAACTGAGACTCGCCGCCCTGTTGCGCGGCAAGGACGAGACCGCCGGCCTGACGCTCAAGGCCGGCGTGCGCCGCTTGATCGATCCGATGGAAATGGGCAGGCTGTTCAAGGTCCTCGCGGCCACTTCCCCCGGACGGAGCGCGCCCTGACCCAATCGATCGTCACCCTTCCCGCCTTGGCAAGCCGTCCCGGCCTGCGTCACGCCTTCTTCACGCGCCAGGGCGGCCAAGGCGACGGGATCTATGCGTCCCTGAATTGCGGCTTCGGTTCCGACGAGGCGCCCGCCGTGGTCGAGGCCAACCGCGCCAGCGCCATGGCGCTGCTGGACTTGCCGGCCCATGCGCTGGTGACCGTGCATCAGATCCATTCGTCGGACGTTTCGGTGGTGGAACGACCCTGGTCCCGCGCCGAAAATCCCAAGGCCGACGCGCTGGTGACCGACCGCCCCGGCGTGGCGCTCGGTATCCTGACCGCCGATTGCGCGCCGATCCTGTTTGCCGACAGCGAGGCCGGCGTGATCGGTGCGGCCCATTCCGGCTGGAAGGGCACCCGCGACGGCGTGTCGGAGGCGACGGTCGCCGCCATGGAAAGACTGGGCGCCAGACGCAGCCGCATCCATGCCGCGATCGGCCCGGCGATCCAGCAGAAATCCTACGAGGTCGGCCCCGAGTTTCCCGAACGCTTCACCCGCCTGGATCCCGCGACCGAGCGCTTCTTCGTCCCGTCGCCGCGCCCCGGCCATTTCATGTTCGACCTGCCCGGGCTGGTCGCGGCCCGCCTGGTTGCGCTCGGCCTGGGCTCGGTCGAGCGCAGCCCGCACGACACCGCCGCCGAGGCCGAGCTGTTCTTCAGCTATCGCCGCGCTACCTTACAGGGCGAGCCCGACTATGGTCGCGGCCTGTCGGCAATCGCTCTGGTTCGAGGAAACGCCTGATGGCCATTCATTTCACATCGGACGAACTGGCCCAGCGCCGCGCCGCCGCTATCGCGGAGCTGCGTCGGCGCGGGCTCGACGGGCTGCTGATGTTCCGGCAGGAGAGTATGTATTACCTCTCCGGCTACGACACGTTCGGCTATGTGTTCTTCCAGTGCCTGTATCTGGGCAGCGACGACCGGATGGTGCTGCTGACCCGCGCGCCCGACCTGCTGCAGGCCGAGCATACCTCGGTGATCGAGGACATCCGGATCTGGGTCGATGGCCCCGAGGCTCAGCCGGCCCAGGAACTGAAGGCCCTGCTGGCCGGCCTGGGCCTGGCCGGCAAGAAGCTGGGCGTCGAATGGGACAGCTACGGCCTGACCGCCCGCAACGGCCAGCGCCTGTCGGCCGCATTCGACGGCTTCGCCGCTTTGATCGACGCGTCGGATCTCGTCACCAAACTCCGGGCGGTCAAGAGCCCGGCCGAACTGGTCTATGTCCGCGAGGCCGCCAAGCTGGCCGACACGGCGCTGGAGGCCGCCCACGCGGAAATCCGGCCGAACGCGTTCGAGGGCGACATCCTGGCCGCCATGCACGGCGCCATCTTCCGTGGCGGCGGCGACGATCCGGCCAATGAATTCATCATCGGCTCCGGCGCCGACGCGCTCTTGTGCCGCTACAAGACCGGCCGCCGCCACCTGTCGGCCGAGGACCAGCTGACGCTCGAATTCGCCGGGACCTACCGGCACTACCATGCCGCCATGATGCGCACGATCGGCGTCGGCAAGGTCGATCCCCGCCTGCGCGACATGCATTCGGCCGCCCAGGACGCACTGTTCGCGGCAGAGGAAGCGCTAAAGCCGGGCGATCCGATCGGCCGGGTGTTCGATGCCCATGCCCGCACGCTCGATGCGCGCGGCTATCGTCATGCCCGCATGAACGCCTGCGGCTATGGGCAGGGCACCACCTTCGCGCCCAACTGGATGGATTGGCCGATGTTCTATACCGGCAACCCGGTCGAGGCCGAACCGGGCATGGTGTTCTTCATCCATATCATCCTGTTCGACGCCGATACCGGTTTCGCCATGAGCCTCGGCCGCAGTTCGGTCGTGGGTGCGCGCAAGGCCGAAACTTTGTCGGCGGCGGCACTCGACCTCGTGGTCAAGTGAGCCCCGCTTGCCGCATCTGATCCTCTTCATCTGCATCCTGCTGCTCGGCCTGCTGTCGAGCTGCTTCTTCTGAAAGGCTTCGTGCCGATGTTCCGTTTCGCGCGCGCCTTTGGCGTTCTGGCTCTGGCTGGCCTGATGGCCGGCTGCCAGCCGCTGCCGCACCCGTTCGCCGACCAGCAGCTGCCGCCCGACGCGCCGATCCTACAGGTCGCCGACACGGTCGGCATCCTGGTCGAACCTGTCGCTCACGCCCCGGCCGACGCGGCGCTGGCCCAGGCGATGGCGACCGCGCTGCAAGACCGCGAGGTCCCGGCCGATACCCATGCCGCCAACCGTCAGAGCTATCACCTGACCGGCGATGCCGCCGCCACGCAGGTCTCCGCCGGCGCTGCGATGGTCGAAATCCAATGGACCCTCGTCAACGCCAAGGGCGAGACGGTCGGCCGCGACCTGCAGCGTATGACCATCTCCGCCGCCGACTGGACGACCGGCACGCCCGAGATCCTGGCGCCGCTCGCCAAGGCCGAGGCGCCGCATATCGCCGCCATGGTCCAGGAAGCGCCGCCGGTCGAGCGCAACCCCGGCCGTCAGGTCTATATCCGACCGACCGAGGGCGCCCCCGGCGACGGCCGTACCGCCTTGCCTCGGTCGCTCACGTTCCTGCTCGGCCGTGCCGGCATCAAGGTGACGCCGGACAGCCAGACGGCCGATGCGGTCATCATCGGGCCGACCGTCAATCTCACCTCCGCCGGCGCCGGCAAGCAGCATGTGCTGATCGTCTGGCACATCTATCGGGCCGACGGCACCGAAGCCGGCCAGGTGTCCCAGGAGAACGACGTGGCGGCCGGCTCGCTCGACGGATCCTGGGGCGACATCGGCATGGCGGTCGCCACCGCCGGCATCGACCAGATCCTGGGCGTGATTAAGACGATCCCGCTGAAAAATCCGATCTCGAATTAGCCTTTCGGGCGCCCGCAAGCATCCCCTCCATGCATGGCGGGCGGGTTGCTTGCGGGCGCCCGTTTTGTTACAAGTCCGTGCCATTTCGGGAGGGTGCGGCGCCGGGGCGCGGCACAGCGTCTCGGAGCCGTCGCCCTGGACAGAGCCTTCCATGAAGATCATCACCGGCAACAGCAATCGGCCGATCGCGGAAGCCATTGCGGCATACCTCAATCTGCCGCTGACCAAGGCCAGCGTGCGCCGCTTCGCCGACATGGAAGTGTTCGTCGAGATCCATGAGAACGTCCGCGGCGAGGACGTGTTCGTAGTCCAGTCGACCTCGTATCCGGCCAACGACAATCTGATGGAATTGTTGGTGACGCTCGATGCGTTGCGCCGCGGCTCCGCGCGCCGCATCACCGCCGTGCTGCCCTATTTCGGCTATGCCCGCCAGGATCGCAAATCCGGCCCCCGCACGCCGATTTCGGCCAAGCTGGTCGCCAACATGATCACGGCCGCCGGCGCCGACCGGGTGCTGACCATGGATCTGCATGCCGGCCAGATTCAGGGCTTCTTCGACATCCCGGTCGACAATCTGGTCGCAGCCCCGGTGTTCGTGAACGACATCAAGGAAAAGTTCGCCGGCGACGATCTGGTCATCGTGTCGCCCGACGTCGGCGGCGTGGTGCGCGCCCGTTCGATCGCGCGCCGGCTTGACGCCGACCTCGCCATCGTGGATAAGCGCCGCGAACGCGCCGGTGTGTCGGAAGTCATGAACATCATCGGCGACGTCAAGGGCCGGCGCTGCGTGCTGGTCGATGACATCGTCGATAGCGCCGGGACGCTGTGCAATGCCGCGCAGGCGTTGATCGATGCCGGCGCGGTCAGCGCGTCCGCCTACATCACGCACGGCGTGCTGTCGGGCGGTGCGGTCGCCCGCGTCAGCTCGTCGCCGATCCAGACCCTGGTCGCGACGGACACGATCCAGGCGACCGAAGCGGTCCGCGTGTCGCATAATATCCGTCAGCTGACGGTCGCGCCCTTGATCGGCGAGGCCATGCGGCGGATTTCGGAGGAACGGTCGGTTTCGAGCTTGTTCGACTAGCTCGCCCTCCCGGCTCCGATAAGGAGAGTTTCGCGGTCAGGACCATCCCACTCGGGGCGGTGCTGGCCGCATTTTGGTTTCGCCGACCATGCTTGAAATCAAGCTGGGACGGCAGCGCTGAGCGGCACCCCTGGAGGCCGTCGGCGTCGCGGAGGTCGGACATTGTGTCGGATCCCGTACGTGCTGAGGAGTGAGTAATGAGCGAGATCGTCGTTCTCGAGGCCGAGGTTCGTGACCGGGCTGGAAAGGGGGCCGCCCGGGCCACGCGCCGTGCAGGCCGGATTCCCGCCGTCATTTACGGCGACAAGAAAGAGCCGGTGATGATCAGCCTGGACCCGAAGCTGTTCGGTCGCCAGCTGCACAAGCCGGGCTTTTTCAGCCATCTGTTCGACATCAACATCGATGGCACGAAGCACCGCACCCTGCCGCGCGACGTGCAGCTGCATCCGGTCACGGATGCGCCCCTGCATGTCGATTTCGTGCGCGTCACCGCCCACACCAAGACCCACGTCAACGTGCCGGTGCATTTCGACAATCATGCGGCCTCCCCGGGCCTGAAGCGCGGCGGTGTGTTGAACATCGTGCGCCATGAGATCGAACTGTCGGTCTCGGCCGACAGCATTCCAGAACGGATCGACATCGATCTGACCGGTCTGGAAATCGGCGACTCCGTGCATATCAGCGCGATCAAGTTGCCGGCGGGTGCCCATCCGACGATCGCCGATCGTGATTTCACGATCGCGACCATCGCGGCCCCGACCGTGAAGTCCGGCGACGAGACGGCGGCCGAAGGCGAAGCCGCGGCCGTCTGACGTCAATGCCCAGTGCTGAAGGCTAGCTCCATGAAACTGGTCGTCGGCCTGGGCAATCCGGGTCCCAAATACGAACGGACCCGGCATAACATCGGTTTCATGGCGGTGGACGCGATCGTCCGCCGCCATGGCTTCCGCAGCCCGCGCGACAAGTTCAATGCCGAGCTGTACGAAGGCGAGATCGACGGCGAGCGCGTGATCGCGCTGAAGCCGATGACCTTCATGAACAATTCGGGCGAGAGCGTCGCGCCCGCCGCCCGCTTTTTCAAGATCGCGCCACCTGACGTCATCGTCATCCATGACGAGCTGGACCTGGCCCCGGCCAAGCTGCGCGTGAAGCGCGGCGGCGGTGCGGCCGGCCATAACGGGTTGCGCTCGATCGACGCCCATCTGGGCCAGGATTACTGGCGCATGCGGCTCGGCATCGGTCACCCCGGCAAGGATCTGGTGCTGCATTACGTGCTGCAGAATTTCCTGCCCGACGAGACCGTATGGATCGACAAGCAGATGCCGGCGATCGCCGAGGCGCTGCCGCTGATGCTGGCGGGCCAGGAGTCCGCCTTCATGAGCAAGGTGGCGCTGCTGATGGATCCACCGCAACGTACCCTGAAAGAACAGCGCGACGCCGATACGGCGCGCGCCGCCAAAACCGGAAAGTAGACGAGCCATGGGTTTCAATTGCGGCATCGTCGGCCTGCCCAACGTCGGCAAATCGACCCTGTTCAACGCGCTGACCGCGACCGCCGCGGCCGAAGCGGCGAACTACCCGTTCTGCACGATCGAGCCGAACGTCGGCCGCGTCGCCGTGCCCGATCCGCGCCTGGCCAAGCTGGCCGAGATCGCCAAATCGGCCAAGATCATCCCGACCCAGCTCGAATTCGTCGATATCGCCGGCCTGGTGCGCGGTGCGTCCAAGGGCGAGGGCCTGGGCAACCAGTTCCTGGGCAACATCCGCCAGACCGACGCCATCGCCCATGTGCTGCGCTGCTTCGAGGATGGCAACGTCACCCATGTCGAGGGCTCGGTCGATCCGGTGCGCGATGCCGAGACGGTCGAGACCGAGCTGATGCTGGCCGATCTGGAGAGTCTGGAGCGCCGTGTCCACGCCGCTCAGAAAAAGCTGCGCGGCGGCGACAAGGAGGCGAAGGCCCAACTCGAGGTCATGGAGCCGGTGCTGGAAGCGCTGCGCGAAGGCAAGCCCGCGCGCACGGTCAAGCTCGACCATGACCAGCAGATCATCCTGAAGCATCTCGACCTGATCACGGCCAAGCCGGTGGTCTATGTCTGCAATGTCGACGAAGGCTCGGCCGCGACCGGCAACGAATTTTCGGCCAAGGTCGCCGACTTCGCCAAGGCGCAGGGCGCCGTCTCGGTCGTGATCTCGGCCGCGATCGAGGCCGAGGTCTCGCAGCTGTCGGACGAGGCCGAAAAGACCGAATTCCTGGAGACGCTCGGCTTGGAAGAGACCGGCCTCGCCCGGGTCATCCGCGCCGGCTATGGCTTGCTGGGCCTGCTGACCTTCTTCACGATCGGCCCCAAGGAAGCGCGCGCCTGGACCGTCGAGAAGGGCTCCAAGGCGCCCCAGGCCGCCGGCGCCATCCATACCGATTTCGAAAAGGGCTTCATCCGCGCCGAGACCATCGCCAACGACGATTTCGTCGCCTGCGGCGGCGAGGCCGGCGCCAAGGAAGCCGGCAAGATGCGCCTGGAAGGCTCGGATTACCTGGTCAAGGACGGCGACATCTTCCACTTCCGATTCAACGTCTAATTTGCCGGCACACGGGCGCATTGCGCGCGCTATGGTTGCGATATAGAAATACTCCCTCACTGGTTTCATGAGGGAGAGGCCGCCATGTGCATGGATTTCCTGCTGTCCGCGACCGACGGCAGCTTCGTCAACGGACGCTCGATGGAATTCGGCATCGATCTTCGTTCCAAGCCCTTCATCCAGCGCCGCGGCGTCGAGATGAAATCGTCGGCGCCGCACTTCGGGGAAGGGCTGCGCTGGACCACGCAATACGGCTACGTCGGCCTCAACGCCCTGGGGCTGCCGATCCTGACCGACGGCCTCAACGAGCGCGGCCTGTCGACCGGTTGCCTCTGGCTACCGGGCTCGACCTTTCAGACCGTCACCGATCCGGCCCGGGCGCTGTCGGTCAGCCTGTTCACCGACTGGCTGCTCGGCAATTTCGCCGACGTGGCGGCAGTGCGGGCCGGATTGTCCGCGGTCGAGGTCTGGGGCCACGAGCTCACGCACAAGGAACTGTCGCCGGTGCATTTCCCGGTCCATGACGCGACCGGCCGCTCGATCGTCATCGAATTCACCGGCGGCGCGGTGCAGGTCTATGACAATCCCATCGCCATCCTGACCAACGCGCCGAATTTCCCCTGGCACCTCGAAAATGTCCGCAACTATGTCGGCCTGACGCCGTGGGACGTCGGTTCCGCCGAGATCGCCGGCGAGAGCTTCGCGCAGACCGGCCACGGCAGCGGCCTGCGCGGCCTGCCCGGCGACTACACGCCACCGTCGCGCCTGATCCGGGGGCTGTTCCTGAAACAGTTCGCCAATCCGGTGAAGGATGGGCCGGCGGCGCGCAATCTCGCCTTCCACGTGCTGAACGCCCATGACATCCCGAAAGGCACGATCCGCGAGAAGAAACTGTTCGGCCAAGAGGATGACTACACCCAATGGGCGGTGGTGAAGGACCTGACGCAGTTGGTCCTGCAATACCGCTATTACGAGCACCTGGCCCCCCGCACGATCGATCTGAAGTTGATCGATTTCGGCAAGGGCGCCAGCGGCGAGATCGCCGTGCCGGCGCCGGTCGACGAGGACATCACCAGCCTGATCGAGGCGCTCTGACCGGCGGCGCTCCCGCTTTCCGCGTGCACCGCTTCCCCGGTCCGGGTCGCGTCGGCCTGCAATCGGCCTCGCCGTCGCTGATGAGCGGCGAGGCGGATGCGCGCGACCGATTCGACGTCACGGCGGCGACCAGCGTCGCGAGTGCCGCCTTCGGCGTGCTGGGCGGACTTGCCGCAGGTCCGTTGGCCAACGACAAGGATAATGATCGATAGTCGGATTGTTTGGGGCTTGGCGCGCTGGCGTGCCAGCCCCATCTTTCGCCTTCCCTTCCCATCCCCGGAGATTTTCATGGGCCAGATGCTCACACTGACCGCCGCCGATGGCTTCACGCTCGGCGCCTACCGGGCCGATCCGACCGGCACGCCCAAGGGCGCGCTCGTCGTCGTGCAGGAAATTTTCGGCGTGAACAGCCATATCCGCAACGTCACCGATAATTTCGCGGAGCTGGGCTATGTCGCGATCGCACCGGCGATCTTCGACCGGGCCTCGCCCGGGATCGACGTCGGTTATGACCAGGCCGGCATGGATGTCGGCCTCAAGGCGCGGGCGGCGATCCCGGTCGACCAGACGTTGCTTGACCTGCAGGCCGCGATCGACGCGGTCAAGGCGATCGGCATGGTCGGCATCGTCGGCTATTGCTGGGGCGGCACGCTGGCCTATCTGGCGGCGGGCAAGCTCGCCGGCCTGTCGGCCGCGGTGGGCTATTACGGCGGCCAGATCGCCTCGTCCTTCCTAGAGGTCGAGCCGAAGATTCCGACCATGCTGCATTTCGGCGAAACCGACCATGGCATCCCGCTGACCGAGGTCCAGAAGATCATCGACCGGTACGAGGAAATGCCGATCCACGTCTACCAGGCCGGGCACGGCTTCAATTGCGACCAGCGCGGCAGCTACGACCGACCGAGCGCGGAACTGGCGCTGACCCGGACCCTGGAATTCTTCCACCAGAACCTGGCCTGATCCGGCGCGGCGCCTTGGATATTCCTCCGGGGCGCCGTTTGCGGCGCAGCATAAAAATATTGCACCCTGCCTATTTCGCGACGCAGCATAACCGTCAAATATTATGCATCCGTTGGCGATATAGCCGCGCGCCGGAAGGTGCCGGAAATGTCGCCCGAACGAAGCAAAGGCCCGGCGGGAGCGATCCCGCCGGGCCCTGTCCTGGTCGGCGATTAGAACTGCTTGGTGAACGACAGGCCGATGGTCAGAGGCCGCGGCGTCACGTTCGAGTCCGAGGCGCTGTAGTAGATGCGCTGGATAACCTTGGTCTCGTTCAGCAGGTTCTTGGCGAACATCTCCAATTCCCAGCTGCCCGCCTCGACGCCGATGCTGGCATTGACGATGCTGTAAGTCGGACGATAGTGGTCGGGATCGGTTTCGTCGAACGTACCGCTGCTCTTGCCGTTGAAGTTATAGTCGGCGCGGAGATAGCCATCGAGCGAGTCGGTGACCGAATGATGGTATTCGCCGTTTACGCCGATCGTGTAGTCAGGGGTGCCCAGAACACGATCGTCGACCACCGCACCCGTGTTCGGCGTGACCGTGATCAGACGATCGTGGGTATAGGCGCCGTTCAGGCCGACCGTGAGATCGTCCGTCACCTTGGCGTGCAGTTCCAGCTCGGCGCCGTAGTTGCGGGCGGTACCGGCGTTCTTCACGAAATCGAAGCCGCAACCCGGCAGCGAGACCGTCTGCTGGATATTCTTCCATTCGATGTCGAAGGCGGCGACGGTAACCGTCAACCGATTGTTCAGCAGCCGATTCTTCGTGCCGAGTTCGTAGTTCCAGAGCGAGTCTGAATTGTACGAATCCGGGGCGCTGGAAAGGCCAAGGCTCGACAGATCGGCGGCACAGATCGAGCTCGGCACCGGCCGGTTCGGTCCGCCGAGGCGGAAGCCCTTGGTCGCGTTGGCATAGATCGAATTATCGTCGGTCAGATCATAGTTGAGCGCGAACTTCGGTGTCGCCGCATAGGCTCGGCTCACGTCGGAAACGATCGCCGGATCGCCCTCGTCGAAAAAGCCGCCGCCGTAACGGGTGAGCGCCTCGCGCGCGTAGAGATAGCGCAAGCCCGCCGTGGCCTTGAGGTCGGGGAGAATGGCGTAGTTCAACTCGCCGAACACGGCATATTGCCGTTCGTCGTAGTGCCGGACGCTATCGTAGACGGCGTCGTCCGGGAACGGAAACCCATAGAAGGCGTCCGGAGTCTGGCCATAGAGTTGCTCGAACAGCTTGCTGAAGCCGGTGACGTGTTCATAATCCGACGTCGTCAGATGCTGGTCGGAATAGTACAACCCGGCAACCCAGGCGATCGGCAGACCGGAGTCCTGCATCGATTTCGACGCAAGCCGCAATTCCTCGGAGATCTGATTGGTCATCATCCGATAGTTGATCGGCGATTGGAGATTGGCCAGATCGTTGCTGAACGGCGCCGGCGCGATGTCCGCCAGATAGGAACTGTTCTGGAACGTGCCGTCGACCTGGATATCGCTCTTGCGCCAATACATGCCCGAGACGGAGGTGAGGTCGGACCAGCCCAGATCCTTCGTGACGACGAGGGTCGGCACTGCGATCTGCTCATGGTCGGGCTCGGGCAGCTGCTTGATCGATTCGAACCGGCCGGCGTTGGGATAATAGATCGATTGATCGTCCTGGCGGCCGTCCTGGTAGAACAGCTGCGGCGTCACGGTCCAACCGTCCCCAAGCAGCCATTTGCTGGAGACCCGGATGACGCCGGTACCGACGCCGCCGGCGTCGGTGGCGAGCACATTGCCGTTGAGACCGAGGCGCTTCAGATAACCCGCATCCTCGCTATAGCCGGCCGACAGACGGAGCGCCGAGATGCCCGCGATCAGCGGCACATTGACCACGCCCTCCTCGTCATAGCTCAAGCCGCCGCGATCGGTCCCGGCCAGCTCCGAATGGAAGCTGCCTTCGAATTCATCGAGCTGGGGCTGATTGCTGATGAAGCGGATCGTGCCGCCCTCGGACCCGGCACCGTAGAGCGTGCCCTGAGGACCGCGCAGCACCTCGATCCGATCGATGTCGAGCAGCTTCGGCTGCGCCGCACCGGTCAGGCCGGCGACGGAGCGGACCGACAGCGAGATATCGTCGAGATAGAGCCCGACCGTGGCGGCACCGGCGATCGAACTGACGCCGCGCAACTCGATGTTGCCGAGGCCGCCGGCACCACCGCTGGTAAAGGCGAGGCCCGGGACCGCCTGCGAGAGATCCTGATAATCGACGACGTGCTGATCCTGGAGCTGCGTTCCGGTCAGCACGGAAATGTTCTGCGGAACCTCCCGGACGTTCTCCGTCCGTTTGGTCGCCGTGACGGTGATCTCTTCGATCTGACCGGAATTCTTGGTACTGGCCGCACTTGTTGTCGTGTCGGTGGCGGGCGGCGCCGTCTGCGCCTCCGCAATGTTGATGGATCCGGCCGCGAGTGCGGCCATTGCGCCTACCCAAATGGCATGATGCCCCATAGCGTGCAAACCTCTCCCGAGCGACTCTTGAGGTCGCTTTTGACGTCGCCGACGAACGGCTGGTGCGACAAAGCACCGCAAAGCTCATGCCAGCATCGGTTGTACGGGAATATTACGAGGTCGCGACGAGTCTAGGCGCCCCTGCGCATGTCGCAATGGAGGATGTCATCCTCCAGGTAGTCATCGGAACAGCGGACGAAACCGAAGCCGCCGTAGAACCGTTCCAGATGCGCTTGGGCCGCCAGCTCGATTGGTGCGGACCCGAACCGGCCCGCGATCTCATCGAGCGCCGCCGCCATCAGGCGACGGCCGAGCCCGGTCGAACGGAATGCCGGAGCGACCACGACGCGGCCGATCTTCGCGGGCCCACCACCCGGCTTCGCCGGCGGAAACACGCGCAGATAGCCGCCGAGCGTGCCGCCCGCGAACGCCAGCAGATGCCGAGCCTCCGGGTCTTTTCCGTCGATATCGGCGAACACGCAATTCTGCTCGACCACGAACACATCGGCGCGCAGGCGCAGCAGCGCGTAGAGCTCGGAGGGCCCGAGCGCCTCGAAGTCGCGCCACAGCAGCCGCTCGGTCATGCCGGCACGAACTCCAGCACGGCGCCGGTCGCCATGAAGCCCGGCACCAGCACGGCGAAGCCGCGCCGCTGTTCGAACTCGATCTGCCCGAAGGTCAGGTGATCGATGGTCCGCTCCAGATCGGCCGAGGCCAGCGTCATCAGCACGATGCGCGGCTCGGCCAGATCGCCGTCGGGCAGTTCCAGCTCCGGGTGCAGCGCCTCCAGATCCCAGCGATTGGCGAACAGGATGGTATGGCGGCCGGCATGGATCGTCACGATGTCGTCGGTCCGGTTGACCGACTGCGGGCCGAACAGGCGTTCATAGGCCGGCATCAAACCGACCGGATCGTCGGTCGCGATGGTCAGGCCCTTCAACCCGACCGCGCCGTTGGCATGGATCAGCCATTCCGGCCGGCGCAGCAGTTTGGGCGTCAGGTGCTCGGTCACGAAGCTGGACACACCGGGCGTCGCATCGGGCGGCAGGAACACCAGCTTGAAGCGCGGCAATACCGTGCCCTCGGGTAGCTCCAGTTGGCGCGCCAGATCCTTGGGGTCGCTGGGCGCGAAACCGGCGGCGCCGAGCGACCGGGATGTTGCAGCCGCGTCGGCGCTGGCATAGGCGAAGCCCATCAGCCCCTCGCCCTGCCGGGCCAGGAATGTGTCGAGCCCGTTCACGAACTGGCTCGGATCCAGGATGCCGAGCAGCTCGATATAATCGCGCTCGAACATCACACAGTAATTCGCCGTGCCCCAGCCGATATGCCGGCCGCGCGGGCTGAGCGTGAAGCCGAGCCGCTTCCAGGCCATCGCCGCCTGGTCCAGATCCGCTACGCCAACGAGCGTATGATCGATGCCGAGAATGCCGTGGGCCATTCAGTCACCTAACGCCGGCTGCTTGCCGTAGCTGCGAAATTTCTCCAGCACGATCGCCATCTCGACATCGTCGAGAATGATCGGCGTGCCGATCTGCCGGGCGCGCCAATACATTTCGGCCAGGGTCTCGACCTCGATCGCGAGCTTATGAGCCGAAGCGAAGTCGGTGCCAAGCGCGATCAGCCCGTGGTTGGCGAGCAGGCAGGCCTTGCGGCCATCGAGTGCGGTGACGGCGTGATGCGACAATTCCTCGGTGCCGAAGGTGGCATAGGGCGCGCAGCGGATATTGGCGCCGCCGGCGACCGCGACCATGTAATGGAAGGCCGGAATGCCCTCGCGCAGGCAGGCGAGGCTGGTCGCGAACGGCGAATGGGCATGGAGCACCACGGCCAGATCGTTGCGCCGGGCCAGGATCTCGCGGTGGAAATGCCATTCCGACGACGGCAGGCGCCGGCCGGTGGCCTGGCCGGCGAAATCGACGAACACGATGTCGTCCGGCTCCAGCCGGTCGTAATCCATGCCTGAAGGCGTCACCAGGAAGCCGCCGGTCACCCGGTGGCTGAGATTGCCCGAGGTGTTGCGCGTCAGGCCCGAGCTTGTCAGCTTGCGCGCGTGCAGGATCAGCGCCTGGCGCAGGTCCAGCGTGTCCTCAAGCACCACGACGCTCCGGGAACAGGCCCAGCAACCCGTCGCGCGAGGCCGGTGCCACGCCACGCTCGGTGATCAGCGCGGTCACCAGACGGGCCGGCGTCACGTCGAAGGCGTAATTGGCAACCGGGCTGCTCTCCGGCGTCACGCGAACGCTGGCGATGGTCCCGTCGGCCAGACGACCGGACACCAGCGAAACCTCGGTGCCGTCGCGCTGTTCGATCGGAATTTCCTTCACGCCGTCGTCGAGCGTCCAGTCGATCGTCGGCGACGGCAGCGCCACGTAGAACGGCACGCCATTGTCATAGGCGGCGAGCGCCTTCAGATAGGTGCCGATCTTGTTGGCGACATCGCCCGATGCCGTGGTGCGGTCGGTGCCGACGATGCAGAGATCGACCAGGCCGTGCTGCATCAGATGACCGCCGACATTATCGACGATCACGGTATGCGGCACGCCGTGCCGGCCCAGCTCCCAGGCGGTCAGCCCGGCGCCCTGGTTGCGCGGCCGGGTCTCGTCGACCCAGACATGGACCGGAATGCCGGCATCGTGCGCGGCATAGATCGGCGCCGTCGCGGTGCCGATATCGACCGTGGCGAGCCAGCCGGCATTGCAATGGGTCAGGATATTGACGGTCGCATCGCCCTTGCGGGCGCGTTTGACCAGATCGAGGCCATGACGGCCGATCGCGGCATTGATGCCGACATCCTCGTCGGCGATCAGCGCCGCAAAGGCCCAGGCGGCGGCGGCGCGGTCGGCCGGGGCCAGTTCCGCCAGATGCCGGCGTGCGCGGTCGAGCGCCCAGCGTAGGTTGATCGCGGTCGGCCTGGTTTCGGCCAACACCGCGATGGCATGGGCCAAGCCGGCATCGGACGGATCGGCCCGCAGCGCCAGCGCCACGCCATAGGCGGCGGTGGCGCCGATCAGCGGCGCGCCCCGCACCAGCATGGCGCGGATCGCGTGGGCCGCCTCGTCCAGATCGGACAGCTCGAGCGTGACGAACTCGTGCGGCAGGCGGGTCTGATCGATGATCCCGACTCGGCCGCCCGCGACCGGCCAGATCGTCCGCATGGGGGTGCCATCGACGCGCATGATGCAGTCCCTATCGGTTCAGCACGCGGCCGGCGACCGCGTCGAGCCGGGCCAGCACGGCCGGATCGCGCGCGTCGGGCGCGGTCATGATCGCGTGCTCCAATGCCGTCTGGCAGCCGGCGTGGCACGGGCCCTCGTGGCCGCCCAGATGGGGCAGCACGGCCTTCACCAGGTTCTTCGCCTTTTCGGCATTGCCCAGCAGCACGCGCACGACCATCTCGACCGAGACGTCGTCATGGCCCTGATGCCAGCAGTCATAGTCTGTCACCATGGCGACGCTGGCGTAGCAGATCTCTGCCTCGCGGGCCAATTTCGCCTCGGGCTGGTTGGTCATGCCGATCACGGCGCAGCCCCAGCTGCGATAGAGCTCGCTCTCGGCCAGGCTGGAGAATTGCGGGCCTTCCATCACCATGTAGGTGCCGCCGCGCAGCATGTCGATGCCGAGCCCGTCGCCGGCGCCGATCAGCGCGTCGCCCAGGCGCGAACAGACCGGGCGCGCGACCGAGACATGGCCGACGCAGCCGGTGCCGAAGAAGCTCTTCTCGCGCGCGAAAGTCCGATCGATGAACTGATCGACGATGACGAAGGTGCCGGGCGCGTAGCGCTCCTGCAGCCCGCCGACCGCCGACAGGCTGAGGATGTCGGTGACGCCTGAGCGCTTCAGCGCGTCGATATTGGCGCGGTAATTGATCTCGGACGGCGAGATGCGATGGCCGCGGCCATGGCGCGGCAGGAACACGACATCGACGCCGGCCAGCCGGCCGAAGCACAGCGCGTCCGACGGCTCGCCGAACGGGCTCGCGACCTTGCGCCACTCGACATCGGTCAATCCGTCGATCTGATAGAGCCCGCTGCCCCCGATGATGCCAATCCGCGGCCGCGCCATCCTGTCTTCCTTCGTCTGGTCTGAGGTCGGCGGGATCTTAGCCATCAAAAACGGCGCGGTCGCGTGGAAAAGCCGGGCGCGCGGTCAAGGAACCGTCCGACGGTACTGCGGATTGTCTCAATAGACCGGGATGCATCCCAGGAGGTCCAGATGAAGCTCCAGATTCTTGCGATCGCCGCCGCCATGGCGCTGCCGGGCGCCGCATTCGCCCAAACCAGCGCCCCCAGTTCGACCGCACCGACCGCCGCGCAGCCGGGTACCAGCCAAAGCGGATCGAGCCTGTCGTCCGGCATGAACACCAACGGGGCAACCGGTTCGACCACGCCGGCAAGCCCCGGTAGCGGCCAACCCCCGGGCACGCCCAACAACGACGCCGGCGCGGCGGGCAGCGCAAAACTGCCCTATCTGCTGCCGACCCATCCCCCCGCCCCCAGCGGCGACGACGGCAGCACGGCGGGCAAGACCAACCCCGACTGATCGCAGACAAGAAAAAGGCCGTTCCCCCTGCGAGGAACGGCCTTCCTGCTTCGAGCGGACGGACGCTAGTGGATGTTCGCCCAGATCTTCCGCTTGGAATAGTAGAGCGCGCCGGTCAGCACGATCAGGAACAGCATGACGCGCACGCCGAGGCGCTTGCGGGCGTCCTGTTCCGGCTCGGCCGCCCAGGCGAGGAAGGTCGCGACGTCATGCGCCTCGCTCTTCAGGTCGTTCGGCGCCCCGCCCTCGAACGTCACCGCCCCGTCGGTCAGGGGCTGCGGCATGCCGATCTTCTGGCCGCCGGCGGCGAAGTAGATGTTGTAATACTGGCCATCGGCCAGCTTCACATCGGCCGGCGCGTCCTTATAGCCCTGCAGGAGCGAATAGACGTAGTTCGCACCGCCCTCGCGGGATTTTTCGATGAGCGCCAGATCCGGCGGATAGGCCCCATTGTTGGCCGCGCGCGCCGCCTTTTCGTTCGGGAACGGCAGCACGAACTTGTCGGACGGCTTGGCCGGACGCTGGACCACCGCGCCGTCGTCGTTCAGGTCGTTGACCTGGAACTGCGCGGCGAAGGCCTTGACCTGGTCCGGGCTGTAGCCGAGCGCCGCGATGTTGCGATAGCTCATCTCATAGAGGCCGTGGCAGTTGGAGCAGACCTCCTTGTAGATCTGCAATCCACGCTGGGCCGAGGCCTTGTCGATGGTGCCGAAGATGCCGTCGAACGACCAGTCGCCCTTGAGCAACGGGACTTCGGCCGCCGCTTCCTGCGCCTTGGCGACGGGAGCGGCGAGCGGCAGGGTGACGGCGGCCGTGGCGGCGAGCGCCGCGCCGAGAAGGAACCGACGGAACATTAAGGCTTCTCCATCCGGGCGCCGCCCTTGAGCACCGCCTGAGCGATGCTCGTGGGCAGCGGCAGCGGCCGCTCGAGCTTACCGAGGATCGGCAGGATGATGATGAAATGCAGGAAGTACCAGGCGGTCGACAGGCGACCGATCAGGACCCACCAGCCTTCCGGCTTATGCGCGCCGACCACGCCCAGGAGGACGGCGTCGGCCAGCAGCAGCCAGAAGAAGATGCGGAAGACCGGGCGGAACTTGCCGCTGCGGACCGGCGAGGTATCGAGCCAGGGCAGCACGAACAGCACGGCGATGGCGCCGAACATGGCGAGCACGCCGGCGAGCTTGTCCGGCAGCGAGCGCAGGATCGCGTAGAACGGCAGGAAGTACCATTCGGGCTCGATCGAGGCCGGCGTCGCCATGGGGTTCGCCGGGATGTAATTGTCCGGCGAGCCGAAGAAGTTCGGATCGAAGAAGATCAGCGCGCAGTAGAACAGCAGGAACACCGACAGGCCGAACGCGTCCTTGACCGTGTAGTACGGGTGGAACGGGATCCAGTCCTGCGGACCCTTTTTATCGATGCCGAGCGGGTTGTTCGAGCCATGCTGATGCAGCGCCACCAGATGCAATCCCACGACCGCGCAGATCACGAACGGCAACAGGTAATGCAGCGAGAAGAACCGATTCAGCGTCGGATTGTCGACCGCGAAGCCGCCCCACAGCCAGGTGACGACGTGCTGGCCGACGATCGGGATGGCCGAGAACAGGTTGGTGATGACCGTGGCGCCCCAGAAGCTCATCTGGCCCCACGGCAGCACGTAGCCCATGAAAGCGGTCGCCATCATCAGGAGCAGGATGACCACGCCCAGCATCCACAAGAGCTCGCGCGGCGCCTTGTAGGAGCCGTAATAGAGCCCGCGGAAGATGTGGATATAGACGATGATGAAGAACATCGACGCGCCGTTCATATGGATATAGCGCAGCAGCCAGCCATAATTCACGTCGCGCACGATGCGCTCGACGCTGCTGAACGCGAGCTCCGAGTTCGGCGTGTAGTTCATCGCGAGGAAGATGCCCGACGCGATCATGATCACGAGGACGATGCCCGCGAGCGACCCGAAGTTCCAAAGGTAGTTCAGGTTGCGCGGCGTCGGATATTCCTCGAGCTCATGCTTGAGGAAGGTGAAAACAGGCAGGCGATGGTCGATCCAGCGAACCAGCTTGTTCTGCGAGGCCGGAGCCTGCGAGGCGTTTGCGCTCATGACGGATGCCCTAGCCGATCTTGATCGAAGTGTCGGTTTTGAACGCATAGGGCGGCAGCGCCAGATTGAGCGGTGCGGGTCCCTTGCGGATGCGGCCCGAGCTGTCGTACTGCGAGCCATGGCACGGGCAGAACCAGCCATCATACTCGCCGCGCGGATCGGACGGCTTCTGGCCGAGCGGAATGCAGCCGAGATGCGTGCAGATGCCGATGACGATCAGCCAATCGGTCTTCTGCACCCGCGACGCGTCGGTCTGGGGATCGCGCAGCTCGGCAACGTTGACGTCCTGGGCCTCCTTGATCTCCTTGTCCGTGCGATGACGGATGAACACCGGCTTGCCCTGCCAGACGGCCGTGATGCTCTGGCCGACCGCGACCGGGGTCAGATCGACCTCGGTCGAGGACATGGCCAGCGTATCGGCCGCCGGATTCATGCTCGAGATGAACGGCCAGACGACCGACGCGGCGCCGACGGCGCCCAGCGCGGAGGCCGTCAAGACCATGAAGTCCCGGCGCGTCTGGCCGTCCCCGTGGTGACCAGTCCCAGGAATATTCGTCGTTTCCGCCATCAGCTACCTCTTGGGGATCGAAACGGCAACATGAACCGGCCCGCGGCGCGTGACGTTATCGCGCCCTGCGAGACGACCCATGTGACACGCGGTCGCAAGTCTTGCAACGATGTCAGCCTGAAGCCGGCGGCACCGTAGCGGAAAAAAACCGCGCCGAGAAGTCATCGAGCTTCCTTTGGCTGACCTGGGGCCATTAAGTCAACCCACTGGAAGGACAAAGCTGAAAATCGCGACGAAGTGTGTCGCGGTTCCGACAAGCACGGCGGCATGCCAGACGGCCCCACCCCAGCGCCAGCGGGAGTCGAGCGCGTAGAAGATCGTGCCGGCGCTATAGGCCAGTCCGCCGGCGGCGACCAGCACCAGCACGGTCGGCGAAAAGCTGGTGACCAACTGGTCGAGCCCGAACACCACGGTCCAGCCCATCGCCAGATAGAACAGGATGAACCAGCGCTCGTGGCGCAGGCCCAGCCACAGCTTCAGCACGATGCCGACCGCGGCCATCGCCCAGATCGGCACCAGCAGGAAGCCCACGCCATCCTTGGGCGCCAGCAGCGACAGCGGCGTGTAGGTCCCGGCAATCAGCAGGAAGATGCAGATATGATCGGCGAAGCGCCACAGGCTGGTCTTGTTGGTCTTGAAGCCGACGTTATAGACCAGCGAGGCCACGGCCGAGGCCGCCAGCGTCAAGCCGTAGATGATGCCGGCGACGGCCGCGCGCGGCGTCGTGGCCAGTCCGCGCCAGGTCAGCAGCACCAGCGCCACCAGCGCGAATCCGGCGGTCACCGCCAAAACGGCCCGATCGAGCACAATGTGCCCTCGGGGCAATCGATTCGGCATTCGGGAACTCCAGGAGAGATTGGGCATGATAAGCGGCAGCAAATTGGTCACGCGGGATCACGTTTTCCAAGATCATCGAAGTTCTTGATGCGCACGTTATGATCGGGAAAGCGAGACCGACGTTGCCGGGTTAAAACGGAGGCCGTGCCGGTATAGCCGGATCGCCATCGGCTTTGGCTGACCGTCGTCGAGGCTCCGGACGGTTACGCTCCAAAACCACGTTCCTTCAGAATTTGCTGGGCCCATTCGCCGAATTCGTAAAGCTCGCCGACAATTTGGAGCGCGGCATCGGTGCGTCCGAACGAGCCACCATATTGGACCTCGTCCTTTTGCTTCAGCATCTTGCCTAGCCGCCTCTCTTGGGCGTCCGGCAGCGTCTTGCCTAAGACGTCGCGCAACAGCTTCGTGGCGGTGGCATGGTCCTTCTGGTTCATCCGGCCGCCGTAGGCGATCGTCACAGCGTCGGCGTACGCTATCGCCGCGAGGATCGCGTTCGACATGACAGGATCGGCATCGCCCAGGAAGTCGCCATGCTCCAGCAGAAGCTTCGCGGCCTCGTGATAGGCACGCGCCTTCCGCAAACGCCCCGCCGCCTCGGACGGATCAATGTTCTTGTAGGCACCCGTCTTCGTCATGTCGCCGACTTCAAGGCATGGCTTTCGCGTCGCCCAGCAGTTTCGGCAAGAATCCTCGGTTCGGGACCCTTGAGAACCTGGGCCTCGTTCAACAGCCCGGACCAGAGCGGCGAACCTCCCGACGCAAGCCGCGGGATATCTGACAGCGCGAGTGGCACGATGGACGCCGTGAAGCCGAGGCGGCGCTCGTGTTCTTCGACGACGCCCCTGACCCATCCAGCGACGCGGGCTGTCTCGACCACGTCGCCATCGACGACGATGGCGATATCCCAGTCGCTGTCGGCGCGGTCCTCTGCCCTGGCGACGCTGCCGAAGAGCCATGCTGCCGAAACTCTGCTGTCGGCCGCCACGTCCTTAAAGGAGGCCATAATAGCCTGGAACCGCGCGCGTTCGGCCTCGAACAGAGCAGCCAAAGACGCTACGATCGGATGGTTGGGAATTGCCCTGAACAATCTGGCACGAGCACTGCCGGTGCTCTCAACGACGCCCGCCATTTCCAGGGCCGTCAGCACGTCCCTCACGCCGTTTACAGCCATGTGCGTGTCCTGCGCCACGCGGGGAACCGATAGATACGAACCGTGGGCAAGCAAGGCGCGCATGATGCGCACCGACCCGCCGCTGGACAGGATCTTGTCCAGCGGCTGGCGGGCAAACGACATCTCTTTCAAAGGCCTCGACATGGGATGAAGTTAGCGCATTATAATTACTCTGCGCAAATTATAATGCCTCAACGACTCGGGTATTGGTGAGCATGGTTTGGCTTTCTCTGTAGCCGCCACTTTCTGACAATCTAACTAATCCATGATTGCCGGAAACATGAGAACTTGTCTGTCGCGGACCGAGGCCAGGGCGTCCCCTCGTTGCGATCGGGTGGCCGAGCCGTGGTCGTCGGCATGCGGCATCAAAGGAAACTATAGGGATCGACATCGACCTGGATGCGGACCGCGGTCGGCGTGCGTACCCCGGCCAGCCATTGTCTTAGCACCGCCTGGATGTTCACCTGTCGATCCGTTTTGACCAGAAAGCGCCGCCGATGCCGGCCGCGCAGCACGGCGAGCGGTGCCGGCGCCGGGCCCAGCACATCGACGCCCTTCAGATGCGGTGCCGCCCGCGCCAGTGCCGCCGCGGTCTGGTCGGCCTGGTCGGCGTCGGGCGCCGAGACGATTAGCGCCGCCAGCCGGCCGAACGGCGGCATGCGATGGCTGCTGCGTTCGGCCTTCTGCAGCGCCAGGAAGCCATCCCGGTCATGGGCGACCATCGCCTGCATGACGGGATGGCTCGGATCGAAGGTCTGCAGCAGCACCCGCCCCGGCCGTTCGGCGCGGCCGGCGCGGCCGGCAACCTGATGCAGCATCTGGAACGTCCGCTCGCTGGCGCGCAGATCGCCGCCGGACAGGCCCAGATCGCCGTCGATCACGCCGACCAGGGTCAGCATCGGGAAATGATGACCCTTGGCCATGATCTGGGTGCCGATCAGCAGATCGACCTCGTGCTCCTGCACGCGCGCAACCAGATCGGCGACCGCGCGGGGCCCGGTCAGCGTGTCCGAAGCCATGACCGCGATGCGCGCGTCCGGGAAGCGCTCGGTGATCTCCTCCGCCAGCCGCTCGACGCCGGGACCGCAGGGCGCGAAGGAATGCTTGTCCTCGCAGGACGGGCAGATCTCCGGCAGGCGCTCGGCATGGCCGCAATGGTGGCAGACCAGCCGCCCCATGAAGCGATGCTCGACCAGCCAAGCGGTGCAATTCGGGCATTGCATGCGATGGCCGCAGGTCCGGCACAGCGTCAGCGGCGCATAGCCGCGCCGGTTCAGGAACAGCATGGCCTGTTCGCCGGCCGCCAGCGTCTCCTTCAGCGCCTCGATCAGGCTGGGCGCCACGAAGCGTTGCCGGTCCGGCTTGTCGTCACGCAGATCGACCAGCGTGACCTTGGGCAATTCCGCCCCGCCATGGCGCGCCGGCAGGACGAGCCGGCGATAGCGCCCGCGCTCGGCATTGACCAGGCTTTCGAGCGAGGGCGTCGCCGAGGCCAGCACGATCGGCACGCCTTCGAGCGAGGCCCGCACCACGGCCATGTCGCGGGCATGGTAGATCACGCCCTCTTCCTGCTTGAACGAGGCGTCGTGCTCCTCGTCGACCACGATCAGGCCCAGGTCGACGAAGGGCAGGAACAGGGCGGAACGCGCGCCGACCACGACCTTGGCCCGGCCCTCGCCGACATCGCGCCAGACGCCGCGCCGTTCGGCGGGACGTAGATCGGAGTGCCAGGCGGCGGCGGGCGCGCCGAACTGCTGTTCGAACCGGCGATGCCATTGGGCGCCGAGCGCGATTTCCGGCAGCAGGACCAGCACCTGCCGTCCCGCCTCCAGCGCCGCCGCGATCGCCTTGAAATAGACCTCGGTCTTGCCGGAGCCGGTGACGCCGTCGAGCAGCAGCGTCTCGTAGCGCCGGGCGCGCACCGCCGCGACGATGATTTCGGCCGCGTCGTTCTGGTCGTCGGAAAAGCGCGGGAACGGCAACCGCCAGTCCGGCACCGGGCGCACGGGCCGCGCCGACAGGCGGGTCTCGACCAGCAGGCCCGCATCGGCCATGGCCCGGATCACCCCGGCGCTGCAACCGGCTTCCTGGGCCAGCAGCGACGCCGGCAAAGCCTCGGCCCCGTCGAACACCGCCAGCACCCGTCGCCGGGTCGGCGTCAGGCGGCGATCCTTCGCGTCGGGGAGCGGCAGATCGGGCGCGACCGCGAAACCGACGCGTCCTTCCTCCGGCTCCAGCGCGTCGGACGGGCCCATCGCCATGCGCAGCACCGCGCCGGGCGGGCTCAACGTATAGGATGCGATCCAGTCGACCAGCCGGCGGACCGGCTCGCGGAGTGCCACGGCCTCATGGACGAGCGCGATCGGCTTCAGGCGCGCCTCGGCCAGGTCCTCGCTCGATTCGGACCGGTCCCAGACCACGCCCGTCATCATGCGCTGGCCCAGCGGCACCGTAACGAACGCGCCGGGCACGGGCGTCAGCCCTTCGGGCGTCAGGTAGTCGTAGGCACCGACGAGCGGCAACGGCAGCAGGACCGCAACCCGCCCCCTGCTTGGCGCGTTGGCATCCCCTGGCGCCTTCGGCGCTGCAAAACTGGTACTCGACCCGACCATGGGCTAGAGTCCGGTCCGCTGGGTGGCAGTATCGTCGATCAGCCGTCTTGACGCTCCACCCTCTCTCGACAACCGCAGATCCCCCAGGTTCGCCATGAAATTCTTCATTGATACCGCCGACATCGCCGAGATCCGTGAGCTTGCCGCCACCGGTCTGGTCGATGGCGTCACCACCAATCCCTCGCTGATCGCCAAGACCGGCCGCAATTTCCTGGAGACGATCGCGGAAATCTGCGAGATCATCCCCGGCTCCGTCAGCGCCGAAGTCGCGTCCACCGACTTCGATACCATGCTGAAGGAAGGCCTCAAACTGGCGAAGATCGCGCCGAATGTCACGGTCAAGGTGCCGCTGACCCCGGCCGGCCTCAAGACCTGCAAGGCGCTGAGCGACCAGGGCACCGAAGTCAATGTGACCCTGTGCTTCTCAGCCGCCCAGGCCATTCTGGCCGCCAAGGCGGGTGCCACCTATGTGTCGCCCTTCGTCGGCCGCCTGGACGACATCGGCGAGGACGGCATGGGCCTGATCGGCGACATCATCGAGATCTATGCCAGCTATACCAGCATCACGACTCAGGTGCTGGTCGCCTCGGTCCGCGGCCCGGCGCATGTCATCGCCGCCGCCAAGATGGGCGCCGACGTCGCCACCCTGCCGCCGGCCGTGCTGAAGCAGATGTTCGGCCATCCGCTGACCGAGAAGGGTCTCGCGACCTTCGTCGCCGACTGGGCCAAGACCGGCCAGTCGATTCTCTAGGGAACCGCTCCATGGATCAGCAAGGCCAGAGCGAATCCCGCGTCACGACCGAGGCCGCGCCGCGCGCGGCCTCCGTGGACGAGGTCCTGGCCTATCTGACCCGCCATCCGGGCTTCCTGGCCGATCATCCCGAACTGGTGGATCAACTGACCCCGCCGGCGCACCAGCACGGAGCCGGCGTGGTCGACCTGCAGCAGTTCATGCTGCAGCGGCTGCAGGCCGAACTGGCCCGGGTCAAGGGCCAGCAGCGCGCGCTGATCTCGACCAGCCGGTCCAACCTGACCAGCCAGACCCGCATCCATGCGGCGGTGCTGGCGCTGATCGGCGCCACCAGCTTCGAACAGTTGATCCAGACCGTGACGACGGACCTGGCGGTGCTGCTCGACGTCGATGTCGTGACGCTCTGCGTCGAGTCGGACACGGGCCCTCTGCCCCGGCCGCCGCTGCCGGGCGTGCAGTTGCTGGCGGCCGGTGCCGTCGACCGCCTGCTGGGTGCCGGCAAGGATTCGCTGCTGGAGGACGAGGTGCGCGGCGATCCGATCCTGTTCGGCGCCGGTGCCGGGCTGGTCCATTCCGAGGCGCTGCTGCGCCTGTCGATCGGCAGCCACGCGCCGTCCGGCATTCTGGCGCTGGGCTCGCGCCGGCCGCATAAGTTCAAGGCCGGCCAGGGCACGGAACTGCTGTGCTTCCTGGCCCAGGCGCTGGAGATCACCATCTTCCAATGGCTCGATCTCGGGGCCTGAGCCCGCCGCCGTGCCCGCGCGTCGCCCCGATCCCATCCCGCCGGCCCGCTTCGCCGCGACCGCCGATCTCGGCGCCGCGATCGAGGGTTGGCAGCAGCAGCTGAAATCAGAACGACGCGCCTCGGCCCATACGCTCGCCGCCTATGGCCGCGATCTGGCGTTCTTTCTGGATTTCACCCGCGACCATCATGGCGAGCAGCCGTCGCTGGCGCTGATGCGCGGCCTGAAGCCGGCGGATTTCCGCGCCTTCCTGGCCAACCGGGCGGCGCAGAACCTGGCCAAGGCGTCCCAGGCGCGCGCCTTGTCGGTGCTGCGCGGCTTCTTCCGGTTCCTGGAGCGGCGCGGGCTCGCGACCAATCCCGCCCTGTCCGTGCTGCGCGGGCCGCGTCTGTCCCGCGCCGTGCCGAAGCCGCTGAGCGAACGCGACGCCAGGGCCGCGATCGACGCGTCCGATACGGTCCAGACCATCGATTCGCCGCCCTGGATCGCCGCGCGCGATACGGCCCTGGTGACCTTGCTTTATGGCTGCGGGTTGCGCCTGTCCGAAGCCCTGGATCTCACCCGCCGGCAGGCACCCGCGCCGGGCATGACCAGCCTGCGGGTGACCGGCAAGGGCGGCAAGACGCGCATCGTGCCGCTGCTGCCGGTCGTGACCCAGGCGGTAACCGATTATCTGGCCCATTGCCCGCATGGGATCGGGCCGGACGACGATCTATTCGTGGGCCTGCGCGGCGGGCCGCTCAATCCGCGCCTGGTGCAGCGCCTGATGGAGCAGCTGCGCCTGCGCCTGGGTCTGGCGGACACGGCCACGCCCCATGCGCTGCGCCACAGCTTCGCGACCCATCTGCTGGCCGGCGGGGCCGATCTGCGCGCGATCCAGGAGCTGCTGGGCCATGCCTCGCTCTCGACCACCCAGCGCTATACCGCGGTCGACGCGGCGAAGCTGATGGAGGTCTATGATCGGGCGCATCCCAGGGCCGGCGGATAGGCTCTATTGCGGCGGCGGGCGATCCTGGCCGCCGTGGTTGTGCCGCTCGGCCTCGCGCTTCGCCATCGCGGCCTCGCTCTCGTCATGGACCTTCTCGTAGCAGGTCGCGCGCGCCGTACCGTCGGCGATCGCCTTGCAATCGGTCCATTCGGCCTCGAGGCGCTGATGTTCGGCCCGCATCGACTGGAAATCGGGTGGTGGGCCGGGCGGCGGTCCCGACTGGGCGAAGGCCGGGCCCGCGACCAGGGCCATCCCGGCGATCAAAGCTGATTTCATCGACATCCTCGGTTCTCCATGAGCCCAAGCCGAGAGTGTCGCCAATCGGGCCGGCGCTGTCGCGCACGAACCGGTTTCCGCATGGTTTCAATCTATTGCGCTTCAGACCAGGTCGGCCGGCGTCGCCCAGGCCTCCAGTTCCGGCACGCCGTCATCGACCAGCTTGGGGCCGGATTTGCGCAGCTCGAAATCCGGGAAGATGACCATGCCGAAGATGCCGTCGGCCGCGGTGCCTTTGATCGCGATCGGCATCAGGACGCGGCGGAACTTGACCCAGGTCCGTCCCGGCTCGGCGACATTGCCGCTATAGGCGACCGGCAGCGACCGCTCGACCACGCCCTGGAACAGGCGCTGGCGGCTGGCCCGAACCGTCGGCAGGATCATGTCGTCGAGATAGCGGCCGGTCGGATCGTTCTGAAACGCGGCACAGACCGCCGTCCCGGCCAGCCGGCAACGGAACCGGCCCTTGTCCGTGCGCTCGTACAGAAACAGGAACGGGATGATATGCAGCGGCATCGCGACCGGATCGATCATGGCTTTCCGCGGCACGGCCGATCCAACCCGGCGCGAGCGCCAAAATTCGAAGCAGTCCGCCAGCGGCGTGCCGCGCAGCAAGGCCTGGAAGTCGGACGAGAGCGGTTGCGGAGATGCCAGCATGAGGCCGAGCGTAGCGGAGGCGACCTTACCGGCGGGTGAAGAAGGGCTGTCGAGCCGCACTCCGATGCGTCAATCCGCTCCGGTCGCGGAGCGTAATTTTGCGCCGGAGATCACGCGAATAGCCCCTTTCGGTCGTGCCGCGCCGATATCGTGCTCAACGTTTCCGGACGACGCCGAACCTCTCGATCAGCGACAATTCGATTTCCACCGGTCGTGCGCTCATCCAGCGCTTCCTGCACCTGCGCCCGACACCAGGCATCGTGAGCTTGGACCTGGACCGGATTCTGAGGAGCATGGTCTTTTGCCGTTTCGTCCGGCATGGAATGCTCAAATTTGGAAAACATCTGTGTTGAGCTAACGCCAAAACAAAATCCGCCGGTCCTTAGCGGAACCGGCGGATCTGTCAGCCCAACGGGTGGACCCGTCGTTACATGTTGAGCGCGCCGGTCGTCACCGCGAGGGCGGCTTCCTTGACCGCCTCGTTCAAGGTCGGATGGGCGTGGCAGGTGCGGCCGATGTCTTCGGACGAAGCGCCGAATTCCATCGCCAGCGCGCATTCGGCGATCATCGTGCCGGCATCCGGGCCGATGATGTGGCAGCCCAGTACCCGGTCGGTCTTGGCGTCGGCGATGAACTTCACGAAGCCCTCGGTATCGCCGTTCGCCTTGGCCCGGCCGTTGGCCAGGAATGGGAACTTGCCGATCTTGTATTCGACGCCCGACGCCTTGACCTCTTCCTCGGTCTTGCCGACCGAGGCCACTTCCGGCCAAGTATAAACCACCGCCGGAATGGCATCGTAGTTCAGGTGCGGCTTCTGCCCGGCCAGGATCTCGGCGAACACGACGCCTTCCTCCTCGGCCTTATGCGCCAGCATCGGGCCGGCGATGACGTCGCCGATGGCATAGATGCCCGGCACGTTGGTCTGGAAATGGCCGTCGACCTTGACGCGCTTCTTATCGTCGAGCGCCACGCCGACCGCCTCCAGGCCCAAGCCTTCGGTGTAAGCGCGGCGGCCGATCGAGACCAGCACCACGTCGGCCTTCAGCTCTTCGGCAGGCCCGCCGGCGGCCGGCTCCAGCGTCAGCGTGACGCCGCTCTTGGTCTTCTTGGCGCCGGTGACCTTGGTCGACAGCTTGAACTGGATACCCTGCTTCGAGAGCTGGCGGTTCAGCTGCTTGCCGACCTCCAGGTCGAGACCCGGGGTGATCCGGTCGAGGAACTCGACCACGGTCACTTCGGAGCCCAGCCGGCGCCAGACCGAACCCAGTTCGAGCCCGATATAGCCGCCGCCGATGACGACCAGATGCTTCGGCACCTTCGGAATGGCAATGGCGCCGGTCGAGGACACGATCTGTTTCTCATCGACCTCGACACCCGGCAGCGGCATCACTTCCGAACCGGTCGCGATCAGGATGGCCTTGGCGTCGATCGCCTGCGTGCCGCCGGCGGTCAAGGCGACCTCGACCTTGCCCGCGGCCAGGATCTTACCGGTGCCCTGGACCCAGGTGATCTTGTTCTTACGGAACAGGAACTCGACGCCCTTGGTGATGTCGGTGACGACCTTGTCCTTGCGCGCCAGCAGCGTCTCCAGGTCGAGTTCCACGCCCGACAGCTTCACGCCATGGGCGGCCAGCGTATGGTTGGCTTCCTCGAACTTCTCGGACGATTGCAGCAGCGCCTTGGAGGGGATGCAGCCGACATTGAGGCAGGTGCCGCCCAGGCGGGTGTATTTCTCGACGCAGGCGACCTTCATGCCCAACTGGGCCGCGCGGATGGCGGCGATATAGCCGCCGGGGCCGCTGCCAATGACGACGAGATCGTAGCTGTCGGTCATGATCTTCTTTCCGTTCCTAGAGCACGATGACGGGCAGCCGGTACGACTTCCTGTCTGAATCGCCCTCTAAATCAATCAGACTCTATGAAGCGGGCCCGTCGCGGGGCCCGCCATCGTCTTTACATGTCCAGCAGCAGGCGCTGCGGATCTTCCAGCGCATCCTTGACCCGGACCAGGAAGGTCACGGCCTCGCGGCCGTCGATCACCCGGTGGTCGTAGCTGAGCGCCAGATACATCATCGGGCGGATCTCGATCTTATCGCCGATCGCGACCGGGCGCTTCTGGGTCTTGTGCATGCCCAGGATGCCGGACTGCGGCGTGTTCAGGATCGGGGTCGACATCAGCGAGCCGTAGACGCCGCCGTTCGAGATGGTGAAGGTGCCGCCGGTCAGTTCGGCCATCGACAGCTTGCCGTCGCGCGCCTTCTTGCCATAGACGCCGATCTGCTTCTCGATGTCGGAGAAGCTCATCAGGTCCGCATCGCGCACGACCGGCACGACCAGGCCGTTCTCGGTGCCGACCGCGACGCCGATGTCGTAGTAGTTCTTGTAGATCAGCTCGTCGCCCGAGATCTCGGCATTGACCGCCGGCAGTTCCTTCAGGCCGGCGATGCAGGCCTTCACGAAGAACGACATGAAGCCCAGCTTCACGCCGTGCTTCTTCTCGAAGCCTTCCTTGTACTGCTCGCGGATCGCCAGGATCGCCGTCATGTCCACCTCGTTGAAGGTGGTCAGCATGGCGGCTGTGTTCTGGGCTTCCTTCAGGCGCTGGGCGATGCGCTGACGCAGGCGCGTCATCTTCACGCGCTGCTCGCGCGGGCCGGCTTCGCGCGCCGGGGCTGCCGGAGCGACAGCGGCAGCCGGTGCGGCGGTCGCACCCTTTTCAATGGCGCCCAGCACGTCGCCCTTGGTCAGGCGGCCGTCCTTGCCGGTCGCCGGGATGCCGGCTGCATCGAGCTTGTTCTCCTCGACCAGCTTGCGGGCGGCCGGGCCCGAGCGGTCGAGATCGGAAACGGCGGTGGGAGCCGGGGCGGCGGCGGCCGGCTTCGCCGCCTCGACCTTGGCGGCGGGGGCGGCGGCCGCCGCGCCCTCGGTGATCACGCCCAGCAGGCCGCCGACGGCGACGTTGGTGCCTTCCGGCGCCGAGATTTCGCTCAGCACGCCATTGGTCGGCGACGGCACATCGACCGTGACCTTGTCGGTCTCGAATTCGATCAGCGTCTCATCGATCTTGACGCTATCGCCGACCTTCTTCAGCCAGCGTGCCACGGTGCCTTCGGTCACCGATTCGCCCAGGGGGGGCACCTTGATTTCGGTTGCCATGTTCGGTCCTTGGTTCAGGTTCCGGGTCGGACGATGGTGCTGGAGGATCCCCGTCCAGCCCCACTCGCCCGCCACGTTGATTGGTTTAAGTCGGTCAGCCGACGGTGAGCGCTTCGTCGATCAGTTTCGCTTGCTGGGCCACATGCTTCTTCATCGACCCGGTCGCGGTCGCGGCGGATTCGTCACGACCCACATAGGTCGGACGCTTCGCCTTGATGCTGAGCCCCGACAGCAGGGTCTCGATGCGCCGGTCGACGAAATTCCACGAGCCCATGTTCTGGTGTTCTTCCTGGCACCAGACGACCTCGGCCTTGGTGTAGCGCTTCAATTCCTTGCCAAGCGCATTGAACGGGAACGGATAGAGCTGCTCGACGCGGACCAGCGCCACATCCTTGATCCCGCGCTCGGTCCGGGCCGCCAGCAGCTCGTGATAGAGCTTGCCGCTGACCAGCACGACGCGCTTCACCTTGTCGTCGGCCACCAGCGTCCCGGTCTCGCCATAGACGCGGTGGAAGGTCGTGCCTTCCGCCATGTCGGCGAGGGTCGACAGCTTGGCGCGCAGCATCGACTTCGGCGACATCACGATCAGCGGCTTGCGGAAGTTGCGGCAGACCTGCCGGCGCAACGCGTGGAAATAATTGGCCGGAGTCGTGATGTTGCAGACCTGGATGTTGTCCTCGCCGCACATCTGGAGATACCGCTCCAGGCGCGCCGACGAATGTTCCGGCCCCTGCCCCTCGTGGCCGTGCGGCAGCAGCATGACGATGCCCGACATGCGCAGCCACTTCGATTCGGCCGAGGTGATGAACTGATCGATGATGACCTGGGCGCCGTTGGCGAAATCGCCGAACTGGCCTTCCCACAGCACCAGCGCGCGTGGCTCGGCCATGGAGTAACCGTAGTCGAAGCCCAGCACCGCCGCCTCGGACAGGAAGCTGTCGATGATCTCGACCTGCGCCTGGCCCTCGCGGACGTTGTTCAAGGGCATGTAGGTCTGCTCGTTCTCCTGATCGACCAGCACCGCATGGCGATGGGAGAAGGTGCCGCGGCCGACGTCCTGGCCGGACAGGCGGACGAACAGCCCGTCGGCGGCGATCGACCCGAAGGCGAGCGCCTCGGCCGTGCCCCAGTCGAAGCCCTCGCCGGTCTCGAACATCTTCGCCTTTTCCTGCAGAAGACGAACGAGCTTGCGGTTGAGGTTAAAGCCTTCCGGCACACTGGTCAGCGCCTGGCCGATCTGTTTCAGCGTCGCCAGCGGCACCGCGGTGTTGCCGCGGCGATCGTCGTCGGGCGCAGTCGCGAAACCGGCCCAGGCGCCTTCGAACCAGTCGGCCTTGTTCGGCTTGTAGCTCTTGGCGGCCTCGAACTCGACTTCCATCTTGGCCAGGAAGTCGGTCGTGACCTGATCGGTCTGCTCCTGGGTCAGCGAACCCTCGGTCACCAGACGTTCGGCATAGATCTGCCGGGTCGTGGCCAGGGTCGCGATCTTGCGATACATCAACGGCTGGGTGAAAGCCGGCTCGTCGGTCTCGTTATGGCCGTGGCGGCGATAGCAGAACATGTCCACCACCACGTCCTTCTTGAAGACCTGGCGGAACTCGGTCGCGATCCGGCAGACATGCAGCGTCGCCTCGGGATCGTCGCCGTTCACATGGAAGATCGGTGCCTGGATCGACTTGGCCACGTCCGAGCAATAGGGCCCCGAGCGCGCATATTGCGGCGCCGTGGTGAAGCCGATCTGGTTGTTGATGATGAAGTGGAGCGTGCCGCCGGTGCGGTAGCCCTTCAGTTCGGTCAGATCGAGCGATTCGGCGACCAGGCCCTGGCCGGCGAAGGCCGCGTCGCCATGGATCAGCAGGCCCACGACTTCGTTGCGCTCGACATCGCCGCGCTGGCGCTGCTTGGCGCGCACCTTGCCCAGCACCAGCGGATTGACCGCTTCCAGATGGGACGGGTTCGCGGTCAGCGACAGATGAACGACATTGCCGTCGAACTCGCGGTCGGACGAGGTGCCCAGATGGTACTTCACGTCGCCCGAGCCCTGGACGTCGGCCGGATTGGCCGGGTTGCCCTGGAATTCGGAGAAGATGGCGGCGAAGCGCTTGCCCATGACGTTGGCGAGCGTGTTCAGACGACCGCGATGGGCCATGCCCAGCACGATCTCCTTCACGCCGAGCCGGCCGCTGACGCGGATGATCTCTTCCAGCGCCGGGATCATGGTCTCGCCGCCTTCGAGGCCGAACCGCTTGGTGCCGGTGAAGCGCTTGTCGAGGAAGCGCTCGAAGCTTTCGGCCGCGGTCAGACGCTCCAGCAGCTCGGTCTTTTCCTTGATCGGGAAGGTGGTCTGGTTGCGCACGCCTTCGACGCGCTCCTGGATCCAGGCCTTCTGGGCTGGATCCTGGATATGCATGTATTCGACGCCGACGCTGCCGCAATAGGTCTGGCGCAGGAACGCATAGATCTCGCGCAGCGTGGCATATTCGAGGCCGAGCACGCCGGCGACATAGATCGGCCGGTCGTAGTCGGTCTCGGCGAAGCCGTAGCCGTCGGGATGCAGTTCCGGATGCAGCTCCGGCTTCTGCAGGCCGAGCGGGTCGAGATTGGCCTCGAGATGGCCGCGCACCCGATAGGCCCGGATCAACTGCAGCGCGCGGATCGAATCGCCCGCCGCTTGCTTTACCATCTCTTCGGAGACCGCCGGGGCGGCGCCGTTGGCCTTCTTGGCCGGCACCGCGTCCGGCGCCCCGCTGCCGATGATCCGCTTGGCGACTTTCTGCCAGCTGGGTCCCTTGACCTCGGTCTGGACCGAGACGGCGTCGTCCTTCATTTCATCGAAGAAGCTCCGCCAGCTCTGATCGATCCCAGTCGGATCGGTCAGATAATGCTCGTAGAGCTCGGCGATGAACGCCGAATTTGCGCCGGTGAGAAAAGAGGTTTCGCTGGTCTGCGCCATTTGGTTCGAGCGGCCGCTTGACGCGGCCGCTCTCTCTGTTGGAGTTGGTTTGAATGAGCCCGGAACGTCCGGTCCGCCCTCAGCCCTTGAAGGCTGCGAGCATGGTGGACCCGAGCGAGGCCGGGCTGTCGGCCACATGGAAACCGGCCTTGCGCATCGCCTCGAACTTGTCGGCGGCGGTACCCTTGCCACCCGAAATGATCGCGCCGGCATGGCCCATGCGACGGCCCGGAGGGGCGGTCGATCCGGCGATGAAGCCCACGATCGGCTTCTTCGTCTTGGACTCGATGACGAACTCGGCCGCTTCTTCCTCGGCCGAACCGCCGATTTCGCCGATCATGATGATGCCCTCGGTCTCGGGATCGTCGAGGAACAGCGTCAGGCTATCGATGAAGTTCGTGCCGTTGACCGGATCGCCGCCGATGCCGATGCAGGTCGACTGGCCCAGGCCCACGGCCGAGGTCTGCGCGACCGCCTCATAGGTCAGCGTGCCGGAGCGGCTGACGATGCCGACCTTGCCGCGCCGATGGATATGGCCCGGCATGATGCCGATCTTGCACTCGCCCGGCGTGATCACGCCCGGGCAGTTTGGCCCGATCAGGCGCGACTTGGACCCGGCGAGCGCGCGCTTGACGGTCACCATGTCCAGCACCGGAATGCCTTCGGTGATGCAGACGATCAGCGCGATTTCCGCATCGATCGCTTCCAGGATCGCGTCGGCCGCAAACGGCGGCGGCACATAGATCACGCTGGCGTCGGCATGGGTCGCGAACACGGCCTCGGCGACGGTGTTGAACACCGGCAGGTCCAGATGCTTCGTGCCGCCCTTGCCGGGCGTCACGCCGCCGACCATCTTGGTGCCGTAGGCCAGCGCCTGTTCGGAGTGGAAGGTGCCCTGGGCGCCGGTGAAGCCCTGGCAGATGACCTTGGTATTGGAATTGACCAGAACGGCCATTTACTTGGCCTCCTTCACGGCTTTGACGACCTTCTGGGCGGCATCCGCCAGATTGTCGCCGGAAAGGATGGGAAGACCCGATTCGGCAAGGATCTTCTTGCCGAGCTCGACATTGGTGCCTTCGAGGCGGACGACCAGCGGCACGTCGAGGCTGACTTCGCGCGCCGCGGCGATGACGCCCTCGGCGATGACGTCGCACCGCATGATGCCGCCGAAGATGTTGACCAGGATGCCTTCGACGTTCGGATCGCTGAGGATCAGCTTGAACGCCGTCGTCACGCGCTCCTTGGTGGCGCCGCCGCCGACATCGAGGAAGTTCGCGGGCTCGCCGCCATAGAGCTTGATGATGTCCATGGTCGCCATCGCCAGGCCGGCGCCATTGACCATGCAGCCGATGTTGCCATCGAGCTTCACATAGTTCAGGCCGTGCTTGGCAGCTTCGAGTTCCGACGGATCCTCTTCGTCGGCATCGCGCAGCTCTTCGACGTCCTTGTGACGGAACAGCGCGTTGTCGTCGAAATTGACCTTGGCATCGAGGCAGATGACGTCGCCGGTGCCGGTCACGACCAGCGGGTTGATCTCGATGATCGAGGCGTCGAGCTCGTGGAACGCCTTCGACAGCGCCAGGATGAACTTGACCGCGGTCGAGACCTGCTTGCCCTCGAGCCCGAGGGCGAAGGCGATCTGGCGCGCGTGGAACGCCTGGACGCCGGTCGCCGGGTCGATCGCGACCTTGACGATCTTCTCCGGGCTGTGATGGGCGACCTCTTCGATCTCCATGCCGCCTTCGGTCGACGCCATCAGCGTGACGCGGCCGGTCGCGCGATCGACCAGCATGCCGAGGTAAAGCTCGCGCTTGATGTCGCAGCCTTCCTCGATATAGACGCGCTTCACTTCCTTGCCGGTCGGGCCCGTCTGCTTCGTGACAAGCACATGGCCCAGCATCTCGGCGGTGTTCGAGCCGACATCATCGACCGACTTCACGACGCGCACGCCGCCCTTGCCTTCCGGCTTGTCGGCGAAATGGCCGGCGCCGCGGCCGCCGGCATGGATCTGCGACTTCACGACCCAGACCGGGCCGCCCAGATCGGTCGCGACCTTCTTGGCCTCGTCCGGCGTGTAGGCGACGCCGCCGCGCGGGACGGTGACGCCGTACCCCTTCAGCAGGGCCTTCGCCTGATACTCATGAATATTCATTGGTGCGCGCCCCTTGGGATTGTTGGGATCCGGCCGCTTGGCGCGGCCGGACCAGCCAAACGCTTAGGCCTGGACGTTCTTGGCGACTTCGCAGAGCGTCTTGACCGCATCGACCGACTTGTCGAAACCGGCCTGCTCCTCGGCCGACAGGCTGATCTCGACGATCCGCTCGACGCCGCCGGCACCGATCACGACCGGCACGCCGACATAGAAGCCCGAGACGCCGTACTGACCGCTGAGATAAGCGGCGCAGGGCAGCACCCGCTTCTTGTCCTTCAGGTAGGATTCGGCCATCGCGATCGCCGACGAAGCCGGCGCGTAGAAGGCCGAACCGGTCTTCAGCAGAGCCACGATCTCGGCACCGCCGTCGCGGGTGCGCTGGACGATCTTGTCGAGCTTGTCCTGGGTGGTCCAACCCATCTTGACCAGGTCGGGCACCGGGATGCCGGCGACGGTCGAGTAGCGCAGCAGCGGGACCATCGTGTCGCCATGGCCGCCCAGCACGAAGGCGGTGACGTCCTCGACCGAGACCTTGAACTCCTCGGCCAGGAAATAGCGGAAGCGCGCGCTGTCGAGCACGCCGGCCATGCCGACGACCTTCGCATGCGGCAGGCCCGAGGCCTCCTGCATGACCGAGACCATGACGTCGAGCGGGTTAGTGATGACGATGACGAAGGCGTCGGGCGCATGCGCCTTGATGTTGGCACCGACCGACCGCATCACCTTGGTGTTGATGCCGATCAGGTCGTCGCGGCTCATGCCCGGCTTCCGCGGGATGCCGGCGGTGACGATGATGACGTCGGCACCGGCCAGGTCGGCGAAATCGTTCGAACCGGTCATCAGGGCATCGAAGCCTTCGACCGGCGACGCTTCCGCCAGATCGAGCGCCTTGCCCTGGGGCACGCCTTCGGTGATGTCGACGAGGACGACGTCGCCCAGGTCCTTCAAGCCAGCGAGCAGAGCGAGAGTCCCGCCGATCTGACCGGCGCCGACCAATGCGATCTTGTTACGTGCCATGGAATTCTTCCCTTCGGTTGCCCTGGGAGCGGGCGGCATGGAGCGGACCCCGCGCGGATCGCGGCGCCTGTTGGAATCTCCGCCGAGCAGGTTGCCCTGCCAGAACGGCGGTCTTAGCGCGAAACGCCGGGGCCAGCAAGCAACTCGGAATGCTGGGCATCCCTGGTATCCGGCCCCGTGGGGGGCTGGCTCCGGCGGCTCGAAATATACTCGATCGACTGCATCTCCATCAGGCGCGAAACGGTGCGTTCGAACTCGAAGGCGCCATCGCCCTCGGTGTAAAGCTCGGCCGGCGGTGCGGCCGCCGACAGGACCACATGGACCTTGGCCTCGTATAAGGCATCGATCAGCGTATTAAAGCGCTTGGCCTCGTTACGGTTGTCCGGTCCCAGTTTCGGAACGTTGCTGATAACGATGCTCTCGAACCGGGCTGCAATAGCAAGATAATCGACGGCGCCGAGCGGTTGACCGCACAAATCGGCGAAATCGAACCAGGCGACGCCCATCGCCTGGCGCGGCACGCGCACCGGACGCTTCTTGACCTCGATCACCATCGGCTCGGGCCTGGTATCGTCGGTCAGTTCGGCGAAAGCCTCTTCCAGCGCCCGGGCCGAGGCCTCGCCCAACGGCGCGTAATAGACCGGCCGGCCGATCAGCCGCATCAGGCGATAGTCGCGGCCATTGTCCAGTTCGAGCACGTCCAGCTCGTCCTTGATCATGGCGATGAACGGCAGGAAGCGCTCGCGCTGCAGCCCATCCTTATAGAGATCGTCCGGCGGGCGGTTCGAGGTCGCGACCACGACCACGCCCGCGGCGAACAGGGCTTCGAACAGCCGGCCCAGGATCATCGCATCGGCGATGTCGGTGACCTGGAACTCGTCGAAGCACAGCAGCGTCGCCTCGCGGGCGATCTCCGCGGCCAAGACGACGAGCGGATCGGCGATCTTCTCGGTCCGGTGCCGATAGAGCCGATCGTGCACTTCCTGCATGAAGGCATGGAAATGCACCCGCCGCCGCGCCGTGATCGAGCTGGTCTCGAACAGCAAGTCCATCAGCATGGACTTGCCGCGGCCGACGCCGCCGTAGATGTACAGGCCGCGCGGCGGCTTGGGCGCATCGCGATGGGGGTTCAGCCCGAGGAACGCGCGCCAGCCCGCACCCGGCGTCGCCGGCGGCTCCGGGCGATAGCTCAGCAGCGCGCGATGCAGCGCCTGCAGCTTCTCGACCGCCAGTTCCTGCATCGGATCGACCTTCAGCAGGCCCTGGGCGCGCTTCGCGCGATAGGCCGGCATGGGACCCGGATAGGTCTCGAGCGTGGCGATTTGGGGGGTGGCGTCCGATGACTGAGCTGAAAAGAGACCCATTGACGATCTGACGAGCGGCGGGACAGCGCGAAAGAAGCCGACTCCGCTCCCTCTTGCAACGCAAAAAATAGGGGCAGTCCCTTCGAATGCTTCGAAAGCTGCCTTTCTCTTATCTCGCACCGGCGAAAGCCCTTCGCAAGCGCACCATGCCCCGGTCAGCCCCTCGCCCGACGCATGCAACGAGACGCCATCCATGCGCCAAACAAGCGACAGATCGTGGCGGAGCGGCTCCCCAAACCCTTTACCCTGCGCTATGAAGACCCATCTAGGGGGCGACCCTCCGCTGCAGGATGATCCGACCGGTCATGACCTATTTCGATCTCGACGGCTTCGCCGCCACCCCGCTCGTCACCGATCCGTTCCCCTATCTGATCGTGCCCGGCTTCCTGAAGGCGGACGCGCGCGCCGCCGTGACCAAGGATTATCCGGAGATCGCCAAGCCCGGCAGCTTTCCGACCAGCGAGGTTGCCTGCGGCGGCCATTTCAAGGCGATGCTCGACGAGCTGGAAGGCCCGGCGATCCGCGCCGCCTTCGCCGAAAAATTCGACATCGACCTCAGCGACTTGCCGACCATGGTCACCGTGCGCGGCCAGGCGCGCGCCAAGGACGGCCGCATCCATACCGACAGCAAGACCAAGGTCATCACCGTCCTGCTCTATATGAATGGCCAGTGGGAGGCGCCGGGCGGACGGCTGCGCCTGCTGCGCTCGGCCGAAAGCCTGGACGACGTGATCGCCGAAGTGCCGCCGGACGAGGGCACGCTGCTGGCCTTCCTGGTCACGCCCAATTCCTGGCACGGCCACCAGCCCTTCGTCGGCCCGCGCCGCGTCATCCAATTGAACTGGGTCACCGGCGAGGATGTCGTGCGCCACGAACAGGCCCGCCACCGCTTCTCCGCCCGCATGAAGAAGATCCTGCCTTGGGCGTCGTAGGACGGCGGGCAGATCTAAGACTAGTTTGAGGAGGGGCGGTGACTCTCCGGTCGGCGTACTTCGACAGATCCGGTATTGGCGGCACCCCCAATCTCTTACTTTGGGGCGATGCCGACGGCATATCCGAGTTGAGCGCCATATTGCATCGTTTAGCTCTCACCAATGAAGACCGGTTCGCGCTGACAAGGATAGGCGAGCAAGTCGATGGTAAGGCTATCATCATCCGTAAATCGCCGTCGCCCTTGGGACTGCTCACGTGTCCCGGAGGCTTCGAGTGGGCCTTGGACGCCGAAACGCTTGAGTGGTTCTCTGATCTCACAAGCGCACTGGCAAGAGGCAACACTCCCGGCCATCAATATCTTGAAACCCGCGGTTCCGGTCAAATCACTGTCCTGGTATCACGCGACGAATATCCTGATGACTTCAGGCCCGGCTTGCCCGCAGAACCGATCTGAGCAAGCCCGTCAAAACGTTAGTGCCTATGCCCTAACGCCCCGCGCCCTGATCAAAATCCCCCGCTCGCCGGCGATGCGCTGGATCGTCTTCGTCCCGCGCACCAGCCCGAACAGCCGCGCCATGTCGCCGGCTGCCCGCGCTTGGGCCGCGTCGGCGCGAGTCCGCGCCCAGAGCGCGCGCAGGTCGGGTTCGGCCAGCGCCCTAAGCATCGCCTCGATCGCGGGCCGGGCGGCATCGTCCTCATCCAGCGTCAAAACCGTCGGGGGCGTTTTCATCTCCATGGCGAAAGCGCTGAACAAGCGGACGAACCTATCTTATAAGGGCAGCATCCTCGCCGCCGCTCAAGACCAAGGTGTTGTTCGTGTTCAGATCGTTGCGTCCGCTGTCCGCGGCCCTGCTGCTTCTGTTGACCGCCTGCGGCCATGGCGGCGACCATCTGCCGATGCCGGAGCTGCCCGCGGCACCAGCCGTTCAGCCGGCCGTGCCGATCGACGCGGCGACGCTCGCCCATCCGGATTTCCACGCGGTGCTGGTGGCCGGCGATGCGACCCGCCATGTCTATACCAACGCCGTGCTGCAGATGCGCGACAGCCTCAACGATGCCGGATTGGGCATCGACCGCGTCCGGACCATGAGCGCCGACCAGCAGACCGTCGGTGCCGACGTCTACGAGCGCGAAGTGGTCACGCGCAGCCAGCGCAGCACCGGCGATCGGATCGCGGCCTTGCCCGGCGCGATCGAGCCGCCGACGCTGGCGCTGCTGTCGACCCGGCTGCTGGAGCTGCAGGCGAGCGCGCCCGGCCAGGCCTGTCTGGCCTATCTGGTCAGCACGCCCGACGGTGCCGGGCTGAAGCTGGCGGACAGCAAAAACCTGACGCCGGAGCTGCTGGACCGCGCGCTGATCGGCGGCTGCGGCACGTCGCCGACCGTCGTGGTCGTGTCGGCCTGCGACGCCGGCGGTTTCGCGGCCGGCCCGATGGCGCGGCCGAACCGGATGATCCTGACTGCGTCCGCCGCCGGCGCCACCGGCTTCGGCTGCGGCCCCAACGTCGGGTTCACCACCTTCGACGAGTGCTTCCTGGGTGCGCTCAACGGCGCCGCGACCTGGAGCCTCGTGTTCGACCGCACCCGCACCTGCGTCGTCCGGCGCGAGCGGCTGGTCAATCAGCCGACCGTGGCGCCGCAGAGCTTCATCGGCAGCGCCGTCGCCACGCTCGGCACCCCCTGGGCCGACGCGGCCCGGCGGGGGCCCGCAACCCAGGTCAATTTCCTGCAGGGCATCGGCCGCTTCACCGCCGACGCCCTGCCCTATTTCCCGACGCTGCAGGCCAAGAACGGTCCGGTCGCCATCGACTATCTCCATGGCGTCTCGCCCAAAGCGCTGGCGCTGACCTATGCCGGCACCGTCGTTTGGGTCGACGCACGGCGGAACGAGACACCCGACGATGTCGCCCGCCTAGCAGTGCAGCGCTGCGAGTACGAGTCGGGCGGCGCCTGCATCCTCTATGCCCGCAACATCAACCTGACCGCGGCCTCGGGCTCCGGCCTGCCGGCGCTGCAGCCGCCGTTGCTGGTGCGGTCCGGCCGGTTGACCGCCGAGACGACGCCCTTCATCCGCGATGCCCAGCGGGGCGAGATCGCGGCCTATCTGGCACAATCCGAGCCGAAGGCGCTCGCGCTCTCGACCGGCGGCGAGATCATCGGCACCGGCGCCACGCCGGCGGCGGCGCTCGCCCACTGCCAGGCCCAGGGCGCCGGCGATTGCGTCGCCTATGCCGAGGGCGATCGCATCGTGCTTGCCGCGCAACCCTGAACTCGGCCACACGACGCGGACACGGGCCGGCATTTTTGATAGCGTAACGATCTGTTACCGATGAAATGGAAAGATCGTTCGATGCGCGGTCGAACGACGACGCGAACCGGCTGGATCCGGCACCTATCAAACCGCCCTTTATGGGCCGGCCTGCTGCTCGCGTGCCTCGCCGGCTGCACCAGCGCACCCGGCCCGCAGCCGCCACCGCACGCCGGACCGATGGACCCGAAGCGTCTGGTCGCCGTCCTGGTCTCGGGCGACGACATGCCGGCCGCCTTCGACAATGCCACCGCCTATCTGGCCGACGACCTGGCCGCCGCCGGCGTGCCGCTGACGCAGATCCGTCGCCTGAACGCCGCGAAGCGCCGCGCGCCCCTGGCCGACATCGCGACGAAGAGCGCCGTACTGGACCGCATCCAGAAGCTGGCCGTGCCGCCCGGCGGCAGCTGCCTGGTCTATCTGACCTCGCACGGCGCCTATGACCGCGGCCTGTATCTGGCCGCGTCGGACAATACCCTGATGCCGGCGGAACTCGACAAGGCGCTGGCGGCCGGCTGCGGCGAGGCGCCGACCGTGGTCGTGGTGTCGGCCTGCTTCGCCGGACAATTCGCCCTGCCGCCGATGCCGCGGGCCCATCGCATCATCCTGACCGCGTCGGACGCCAACCGAACCTCGTTCGGCTGCGGCGCCAGCATCCGCTACACCTATTTCGACGAATGCTTCCTGGGTGCCTTGGACGAGGCCGCCGACTGGCATGCGGTGTTCGACCGGGCCGTGACCTGCGTCGCCCAGCGCGAACGCCAGATCGGCGCCTTGCCGTCGCAGCCGACCGCGTCGTTCGGCGACGGGATGACCGGCGTGGCGCCGCCGGCCGCCCGGCCCGCGAGCACGGCGATCGAATTCACCCCCGGCATCGGCCTGTTCGATCCGGCGCTGATCCCGTTGCCGACCGGCGAGCGACTGCGCCTGCAGGACGAACTGACCCGCTATGCCGCCGCAGCCGACCCCAAGGCGCTGGCCATGAGCGCGCAGGGTCTGCTGGTGCCGGTGGTGCGCGATCGCGACGGGCGCAGAACCGACGCCGACGTCGCGCGCCTGGCGCTGGAGCGCTGCGAATGGCTGACCGGCGGCGCCTGCATCCTCTATGCGCGCAACGCCCAACCGGTCGCCCTGCTGCCGTCGGGCCTGGCCCCGTTCCATCCGCCGCGCCTGATCCGCGCCGGCCGGCTGACGGTTGAAACCGTGCCCTTCATCCGCGACGACCAGCGCCCGCAGATCGAGCGCTATCTGGCCGCCGAGACGCCCAAGGCCCTGGCGCTCAGCCCCGGCCACGAGGAAATCGGCGTCGGCCATGGCGCCACGCTGGAGGAGGCACGGCGCGACGCGTTGAACGAATGCCACGCCGGACGGCTCGATTGTATCATCTATGCCGAGGACGACCGGATCGTCCTGGGGTGGACCGACTGATGGCGAAAGTGAAGAAACCGCGGCCGGCCATCGTCGATGCGCTGGAATTCCGGCTCGGCGCCTGGGGCCCGATCCTGGTCAAGCGCCTGTTCGGCGGCTACGCGCTCTATCGCGACGGCATCATTTTCGGGCTGGTGTTTCGCGAGCGGGTCTATTTCAAGACCGACGAGGACAATCGCCCCGACTATGTCGCCGCCGGCATGCCGCCGTTCGAATATACCCGCTCCAGCGGGCGCACCACCGCCATGCGCTATTTCGAAGTTCCGGGCGCCGTGCTCGACGATCTGGAAGAATTGCCGCGATGGGCCGACAAGGCACTGGCCGTGACGCTGGGGCATGGCATACAAAGCGACGACCACGAAGCGGAGTAATCGTCTGATGCGTCTGAGCCTTGTCCTGATCCTTCCGCTGCTGGCCTCGGCCGCCGGCTGCTCCTACATTTTCGGGGACGACGCCGGAAAGGCGCCGAGCGACATTCTGCTACGCCTGCCCGCCGCCGACATGACCAAGGCGCAGGCCGATGCCGCGACCGCCTGCGCGCCCTACAAGAAGGGCGCGCAGTTGAAGGACGTGATCGCGATGAACGGCCAGCAGGTCGCCGAATTCGCCTGCAAGTAAGATAATGGCGGGACCAAAGGTCCCGCCATCTGGTCAGTCCGCGTTGGTGACGATCTTGTAGGCCGGCAGCGTCAGGAACGTCTCGAACGTATCGGGCTCGACCAGTTGCAGGAACAAGGCGGCGGCTTCGGCGTAGCAATGCTCGCCGACCGCCTCGGGCGACAGGCCCTTGTCGATCTTGCGCAGCTCGTCGTCCAGCACGCTGCGGATCAGCGCCGCATCGACCGTGCGGCCATCCTCGAGCGTGGCATCATGGCGGCGCCATTGCCAGACCTGGGCACGGCTGATCTCGGCCGTCGCCGCGTCCTCCATCAGATTGAACAGCGGCACGCAGCCGATGCCGCGCAGCCAGGCCTCGATATAGCCGATGCCGACGGCGATGTTCTGGCGCAGGCCCGCCTCGGTCTTGGTACCCGTGGGGATCACGACCAGATCGGCGGGCGTGACATGGACGTCGGCGCGCTTCTTGTCGATCTGGTTCGGGTTCGGCATCAGCCGGTCGAACACCTCGCGCGCGATCGGCACCAGGCCGGGGTGCGCGACCCAGGTGCCGTCATGGCCGTCGCTGGCCTCGCGCTCCTTGTCCGCCTTGACCTTGGCCATGGCCGCGTCGTTGGCCGCCGGGTCGTTCTTGATCGGGATCTGCGCCGCCATGCCGCCCATGGCATGGACGTTCCGGCGATGGCAGACCTGAATGACGCGCCGGCTGTAGGACCGCAGGAAATGCGTGGTCATGGTGACCTGGCCGCGATCCGGCAGGACCGCCGCCGGGTCGTTCGCGAACTTCTTGATGAAGCTGAAGATATAGTCCCAGCGGCCGCAATTGAGGCCGGCGGAATGCTGCTTCAGCTCCCACAGGATCTCGTCCATCTCGAAGCTGGCGAGGATGGTCTCGATCAGCACGGTCGCCTTGATCGAGCCGGCCGGAATCCCGAGCGCCGCCTGGGCATGCAGGAAAACCTCGTTCCACAGCCGTGCCTCGAAGCGCGATTCCATCTTGGGCAGATAGAAATACGGGCCCGAGCCCTTGGCCAGCAGCGCCTTGGCGTTATGGAAGAAATACAGGCCGAAATCGAACAGCGCGCCGCTCATCGGCCGGCCGTCGACGATCAGATGCGCCTCGGGCAGATGCCAGCCGCGCGGCCGGACGAACAGGACCGCAGTCTTTTCGGCGAGCTTGTAGCCCTTGCCGCTGTTCGGGTCGGTGAAGCCGATCGTGCCGGCGATCGCGTCCTTGAGATTGACCTGGCCGTCGATCAGGTTGACCCAGAGCGGCGTGCTCGAATCCTCGAAATCGGCCATGAACACATGGGCGCCCGAGTTGAGCGCGTTGATGATCATCTTGCGATCGACCGGCCCGGTGATCTCGACGCGGCGATCCAGGATGTCGGCCGGCAGCGGCGCCACGACCCACTCGCTGTCGCGGATTTCCTGGGTCTCCGGCGGGAACACCGGCTTGTTGCCGGCATCGAGCCACGCCTGGACCTCGTCACGCGTCGCCAGCAGGCGATGGCGCTCGGCCGAGAACTTGCGCTCCAGACCGACGATGAAGGCGAGCGCCTCCGGCGTCAGGACGGTTTCCTGGCCAGGCGCCGCCGCGGGGACCCGGAGTTCGACGCCTGCCGGCAGAACCAAATCGCTCATGTCCGTTCCCTTGTCCCGTAATTTTCTTGAAAGCCTGCTCTCAGCATCGTCCGCAATCGGCGGCGCATCTTCAGAATTCGGCGTCGTCGACGATCATCGGTTCGTTACCGGCGGCCGCCTGCCATTCCAGGAAGGACGGCAGCGACCAGACCGCGTCGGCATAGGCCTGGGCCGTTTCGTCGAGATCGATTTTATAGGTCCTGAACCGGCTGACGACCGGCGCGAACATCGCGTCGGCGATGGTGAAGCCACCGAACAGGAACGGACCGACCGACGCCTCGCCGAACCGCTTGCGGCAGTCGCGCCAGATCGTCGCGATCCGGTTGATGTCGGCCTGGGCCTCCGGCGTCACGCCGCGGTTCGGAAACGACGACCGGATGTTCATCGGGCACTGGTTGCGCAAGGCCGCGAAGCCCGCATGCATCTCGGCCGAGACCGAGCGCGCCAGGGCGCGCGCGGTTGGATCGGCCGGCCACAGCAGCCGCTCCGGCGCCAGCTCGGCCAGATATTCGGCGATGGCGAGGCCGTCCCAGATGATCCGGTCGCCGTGATGCAGCACCGGGACCCGGCCGCTGGGCGAATGGCGCAGGATCTCGGCCTTGGTGCCCGGCTCATCGAGCGGGATCACCACCTCGTCGAAATCGAGCCCGGTCGCCTTCAGCACCAACCAGGGCCTGAGCGACCAGCTCGAATAATTCTTGTTGCCGAGATAGATCGTGAATTCGGCCATGGGGTCGCGTCGCTCCCGGAGACAATCGGGCGCCAGTTTTGACCGGTTCAGCCGCCCGGCGCAACCATCGACCGTTGCAAAGGCAACGATACCCGCCCCTCGCATTCGACGGCTTCCCAACCGATATGGCCTGGGAGCAGGATGCGCGCAACGCGGAACAATTAATGACCAGGAGCAGGAAGACGATGGTTGAAACGCTGATCGACGGCGCAGGCGGCATTCCGATCATGGCCGTGACGACGGACAGTTTCGGCGACTGGAAGGCGGGCCATCCGGGTGCCGTCGGCGCCTGGCTGGCGGCGACCGGCTTCACCGGCGAGCCCGGCAAGACGGCGCTGGTCCCCGGCCCAGACGGGCACCTGTCGATGGTGGTGCAGGGTGTTTCGACCGACGACGCGCTTTGGGCGCTGGGCGGCCTGCCCGACAGCCTGCCCGAGGGCACCTATCGCCTGGGCTTCGACAGCGAGGCGCTGTTCGGTAAAGGCGCCGGCACCCGCCTGGCACTCGGCTGGGCTTTGGGATCCTACGTGTTCAGCCGCTACAAGGCGCCCAAGCGCAAGTTCGCGAGCCTGGTCTGGCCCGAGAGCGCCGATCGTGCCGCCGTGGCCGGCCTGGCGGAGGGTCTGTGCCTCGCCCGCGACCTGATCAATACCCCGGCCGAGGACATGGGCCCGGCCGAACTGGCCGCCGCCGCGACGAAGCTCGCCGAAGCCCATGGCGCCCGGATCGATGTGCTCGTCGGCGACGAGCTGCTGACCCAGAACTATCCGACGATCCACGCGGTCGGCCGCGGCAGCACGCGGGCGCCGCGCCTGATCGACCTCACCTGGGGCGACGAGGCCGCGCCGAAGCTGACCCTGGTCGGCAAGGGCGTCTGCTTCGACAGCGGCGGGCTCGACATCAAGTCGGCGGCCGGCATGAAGATGATGAAGAAGGACATGGGCGGCTCGGCGACCGTGCTGGGCCTGGCCCATGCCATCATGGCGTCCGGCCTCAAGGTCCGGCTGCGCGTGCTGGTGCCGGCGGTCGAGAATTCGATCTCGGGCAACGCCTTCCGCCCGATGGACATCTTCAAGACCCGCAAGGGCCTGACCGTCGAGATCGGCAATACCGACGCCGAGGGCCGCCTGGTGCTGTGCGACGCGCTGGCCGAGGCGGTGACCGAGGATCCGGCCTTGATCATCGACATGGCGACCCTGACCGGGGCGGCGCGTGTGGCGCTCGGCCCCGAGCTGCCGGTGCTGTTCTCCAACAACGAGGCGGTCGCGGCCGCCCTGCTGGAAGCCGGCACGGCCGAAGCCGATCCGCTGTGGCGCCTGCCGCTGTGGAAATCCTATCGCAAATATCTCGACAGCAAGATCGCCGACATCAACAACGCCTCGGATTCCGGTTTCGCCGGCGCCATCACGGCGGCGCTCTATCTTCAGGAGTTCGTCGGCACCAAGGTGCCCTGGGTCCATATCGACACCTATGCCTGGAACACTTCGACCCGGGCCGGACGGCCGGAGGGCGGCGAGGGCCTGGCGTTGCGCGCGCTCTACGCCATGATCCAAAAGCGATTCGGCTGACGATTCGGAAGCTTAACAGTTACGAAAGACCTGTCGCGCATCCTTCGGTACGTTGGCGAAACGAATCGATGATTTTTGCGCGGCAGGTCGACATATGGCGATCGAGTTCAAGGGGCCGGAAGGGCTCGACCTATGGCGTCGCGCGCTGTGCGAGAGCGTGCGCCGATCGGGTCCCGACCTGTCGGCGCGCCAGATGGCGATCCTGCTGACGGTCTATCTGACGCCGTCGCCGCACACGGTGCGCGGTCTGGCCGAAATCCTGAATATCTCCAAGCCGGCCGTCACCCGCGCGCTCGACCGCCTGGGCATGCTGGGCCTCGCCCGGCGCAAGCGCGACGAGGCCGACAAGCGCAACGTGCTGGTGCAGCGCACGGTGAAGGGATCGGTCTTCCTGACCGAATTCTCCGAGATCATGCTCACGTCGGCCAAGGGCGCGAAGTAGCTAATACCCGCTGGTGAGATCGACCCGGTCGGGCCAGACTTCGCCCTGGATCAGCCGGCGCAGATTTTCCGCCACGACCAGCGAGGCCGTGCTGGGATTGGTCAGGGCCGCGACATGGGGCGTGACCACGATCCGCTCGTGCGTCCAGAACGGATGGTCCGCCGCCAGCGGCTCCTTCGGGAACACGTCCAGCACCGCTTCGGACAATTGACCGCTGTCGAGTGCCGCCAGCAGGTCGGCCTCGACCAGGTGGCGGCCGCGCCCGACATTGATGAGGCCGGCGCCGCGCGGCATTTGCGCGAAGGCCGCGGCTGACAGGATGCCCTCGGTCGCGGACGTCAGCGGCAGCAGGCAGACCAGGATGTCGGTGCGGGCGAGGAAGGCCTGGAAGCCGTCGTCGCCGGCAAAGCAGGTGACGCCGTCGAGAGTCTTCGGCGTCCGGCTCCAGCCGGCGACATCGAAGCCCAGACCGACGAGCGAGGCGGCCGAGGCCGCACCCAATTCGCCCAGGCCCAGAATGCCGACCCGCCGTTCCGACGCACGCGGCGGCGGCTGCGGCTTCCACTCGGCGGCCTGCTGCTGCCGGCGATAGGCCGGTTCCTTCAGATGCAGGCGCAGCACTTGGAACGTGACATATTCGGTCATTGCCCGGGTCATGTGCGGATCGACCAGGCGCACGAGCGGGACATGGGCCGGATAGAGCTTGTCCAGCAGCACATGATCGACACCGGCGCCGAGCGAATGGACGATCCTGAGATTGGGCAACGAGGCGAGCCAGCCCTCGGGCGGCAGCCAGCACAGCGCCGCATCGACCGCAGCCGGATCGGTCACCTCCTGCCAGGGCAGAAAGGTCAGGTCGGGCAGCAGGGTGGCCAGCGCCGCCCGCCATTTCTCGACATGATCGCCCGGCGAGCGAAACGCCAGAGTCAGCGCCGCCACTAGTTCAGCCGCTCGATCAGCAGGGCGTGGAGCGCCGGATCGCCGGCCGCAATGATGCGCCCGTCGCTGCCGAGGCCCGGAACCTTGCCTTGGAAATCGGTGACGATGCCGCCGGCGCCCTCGATGATCGGCACATGGGCGCAATAATCATAGGGCTTCAGGCTGCCCTCGATGACCGCATCGACGAAGCCGCTGGCGACCAGGCCATAGGCGTAGCAATCGGCGCCGAAGCGCACGAGCTTGGCGGCATCGGCGACCGCGTCGAAGCGCGGCCGGTCGACCGCGTCGAACATGGCGGGCGTGGTCGAGAAGATCGCGGCCTTGGCCAGCGCGCTGCAGGCGCGGGTCTTGACCGGCTGCCCGTTGAAAGTGGTCGGCCGGCCCTGCGCGCCGATCCAGCGCTCGCGCGAGATCGGCTGATCCAGCACGCCCAGCACCGGACGGCCCTGGTGCAGCAGCGCCACCAGCGTGCCGAACAGGGGCACGCCGGAAATGAAGGATTTGGTGCCGTCGATCGGATCCAGCACCCAGACCCACTCGGCGTCGATCCGGTCGGGCCCGTGTTCCTCGCCCAGCACGCCATGGTCGGGGAAGCGCTGCGCGATGAGCCGGCGCATCGCCGTCTCGGCCTCCCGATCGGCGATGGTGACCGGCGAGGCATCTTCCTTGTCGATGATCTCGACCGGCTGGCGGAAGTAGCGCCGAACGACCGCGCCCGCCGCATCGGCGAGTTCGCCCGCGAGCAGGGCGGCCGCATCGAGCACGGTGGAAGAGGCGTTCGTCATGAGCGCGGCTATTCCTTGGTCAGATCGACCGGGCTGTCGCTCTGCTTGTTCAGGTAGGCGATGACGTCGGCGCGATCTTCCGGCTTCGGCAGACCGGCGAAGCCCATCTTCGTGCCGGGCAGGTAGGCCTTCGGGTTGAAGATGAAGGCGGCGACTTCCTGCGGGGCCCAGGTGCCGCCCAGCTTCTTCATCGCGTCGGAATAGGCGAAAGTCGGCTCATGAGCCCGCGGGCCACCGAGCACGCCATAGAGGTTCGGGCCGACCTTGTTCGGGCCGCCTTTGTCGAAATTGTGGCAGGCTGCACATTTCTTGGCGATGTCGGCGCCCTTGACCGGATCGGCCTTGGCCCAGAGCTCGGCCGGGATCGGCGCCGGCTTTTCCGGCGCGGCGGCGGCGGTTTCGACCGGTGCCGCTTCGCCGCCGGCGATCGGATAGGCCGCGGTCTCAAGGTGCTTGGGATGCACCAGTCCCTCGGCGACGAGGCCGGTGACCATCGCGACGATCAGTGCGACGAGCAGCGACGCCGCGAGCTTGTTGAACTCAAACGAAGACATGGTGCAGCCCTTGACGGTTTACGTAGTTTGGTGATCGGGTCGGAAACGAGGGGTGCGCGCGAAAGCTCCGGTGATTTTCGTGCGGCAACCTGGACAATCATTTCCCACCAGGATGATACGGACGGGTGGTTTCATCATGTCGAGCGACAAATGTCGAGTGCTCGTCTCGTCAAAACACCCAGCCCCGCGTTCGGACCATACCCCGGCACGCGGCGGCGAATGACGCGAAATCCTGCGTCATAGCGCCGCAAAATCAAGGAAAAACGATGATACGCCCCGAAAATCCCAAGATAAAATCGCCAAACGCCCTGGTCGTGATCCCCTCGCGGCTCGCCGCGGCCCGGCTGCCGAACAAGCCGCTGGCCGACATTCACGGCACGCCGATGATCGTTCATGTCTGGCGCCGGGCGATCGAAGCTGGCATCGGCCCGGTCGTGGTCGCCTGCGGCGATCAAGCGATTCTCGACGTGGTCGAGGCCGCCGGCGGCCGGGCGGTGATGACCGATCCGGATCACCCGTCGGGCTCCGACCGGGTCTGGGAGGCGGTCGGCCTGGTCGATCCGGACGGGCGCCACGACATCATCGTCAATGTGCAGGGCGACCTGCCGACGCTCGACGGCGCGCTGATCCGCCGCTCGCTCGATCCGCTGGCCGATGCCTCTGTCGATATCGCAACGCTGGTCTGCGAGATCGCCGACCCGGCAGAGCGGGAACGACCCAGCGTGGTCAAGGCGGTGGTCGCCTGGCGCGGGGCCGGCATCGGCCGCGCGCTCTATTTCAGCCGCGCCGCCGTGCCGACCGGCGACGGGCCGCTGTACCATCATATCGGGCTCTACGCCTATCGCCGGGCCGCTTTGCACCGATTCGTCAGCCTGCCGCCGGCGCCGCTGGAGCGGCGCGAGAAGCTGGAACAATTGCGCGCGCTCGAAGCCGGCATGCGCATCGACGCGGCCGAAGTGCACACCGTGCCGCTCGGCATCGATACGCCGGAAGATCTTGAGCGCGCGCGCGAGATGCTAAAGGGTTAGGCGCCCGGATTTTCCGACCGAACCTCTCGTCAGATCGAACGCAGCATCATGCCCGCATCCAAAACCACGACCGGCCCGATCGCCTTCCAGGGCTCCCCCGGCGCCTATTCCGACCTCGCCTGCCAGGAAGTCCATCCGGACCGGCGCACCCTGCCCTGCCGCAGTTTCGAGGATGCGCTGGCGGCACTCGCCAGCGGCGAGGCGGATCTGGCCATGATCCCGATCGAGAATTCGGTCGCCGGCCGCGTCGCCGACGTGCATCACCTGCTGCCGCGCTCGGGCCTGTCGATCATCGGCGAGCATTTCGCCGCGGTGCATCACCATCTGCTGGCCGTGCCGGGCGCCTCGATCGAGTCGCTGAAGACGGTGCGCAGCCATGTCCATGCGCTGTCGCAATGCCGCGACATCATCCGCGCGCTGAAGCTGACGCCCGTGGTCGCCGCCGACACCGCTGGTGCCGCCGCCGAGATCGCGCGCCTGGGCGACCCGTCGGTCGCGGCCATCGCATCGGAACTGGCCGGCCGGATCTACGGCCTGGTCTCGCTCAAGGCCGGGATCGAGGATGCCGCCCATAACACGACCCGCTTCGTCGTGCTGGCGCGCGAGCCGGAGGTGCCGAAATTCACCGGCAGCCTGATGGTCACGACCTTCCTGTTCCGCGTGCGCAACGTGCCGGCGGCGCTCTACAAGGCCTTGGGCGGCTTCGCCACCAACGGCGTCAACATGACCAAGCTGGAAAGCTACATGGGCGGCGGCACCTTCGCCGCGACCGAGTTCTATGCCGACGTCGAGGCCCATCCGTCCGAACGCCGCCTGCAGCTGGCGCTGGACGAGCTGAAGTTCTTCACCGAGGAAGTGTCCATGCTCGGCACCTATCCGGCGCATGCGGTACGCACAAAGCTGGCACAGGCTAAGTAGCCGGCCCTTGACCTTCCCATGATGGTAATCCCATCTCTCCTGCCTGACTGCAAGGGAGCGAGAGATGGCGATCCGCTCGGCCGAGATCCTGACCATTGGCGAGGCGTCGGCGGCGTCCGGCGTCTCGGCCAAGATGATCCGCTATTACGAGAGCATCGGCCTGGTCCGGCCGGCGGTCCGGACCGAATCGAACTACCGGACCTATGACGGCAAGGCGGTCGAGACGCTGCGCTTCGTCGCCCGCGCGCGCCATCTGGGCTTCTCGATGGATGAGATCGGCCGCCTGCTGGGATTGTGGCAGGACCGTGCCCGCGCCAGTGCCGACGTCAAGGCGCTGGCGATGAAACATATCGGCGAGCTGGAGCAGCGCATCGCCGCGATGACCGCGATGAAAGCGACGCTGGAAGACCTGGCTCGGCGCTGCCACGGCGACGACCGGCCGGACTGCCCGATCATCGAGGGCATTGCTGGCGGGGAGTGCTGCCATCAAGAAGCTTAGACGTTACCGATGCAGCTGGTCTGCGACACAAGACACGTCAGGTTCGCGGATAGAAGCCGGATTCTTGCCGATGCAATGGGCGCTGTCGAATTAAGTAGAGCGTCACCGTAACTCAGTATTATTCGCTCTTTAACAGAAACCACAAAGTTGGCACAATTATACCGGCCGAAATAAGTACGAACCAATAAGCCAAAATCATAAAAGTCTTCGAGAATATCATATTTTTTATCTTAGTGTTATTTACAAAATCAGTCATATCTTTTCCTTTTAATATGTATCCTTCAGACCTCATTATTTTTTTGCTCAACAAATGAAATGTGATCAAACTAGATGGGAGTAAGATAGCGGAAATCTTATAAAACAAATCCAGTAAATTTTCGTGGTCTTTCGCGTCAGGGCTTCCAAAATACCCCCCCAAAACAAGGAAAGTACCCCCAAGTGATATTGCGCACAAAAAATTTCCTATTTGAGATATTTTGATTCTTATCATAACAAATAGCACCATAGTTATGGAATATGATATTTTCTATTTCAGAACATCCTGGAGACACGAATAAAATCCAAATATAGTCTCCCAGGCCGTCTATGCTTGAAAATCTTCTGCCGATAGGCCCTGAGCGGCGACAGCACGATATCGATGATCCGCCTCGACCAGGTCTCTATTTCCGCCGTCACCGCCATGCTTGGTTCAAGCGGGCGTTCCTCGCCATCGACGAACAGGCTGGTCTTGTCAGGTTGCAGCCGCGCGGCATAGGCCGGCGAGCCGCTTTGCGGATGGCCGTTCTTGTCGTCGGGCGGTTGGCGGCCATCGTCGTCCGGCTTGCGCTGGTCCTCCGTCACCGTATCGCGGCTGACACCGACCATATGGCCGTGCAGCAGACCGTAGCGGTTGAATGCCTCGAAGTTGCCCTCCGACCGTTCGAATCCCTCACCGCTCATGCAAACTCTCCTGCACCTTCGTCGCGAGCGGCGACAGCAGATAGCTGATGATGCTCCGCCGCCCGGTATGGATCTCGACATCCACCGCCATGCCCGGCCCGAGCTGGATCCGGCCATTCTCCGTCTCCATCCAGTCCCGGTCCAGCACGATGCGCGCGACATAGCCCGCCTCGTGCGGCCGGTCCGCGTCGCTGTCGCTGGGTTTGCCGTCGCCGCGTTTGTCCGCGGGCTTCGGCGCCGGCTCGTCGACCACGTCGTGGCTGAGGCTGGTCACGCTGCCGTCGAGCAGCCCGTAGCGCGTGAAGTTGAAGGTCTCGACCTTGACCTTGGCCGGCTGGCCCGGCAGCACGAAGCCCACGTCGCGATTCTCGACCGTCGCCTCGACCACCAGCCCGCCATGGTCCGGCACCAGCACCATCAATGCCTGGGCCGGCGTCACCACGCCGCCGATGGTGTGGATCGCCAGCTGCTGCACCGTGCCGTCGATCGGGGCGGCCAGCGTGCGCGCCGACAGCTTCTGCTCGGCCTTGGTGAACTCGGCCTGGTTGACGCTGACCTGGTCCTGCGCCTTGGTCAGCTCGTCCAGCACATTCTTCTGGTAGGTCGCCAGCGTCTCGTCATGCTGCTGGCGGAGCGCGAGCTTGGCCGCGACCGACTGGGCGCGGTGCTGCGCCAGGATCGGCAGCTGATGCTGCTGGTCGATCAGCTTCTCCTCCGCCTCGAGCCAGGCGAGCTTGTTGCCGAACTCCATCTCCTTCAGCTTGGTGCGGATATCCGCCTCGCCCTGCACCATCGGCAGGGTCGCCTGCAGCTTGTCGACCGTGGCCGACACTTCGGCCGCCTCGGCATCCTTCTGCTCGATCTGCTGCGCGATGCCGTCGAGCTTGGCCCGGCTTTCCGACGCCTCGGCCAGCACGTCGCCGGCCTTTCACATGGTCGCCGTCGGCGACCGTGATGCGGGTCACCACGCCGGTATCGAGCGGCTGGACCAGCTTGCTCTTGCCGACCGGTACGACCCGGCCGCTGGCCGACGCGATGATATCGACCTTGCCCACGCACGCCCACAGCAGGGCCACCAAGGCCGCACCGATGATGACCGCACCGATCAGCCGGCCGGCCGGCGAGGCCGGCGTCTCGACGATCTCCAGCGCCGCCGGCAACCCACGGAACATCAGCTGCGGACCCGCAGGCCCTTGGGATCGTAAAGCGGCGCAAGCGAGACCCGGGCCGGCACCCGCTCGCCCGCGATTTCCAGCTCATATTGCCCGGCCAGGACGAAGGGTCGATCGACGCCGGCGGCCCCGCGCACATAGCCATAGCCGATCGGCCGGCCGATGGTATGGCCGAAGCCACCGCTGCTGAGCCAGCCGACCGCGACCCCGTCGCGATAGATCGTCTCGCGGCCGAGCAGGATCGCGTTCGGATCGTCGGTGGTGAAGCCGGCCAGCAGCCGCGGCAACTTTTCGGCCGCGGCGCGCTCGATCGCCGGCCGCCCCTGGAACGGCCGGTCGGTTCCCAGCTTCATGGCCCAGCCGAGCCCGGCCATCGGCGGCGAATGGTCCGGGCCGATATCGGCGCCCCAGGCGCGGTAGCCCTTTTCCAGCCGCAAAGAGTCGATCGCGCGGTAGCCGGCATCGACCAGGCCCAGCGGACGGCCCGTGTCGGTCAGCGCCTGATAGACGGCGACGGCGAATTCGACCGGGATATGCAGCTCCCACCCCAACTCGCCGACATAGGTGATGCGAGCGGCCAGCACCGGGGCCCCGGCAATGCGGATTTCGCGCGCCGTGGCAAACGGGAAGTCCTCGGCCGAGACATCATCCTCCGTCACCGCCTCCAGGATCCGACGGGCGTTCGGACCCATCAGGGCCAGAACGGCATTGGCCGAGGTGACATCGACCAGCGTCGCCGCCAAGCCCTCGGGAATCGACCGGCGGATCCAGTCGAAATCGTGGGTCGCGAAGCCGGTGCCGGTCACGATGTAATAGCGGTCGGCCGCGAGCCGCATCACCGTCAGGTCGCATTCGATGCCGCCCTCGGCGTTCAGCATCTGGGTATAGACCACGCTGCCGACCGGCTTCGCGACATTGTTGGCGGCGATCCAGGACAGCGCCGGCTCGGCATCGCGGCCGACCAGCATCGCCTTGGCGAAGCTGGTCTGATCGAACAGCGCCGCCGCCTCGCGGCAGGCCCGGTGCTCGCGCCCGACCGCCTCGAACCAGTTCGCGCGCGCGAAGGAGGGGATCTCCTCCGGCCGCTCGCCCGCCGCACGATCGGCGAACCAGTTCGGCCGCTCGAACCCCATTTTCTCGCCGAAGCAGGCGCCCTGGGCCTGCAGCAGATCATAGAGCGGCGAGCGGCGCAGCGGCCGCCCACTGGCGTATTCCTCGCCCGGCCAGGCGATGGCGTAATGCCGGGCATAGGCTTCGAGCGTGCGCGTGCGGGTCCAGGCCGGATCGCGATGCGGACGGCCGAAGCGCCGGATATCGACCGGCCAGAGATCGAACGGCGGTTCGCCGTCCGCGACCCATTCGGCGAGCGCCATGCCGGCGCCGCCGGCCGAGGCGATGCCGAAGGCGTTGAAGCCGGCGCCGACGAACAGGTTCCGCACCTCCGGCGCCTCGCCGAGGATCCAGTTGCCGTCCGGCGTGAAGCTTTCCAGCCCATTGATCATCTGCTTGACCCCGACCTCGGCCAGCGCCGGCACGCGGCCGAGGCTGAGCGCCATGATCGGCTCGAAATGATCCCAATCGTCGGCGAGCAGGCGGAAGGCGAAGTCGTCGGGCACCTGGCGCCCGGCCCAGGGAATCGGGTTCGGCTCATAGCCGCCCATGACCAGGCCGCCGACCTCTTCCTTGTAATAGGTCAGCCGGTCGGGATCGCGCAGGGTCGGCAGGCCGGGCGTGATGCCGGCGATGGCCTCGGTGATGATATACTGGTGATGGATGGCCGAGAGCGGCACGGCGACTCCGGCGCGCGCGGCCAGCGCCGCGGTCCAAAGCCCGCCGCACAGCACCAGCTTGTCGCAGGTGATCCTGCGGTCGCCGACGACGATTCCGCGGACGCGCTCGTCCTCGACCAGGATATCCTCGACCGCGACGCCTTCGATCAGCACGGCGCCGGCCATGCGGGCGCCCTTGACCAGCGCCTGGGTGATGTCGGACGGGCTCGCCTGGCCATCGGTCGGCAGCAAGGCGGCGCCGACCACATCATCGACGGTCATCAACGGCCACAGCGCCTGCGCCTCGGCCGGCGACAGCAGATGCATCTCCAGGCCGAAGCTGCGCGCCGTCGTCGCCTGGCGCTTGACCTCGGTCCAGCGGTCGGCGGTGCAGGCGAGACGCAGCCCGCCGTTGCGCTTCCAGCCGGTGGCATAGCCGGTCTCGGCTTCGAGCTTTTCATAAAGCTCGACCGAATAGCCGAGCAGCCGGGTGATGTTGGCGTTGCTGCGCAGCTGCCCGACCAGCCCGGCGGCGTGCCAGGTCGAGCCCGAAGTGAATTGATGGCGCTCCAGCAGCAGCACGTTCAGGCCGCGCTTGGCCAGATGATAGGCGACCGAGCAGCCGACGATGCCGCCGCCGACGATGATGATATCGGCGCTGGACGGCAATTCGCTCATGATCGGCTTCCTCCCTCGAACTCGGCCCAGGCCGCCTCGAAGCGGGCGAGATATTGGGCGCCATAGGCGGCATAGTCGAAATCCAGCGTGGCATGGCAGGCCGAGACAGAGCCCCACAGCGCCTCGCGCAGCAGCGACGCGCAACGCATGGCGCGAAAGCGCCGCCGCAGCCCGTCATCGACCGGCCGTTCGAAATAGGCCTCGAGCAGCACCTCGTCCTCGGCCTCGGCGAAGCCCGCGTTCGACGACAGGCCGCCCAGATCGAACAGCGGACTGTTGAAGCCGGCATAGTCCCAGTCGATCAGCCACAGGCGCTGGCCGTCATCGATGAAATTGGCCGGCAGCAGGTCGTTATGGCCGAGCACCAGCTCGATCGGGCCGACCACCCGTTCGAGCATCGTCGCGGCCGCCTGGAGCGGCGGCAGCAACCCCACGGCGGGGCTGCCCGCCGCGACGAGCGCGTGGCCATAGTCGCGCAGGATATGGAAGACATTGAACGACAGGATCGGCCCGCGCAGTTGCAGCGCCACCGCGCGATGGGCGCGCCGCACCAGGGCCACGCAGCGATCCCGATCGGCGCGGATATCTTCGGCGGTGCAGGTGCGCCCGACGATGAAATCGAATGCGATCACGCCCGGCCCGGTATAAAGCACCGCTGGCGAGATTCCCGCCGCCGCCGCGGCACGGCTGACCGCATGCTCGTTGAAGCGCAGGATGCCATGGACCGGGATGTCGCCGCCCAGCCGCACCACCACCCGTCGCGCGGCGTCGCGCACGAGGTAGTTCCTGTTGGTCAGGCCACCCGCCAGGCTCGCGATCTCGACCGGGCCGTGCCAGAGCGGCAGCGCTCGGATCAGATCCTCAGGAGCGGCGGCGGAGGGCGCTGGGGGCACGGGGACCGGAACCTCAAAGGGTGATCCAGTCTACCGCCCGGCCGGGGAAATGCAATGCGCCGGCCGACGCTATCCTACCCCCGTGGGGCGAACAGAATGACGCCGGCGCCCATGATGCACAGTGCCGCGCCCGCCAAGTCCCACCGATCCGGCCGGACCCGCTCGACCAGCAACAGCCACAGCAGCGAGACCGCGACATAGACCCCGCCGTAGGCGGCATAGGCGCGGCCGGCGGCCGGCGCGTCGATCCGGGTCAGCAGGAACGCGAACAGGGCCAGCGAGGCGGCGCCCGGCACCAGCCACAGGGCCGAGCGGCCGAGTCGCAGCCAGGCCCAGACCGCATAGCAGCCGGCGATTTCGGCGATGGCCGCGCCGATCGCAGCCGCGATCGAGCCCATCAGCGCCCGAGCCAATCCTCGATCAGGCGGCGGGAGATCGAATCCTTGCGCGGCAGGCGGAAGAACTCGTCGTCCTGATGCGCCAGCGCCCAGTCGCGCTGGACCCAGCGGGCGTCTTCCAATTCCTTGTCGTTCAGATTGATCTCGCGGCTGGTCGCGGTCGCGTAGAAGCCCAGCATGATCGAGGACGGGAACGGCCAGGGCTGCGAGGAATGGTAGGTCGCCTCCTCGACGTCGATGCCGGCCTCTTCCTTGACCTCGCGCACGACCGCCTCCTCCAGGCTTTCGCCCGGCTCGACGAAGCCCGCGAGCGTCGAATACATGCCCTTGGGCCAGATCGCCTGGCGGCCGAGCAGCATCCGGTCGCCGTCGGTCACCAGCATGATCACGGCCGGATCGGTTCGCGGGAAATGATGGGTCTTGCAGTCGGGCGAGATGCAGATGCGGACATGGCCGGCCTCGGCGCCGAGCGTCGGGCTGCCGCACACGCCGCAAAAGCGGTGCCGGCTGTGCCAGTGGCTGAGGCCGCGGGCATAGGCCAAGAGCGAGCCGGTCCGTTGCGGCAGCAGCGGCCCGAACGCGCGCAGATCCTGGAACTTCGGCCCTTCGTCCGGCGCCAGAGTGCCGAAGCCCAGCCGCTCCAGCGGCGCATCCTCGGACGAGATATCGAGCGCGAAATGGGCGACCTCGCCATCCAGACCCAGCAGCATCGGCTCGGCGCCGCCCAGGATGAACGGGGTGACGGTCGCCAGGTCGAGCAGCATCGGCTCGGGTCCGGTACCGCCGTCGCGCACGAGATGCTGGGCGCGCCAGATCGGCACGAAGCGGCTCGTCTCCGCGGTCAGCCGCGTCTTGAGCCAGGCGGGATCCTTGCGCAGCGGACCGACCCGATCGAGCCCCCCCGCCGCATAGAAATTCGGTCGCTTCATGGGGCAGGACCATCGCATGGCGGCGCCCGAGCGGCAAGCGATC
>Ga0302314_10000469_pt1 | contig 75060 bp, 69 predicted proteins | sample III_Palsa_N2_3_FD_200533 | JGI IMG/M metagenome (GOLD analysis project Ga0302314, IMG submission 200533) | Peat permafrost microbial communities from Stordalen Mire near Abisko, Sweden - III_Palsa_N2_3 | ecosystem: Environmental > Terrestrial > Soil > Palsa > Peat permafrost | place: Sweden...
AAGCCAACAACGAGAACCCCGAGCCATTCCTATGGACAGCCACCGCCGAGCAAATCCTCGCCAAGGTAGCCCGCGGCCGCGCCACCCTCACAACAATCACCACCTAAAACCGAGACACAACACTAGGACGCGAGGAAGTTGCGCAGCAGCTGCATGCCCTGCTCGGTGAGCACCGACTCCGGGTGGAACTGCACACCCTCCGCCGGCAGCTCGCGATGGCGCACGCCCATCACCACGCCGTCGCCGTGCGCGGACTGCTCCAGGCAATCGGGCAGATCGGCGTCGACCACCAGCGAGTGGTAGCGGCCGACCGTCAGCGGCGAGGACAGTCCGCGGAAGATCGTGCGCCCATCGTGCTCGATGCTCGTCGCCTTGCCGTGCACCGGCACGTGCAGCTTCCAGCGCCCGCCGAACGCCTGCGCGAGCGCCTGGTGACCAAGGCACACCCCGAGCGTCGGCACCCCGGCTTCTGGCAACCGACGAACGAGCTCGAGCGTGATGCCCGCCTGCTCGGGCGTGCACGGCCCCGGCGAGACCACGCAGCGCTCGTAGCCCTCGGCGAGCAGCTCATCGACGGTGGCACGATCGTTGCGCACGACGTGCACGTCCGCCCCCAGCTCGCCCAGGTACTGCACGAGGTTGTAGGTGAACGAGTCGTAGTTGTCGAGAACCAATACGTTCATCGCATCAGAAATGATGGGTGCGCAGGGCAAGCTGGGCAAGGACGCAGAGAGCGTGGCGTGCTTCGCACGCGAGCGACCGAGGACGCCGATCCAGCGCCGCCATGCGCGCCCATCATGCCCAGTCCGGCTGTTGGCAGGCCAATTCGACGGCCCGCAGCACGGCTCGCGTCTTGGCCACCGACTCCTCGTACTCGTACTCGGGCTTGGCGTCGGCCACGGTGCCGCCGCCCGCCTGCACGTGCGCGACGCCGTCCTTGACGACGACCGTGCGGATGTGGATCGCCGTGTCGAGATCGCCCGTGTAGCTGAGGTAGCCGATCGCGCCGCCGTAGCCGCCCCGCTTGAGCGGCTCGAGCTCGTCGATGATCTGCATCGCCCTGACCTTCGGCGCGCCCGAGAGCGTTCCCGCCGGCAGCACCGAGCGCAGCGCGTCCATCGCGCCGACGTCGGCCCGCAGCGTCCCCGACACGGAGGAGACGATGTGCATGACGTGGCTGTAGGACTCGATCTCCATCAGCTCGTCCACGACCACGCTCCCGTACTCGCACACACGACCGAGGTCGTTGCGGCCGAGGTCGACGAGCATCACGTGCTCGGCGCGCTCCTTCTCGTCGGCCAGCAACTCCTGCGCGATCCGCCGGTCCTCCTCCGGGCTCGCGCCGCGCGGGCGCGTGCCGGCGATCGGCTTGGTGCTGACCGTGCGCCCGCTGACGGTCAGCAGCGGCTCGGGGCTGGCACCGGCGACCTGAAAGTCGCCGAAGTCCAGGAAGTACATGTACGGGCTCGGGTTGACCGCCCGCAGGCCGCGGTAGATCGAGAACGCCTCCACCGGCACCGGCGCCGACCAGCGCTGCGAGGGCACGACCTGGAAGGCGTCGCCCGCGTAGATGTACTCGATGATGCGCGCCACCATCGCTTCGAACTGCTCGCGCGGCATGTTCGACTCGAACGCCGGTAGCTCGCGTGCGGGCGCCCGAGGCTCGCCTGTTGGCTCGCCGCGTGGGACCGGACCAGCGAGCACGCAGCGCACTTCGCCGATCGTGCGCGCCGCCTGCTCGTACGCGCGCTCGATGTCAGGCTCGCCCTGCGGGGACGCCGCGGCCTGCAGGTCGGCGTTGGCGATGATCGTGACCGTGTGCTTGAGGTGATCGAAGACGACAAGCGCGTCGGAGAGCATCAGCGCCATGTCAGGCAGCCCGAGGGGATCCGCGCCAGGAGGGTCGCCGAGCGGCTCGACCGTGCGCACCAGGTCGTAGCCGAAGAAACCGACCGCGCCGCCGAGGAATGGAGGCCCGCCTGCCCCAGGCCCACCGGTCCCCGGGACAGTGGGTGAGCCCGCTCCGGGCCCGCCGGACGCCCCGCCTGCTCCGGGTCCGCCTGGCCGCGGGGCGCCTGCCGCGACATCGCTCAGCGGCGCCTGGTTGAAGCTCGCGACGCGCTCGGCCGCGAGCGCGTAGGGGTCGCCGCCGTCGGCGAGCGACCAGCGCATCACCTCCCGCGGGCGAAACCCGATGAACGACCAGCGCCCGACGCGCTGTCCCTGATCGGCTGACTCGAGCAGGAACGCCGGCTCTCCGGGCGCCAGCGCGCGCAGCTTCAAGAACGCCGAGACGGGTGTCTCGCAGTCCTCGATGAAGCTGTAGCTCAGCGGGATGAGGTTGTGTGTGCGCGCGAGAACTCGCGCCTCCTGCAAGCTCGGGGAGACGGTCGCCGCGGTCGCCGCGGCGACGCTAGGAGCGGCGGCCATCGAGCACTCGCTCAGCGTCCGCGAGCGAGCGCCCGCGGCTGTGCACGAGCACCAGCAGGTGGTAGAGGACGTCGGCCGCCTCTTCATCCACGCGCTCGTCGGACTCCTCGCGCGCGGCGCGCGCCACCTCCTCGGCCTCCTCCATCACCTTCTCGCCGATCCTCGCGGGATCGTCGAGCAGCTCGACCGTGTAGGAGCCGCGAGGGCGTTCGCGTGCGCGCTCCTCGACGGTGCGCTCGAGCGCGGGCAGCGTCTCGTGCGGCGCACCCGGCTCGAGCTCGCCACGGTGAAAGCACGTGCGCTCGCCCGTGTGACAGGCCGGGCCCGCCGGCTCCACGAGCGCGAGCAGCGAGTCGCCGTCGCAGTCCAGGCGCAGCGCGCGCACCGCCTGCACGTTGCCGCTGGTGGCGCCCTTGTGCCACTGCTCGCCGCGAGAGCGGCTCCACAGGTGAAGCTCGCCGGACTCGCGCGTGCGCGTCAACGCCAGCCGGTTCATGTAGGCCAGCGTCAGCACCTCGCCGGTGCTCCAATCCTGCACGACACACGGCACCAGCCCCTCGCCGTCGAATTGGAGGAGCTCGTCGATGGGGTCTGCGCTGGGGGTGATCATCGCGCACGATTGTAGGTCCCGCCGCGCGCCGGCCGGTTTCAGAGACACTGCCACGGCGATGCAATCGGCGCTTGACCGCAAGCTGCTCGTGGTCACCGGCAAGGGTGGCACGGGCAAGACGACGATCGCCGCGGCGCTCGGCCTGCTATCCGCCGCCCGCGGCCGGCGCACGATCGTGGTCGAGGTCGGTGAGGAGAGCCGGCTGCCGAGCCTGTTCGGGATCGGCTCGGCGCGCCCGGGGGTCGAGACGCGGCTGCAGGAGGGCCTGTCGAGCATCTCGATCGACCCCGACCGCGCGCTCAGGGAGTGGCTGCAGGTGCTGGGAGGTCGCGTCCCGGGCCGCGTGCTCGCCTCCAGCGGCACCTTCCAGTACTTCACCGCCGCGGCGCCCGGAGCGAGGGAGCTGGTGACGATGGTCAAGGTCTGGCAACTGACCCAAGGCGGCGGTCGGCGTGGCCGTTCGGCCGGCTATGACCTGGTCGTGCTCGACGCCCCGGCGACCGGGCACGCGCTGGGCATGCTCGGCTCACCGCGGACGTTCGGCGCGATCGCCCGCGTCGGGCCGATCGCCGGGCAGACGCGCCAGCTGCAGGAGCTGTTGGAGAGCCCCGCGCGCTCGGCCTATCTGGCGGTGGCGCTCGCCACCGAGATGGCGGTGACCGAGGCGCTCGAGCTCCAGGACGGCCTGCGCGCGCGGCTCGGGCGCGGCCTTGAGGCGGTCGTCGTCAACGCGCTGCTACCGCGACGCTTCACCGCACCCGAGATGCGCCGCATCCTCTCGCTCGGCGACGCCGCGCGTGGCGAGCGCACATCGGGCGCCGGTCCCCCGAGCCACGGCCCCCTAGACGACGGCGCCAGCGGCGACGCTGACGTGGATCAGCGCCAGGCTGTAACAGCCTCAGCCGTGCACGCAGCCCGAGCCGTGCACGAGCGCTCGCGCTTGCAACACAACCAGCTCGCGCGCCTGCGCCGGCGCAGCTTCGACGTCCTCGCCGTCCCCTACGTGTGGGGCGCGCAGCTGGATCTCTCAGGGGTCAGCGGGATCGCCAGGCGGCTCGAGCGCGAGCTGTGAGCGGTGGCCGCTCCGATCAGGGCGCGGCGAGACGGTAGCGGCGCGTGGCCGGGTCGCGCTCGAGCAGGCCGACGGCCAGCAGCGTGGTCACGTAGCGGTGCGTGGTGCTCGTGTTCATTCCCAGGGTGCGCGCCAGCTCGGCGATCCCCAGATAGCCTCCGTCCGCGGGAAAGCAGGACAGCACGAGCAGGCCCGACAGCAGCGAGCGCGACAGGCGCCTGTCCTCCATCTGCGATGGGTAGGCCCACTCATCGGAGTCGAGTGCGAGCGTCCAGTTGGGGTCTTTCAGCGCGGAGAGCAGGACGGACATCGTGCCCCCCTGGCCTGCGGCGCGCACGATCTGATCGACCTGCGCTTTGGAGAGCTCGATGCTGATCGTCTCCAGACCCGTCGGCCCATTCGAACGGGCCGGACGTCCTCGCGGAAGCCCGGCCCGCTGCCACTGGCGAGACGACGCGGCTCTGGATGAACTGGAACCACCCTTCTTCGGTCGCCCGGCGAGGCGTCCGTTCTCTGTCCCTGCGGGCAGGACCCCAGTCGTGTTCTTATCCTTCATCGCGTTCGACAATCATGCCGTCGTGTCGCTCTCGCGCAAAGGCGGCGCTGAATATTCAGTTCTGACTACGCGAAGCGCTGAGCATATGCGGCACGCCACAGCCGCAGGATCGGCAGCAGGATCCGCGTCAGAGTTCCGCCCGCCGCCGCGAGGCGATCTGTGCTCGCACGCATCGCCGGCGCGCGCACGCGGTCGTTGGAGAGGTACATCGCGACCATGCAGGCGGCGATCACCGCGTGGCGATGGCCGCCGGGTAGGCTGCGAGCCTCGTGCGCGGAGCGGCTGATCAGCTCCGACAGACGCCCGAGCGCGATCTCGCGGCTGGGGTAGTAGGCGATGTAGCTGTGCTCGCCATCGGCCGCGTCCCCGAGCTCGTCGACGTAGCTGTCGAGCAGGGTGCTGACAGCGCAGATCCACGGCACGTAGGCCGCGTTGACCCTGGCCCAGTCGTGACGATGACAGGCTGCGACAGCCAGCAGGGCGTGGACCCCGAGCGAGCTGCTCGCGGCAGCCGTGAGCTCCCACCAGCTTGCGTCGCGCTCGCCGGGGAACTGGCTTTCCGACCATGTGCGCAGCGCGGCGCCGCGGCGAACCGAGTCGGGTTCGTGGTTGAGGCTCTGCACGCCTCCGCACCTGCTGGCCCCCTGCAGCAGCAGCCGGCGCACGTCCTCATAGAAAGGAAGCGATGCGCAGCCCTCCCGGCAGGCTTCCACGAGCGCGCGCAGGTAACCGCCGTCGTCTTTCCACGGGTGGTGCAGGTAGTAGTCGGAGATCGGCGCCGACGGATCGAGCGCCTCCACCAGGGCTCGGTGAAGCTGGCGACCGTTGAGCTCGTGGGCGGCGCGCTCGTGCGCGTTGTCGAGGAACTCGAGGATGATCTCGTAGGCGACCAGCAGGCGCAGCAATCTGCGGTCGCGGCGCCCGGGCAGGATCGAGAACAGGCCGGCGCCGACGATGTGCGTGCGCTTTCGCTCGAGCGTGTCGAGTGCGTCTTCGCGGATCGGGCCGTCGGGGATCAGGTGGGCGCGATGGCGCCAGCCGCGCATCTCGCGCGACGCCGCCCTCAAGCCCCAGCTCAGCTCATGCGTCGTGGCAGCCATCAGCGCCCGCAGCTGCCCGCGCGACAGCGGTAGGGGATCGGACATCCCCCCACATATCGGAACTCGTCTGCAGAGTAGTTAGTACGACGCCGTACTTTGGACGCCTTTGGACACTTCGGTGCCAGCGGCTCACTCCTGCAGGCTGAGCGCCGGACGGACGCGGGCGGCTATCAGTCCAGGTACTGCGACGATTGTCACGGCCACGGCCGTGACGATCAACAGACTCCGCAGGGCAATCGACACCTCGGCCGAGAAGACCACCGGGAAGCCGGTGACCGTGGCGAGCGCGTGGCTCAGCAGTAGCTGCCCGTATATGCCAAACAAGGCGCCGATCAGGCAGCCGGTCCCAAGCAGCAGCGCGCTCTCCAGTAGCAGCGAACGCCACAGTTCGCCTCGCCTGAAGCCGTCGACCTTCAGATCTGCCAGCTGCCTGCGCCGCTGCCAGACCATCGAGCCCATCGCGGCGCCCATCGCGAGCACCGCGGCAATCAGCACGAGCCAGGAGATCTCGGTCAGCCGCGCAAGACCCTGGCGGCTGGCCGCGCGCTGTCGCAGTTCGCGCTGGCGGGACGTTTCTACGCCGAGCCCGGGGCTCGGCCGCAGCGCTCGCGCGAGCCCAGCGCGGACACGCTGAATCGAGGCTCCCGGAGCGACCTTGACGTAGTACGCGCTCGGATCGCTGCTCGCCCAGGCGCGAGCGTAGTCCTCCGAGCTCAGGATGATTGCGCCGGGCGGCCAGCCGAGGTTGGTGATCAGGGCGGCTACCCGCAAGCCGATCGGCCGCGGGGAGGGGAGCACGAAGCGCTCCCCGATGTGGAGGTGGTGCGCCTGGGCGAGCGCCTGTGAGATGACGGCCCAGCCGCCCGCCCGCACCCTCGCCGCGGCGGTCGCGAGCCCGCCGTCGATCAGCTGGCTCGGCGGAATCGGCTCACTCGCGCCGGGCGGCACGCCGAGCACCCACACCCGCCGGTCTTCGTAGTCCAGCAGCTCACCGAGCAGCGGTTCGACAGCGCTGACACCCGATGTGCTCCTCAGCGCAGCGAGGTTGAGCGCGGGAAACGGGGCCGTCGCCAGCAGGTTGCCTTCACCGGGCGGCAGCACCCAAAGCTGGGAGTTCATGTTCAGCTGGTGGACCAGCCGGTCGAGTCCCTGCTGGAGGTTGCTGTGGGCCCCCTGGATGGCCACGCTGCCGAATACCGCAATCGCCCCGGTGGCGGCTATCGCGAGGGCTCGAGCGCGGTTCGCGCGCGAGCGCAGCTCGATCACCGCCAGATACGCAGACACGCCCGAGAGGAACCGCCGCAGTCTGGCCAGGAACGCGACCACGCCGGCGATAGCCACCGGCAGCAGCAGCAGCAGCGCGGCGATCAGGCAGACGATGCCCAGGATCGCGGCCCGCGGATCCTCGAACAGGATCGCCGTCGTTCCGCCCAGGCACGCCATCCCGCCGGTCAGCGCACCAAGCACGCCGCCGCGCCGGCGCCCCGGGCGAGCGAGCGCGATCGACAACGGCGAGTAGATCTCCCGGCGCAACGGCGCCAGCACCCCGACGACCGCTGCAAGCACGCCGCCGCCGAGCCCAATCGCGACGCTCTGCCACGTGACGATCCGCTGAGAGCCGACGGGAAAGCCCAGGGAGAGATAGCCGGGGTTGGCGCTGAACAGCCCCAGCGACAGCAGCTCGCCGAGCAACAGCCCCGTCAGCGACGCCAGCACGCCGAGCACGAGCCCGTCGAACAGCAGCACCCGGACGATCATTCCCGCGGAGTAGCCGTCGAGTCGAAGATCCTCGACCAGGTTGCGCCGCTGCGGCACGGTGAGCAGAATCGCGTTGAACGCGAACAGGAAGCCGACGAGCGCACTGATCGCCGAGAACAGCAGCGTCGACTGGTTGGTCGGGCCGGCGGCCTGGCTGAACAGCTGCGCCTCGAAGTCGGCCGGTCGCACGTTCAGTGAGTTCGCCACGGCGAGTCGCGTGAGACCGGCCCTGACCTCACGATCCTCGCCCGGCGAGGGACGCACGAAGATGCTCGTGACGCGTCCGGTCATGTCGGTCAGCCCCTGGACGTAGCGCAGCGGACCGAGCGCGATCGGGCTGTCCGCCAGCGCCCCGATGTCCTGCGTGGTCAACGTGGCGCCGATGAATGCCTTGGGCGCCAGACTGCCGACCTGCAGCCTGACCTTGCCCAGCGAGGCCACACCAACGGCCTGGGCAACAGGCGCCGGCAGCGCCAGCGCCTGCAGCGTGGCGAGCCTCGCGTAGCTGAAGCGGTGCACCAGCGGACCAGCCTTTTCAGCGAGTTGCGGTTCTGCCCCCAGCAGTTCCACCGCTCGCGCTCCGGCGGGCCCGACGATGTTGACTCGCGCCTGCAGCACCGGCAGCGCCGCACCCACCCCGGGCAGAGCCTCGACCTGCCCCAGCAGCCGCTGTTCGAATCCCGCGGGAGCGCGCGCGACGAGCTGATAGCGCATCTGCCCGACGATTCCGTTGGTGATCTGTTCAATCGAGCCATTGAGGCTCGTGCTGGCGACCTGCGAGGCGAACAGCAGCGCGACGCCGACCGCGATGCCCGACAGCGCGAACGCCTCCTGAACGAAGCGGCTGCGCAGCCGCACGCGATAGAGCCGAACCACGTTCGACAGCCTCACGCGCCGGAGCCTCTCCTACTGCGCAGCGGTCAGCCGGTCCGGCTCATACTCGACGAGCCTTCCGTCGCGCAGCGAGTGCACGCGGTCGGCGTGCGCGGCGGCCATCGGATCGTGCGTAACGAGCAGCACCGCGGTGCCGCGCTCCCTGCACACCTCTGTCAGCAGGCTGAGCACCTCCTCTCCGCGGGCGCTGTCGAGACTGCTCGTCGGCTCGTCCGCCAGCACGAGCTTCGGCTCGGTCGACAGCGCCCGGGCGATCATCACCCGCTGACGCTCGCCCATCGACAGGCGCTCGGCGCGATGCTCGATCCGCGTACCCATGCCCAGCCGCTCGAGCAGCGGAATCACTCGACGCTGCGCGGCGCCCACGCCGAGCTCGGTTCCCATCAGCTTCAGCGCGGCATTGTCGAGCGCGCTCGCGCTCTCCAGCAGGCGTAGCGACTGGCGCACGAAGCCGAGCTCAGAGAGCCTGAAGCGCGCCGCCTCGCGCTCGCTGAGATTGGAGACATCCCGGCCGTCCATCGTCACGGTGCCACTGTCGGGACGCAGCAGCGCGGCGATCATCATCAGCAAGGTCGTCTTGCCCGAGCCGCTTGGCCCGTACAGCGCCACGAGCTCGCCGGGGCCGACCGCGAGCGAGACGCCGTTGACGGCGCGAACGGGCTCGCCGTCGCCGACGGGATAGCGCTTGACGAGATCGCGTAGCTCGAGCACCTAGGCGGAGCGCTCCATCCCCGGGAAGTCGATCACGTTGTTCGACGGCTCGGGTGGATCGGGTGGTGCGAGGATCCGCCCGCCGCTGAGCGCCCGGATCTGATGGGCACCCATGACCTCGGGCATGTCGGGCACGGTCATCAGCACGCCGATGTCCGCCTCCTCGGCAAGATCTCGAAGCAACGCGATCAGCCGCTCGCGCTCGCGCACGCCAAGATTCGCGGTGGGATCGTCGACCAGCAGCAGGCTCGGCGCCCGCGCGATCACACGGGCGATTCCCACGAGCGCGCGCTCGCCGTCGGAAAGGCTCTCCCAAGGCTGGGTGGCGCACTCGCCGACACCCACGCGGGCGAGCGCCTCACGCGCGCGTGAGTACGCATCGCGATGCCCGTGCGAGGGCAGCAGCGGCAGCGCGACATAGTCGAGCATCTGCAACTCGCTGCGCGGGCCGCTGCGACGAACCCAGCCGATGCGCTCGCGCATCAGCCTCGCGTGCTCTGTCTCCGACATGCCCGCCAGCTCATCGTCCTCGAAGCGCACGCTGCCCCGATCGGTGGACTCGAGGCCAGCCGCGATCTTCAACAGGGTCGTCTTGCCGGCGCCGCGCTTGCCCCACACGACCAAGAACTCGCCCGCGTAGACATCCAGCGAAACCCCCGTCAGGACGCGTAGCTCGTGGGGCCCACGCCAGTAGCTCTTGCTGACCGCGTCGAGCGTGAGCAGCGCACCCGCCATCAGAGCGCCCGCAGCCGCCCGATCCGCCTGCTGGCCGATCGCTGATCGGTCGATCTTCGCTCGCTCGCGGCGAGCGGATGTGCCTGCTCTGAGTCCTCGAGCAGGCGCTCGAGCAGCTCACGGGCACTCTGAAGCCACTCGATTCGCGCCTTCCAGGACGCGACCTCAGCATCTCTGGAGAGGACGCGCATCAGCCTCGACCACTCATGCGTCTCGCCCGCCGCCTCCCTCTCAGAGAGCTGTTTGAGATCCCGCAGCCTGCCGATGCATGCCAGTTCCTGACCGTAGACCATGTCGATCAAACGCGGCAGGTCGCGAGGGCGGCACAGCGCGATCTTCAGATGCAGCTCATCGCGCAGCGGCGGTGCGGGAGAGGAGCCGAGCATCCAGGCTTCGAAATACTCGACACCCTCGTCGGTCGCCTCGTAGATCATCCGCGGCGCAGCACGCTTGGCGGGGCCGGGCCCCATCTCCCCTGCGGCGCGGACGAACTCGTCGCGGCTCAGCTGGTCAAGGGCGGAGTAGACACCGGACGGCGCAAAACCGGAGGCACCAAAGCGCTCCTCCAGACGTTGCGCCAGTTGATATCCATAACCGGGGCGCTCGATCACGAGGCCCAATACTGCGTACTTCGCCGACAATTCGGACCCTCCTCACGAACCTTCGTACAAGCAGAAGGTATCCCAAACAGCGGCGGCACGCATACCAACCGTGGGATGAATCAGATGGGCTCGAACTCTTCGGGAGCCGACAGCTTGCGATTATCGGAATCCTCTAGGTGATCCCGAGGCGGTCGAGCAACCCCTCGTCGGCGCGCCAGTCGCGCCGCACCCGCACCGACAGCTCGAGGTGCACCTGCACGCCGAGCACCCGCTGCAGCTCACGCCGGGCGGCCGTGCCGATCGCCTTCACCATGCGACCGCGCGCGCCAACAACGATGGCCTTCTGCGAGTCGCTCTCGACCCAGATCAGCGCCCGTACACGCACAAGCTCAGGGCGCGTCTCATCGACTTCCTCGACCACCACCTCGACCGCGTGCGGCAGCTCCTGGAACGTCCGTCTGATGACCGCCTCGCGAATCAGCTCGGCGAACAGCAGCTCGCGGGACTGATCGGATCGCGCGCCGGACGCAAACATGTACGGGCCCTGTGGCATCAGCGCAGCCAGATGCTCGACCAGCTCGCCGACCCCCGAGCCTGTGCGGGCGGAGATCGGAAACACCTCGGCGCCCGGCTCGAGCTCGGCAGCCTGCTCGAGTGCGCCCAGCAGCGACGCCCGCGAGAGCCGGTCGGCCTTGTTGAGCGCAATCGTCACGGGCTTGCCCGCAGCCACCAGCGCACTCGCGATGTAGCGGTCGCCGGGCCCGACACCCTGCTCGGCGTTGAGCATCAAGAGCGTCGCGTCGGCGCCGTCGAGCTCCTGCTGGACGCGCCGCGCCATGCGCGACGTGAGCACGTCGCGCGGGCGCTGCACGCCGGGCAGGTCGACCAGCACGATCTGGCAGTCGCCGTGTTCGTGCACGCCGCGGATCGCGCGCCTGGTGGTCTGCGGGCGGTCGGAGACGATCGCCACCTTCTCGCCGACCACCGCGTTCACGAACGTCGACTTGCCGACATTGGGCCTGCCGGCCAGCGCGACGAAGCCGCTGCGCGTCACCCACCCGCTCCAGCGAGCAGCTCGCGCTGGAGCGCCAGCATCTCGCCATCGTCGCTCTCGTGGTCCATGCCAAGCAGGTGCAGCATCCCGTGGACGACCGCCTCGCGCACATCGGCGGTGTGCTCAGGACAGATGACGACGTCGCCGAGCTCGTGCGGGAACGTGGGCTGCACACCGTCGATCGGGAAAGACAGCACATCCGTGGGCACGGGTTTGTCGCGGTGCTCGCCGTTGAGCTCGGCGATGCGCCGAGCATCGACGAATTCGATCGCCACGTGCGCCTGCTCGATCCCCATGCGCCCGGCGGCCGCCACACACAGGCGCCGCATTTGCTCAAACGTCGGCGTCTCGGGGGCCAGCCCGGCGCCGAACACCTCGACGTCGATCATCGGCGATCAGGCGCTACGGACCGCGGGGCGCGCCCCGCGGTCCGTCCGCACGGAGGCGTCGCGCTGGGAGTGGACGTCGTAGGCCTCGACGATCCGCTGGACGAGCTTGTGGCGCACCACGTCCTCGGCTCCGAAGCGAATGAACTCGATGCCCTCGATCGTGTCCAGGACGTCTCCCACCGCGATCAGGCCCGACTGCTGCTCACGCGGCAGGTCCACCTGTGTCACATCCCCCGTCACCACCATCCTGGAGCCGAAGCCAAGACGCGTGAGGAACATCTTCATCTGCTCCGGAGTGGTGTTCTGGGCCTCGTCGAGGATCACGAACGAGTCGTTGAGCGTGCGGCCGCGCATGAACGCGAGGGGGGCGATCTCGATCACCCCCCGCTCGATGTGCTGTGAGACCTTCTCTGGCTCGAGCATGTCGTGCAGGGCATCGAACAGCGGACGCAGGTAGGGGTCGACCTTCGCCATCAGATCCCCCGGCAGGAACCCCAGGCGCTCGCCCGCCTCGACTGCGGGCCGCGTGAGGATGATGCGGTTGACCTCGTGGCGTGAGAGCGCCGCCGCAGCCATCGCCACCGCCAGGAACGTCTTGCCGGTGCCCGCGGGCCCGACGCCGAACGTGATCGTGTTCTCGCGCACCGAGTCGACGTAGCGCTTCTGGTTGACCGTGTTCGGGGCAACGCGCAAGCCGCGATGGCGCCACACGACATCCTCCAGCACCCGCGCGGGGGATTCGTGCGCGTCGAGCGCGCCGGTGACCGCCGTGATCGTGCCCGGCCCGATCTGATGGCCGCGCGTGATCAAGTCCGACAGCTCACGTACGACGCGCTCGCCCGCAAGCGTCTCGCTCTCCTCGCCGTCGAAGGTCAGCAGGTTGCCCCGTAGGAACACCTTGCAGTCCAGATGCGCCTCCAGCGCCCGCAGCACGACATCCTGGCTGCCAGCCAGCTCGGCCGCGACGACGTTCGAGAGCTCGATCTGCGTCCTCATCCCTGGAGCGCCGCTCGCACGAGCTCGGAAACGCGCTTGCCGTCGGCGCGACCGTCGACCGCCGCCATCGCGCGCTTCATCGCTGTGCCCATGTCCTTGGCCGACTCGGCCCCACTCTCGCGCACAGCCTGCTCGACGAGCGCCGCCAGCTCCTCCTGCGAGAGCTCGGCCGGCAGATAGGAGCCGATCAACTCCGCCTCGGACTCCTCGCCGCCCGCGAGATCGTCGCGGCCGCCCTCGCGAAACGCGCGCGCGGACTCCAGACGGCGCTTGCGCTCGCGCCGCAGCACCGCGAGCTCGTCCTCAGAGCCCTCCTTGGCTGCCTTCTGAAGCTCAGAGAGCACGAGCCTGAGCGCGCCCACGCGATCCTTCTCGCCAGCGCGCATCGCTCCCTGTACGTCCGCTTTGATCTGCTCGAGGATTGCCATCCGCAGACCAGGATACGCCGGTCTGAGGATCGCGCCGGCGCTTGGCAGGCGAGCGGCATCGGAGTGCCGCTAGGGTGCAGGCCGTGAACGACTCCCTGTACGCAAGCGCGCTCGCCCCGTTCCTCGCCGAGACAGAGCGCCTGCGCCCGGCGCAGGCGGAGGTGATCGACGCCCACACCCACCTGGGGCTGGACGAGGACGGGCGTTCGCTGACGCTGGAGCAGCTGCTCTCCCAGCTCGACCGTGCCGAGGCGCGCCGCGCGTGCGTGTTCCCGCTGCACGACCCCGAGCGCAGGCCCTCCTACAGCGTTCCCAACGACAGGGTGCTCGCTTGGGCGGCGCAGAGCGAGGGCAGGCTCACGCCCTTCTGCCGGCTTGACCCGACCGAAGGGCCGCTCGCGGAGGCCGAGCGCTGCCTCGCCGCCGGCGCACGCGGGATCAAGCTGCACCCACGGGCACAGGACTTCGTCTTCGACGGCGGTGACATGGACGACGTCTTCAAGCTTGCCGAAGCCGCCCAGGTGCCGATCCTGATCCACGCCGGCCGCGGCCTGCCGCCGCTCGCCGACGGGCTCGTCGATCTCGCCCTGCGCCATCCCGGCGCGGTTCTGATCCTGGCGCACGGCGCGATCTGCGACCAGGGCATCCTCACGACGCGCCTGGCCGACCATCCCGGGGTGCTGTACGACATGTCGTGCTTCTTCCCGCTCGACGTGATCGAGCTGTTCGCGCGCGTGCCGGCCGAGCGGATCGTGTTCGCGTCCGACCCGCCATACGGGCTGCCGGCGACGACGCTGTACATGGCGCTGCGGGTGGCGTGGAAAGCGGGCCTGGACGAGGCGACGACGAGAGCCGTGCTCGGCACGACGATGGCTGCGCTGCTCGACGGTGAGGCCCTACCGCCGGCAGGCCCAGTGCGGCGCGGCCCGACGATCGAGCTGTCGGGCCGCCTGGCGCGCGTCTACGGGTACGCGAGCCTCGTCGGGCCGGCGCTCTTCGGCGGCGCGATCGAGCAGGCGCAGGCGATGCTCGATATGGCAATCGCCGCGTGCCGCGACCCGCAGCCGGGGGCCGTGGGCGACGCGCTCGAGACGATCGGCGCGGCGCTGAGCGCCGCCGGCACGCTGCTGCAGCACGAGGACGGCATACGCCCGGCGATCGACCTGGTCTATCGCGCGATCGTGCGGGCGGCCACCGAGGTCCCCGACAGGACCTGAGCGCCCGCCACACGGCCGGCGCTCGGATGCAGCGCGCATGACATTCAACCAGCGGACAGCCACACAGCGGCCCATTCGCCGCGCGCGCGCCGCTCGCGCTCGCGCAACTCGAGCCGGCGCGCGAACGCGCTGACGACCTCGTCGACCTCGTGCGTGAGGAGTCCCGCCGCGAGCAGGTGCAAGGGCGCGGAGGGCAGCGTGTCTGCGAGCTCCAAGAGCAACGGGCGCAGCAGGTTGGCGAGCAGCACCGGCGCCGATTGTGAGCCGCGGGTACCGTCGAGCCAGGGCAGCGCCTCGGCGCGCAGATCGAAACGGCGAATCTCGAGCTCGGCGCCGTTGACCGCCGCATTCTCGCGCGCGGCGTCGACGCTCTCCTGCTCGTGGTCGAGCCCGAGCACGGGCGCAAAGCCGAGTCCGGCGGCGGCGATCGCCAGCACGCCGGAGCCCGTGCCGACGTCCAGCAGCGCCCCGGACGGCCGCTCGCTTGCCGCCAGCTCGAGCAACAACTCGAGGCACAGGCGCGTGCTCGCGTGAGCGCCCGTGCCGAACGCCTGCCCTGGATCGATCACTATCTCGCGCACCGCCTCCTGGCCGCCCGCCGCCGGCGCCTCCCACGGCGGGCGTACGTGCAGCGCGGGGATCGGCGGGCGCCGCGCGTCGTGCTGGTGCGGCGCGTCGATCAGCACCGGGCGATGGAACTGCTTCCAGCGTTCGTGCCAGTCGTCGGGGATCTCGCTGGTGGAGATCTCGACGAGCGCCTCGCCGGCGAGCGCGCGTACGTCCGGAAGCGCCGGCAGCTCGCCCGGGGCGCCGTAGACGGCGTACTCGACCGTGCACGACTCGCCGCGTATCTCCTCCACGCCGGCTGGTGCGAGCTCCAAGAGCTCGGCAAGCACCAGCTCGGCCTGCTCGCCGCTGACGCGAACGGCGAGCCTGATCACGCCGCCTGGCTGCCCAGCGCGCGCCGCAGCTTCGCGAACACGGACTCCTGCGAGCGCAGGTTCTCATCGCTCAAGCTGTCGTTCAGACGCTCCATCAGCTCGCGCTGCTCGGGGCTCAGCCGGCGTGGCACGACGACGTTGACGACCACGCGCAGATCCCCACGCCGGCTGCGCCTGAGCGCGGGCATTCCCTGACCGCGCACGGTCAGCACCTCGCCCGGCTGTGTGCCGGCGGGCAGCTCGATCGACATCTCGCCCTCCAGCGTCGGCACCTCGAGCGTGCCGCCGAGCGCCGCAAGCGGCGCGGCGACATCGAGCGCGGTGATCAGGTTGTCGCCCTCGCGCACGAAACGGTCGTCTTCGCGCACGCGCACGACCACGTACAGATCCCCAGCCGGCGCCCCCGCCTCGCCGGCGTGGCCACGTTCGCTGAGACGAATGCGCTGACCCTCGGAGATGCCGGCGGGAACCTCCACCTCGAGCGTGCGCCTGCTCGTCACGCGCCCGCGCCCGCGACACTCCGCGCACGGCTGCGTCGGCACCCGCCCGTCGCCGTGACACTCCTCGCAGATCATCGTGCGCACCATCTGCCCGAGCAGCGTGCGCGTCACCGCCTGCAGTTGCCCCGCACCACCGCAACGCTCGCACGTCTCGATCGGCGTGCCCGGCTCGGCGCCGTTGCCGTGGCAGTGCTCGCAGCGCTCAACCGCCTCGTAGGAGACCTCGACGGTGGCGCCGTTGGCCGCTTCGAGCAGGTCGATCTCGATCGCCACCGCGATGTCGCCTCCCTGCGCGGGGCCGCCGCGTCCAGATGGCGCGCCGCCGAAGAACGCATTGAACAGGTCGCTGATCGACCCGAAGCTGTCGAAGTTGGGCGCGTAGCCCCCCGAGCGCAGACCGTCGTGACCATAGCGATCGTAGGTCGCCCGCCGCTCCGGGTCCGAGAGGATCTCGTTCGCCTCCGCCGCCTCCTTGAACTTCTCCTCTGCGTCAGGGTCGTGGGCGTTGACGTCGGGGTGCAACTCCATCGCGAGCTGACGAAACGCCTTCTTGACGTCCTGTGCCGAGGCGTCGCGGCCGACGCCCAGCACCTCATACGGATCGCGTGGCATACAGTCCGGTCAGTTCTCGGCGTAGGCGTCTTCGACGAAGCGCGAGAGCTGGTGCGCCGCCTCGCGCACGGTCGCGATCGCGCCGGCGTAGTCCATGCGCACGGGCCCGATCAGCGACACGGTCCCGAGCTTGCGCTGCGCCACCCCGTAACCGGTCGCGACCAGCGCCAGCGAGTGCATCGCCGGCAGCTCGTTCTCGTGGCCGATGCGAACGTAGACGCCCGGCTCGGCCAGCGCGGCGCGCAGCACCTGCAGCAGCGCCACCCGCCGCTCCAGCAGGTCGATCAGCTCGTTGACCCGCGTCGTGTCTTCGATCTGGCCGGCCTCGAACAGCCGCGCGGTTCCCTCCACGTACAGCGAGTCCTCGCCCTCCACGGCGAGCTGCCCGAACGCGGGCACGAAGCGCGCGAGGAAGGCCAGCTCCGTTGCCGAGAGGCTCGGCTCGACCAGGCGCTGCTGGAGCATGCGGGCCCCGAGGCCGAGGCCGACCAGCCGCTCGTTCAGGTACTCGGCGGCCCACGCCACCAGGCCTGGGTCGACCGCGCGATCGAACGTCGCGAACAGCTTCGAGACGTTCCCCGCGGAGGTGATGATCACGACCAGCACGAGCTGCGGCTGCAGCGCGAGCACCTCGACGTGGCGGATCGTCGCGGTGTTCATCGAGGGCGCGGAGACGACCGCGAGCAGGTTGGTCATCTGCGAGAGCGTCTCGGTGGTCGTGCGCATCGCCTCCTCAACCTCGCGGCGGATCAGCGACAGCTCGAGGCCCCGCGATGGGGTCGGTAGGCGCTGCCCGGGGCTGAGCAGACGATCGACGATGTAACGGTGTCCGGCGTCCGTGGGCACACGGCCAGCCGAGACGTGCGGATGGGCGAGCAGGCCGTACTCCTCGAGCAGCGCGAGCTCGTTGCGCACCGTCGAGGGCCCGCAGTCGAGCTCACCCCCGGCGACGATCGAGCGCGAGGCGACCGGCTGCCCCGTCCGCAGGTAGTCGTCAACCACCTTGCACAGAATGCGCTCCTGGCGCGGGCTCAGCATGGATTTGATTGTAGGCGGCGCGCTGGCGCCGCCATCGAGCCCCCGTCCTAGAACTCGAGCTCGGCCTCCGCATTGCGGATGATCTGCTTGCCGTCCTGCTCGGCGACGGTGTCGATCAGCGCCCGCCCGTCGGCCAGCTCGCGCACCGTGCCGCTGACGATCACCTCCTGCTCGGGCACGCCCATGCCGCGGAACTGAACGGAAAGGCGCTTGAGATGCTCCGGGCCGCCCGCCGCGTCGGTTTGGGCGCGCGCCACCTGGGCCATCGTCCACAGCCCGTGCAGGATCCGCCCCGGTAGCCCGACGGCGCGCGCGAAGTCCTCGTCGATGTGGATCGGGTTGAAGTCGCCCGAAGCGCCCGCGTAGCGGACCGTCAGGTACTTGTCGGGGGTCACCCGCAGCTCGGCGATCTGCTCGCCTGCATGGAGCTCTGCCATTGCGATCACACTCCTCGCACGATGTTCGTCCACGTCCCGCGGCAGACCTGCTCGCCGCGCTGGTTGGTGGAGATCGACTCGAACACGTAGTAGCCGCGTCCGTCCTGTTCTGAGACGTCTTTGACGCTCGCCGTCGTCGTGATCTCATCGCCGGCCACGACCGGCGGTCCCCAAACGAACTCCTGGCCGCCGTGGACCATCATCGCGAAGTTCAGCTCGATCTCGGGATCGAAGATCGGCGGCCCCACCGACGGCGCGCTGAAGACGACCGCGAACATCGGCGGTGCGACGACGTCGGCGTAGCCCGCCGCGCGCGCGGCCTCGACGTCGAGGTGAAGCGGGTTGGTCTCGCCCACGGCACGGGCGTACTCCTTGATCTTCTCGCGACCCACCGCGTACACCACGGGCTCGTAGGTCTTGCCGATCGCTTTCGTGTTGACTGGCATCAGAGGAGGGCTCCTTGCGGGCGGGGCTCGTCTGGGCTGGACTGCGGCGCGCCAGTTTACGCACAGCACGCCTGGAGATGCCTCCACGCCCCCGGGTCGGATCCGCGACCCGATCCGTTAAACACGAAAAAGGCCCCGGGGCCGACGGTGGGGAGCGCTGTCTCGCTCGCCTCCCACCGTCAACCCTCGCCACGGGCGCTATCGGCTCGCGCCGTGGCCGGGACCAAGCGCGCCTCTAGAAGAGATCGTCCTCCTCGACGCCCACGCCGACGCCGACCAGCTCGCGGCCGCCCTCGCGCTCCGCATCCTCACCGTCGCCGCCGTCACTCGAGCTCTGCCCCTGCTCGGCCTCGAGCTGTGGGCGCTCAGCTGGGCTGTCCAGGAACTGGACGGTGTCGGCGACGATGCTCACCGCCTGGCGGCGCTCCTGCTCAGCGGTTTCCCACTCGCGCCACTCCAGCCGGCCGTCGATCGCCACGCGGCTGCCACGATGCATGTAGCGGCTGACGCTCTCGCCCGGCGCGCCGTAGACGCTCACATCGAAATAATTGGGACGCTCGATCAGCTCGCCGTCGGCGTCCCGGTGGCTCGAGTTACACGCGATGCGCAGGCCGCACACGCTCGTCCCTGAGGGCAGTGCGCGCAGCTCGGGGTCACGGGTCAGACGCCCGACCAGCACTACGCGGTTGATGGTGAAGTAGGACATGTCGATCGGTCTCCATTGCTAGATGGTTGACCCCCCACCGCCAAGCTACGCATCGCTTGGGACGGTATTCGCGGCCGGCGCGCTCGAGGGCTCCTCCCAGACGAGCGCGTCCAGCCCCACGATCGCGATCCGCTCGCCGGCCTGCGCTCGCTCGATCGCTCGCGCCAACGGGCCCTGGACTGGCTCTGAGGCGAGGTAGAGCGCGCCCGCGATGCAGCGACAACGGGCCCATGCCCTGCAGATCTCGAGCAGTCGCTGCGGAGCCTTGACGGTCAGCTCGACCTCGACCGCCACCGGCAGCTGCTCAGACGATCCATCCGGCCATAGCACCAGATCGGGCCGGTGAAGCAACGGAGCGCCACCGGGTCCGTGGCCGAGGCGGGCGCTTGCCAGCGCTTCGCCGGCTTCGCGCTCGTCGCGGCGCAGCTCTCGCTCGCCCACGACCCGGTGATCGGGATAGGCCCGCTCCAAGGCCGCCGCAACGCGAGCGCACTCGATTGCGTGCGGAGCGTTCGCGACGCTCACGCGGCAGGGCTCAAGGCCGCGTAGACCCGACGCACGCATCCCCTCGCGTGTCGCCGTGTACAGCACCGGCCCCCCAGCGAGCACGCGCCGGCCGCGGAGCAGACCGGCGCGCTCGGCGGCGATCAGGCGGGACCGCGCCGAGGCGAGCGTCCAACCGCCATGCTGTGCGAGCGCCTCCGGCGTGACGGTGCCGAAGCGCACCGTCCAGCGCAGGATCGCCAGACGCTCGGGGGAGTGTGTGTTCCTTGCTCGGACCATTTCGGTCCTCCTTTCTGTCGTTTATCGAGGCAACTCGATCGCGCGGGGGCGGCCTGCTGGTGGCGGGCCGCCCCCGCGAAGAGTCCACTGCTGAGCGGCGCGCGATCAGCGACCGCGCGCCGGTGAGAACATGTGCGCGACGCGCGCGCTGGCGCCATCGCCGAGCACCAGTACCGCGGCCCAACCGCGCCCGAGACTCATCACCCGATCCGGGTCGAGCATCGGCGTACGAGTCCTGGTGCGCGTGCTCCTGCCCTCGCTGTGGCGCGCGACCTTCCACGCGCCCTTCATGCCCGCCACGCTCGCGATCAGCTCGGCGGAGCCCGGAACCACCTGACGGTGAGCGATCAGTACAGACAGGTTTCCCAGCACCTGTTCGAGTAGCCGCTCGCCACCGGGCGGGCGCAGATCGGAGAGCTCCTGCGTACCCAGCAGCAGACTGAACCCGGCAGAGCGGGCCCGACCGAACAGCCGCACGACCTGCTCGGCGGCGACGGCCGAGAACTCGTCGATCACCACCAGTGTCGGCACAGGCGCTCGCTGCAGAGACGCAGCCGTCGTCTGCAGGTCCTGCACGATCGCCGCGCCGAGCATCGCGCTCAGCAGCGGGCGACTGTCAGACTCGAGGCTGAAGTACACAACCGCCCGCCTGCGCACGGCACTCAGCAGATCGAACTCCTCGACACCGGCCGTCTGCGGATCCAGCCAGCGCCCGACGTCGGACTCGGCCAGGATCGCGAGTCGATCTCGCACTCCCGCCAGCTCGCTCTGCTGTCGAGAGGAGAGCGAATCCAGGTAGGCGAAGGTGGCGCGAGCCTCAGCCTCGGGTACCTCGCGGGCGAGCGCCTCCAACCGCGCAGGCTCGAGGTGCTCCACGATCGCACCGAGGCTGACCTGCACGCCGGCCTCGTGCAGCGTCCTGACGACGTGCCCGAGATAGCGCTGTGCCTGGCGCAGATAGTGCGGCTCGGTGAAGCGCTCGCCGGCCAGAGCCTTGTCGGCGATCTCGCTCGCACCGCCCTGTGCGTACGGGTTGTAGACGCTGTGACCATCGGGCGTCCATTCGAGATATTGCCTTCCCGCCGCCAGTGCGGCGCGGCGCAGCTGCTCGCGCATCCCGGCGTCGCCCTTGGGATCCACCACGATCGCGCCCATCCCGTTGGCGATCGCGCGCGCTGCGATCCACGTCTGCGTGACCGTCTTACCGGAGCCGGTGGCGCCCACCACAAGCGTGTGCGCCCCCTCTCCGTCTGCGCCGAACGGGACCGACACCTCACGACGGCTTTCATCGAGCCCCAGCACCAGTCGTTGCCCATGGAGCCATCGCTCGCCGCCGCGACGTGCGCGAATGCGCGGCCCCGCCGCTGCCACGAGCAGGCGCAGGAGATCCAGCGGACGGCTTCGGTGAGCCGCAAGCTCCGCCAGATCCGCGCCGGCTTCGACGTCTTCGCGGTGCCAGCGCCGACCGCGGACACTGGCCAGCAGCGCCGCTATCGCCAACGTCGACGTGAGGCCGCCGAACAGCGACCGCAGGAGCACCACCAGCGCCAGCGCGCCGGCTGCCCAGCTCCAGTGAAGATGCGATCTGCGCATCAATCGCACGGCGAGCAATCCCAGCACGATCCCAGCGGCGCAGTGAACGCTCGCCGAGAACAGCCAGCTCAGGAGTTCAGCGACGACCGACATGGGATCGACCGGGCTTTCGGGAACTGCGTTCGAGGGCATCAGAGCCACTCCCTTCCCAGGCCGGCGCGATCGCCAGGCCCGCTCGTGGCCGGCCCAGCCGGCCGAGATGGTTAACGACCGATGGCGAGCCCGGAGGCCCGCCATCGGGGAGTGCTGCATGTATGCCTGCCGAGCTACATCAGCCCGTCAGGGGTTGTGCATGGCGGGCTCTGCGGCCCGTCAAGTTTCGTTCGCGCCCGTGCGCCAGCGGGATTCAGATCAGCCGGTAGCCAACCCCCCAGACGCTGATGACCCAGCGCCGGGAGCCATCGGGGGAGAGCTTGCGCCTGAGCCTGCTCGCGTGGCTGTCGACCGTCCGCGTCGAGCCGCCGGAGCGGAACTCCCACACGGCGCGCAGAAGCTCGTCCTTGGCGAACACCCGCTCGGGCTCGCGTGCCAGGTGCACGAGCAGCTCGAACTCCATCCGGCGGAGCTCGACGCAGCTTCCGTCCACCGTGAGCACGTGGGCTTCGGTGTCGATCGTGAGCGGCCCAACCTCGATCAGGCGCTCAGGGCTCGACGCGCTTGCGCTGCGACGCAGGATCGCCCGCAGGCGGGCCCTCAGCTCGAGGTAGGTGGCCGGTCTGGCAAGGAAATCGTCGGCGCCCGCTTCGAACGCCCGTAGTACGTCGAGCTCGCGCGTCCTGCTGCCGACGACGATCGCCGGCAGCGTCGGGTCCCAGGGCGCGGCCAGGTCCCCCGACTGCCGTATCTCTCGAAGCAGCTCCAGCGCACCGCGCCTGGAGTCGAGCAGGCCGAGCACGGCGAGCTTCGGGGCGCTGGCGCCCGCGAGGATCCGCGCGTGCTCGGCGCTGCGGGCCAACTCGACGCTGAAGCCGTCCGCCAGGAGCTGCTCGGCGATCGCCTGACCGAGCTGTCGATCGGACTCGACCACGAGAATCGGGCCCGCGGGATGAGGGCTCATCAGAGCTCGACCTCGCGCGGGCTGACTCCCAGACCCTCACGCGCGATCAGCGCGAGCACGTCTGTGTGGATCCACGGCGTGGGCGTGCTCTGGCCTCCCTCCGGCAGCAGGCCGAGCCTGCGCGCCAGCCAACTCGTCTCGCCGCTCTCGTTGCCGCGGCGGTCGCGCTTGACGCGTCCGCAGCGGAGCGCTATCTCGCTCATGCTCAGCTCCTGGTGCTCAACCGTCGCGAGCACCAGCTGACGCAGCCGTCGGTTGAGCACGATCGGGCTCTCCTGCACCCGCGTCAGCTCAGCGCCGAGCACGGCGGTGGAGACCTCAACGCAGCGGGCGCGGAGCGAAAGCGCGCGCAGCGTGAGCGCGCGCACGGGCTCGTAGCTTTCCAGCGAGGCGACCACCTCGCGCAAGCTCACCGGCTCACCGGCAAGGGATGACTGCGCGCGGTGCCGGCACCAGCGCAGCTCGGGGATCGAGATGCCGCCGTGCACCAGCCCGAGCCGGTAGCGAGAGCCGAGCCGATCGACGGGATCGACATCATCAGCGCTCAGCAGATACTCGCCGTCGGTCTCCCACGGGTCGGCGAAAGGCGCGAGGCTGGCGTCCTCGGCGGTCACGGGCCGGCAGCGGCCGTCGCCGAGCGCAGCGTCCCGGAGGTAGCCCCTGCAGACCAGGGTGGCGTTCTCGGCTGGCTCGTCGGCCGCCAGATGAGCCACCAATCGGGCGTCCTCGAAGGTGATGCACTCGCGATCGACGACCAGCGTGCTTCCCGCCGCGCCGTGGCTCGCGATCACCTCGCGAGCACGGCCGCGATCGTCGGTGTAGCGGCCGAGCAGCATCTGCTCGCGGCCGCTGCGCGCGCGCCGGCCGCGGGCTCGACGCCGGCGCGCAGAGACGACAGGTGCTCGGCCTGCGCCGGGGCTCGGTAGGGCGGCGGTGGACGGGGAGGTGGGCGTCATGGCTGTCTCCTGCGGTTCCGGTGGAGGTGCCCCGAAGCTCTGCGCCGGGGTCGTGTCGGCAGGCTTGTAGGAACCCGGACGCCGGCCGTCAAGCGCCGCAGCCAGGGCGCGTGGTCTGCCCGGAGCGAGCCGAGAACCCTTAAGGGGTTCTCGGAATCTCGATTCGCGCCGGCGTGCCGAGATGAACTTGGCGCGAACGGGTTCTGTCTGCTCGATCGCCCGCTGGTGCGAGCTGTGGAACGACGTCGGCGATTGCCGAATGGCTCAGGGGAAAGGAGCGGTGAAGGACCGCGACCTTAGCGGCCGCCGGCGACTTGGATCGGAATGCGCGGCGGCAAAGGCGCACCGCCGCGCCGTCGCCCGTCCCGCGTCGACTCGAATTTGGCTCTGCGATGCGCAACTGCGCCACACGTGAGCGCAGTCGGGCCACCGGATTGGGCGAGGGCGACTGCGGGCTGGGATGCCGTCTGTGGGTGGCGACTGCGCTGAGCGGCGGCGCGACGGCGCTTATCGCGCAGGTGACTGCGTGGACCCGAGCGCGCCGGATTGGGGGGCGTCGAGCATCTCGCGCTGCTCCACCGTGGCCGCTCCCACCCGCGGATCGCCGTGGGCGGCCGTCACACGCACATCTGGGGGCAGATGCGGTACGCCGTAGCCGTGCAGGAGACCCTCGTGCACATCGCGCTCGGCGACGAACAGGATCCGCTGCCTGCCCGGGTACTCCCAATCGAGCGGATACTCGCCCGCATAGGCGCGGCAGGCCCGCAGCACCGAGTCGGCGCGCCTGGCGCACTCGCGCGCTCGCGAGCGATCGCGGCAGACGAACACGACGAGCGGCACGGCCTGCGCCCGCCGACCGTAACGGTCCATGTGCAGCGACCAGCCCGCCAAGAAGTGGTCATAGCGCTCGAGCTTGCGCGCGGCTCGGCCGACGGGCAGACGGTCGTCGTACTCCACGATCACGTCATCCGGGGGTTGAGCGTGGGCCGAGCCAGCGATCTCGAGGGTCGCATCTGCGCGAATCGTCTCGAACCGCTCCGCCTCGACCTGCCGGCCCGCCGCATCGCTTCGCAGGAAGTCGTGCGGAGTCCGTCCTCCCGGGAGACGCAGATCGCTGGGTGCGAGCCCCACGCGCCCGTCGCCCGACGCGCGGGTGGGCGGCGAGAGCACGGACTCTCTCGGTCCGCGCAGCTTCGCTACGGAGCCGCCCAGCGCCGCGACGAGCGCCAACGACCAGCCCGCGACGTGGACATCGTGGCGCGCCTGGCGCAGTCGTTGCTCGGGCGTGGCGCCGGAGCTCCGCGCGCGGGCGCCGGCCGAAGGGTCGGGCGACCCCGCGTCGGGCGGCGCAGGACGATCGTTCTCGGCCAAGATCCGCAAGCCCGCCGCGGCGATCACGTAGCACATGGGTATCCCGCCGCCGTCGCGACGATGGAACTGGAAGCGCTGCACGAGGCCCGCGTCTGACAGGCGCTTGAGGCGCCGCTGCGTGGTCGTCGCCGCCCGCCCCGGATTGAAGCGACGATGCAGCTGGCTGGTGAGCACGTGGCGCATCGCTGCGACCAGCTCGAGCATCTCGAGGTCCAACGGGTCGGGCTCGAGCGCACGCACGGATTCGACCGGCCTTGCCCAGCGGACGCTGTGGGCGCCGTCCAGCTCGACGAGCTCGCGGTAGCTCTCGGCGGGGATCGGCGGGAGCGGGCGCGCGCGAGCGGGCGCTGAGCTCGCTGGAGCGGCCGGACTCGACGTCCCCGCCGCGGGCGCGGCGTCTGGTATCGCGCCCTCGCCTCCGATGCCTCGGGGCTCTGAGCCGGCCGTGTGGGCGTTCTCGGCTCTGCGCCGGCGGCGATCCCAGTGTGGCTGGCTCAGATCGCTGCGGTGCTGTCCGCCGCGCTCGCGCTGACGGGCCGCGTGGAGCGCGATCCGCTCGCGGTCCACCTTCAGGGGGATCGTCTCGGCGATGAAGGGCAGCTGGCGGCCCTCCGAGGTGACCCAGCTCACGATCGCGTGGTGCTTGGGCAGGTGCAGCCGCACATCGGGATGACCGAGGCTTGAGAGCCGCTCGATACCCGGACGGATGGTGTCGGAGAACTCCGCCATCGTCAGCGAGACCGCGTCTCGCGCGTCGCGCGCCGAGGCGGTCGCGAAGTACACGCGGTGGGCGAACAGCGCGTCGAGCTGGTCGCGGATCTCGCGCTCGGTCCACTGCGCGTCCGCCTGCCAGCAGGCGACCGTCTCGAGGCCGGCCGATCGCTTGAGCGCCATCGTCTCGGCGAAGCCACGGTTGATGACCAGCGGCGCCTCATCGACCTTCAGTGCCACGGCCATCCGGCGCTCGGCCGGCACGAGGTCCTGTTGGCGGGCCAGGGCGGCATCGAGCATGCCCACGAGCAGCTGCATCAGCACGGAGGTGTTCCCCGCCCCCATCGCGCCGAGCGCGCCCTTGACGACGAGCACCTCCCCGCCGGCGATCACGCGATCGAAGTCCAGCCGCAGCGAGTCGTTCAGCAGGACTCGCTTGATCGATGGTGAGTTCAGCAACCGTGCGAGCTTGTTCACGGGGGCATCGAGCTTGGCGGTGGTTGTGCTGCGCGCGTCCGCCAATTGAGCGCTCAACTCCTGGGTGAAGAACTCAGATATCTCCTTGAACTCAGGGAGCACCCTCACGCGGGCGCCGACGCTGCTGCGATAGGCATAGCCGTCCTCTCCGACCGACAGCAGCCGGGCTGCGTCCCACAACGTCGAGTCGCGGTCGTAGGCGAGCACCGCGATGATGGCGTTTCGCAGGTACCGATCGGACGACGCCCGGATGTCGGCATCGGTGAACAAGTTCTTGAGCGCGGCGACGACGTAGTCGGCGATCACGTCCGCCGGCGCGTCCACGGCGAGTGGGTTGAAGCCACATGTCGGGTGAGCAAGGTCGAGCAGCGTGCACGTGCGCTCCGCTGGCACGACGCTCACGGCGGCATCGGCTGCGTCGCCCTTGGGATCGAGCACGATCACCGCACAGCGATCGCGGCGAAGGTCCTCGGCGATGGTGGCGACCAGGAAGCTGGACTTACCCTGCTCAACCGTGCCCGGCACGGCGGTGTTCTGCTTGCGCAGCTCGACGTGGATCGAGACCGCCCCGAGGGCATCGCGCAGGGTGCCGTGCCCGTCCAGCGGTCGGGAGATGGCGGGTGGCGCCGGCGCCAGCGGCACGCCGCTGCGCGCGAATGGAACCGTGAGGTAGTCGACGGACGGCAGCTGCCAGATCGGCGCCAGCTCGCCCGACGCGAACACGCCCCTGCTGAACGACGGCAGCGGGTTGCCCTCACCACGCTGCACGCGCCGCGCGTAGAGCCCGAGCAGCCCGTGGCGCACGGCGGTGCCGCGCTCCACGAGTCGGTTCTCGGCTCCCTCGGCGCGCAGCTCGGCCGCGATTCGCTCACAGACGCCGCGATCTGGAGCGACTATGCGCAGGTCGACGAAGAACAGCGGTTTGTGTTGCACCTCCAGGCCGCCGCGGAGCTCGGCGTCCTCGACCAGCGAGCGATCCCGCACGATCAGGTGCTCTCTGCGCTCGCGCGACAGACGCGCCTCGTGACGCTTGTAGAGGTGCTTGGCGAACGCCTCGAACAGTGCGGGCGTCGGCGTCATCGCGATCTGCACGAACGCTGGCTGCCCGCATGCCGCCATCGTCGTCAGGAGCCGGTTGACCGGCGGCTCGGCCCTCCGCTCGAAGTCCTCGATCGCCTTCACGCGCTTGATGAACTCCGCGTGCTTCTTCAGGCGCAGCACCGCGGGCGGCACACCGAGCTGGTGCTCGAGGCGACGCAGCCTGCAGTTTGGATAGGTGGCCTGCAAGCTGGCCTCGACCATCGGCTCGTGCCCCGCGGGGCACGAGATCGCCAGCCACGCCGAGTGCCGTGTGCCACCCGTGTGGTGGATCTCCAGCGACAGCGACGGCTGACCGAGCAGCAGCCGTCGCCACCAGCGCCGCAACAGGCGCTTGTGCAGCGCCCCGAACATCGCCACGCCGGCCTCGATCTCGGCGCGGTCGGCGCGATAGACCTCCACCCGAAGCCGCACGTAGCGACGTCGATGACGGGCATGCAGGCGCGATACGGCCACCGGTAGCGCAAGCGCGAGCGCCACCAAAGCGAGCAGCCGCACGAAGGGCAGATCGAGGGCGGGCGACCAGCTCCAGATCGCCGTGGCCCACCGCAGGAAGACGTCGGTAACGGCGCTCAGCTGAAATCGGCCCGCGTTCGCATCCCCCCGCAGCACCCTGCCGGGCCCGCCGTCGATGAACCACACGAGCAGCGCGAAGCCCGCCACGATCGCGAGCACGCCCAGCAGCCGCCACAGCAGGAATCGAAGCACCTGCCCCCCTCTCCGACGGGGGACGCAGGGCGGGACGTCGGGCGTCTATGCGTTCAGAACCTGTTTCAAAATGAGGGTGCGGCTGGGGCGTTGCTGGACCAAGCTGGGCGACGCGGCCTGGCGAAGCCCGTGCTGGTGGCACGGGCAAGACGGCACGTGGCGACCCAGCGCCGCGTACCAGGGACGCACCCAGGCGTGCATCTCATTTTGAAACAGGTTCTTAGCGCGGGCGCGTCGCTCGCTCCACCTGCGCGCCTCGCGCCGTCAGATGCCACGCGTTCGCGGCTCCCTTCTCCTGCCCCTCACCGAGGTTCTCCACCAGCTTCAGTCGGGCCAGTCGGTTCAGGAGCTTGGAGATCTGGCCCTGGTCGACGATGCCAGATCCTTCGGCGATCTCGCGGTTGCTCGCCCCAGGGTGCTCGGCGATGACCATCAGGACGCGTACGGTCCTGTAGGTCAGGCGCATGTTCAAGCCTTCCAGCGGATCCTTGTGCCGAGTGAGCGTCCGCGCGCGTCCATCGCTTGGGATCTCGAGCGGCGGCCGGCTCAGCTCCCTGCCTGCCGCGCGCGCGCCCAGGTAGGGGAGCACGATCATGCTCATCAGCGGACCGAGCAGATCCGTGAGCGGCTGACCGCCGCTTTCGAGCACGCGTGTGTGCAGCACCGCGAAGATCGCGCCGACCACGCCTTCGGCGGTGACCTCCGGCGGTTCGCGCCCGGCGGTTGTGGCCGCCCGGCCGCGATCGATGATCTCCGCCAGTTCGTCGAGCACCCTCGCGCGACGGTCGAGGACGCGCTCGCCTGCTCCCAGCGCCTCGACGATGCAGAGCTTCGCGAGTCCGGGCTCCTCGTCCATGAACATCAGCAGCCTCGCCAGCGCGGCACGAACGCCATCGCGCCAGCTGGGCTCTGCCTCGTACGCCTCCTGCGCGATCAGCCGCGCCTGGCCCAGCGCCTGCTCAAACGCCGCCAGGAAGCAATCCTCGCGGTCCGTGAAGACGTCGTAGAAGGTCTTGCGCGAAACCCTCGCACGGCTGATCACCTGCGCGACGGTCATGCGTGCGTAGCCGACGTCCTCGACCGCCTCGACAGCCGCTGCGAGCATGCGGCTGCGCTGAATCTGAGTGACCTGCCCGCGCGGGAGCCCTCCGGGGCCCGGGCGCAACCGCGGTGTCGCGGTGCGTGTCTTGTACATAACAGTCATGTCTACCCCGCTAGTCATCCGTTTCGCCAGTAATAGTGAACACTTGGAGCCGTTCGAGCCAGGGCGCCCGACCGGACTCCGCTTACGAGCAGGCCGAAAGCCCACTTGTCCGTATACATAAGAGTCACCGGTCTAGACCCTTAAGTCGAGAGGCGTCTCCGACTTTTTCCCGCTGATTCGAACGCCCTTCCGTAGGTTCAATCGGGGTTGACCCCGGTGGCCAGGTCTCAAGCCCATCATCGAGGACTCCACGGAGTCCATTATTCAGAAGATCTCAATGCGTGGAGCTTAGCCTAGCTCCGGTGCAGGACGTCGCCAGATGACGCCGCGGCAGCGGGCCACGACCCGCGCTTACGGACGCTACGCTTGCTCGATGCACGAGCGACGAGGCAGCGGGTTGTTCGGCGTGCCCGCGATGATCGCCGTGCTGGTGATCATCGCGATCGTCCCCAACGTCTATGGCGTCGGCGGCGTGTTGATCGCCGTCGTTGCCGCGCTCGTCGCCTTCCTGATCATCGGCGCGGCGATGTCGCTCGCCAACAAATCCTGACGACGACGCGAGACTGACTCCGCTCGGGTCACGAGAGGCCAAAGCCCCGTCGAGGTGGGGCCAGGGCCGATCCAGTACCGCTACCGGGATTCGAACCCGGGTTTCCGCCATGAGAGGGCGGCGTCCTAGTCCCCTGGACGATAGCGGCGCGAAGTCGCTCGGCCACGAGGCTAGCAAAGCCCGCGCGATGCTCGTCGGGTAGAGGCGGCCGAGCGGTCACGCACGACCCGTCTCGGGCTCCGCGCGACCCCGCCTCCTACGGCCAGATCCCGCTCCCCCCGCGCGTCTGCGATATCTTCGCCTCCCCACGCGGATGTGGCGGAATTGGTAGACGCGCACGGTTCAGGTCCGTGTCTGGGAAACCAGGTGGAGGTTCGAGTCCTCTCATCCGCATCGTCCACCGCGTTGTCGGTGGACGTACGGGAGATCGTCACGGGCCTTGAAGGAAGGCATGCCGGAGGACCAAGCGAGATGAGCGTTGCGTTTCATCGCGGGGCATGGAAATCCGTTGGCGCGATGCGTCCGGTCGCCGGCGCTCCAAGCGCTTCGGCGACGACGAGGAAACCGCGCGCACATTCGACGGCGCGATCAACGACGTGGCCAACGTCGATCGCCGGGTGGCCACCAGCACGCCCGGCGCGGGTGGAGGCGTGTATCCATACAGCACCGCCAAGGGCACGCGCTGGCGCTACGTCGCTCGGCGCTCGGACGGCACGTCCACGAGCAAGCGGGGCTTCACGAGCCCGCGGGCGGCACGAGAGGCAAGACGGCGCCTGATCGAGCAAATCGAGCGCGGCGAGGTGCGCCACACCAAGGAGACATTCGGCGGTTGGTGGAAGACCTGGCTTCGGCGTCGCAAGCCCTACCTCGAGCCGAACGCTTGGCGGGCGTATGACGTCGATGGCCGCATGCGGCTGCTGCCGGAGTTCAGAGAAGTCCGCCTCGACAAGTTGGACGTCGAGCACGTCCGCGCATGGATGGAGGCACAGGCCGAGGCCGTCGAAGCGGAAGAGATCGCCGCCAAGACCGTCAACAATGCCCTCGGAACGCTCGTCGTCTGCCTGAACGCGGCGGTCAAGCACCGCGTCATCGCGAGCAATCCGGCGCTCGGCATCGAGCGACTCCCGCCCGCACATATCGAGCACGACTACCTGCGCCTGCGTGAGATACCGCTCTACCTGGATGCCTGCCTCGAGGTGTACCGGCCGTTGGCCGAGGTGCTCGTGGGGGCGGGCTTGCGCATCTCCGAGGCGATCGACCTGCAGATCGCCGATCTGGAACTCGAGGATACGGGTGGATTCATCGTCGTGTATCGCTCCCAGAAGAAGACCCGCGCGCGCAAGACGGCCAGCGGCTCGACCAAGGGCGACAAGTTCCGCAGTGTCGAGATCGGCCCTGGGCTCAGCCGCACGCTCAAGGACCATCTCGCACGCCGCGCCGAGATGGCCAGCGGCGATCAGACGGACGCACCGGTGTTCGTCATGCCCGTGCGCACACGCAAAGCCGATCGCGGACGCTGGGCGAGCGCTGGCGATCCGGAGCGCTTTGACCGCAACACGGTTTCGCAGGAATGGCACAAGATCGCGCTCCAAGACGCCGCGCTGCGCGACATGCCCCTTCACTCCCTCCGCCACACCGCAGCCGCGGCATGGCTCGCTGGAGGCAACTCGCTGATGTACGTGCAGCGCCAGCTCGGCCATGCGGACATCGGCACGACCGAGCGCTACTACGGCCACCTGGAGCGCCACGTGCTCGCCGCTGGCGCCATCGCCACTGAAGAAGCCATCGTCCGCGCCTCCAAGCGCGCGGCGTAGGCCCGATACCGTTGACTTAAGCGCCGAACCGTCACCTGCAGGCTGCTGCTTGGCACGGAGAGCGAGCGAAGCGTCGCGGCGTCGGCTCGGCTGCTGCTCCTCGTCCTGAGCGACACGGTTGGGCCCGCATGCTGCGGCTTGGCGCTGTGTAAGTGAGCTTCGCGCAGCTCGAGGCCCACTCGGTTGGCCTCGCCGCTGTGGTCGATCACGGCGAACACCTTCATGCCCTTGCCTTCCACGAGCGTCAGTGTCCTGAGCTCTTCGCGGTCGGGTCGATGTACAGAAAGGTGATTGCGGCGAGTGGGCCGCCGAGCAGAGCTGCGAGGAGATAGATCCATAGGTGGCTCCAGCTGAAGATGCCGAGGACGCTGGCGCCTAGGGCGACCGCAGGGTTGAAGGCGCCCCCCGACACGCCCCCGACGGCGAATGCGCCCGCAACGACCGTGAAGCCGATGGCAAGACCGTAGAACGAGTTGCCCTCGGTTTCCATCGCCGTCGCTACGTTGAGGACGACGTAGGCGAGCGCGAACGTGAACACCGACTCAACGATGAGTATCTTCCACGTATCTCCTGGAACACCCGCGTGACCTGCCCCTACGACCGCCCGGGCAAGCAGCCCGCCGAGGGCCCCAGCGGCGAGCTGAATCGCGACGTAGCCGACCCATTGGTCACGACTGAGCTTTCCGCGTATGAACACCGCCGTACTAACGGCGGGGTTGTAGTGACCTCCGGAGATGTGTCCGCCCGCGAACACCATCACCATCAAGGCGGCACCGATCGCGAGTGGCGCAAGCGTGCCCGCCCCCGTCTTCGGGTTGGTGGCCGTGCCCACGGTGAACACGAGGAAGAACGTCCCGATGAACTCGACGATGAGCTTGCGGCTCAGCGTGGTGGCTGCTCGGCGGGCTCGCGCCTCTTCGCCAGCCGGCTCGTTGTCGACGATCGAGGCGCGTCCCAAGGCGTGCACCTCGTCGAACTGCCTGGTTTCGCGCTCCGGGATCTGTGCCATGTGAACGAGCTCCCATCGGTTTCGGTGAAGTTCTCGACGCGAAGGCTGTGTCCGCCGAGCCAGATTTGGCGTATACAGGCGGTCGGGGCGAACGGGTCAACTGCCGAGGTGGCGTCGGATGAGTCGCACCGCCCGCTTTATTTATCCGGCGGGGGCGCCACGATCGTCGCCCGCGTTGTGTGGCGCGGACGACGATCCCAACCACAGCTCTGCTACCGGACAGACGCGATCAAACAGCCACGGCCGAGTCAACCCCGCGCTGGTCCGCTGTCTCTGTTTCGCCCTGCAGCCAGGCCAGCAGGTCGGCGTTGATCGTTGGGGCCTCGGTGGTCGGCATGCCGTGCGGGAAGCCCTTGTACGACTTCAGCGTCCCGTTCTGCACGAGCGCTGCGGACAGCGGCCCGGAGTCGGCGTAGGGAACGATCTGGTCGTCTTCGCCGTGCATCACAAGCACGGGCACCGTGATCCCCTTGAGATCCTCGGTGAAATCGGTCTGGGAGAAGGCGACGATGCCGTCGTAGTGTGCCTTCGCTCCGCCCATCATTCCCTGCCGCCACCAGTTCTCGATGATCGCCTCCGAGGAATCCACGCCGGGGCGGTTGAAACCGTAGAACGGACCCGACGGCAGCGCCCGGTAGAACACCGACCGGTTGGCGGCGAGTTCGGCCTGCAGGCCATCGAACACGCTCTTGGGCAGCCCGCCCGGGTTGGCGTCGGTCTGCACCATCAGCGGCGGCACCGAACTGATCAGCACCGCCTTCGCCACACGATCCTCGCCATGCCGGGCGATGTAGCGCACGACCTCCCCACCGCCCGTCGAATGCCCGACGTGCACGACGTCCTCGAGATCGAGATGGGCGGTCACGGCAGCCAGGTCGTCGGCGTAGTGGTCCATGTCGTGACCGTCGCTGGTCTGCGTCGAGCGTCCGTGTCCGCGCCGGTCATGCGCGATAACCCGGTAGCCGTGCTGCAGAAAGAACTGCATCTGCGTGTCCCAATCATCGCCCGAAAGCGGCCAGCCATGGCTGAAAACGATCGGCTGGCCCGAACCCCAGTCCTTGTAGAAGATCTCCGTGCCATCGTTGGTGGTGATCGTGGTCATCGTATGTGCTCCTTTGTCTGGTGGGTGAATGAGAGAGGCATCAAGCTCGAGCGGCCTGCAAGATCAGGTCCGCCACCTCCTGGGGATGGCTGACCAGCGAGAGGTGGCCGGCGTCGATCTCGACGGTCGAAGCATCCATTCGCTTGGCCAGGAAACGCTCGAGCTCCGGTGAGATGGTGCGGTCCTGGCGTGAGACGGCGTACCAGCACGGCTTTGATCTCCAGGCCGCCTCCGTAGTCGTTTCGACAAACAGGGTGTCCGAGACTCGTCCCTGCACCGCGTACAGGGCGCGTGCCTTGACCGGGGCCACGCCGTTGGCGAAGTCGTTCACGAAGGCGTGCTCGGTAAGCGCGCCGAACCCGTCCTGATAGACGAGGCCAGCGCTCGCAGGCGGCGTCGGGAAGCCCTTCGCGAGCGCGCCGTGGTCCTCACCGACGTCGGGTGCGCGAGCGGCGACATACACGAGACCCACGACCTGCGGGTCGATCCCAGCCTCCGTGATCACGGTGCCCGCGAACGAGTGACCAACGAGCATCGTCGGTCCGTCTTGCAGTGCCAAGATGCGGCGAGTATGAGCCACGTCGTCGGCGAGGGAGCCCAGCGGGTTCTGGGCGGCGGTGGCGTTCAGCCCCGCGGCCTGCAGTCGCTCGATCACCTCAGACCACGATGAGCCGTCCGCGTAGGCGCCGTGGACGAGCACCACGTTTCGAACTGTCTTGCCGGACGGTCTGTGAGAGGCCATCATTCAGGCGCCGTAAACTCGGACCAGCATTGCCCGCGCGACGACCCAACATCGCGACCGTTCGTGTTCTCGCGGACGAACCGTCCCGCTTGTGTCCTGTGTTCGACTTCGTTGTTCATGCTTGCTCCTTCGAATAGATAGGTAGGTGAGCAGACGGTCTTGGCCACTAGCTACTGCGCTAGTGCTTCAACTGGTGAGAAGAAGTGCCTCTCAGCCGTCGCCCGATGCCGCGGGAGGCACCCGACGCGCTCGCGACGTCGGCGCGCGTTATTGGTGTGCTCCTTCAGGTGGGGTTGATGGGCTGACGGGCGCCTCCGGTCGCGCTAGCGGCGGGGGTGCCGCGTCTGGAAGCACCGAGCGTTAGCTCTGTCGCGAGCGCTGCGGTCAGCGCCAGGACGACGACCACCGCGGCGTACACGGTGGCCGTGTCACGCAGGCCGTAGTGTGTGACGGCGAGTCCGGCGATCACAGCAGGCACGCTGAAGGCCGTGTAGCTGACCAGGTACACCGCTGCGAGTAGCGAGGCTCGCTCGTTCGGCTCGGCCAGCGGGGTAAGCGTCCGGAAGCTGCCGGCAAGAGCGGTGCCGAAGCCGAGCCCAGCAACCCCTGACCCCAGGAACAGAGGCAGCGCCGACTCGCTGCGGATGCCGACGATCGTGATCGCGACTCCAAGCGCTACCAAGAGGCTGCCGACGACGACGGCGAGACGCGCGGCCCAGGCTCGAGTCAACACCGAGGCGACCGCCGTGGCACCGCACAGCGTCGTGGGGATAAGCGCGCCTACGACGACCGATCGGTCGCCCAGGAGCGACGCGGTGAAGCTCGGGCCCAGGGAGAGGTAGAGACCCGCCAAAGCCCATGTGGCAAACAATGCAGGCGTTAGGGCGAGGAATGCGCTTCTCGCGCGCCGGGGGATTCGCACCTCGAACCCCAGCGCGAGTCGCTGTCCGGGGCGACGCTTACTCGTTTCGGGGACGAGCGCCAGAACTGCAAGCACTGCCAGCGCGAACAGCGCCAGCAGCACCCAGTACACGGTACGCAACGGGCTTGCCGCGTATTCGACAAGCACTCCGGAGAGAATGGCGCCGGCGGCAAGGCCGAGAGGTGACGCGACGCTCGCCACGAGCGGGCCGAGGGCGCTGCCGCGGTCTTGCAGGTCCACAAGGAGGGCACTGAGCGCTCCAATGACGACCCCGACTGAAATGCCCTGCAGGATGCGCCCTACGAAGAGAAGCGCTACATCGTTAGCGATTAGGAACACCACCGTGGCGACGATCTGCAGAGCGAGCCCGAAGAGGATCACTGGCCGGCGGCCGACCTGGTCGGAGAGCTCCCCAGCCGGCAGCACTGTCACGAGGACCGCGACCGCATAGACGGCGAAGATCGCCGTCAGCACCGTCGCTGAGAACCCGAACTTCGCCTGGTAGATCGCGTAGAGCGGACTCGGAGCACTGGCCCCGCATAGGAACAGGGTAAGCGTGGCGCCCGCGACCCAGAACGCCACATGGCGACGCGACCGTGACCCGGCGGACCCGCCGGCCTGGTGCCTGTCGCCAGTCCCGGCTGCATGTGCAATGTTCATTTCGGGCGCTCCTGTCTTGTGTTCTTCAGGTCAGTGTGTGTTCTCGATCAGGTCAGTGCGTGTTCTCGAGCGCGCTGAGCACGTCGTCGGTCGTGGCGAGCTCGGCGATCCGTGGAAAGATCACTTCGAGACTGTTGAGATGAGCGCCTCGGGCCGTATCAGTCACGGCGTCGGTGACGATTGTCAGCTCGTAACCTCGCTCGTTGGCGGACCGCGCCGCTGACTCGACGCCGATGCTGGTGGAGATTCCGGCGAGGACGATCCCGGTGATTTTCCGGCGCCTGAGCTCGAGGTCCAGATCGGTTCCGTAGAACGCATTCCAGCCACGCTTCGTAATCGGAATGTCGCCATGGCCTAGCTTGAGCTCGCTGCGGAAATCGCCATAGTCGGGCGTCGGTGTGCGGTCAGCCCCGTTCGTGGCGGTGCGGGTTTTGATGACATCGCCGCCGTCCGGGGAGAACGCCACCCGGGTGGCTACGACCAGCTTCTTATGCGCTCGGAATGCGTCCGCGAGTCGCGCGCCGCGAGCGACGATTTGGTCCGACGGATCCACCGTAGGCAAGGCCGTGATGCCGTCTTGCAGGTCGATCAGGATGAGTGCGGTCGCTGGATCAAGCGTTGTGGGCATGGGTGTGCTCCTTGCTGGACGGTCAGGACTCGGTCCCGACCAATAGGGATGGGTATGGGACGGGGTCGCATCGCCCGCCAGCTCAGCGAGCGATGCGTTCGCATTCCACCTCTGTCAATCGAGCGCCGACTTCACCGCCGGGGTCAGCAGAGCCGTCAGCTGACCGATGTCGTCGACCGTGTCGAGATTGAGGACGGCGTCCTCGATCGCGGACTGGCGCTCCGGGGCGATCACTGAGTAGGTCAGGCTGCGGTACTTCTCGACGATGTCTGAGTCGCTCAGCAGATGGTCGCCGGTCCCTCGGGGGTGAGTGACGGTCGCTTCCCGGACACTGCCGTCGTCGAGCGTAAGACGTACTCTGGTTCTGAGCTGCTCATCTGTAGGGAGTTTGTCGTAGGACTCTTCGTGGTGGGCTTGGGTGCGGTCGATCAGTCGCCACACGTCGTCGCGGTTGATCCGGTCTTCTGCGAACTGGTCGATCAGCACGTCGCCGTCCAGAAGCGCGACCGCGACGACGTAGGCGATGTTCATCTGGGCGCCGATCGGCTCGAGCGGGCGGACCGCCTGCCAGCCGCCGTGCTGGTAGGCGCCCTCGGCCAGGTCGATCTCGATGTGCTTGATCTTGTCAACCGGAACGTTTTCGGAGCGCAGCTTCAGGGCGGCGTCGATCCCGGCGTGCAGCAGGCCCATCGCGGAATACGCCTTGACCGCAATCCGCGCGGTCTCCCAGACCGTGCCGAGACCCGCGCTGATCTCGCTGGCGTTGGGGTGGTGACCCTCGCCGAACACAGGAAGCCAACCACCGTATTCCCGCTCGAACACGCGCTTGATCCCGACGTAGCCCGAAGCTGCCAGCGCGGCCGCGGTCAGGCCGGCGCGCGAGGCGAACCCGTGCTGCATCCGCTTGACCATCGACTCGAACTGCGCCGACATCAGACCACATGACTGAGTGGCGGCCATCCCGAGGGCGTCCTCGAAGCCGGCCGCGTCGAGGCCATAGAGGGCGCCGGCGGCTGCGGCGGCCGAGTGGGTGCCGAAAACAACGCCTGAGTGCCAGCCGCGGGAGAGCATTTCCAGGCCGTGTAGCGCCTGGCCCACGCGAGGGCCGGTCTCGTACCCGAGGATCGCGCCGAACAGGAACTCCGATCCCGTCACCTTGCCCACGTGCGGCGCGGCCGCGAGCATCGCGGGGATGACCAGCGAGTTGCTGTGCAGCGGTGCCAGCGGGTGGTAGTCGTCGAGCTCGAACCCCTGGATGAAGCTGGAGTTGAGCATCGCCGCCGATGGGGCGCTTGTGCTGAGACCATCCCAGCCGATGAGCTCTGCGCTCCCGGCGTCGTCGAGGGTGGTGATCGCTTCGACGCCCTTGCGTGACACTGGCAGCTGGGCGCCAACGAGCGCACACGCGACACCGTCGAGCAGCAGGTGCTTCGCGTGTTCCCGCACCGACGCTGGCACATCGTCGAGGGTGACGTCCGCCAGCCACGTGGCCAGGCGGCCAGTCGGGCCGGCGGGATCGGTTGCTGCGCGGCCGGCGTCGCGGCCCGCGGCCGCCACGTCAGGTGCCGCGGGCCTGGCCGTCGTTGCAGTAGTACTCATGAGATCCTCCTGAGTGGTGGTTTGATGCGCATGACCTGCCGAGGAGTGTCATCAACACTGGCCGCACTCGCATCCGGCAGGTGGACAGTCCGCGTGGGCAGTCATGGCCAGTGGTCGGACGCCTTACGCGTACCCTTGGCCGGCGCACGCGGTCCGCGGGACACCTGGTCGGCGCTCTGTCGTCAGACGGTCGGCGCGTCGCTTGGTGTTCGCGCGAGGACTCGGTCGAGCTGGCCGCGCGAGCTGATGTCGAGCTTCGTGAAGACCTTCTGCAGGTGATACTTGACGGTGCGGGGGCTGATGAACAGCCGTGCGCCGATCTCGGGGTTGGAGAGTCCGTCGCGAGCCATTTGCGCGATTTGGTGCTCTTGAGGGGTGAGGTCGTCGCGTGTCTCCTCGCTCCGTTTGCGCACCTTCTCACCCGTCGCGAGCAGCTCTTTGCGTGCGCGCTCGCCGAACGCCTCCATCCCGATCGCCGTCAGCTGGTCGTAGGCGGTCCGAAGTTGTTTGCGCGCGTCCACACGACGCCCCTCGCGGCGTAGCCATTCGCCGTAGAGCAGGTGGGCCCGAGCGAGCTCGGGGCGAAGCTGGGTACGGCTCAACCGCTCGATCGCGTCTCGATACAGGCTTTCGGCGGTCGCGCCTTCGCTCACCAGTGCGCGTGAACGGGCCTCGACGCCAAGCGCCCAGTCGGTACCACTGGGCCGGGTCGTGTCTGCTAGCCGCTCGACAGCTTCTCCTGCAAGATGAGCGTTGCCGCTCCGGAACGCCGCTTCGACCAGCTCCGCCAGAGCCCATGCGGAAATGAACAGCTCGGGTGTTTCATCGCTCGCTTCCTGTGCTGGCTGGAGCGCATCGGCATAACGACCAAGACCGTTGTAGAGGATGGCCAGCCCCCAGCTGGCCCACTGAACCGCCACGCCCTGCCCGATGTCGCGCACCTCCTCGACCACGGGACGCGACAGCTGGAGATACTCGTTTTCCCGACCCTCGAGAGCGGCAAGGAGGACCGCGCCGTATGGAGCGATCCGAGCGCCCGTTGCGCCGCCCACCGCGTTTGCCTCCGCAAGCATCGAGCGGGCGGCGTCGAACTCGCCGCCGCAGACGTCACATATGACCTGGCCGTGTATCTGGATCGGTAGCGCCTCCAGCGCGCCTGCGTCCCTGGCGATGCTGACTTGGCGAGCGTGAATCGTGCGCCATGTGTCGTAGTCCCAAAGCGTTGCGGCGGCCGATACGGCAAGCCAGGACCAACGGACGCCTTCCTCAATCGAGGCACCCGCGCTGCTGGCAAACGTACTGACAGCGCGAGCCAGCGTCGCTCGTGCGGCAACGCGCCCCTCGGTCATCAGCAGCGCGAATCCATCCAATAGCAGGTCTGACGCGTGAGGCGGGTCGGCCGCCCGGGGTGCCGTCATGGCGGCCGATGAGATGGCTTGCAGCGTGCCGCTAGGCGCCGAGCCGCCCGCGAAAAGCGCAGCGCCCCAAGCATCCAAATATGTCTCACGCGCGAGCTTCGCACTCAAGGATTCGATGCTTCTCGCGGCTTCGAGCAGCTGTTGCGGCGCGTCGTTACCGACGCCCGAGCCAAGGGTGACTTGGGCTCGCAAGAGATCCACCTGGGCCCGCTGGAGCTCGTCCAGCGGGTTCACCTCGGCTGCGGCCAGTAGCTCACGGGCAGCATCAAACGCACCCGCCCGCAAGCACGCTTCGGCTGCCGCTAGCGCGCGGCCACCACGACGCCCGGGATCACCAGTCAGTACCGCCGCGCGTCGTAGGAAGGAGGCTGCTGCGGCGAGGCCGCCGCGTGCCTGCGCCCGTCCGGCGGAGCGCTCGAGCTCAAGGGCCACCTGCTCGTCGGGTCTCGATGCCGCGGCAGCCAGATGCCAAGCACGGCGGTCTGGATCAGCCTCCCGATCGGTCGCCTCCGCCAACGCCAGATGCGCTGCGCGACGCTCACCCGGCGCCGCCGACCGGTACATCGCCGAGCGCACCAGCGGATGGCGAAACGTCACCCGCTCACCGATCGCCAGCAGCCCGTCCGCCTCCGGGCCATCCGCGGCCGCGCGGCTGATCCCAAGCCGGTCAGCCGCGCGCCACAACAACAGCGGATCACCGAGCGGGTCAGCCGCCGCCACCAGCAACAGCACCCGCGCGTCATCCGGAAGCTGCTGGAGTCGCGCCACGAAGCTTTCCTCGATCCGTCCGGTCAGCGCCTGAGCCCCGAGCAGACCAAAGCCACCCGCCAGCTGCGTCGCCGTCAACCCTCGCGGCAGCTCGATCAACGCCAGCGGATTACCCCGCATCTCAGCGATGATCCGGTCGCGCACCGGAGCATCCAGGATGAATCGCACGGCCCCGCTGAGCAGCGCCCGCGCATCACCATCTCGCAGGCCAAGCACTTCCAACTCAGAGAAATGGCGAAGCTCCTCCCCCGGCTCCCGCGCGGCAAACAGGATCCCGACCGGCTCCGCCAACAGCCGACGAGCGACAAACGCCAAAGTGAGCGCGGAGGCCTGATCCAGCCATTGCGCGTCATCCACGACACACAACACCGGCCCATCATCCGCCACCTCCGAGAGCAAGCTCAACAGCCCCAACCCGACCAGGAACCGATCCGGCGCCGCCCCGGTGCTCAACCCGAACACGATCTCAAGCGCCTGCTGCTGCGGCCCGGGCAACCTCCCCAGCCGGTCAAGCGCCGGTGCGCACAACTGCTGCACACCCGCATAGGCCAGCTCCATCTCCGACTCCACCCCGACCGCCCGCAAAACCGTCAGATCCGACGCCGACGCGATCAGATACTCCAGCAGCGCCGTCTTCCCGATCCCAGCCTCGCCCCGCACGACCAGTGCCCGGCTCTCACCGCGACGGACCGCCCCAGCAAAGCCATCGAGCAATGCACACTCGCTGCGCCTGCCCCCCAGCACTACAGGCTGCCCACCCACGACGCGACCCCCGGCTGTTGGGCCACGGACACTACTACATCCAGCGCGGCCGGACGGCTAGGACTGCCCACTCGCACTGTCCACCTGCCGGATGCGACCACGTCCAGCGCGAAGGACACTCGTCGTCGTCGAGAACGCGACAAAGGAAGCGGGAAATGGACTACAGGCTCGAGGTCGTCGCTGTGCCGGTCAGCAACATCGACGCCGCAAAGGACTTTTACGAGCGGATTGGGTATCACATCGACCACGATTATCGCGTCAGCGATGAGCTTCGGTCCGTCCAGATAACACCTCCTGGATCCTGCTGCTCGATCGTCATCGGCAACGGCGTGACTTCAGCGCCCCCGGGCTCCGCAGAGGGACTCCAAGTCGTCGTCGACGACGTCGAGGCCGCACAAGCGCAGCTACGCGACGCCGGCGTCGAAGTCGGAGACGTCCAGCACGCCCCGACGGGGCGGTTCGTGTTCTTCACTGACCCCGATGGCAATGGCTGGGCTGTCCAGCAATTTCGCACCCGTGTCTAGCACCACGCTGTATCGCCCGCCGGACGCACGTCGGGACTCACGCGCCAGCGGCGGGACGGTCCGCCTCGCGGCGCTCTTGGCCATCGCCGGCGGCTTTCTCGATGCCTTCACGTACATCGCCCACGGTGGCGTGTTCGCCAGCGCGCAGACGGGCAACGTCGTGCTGCTCGGCGTCTTCGCGGCGGCCGGCGATTGGCTCGGCGCGGTGCGGCATGTGATGCCGATCCTGGCTTTCGTGATCGGCGTCGGCGTTGCCGAGAAGGTCGGAGATCTACCAGTGGGTCGGCGACTGAAGCGGCCGCAGCGCTTTGCCTTGGTCCTCGAGATCGCGGTGCTCGCCGTCGTAGGAGTGCTGCCGACATCGTTCAGCAACACGGTGGTCATCCTCGCAGTGGCCTTCGTCGCAGCGCTGCAGAGCACGATATTCGGAAAAATTGGCGACTGGTCGGTGAACACGACGATGACCACCGGCAACCTGCGCACCGCGGCAGCATCTGCGTATCGAGTGCTGCTCCGCAGGGAGCGTGACGCGCGCCGGCAAGCAGTGACGTTCGGAGCTGTTTGTATCGCGTTTCTGCTCGGCGCTGTGCTCGGTGGACTGGTCACCAGCTGGCTTCACAACCATGCGGCCTGGGCCGTTTGCATCCTGCTCAGCGCCCTCCTCGTGCTGTTCGAGCCCGACGAGCCGCGGACCGGCAGCCCACCTCTCGCGTCGTCACGTGCCTCGGACAACTGATTTGGCGGCCGATAGTCACCCGTCGGTGACGTGAAGTCGATGCCCGACGGGCCGAGTCTCGCGCCGTAGCGACCGTCCATCAAGTCCGATCCCGCGGCCCCCACACAACGCTCGCTCTCCGCGCGAAGCAGCAGCCTGCAGGCGGTGCTTCCCCTCTTAATTGACCTGCGTAGGCCCTACACGTGCGCCAGATCGCCCTTCTTACGCGCAACTACCCCGACCCGGGCGCCGCCGCCACCTGTCACCGCGGTGGCGACGCTCGACCCCCCAGGCCGCCAGGCCGCCCGGGCCTCGTCCAGCCAGCGTTCGACGTCCTCGGCGACGAACCGCAGCGGCCCGTCCTCTCCCCCGATCCGGATCGAGGGAATCCGCCCCCGGTGCGCGGCGTCGTAGACCCAGGCACGCGAGACGCAAAGGTCGCGTGCGAGATCGCCGGGCCTGAGCAGCGTCTGCGTCACCCCCGCTCCATCTCCTCCAGCCACCCGAGCACAGCCGAGCGCCGGTAGCGCACGTAGCGCCCGAGCGAGACGTGCGGGATGCGGCGTGCCCGTGTCTGCGCATAGACCCAGGCGGTGGTAACGCGCAGCAACAGGGCGACCTCGCCGGCGGTCATCAACGGATCGTCGGGGTCCCAGCGGGAGACGGCGCCAGCCGGCTCCCGGCGTCCACAGCAGCCGGCGGCGCCAAGCCCGGCCTACCCATCGTCCTCACCCCGGCGCAGCGCCTCCCACCCCTCGATCACGTGCCACCCGTCGACGCGGCGCTCGAACACGGTCCCCTCGTTGCGCCCGAGGTGCGCGTGCGCGTTGGCTGCGGGGATCTCGAGTACGGCGGCGATCTCGGCGGGCATCGCTGCGGGGTGCTGGGCGACGTATTCGGCGATCTGCTCCCAGCGGACGCGCTTCTTTGTGCCCGCGCCGCCGTCGAGTGCGGCCAGTGCGCGGGTGAGGCGCTCGCGGCGCTCGACGAGCTCGTCGTAGGACGACCGGCCGTCGTCGTCGACGGCGGGCAGGCGATGGTCGCCGGCATGACAGCGTGAGCGTTCAGTTCCGCCTCCGAGCGATCCCACGCCACGGCCGCCCCGCCACGCAGACCGCGTATCGCCGTGTCCGCCGAGGGCGCCAGCAGCAGCCGATGCTCAGCCACCGGCCGTGCTCTGGAGCTCCCAGCCTGAACGGGCACACGCCACGCCGTGGCACCGACGGGGCCGGCGCCCAGCACGGGGCAGACCGATCGGCGCCCTCCCGTTGTGCTTTGTCTGCGGCACTGAGAGGTCCGCCTGCTGCGCAGAGCACGCCAGATCAACCGCATAGGATCGAGCGGCCATGCCACATGATCCCCTCCTGGACCGCCTACGCTCCTCCACGCCGCGAGGCATAGGAGCCGCCGTGAGGATCAAAACCGCCGGCACCGCGTACGGCGAGCGCACCGTCGTGCGCATCGACCACCGTCTCCCCGAGCCGAGCCGAGGCGTCCACGCCGTCTTCCGTGTTACGACCCGGGAGCAGTTCCTGCCCCGCGCACACTTCGACCGCTCGGTACGCGAGACCGTCAACCGCGCCGCGCTGGAGCGGGGACGGCGCATCTACGCAATCGAACTGCGAACCCAAGAAGTCATGGCCGTACTCAGCTACCACCTGCACGACAGCCCCAGCCGGCCGCCGCTGATCACCGCGCTCGGGACACGCGCCGACGCACATGCCACACCCGACCTGCACGCCAGAAGCCTCGCACTGGTCTGGCTGCTCAAGCAATACGCCCACGCCATCAGCGACCGCACCCAGCGCGGCGGGTACGTGGACATGGACGCCGCGAAGCGCCCCGACGCGATCGCCGTCCTGCGCCAGCTCGGGTTTCGCGACGCCCCACGCGTGAGCGGATTCGATCCCTCCGGGCGACACCTGCGCCAAGACGCTACGAGCCGGCGCTGACCAGCGCCGGCGAGCGAGCACCCCCGGAAGCCCGGTAGACCAGCCGCACCTGCTCGTACAGATCGGCCGGCAACGCCCGCTCGGCCTCCGCCAAAAACTCCCGCGCAGACAGCCCCGCTGGCTCGCTCTGCTCAAAGAACCGCTCGACCTCCTCCCGCACATGCTCCGCATGCTCAGGGACACGCTCACGGGTACGGGCGATGAGACCGGTCGCCACCTCGCCCAGCGAACGCTTGCGATAGACGGCGGCCAGACGCATGACCTCCGCCGCTGCAACCCGCTTGTCACGCTCACCCATCCGCTCGCACGCAAGATCATCCCGACGCGACAGCGTCGAGGCGCTCACGCCGAGCAGACGCGCAGCCTCCGACAGCGTCGGATACGCGAGCAGTGAGATGTCGAGCGTCTGGGTCATGGGACAACCTCACATAGCACCCTACATCATCAGCGCACGAAACGCAACATACGCAATGGACGGAACATACTGCCCAGGCCGAGGTCGCCGGACGCCTCGGCGCGAAACGTTGGGCTGAGACACGCCCGGCCGGGAGGGGGCAGCTGGACACCCACCCCCGATCCGTGGCAACAGTTTGGCAATAGTCACATCGTCCAATGCGTCCAGCGCGTCCAGAAAACCTGACGATCTGGACCCCCTGGACGCCCCTGAACCCATCTACGCGGGGACTGCCTGGTTCAGGTCCGTGTCCGGGAAACCGGGTGGAGGTTCGAGTCCTCTCATCCGCATTCGTTGTCGGAGGCACGCGCAGGTGCCCGAGAGCCGATCGCTGGCTAGCCGTTGGGCTCGGGTCGGCCTGTGGCGTGTGTGAGACCGGGCCGGACCTCTCGCATTGTGGTTCCCTGGCCAGGCAGACAGGGCGGCCCCGGAACGCGGGGCGCATCGTCTGGCAAGGCGGCGACGCGTTCCTCTCTGAGGTATACCGCCCAGCCGGTGATCGTACCGAGGGGGGCGTAGTCGAACTCGGGGTTCGTCAGCGTGTGCTGCTCGCCGAGCAGACGTCTCGTGTCGGGATCGAACACCAGCTGGCGCAGGTAGCCGCCGAGCTCGGTCTCGATCCCGAGCCCGAGCCGGCCGGCGCGGTCGACCACCTCTCCCAGCTCGACGATGCCCGGCAGGCGGCACACGATCCGGTACAGCGCCCTGCAGAGCTCAACCGGTGCTTCTGGCGTGCGCAGCAGACCCGTGACGCTGGAGAAGTCTTCCTCTTCCGGTGAGCGGTCGCCGCGAGGCTCGCGCGTGATCGCGGCCCGGAGTCCGACCGGGTCGGTCGGCAGCCGTGCGGCACGCTGCTGTGATCGTCGGCCTTCCATACAGCCGGGTGCCATCACGGTCTGATGCAGCCCGCTGGGGAGCTCAGGGCTGCCGGCTACTTCCCAACGCCGCTGCCCCTCCATGGTGAAGAACCTCGGGGGGCCCATCTGTTCGCGGATCAGTCCCGACCCATCCCAGCCGCGCCATGTCTGGCGGTGCTCCAGCTGCGTGTGGACCCAGACGCGCTTGGGGTCGGGGTGCATGTGATGGCATCCATATTCGCTACGGGACTCGCTGTACAGGTATCCGCTGAGCTCGATCGCCGCCTCCGAGTCCACGCAGTCGACGATAGCGGCAGCTTTTCGACGACGACACAACGCTTATGTCGAGGAGCAAGCTCCCGGTGCCCAGCATGCTGGCAGAAAGGCAGGCTATCGACGGCGGATGCCGTCGATCACCCCTGAGATGATCCGCGCGGCAAGCCCTTCGTCGAGCGGCTCATGACCGAGCGCGAGGCGGTAGTAGACCGGCGCGTAGAGCAGGTCGAGCACCGTCTCGAGATCCAGCTCATCGCGGATCTGACCGCGCTCGATCCCCCGGCGCAGGATCAGCTTGGTGGCCTCACGGCGCGGCGCCAGCCAGCGCTCGCGGATCTGCTGCGCCAGCACCGGGTCCGACTGAGCCTGGCCGATCAGCTCCGCCATCAGCTCGCCCGCGCGACCTCGGAAGGCGTCGATCAGCCGGCCGATCTGAGTCTCGAGATCGTGCGCGATCTCGCCGGAATCCTCGAACACGAGCGTCTCGCGGAAGTGGTCGAAGTACGCGTCGATCGCCAGTGCGCCGCGGCTCGGCCACCACTTGTAGATCGTGACCTTGCTCACGCGGGCGCGGGCGGCGACGGCCTCGACCGTCGTCGCCGTCAACCCGCCCTCGAGCATCAGCGACGCGGCCGCCTCGAGGATCGCCCGCTGGGCGCGCTCGCTGCGCGGCCGGCCGGCGCGAGGGGGGCTCTCGGATCCCATCGGCGCAGAGTACTCGACTTGCTAAACGACGCGTACAGTATTATTATTGAACGCGCCGTACATGAAATGCGAAACCGAGGCCACGTGACGCAAGCAGCCACTCCCACAGCCACAGCCAATCCCGGCATCAGCCGCGGCCTGGTCCTGCTCTTCGCACTGGCCTGCGGCGTCGCGGTAGCCAATCTCTACTACGCGCAGCCGGTCCTCGGCACGGTCGCGCACACCTTCGGTGCCAGTTACGGAGCTGCGGGGCTGATCGTCACCTGCTCGCAGATCGGATACGCCGTGGGGCTCGCGCTGCTCGTCCCGCTCGGCGACATCGTCTCGCGACGGCGGCTCGTGCCGGCGGTCCTGACCGTCACCAGCCTTGCCCTGCTGGCCTCGGCGCTGGCGCCGTCGATCTCGTTGCTCGCCGCCCTCGCGCTGATCGTCGGCGCCGGCTCGGTCGTCGCGCAGGTGCTGGTGCCGATGGCCGCGGCGCTCGCCGGCGACGTCAACCGCGGGCAGATCGTCGGGTCCGTGATGACGGGCCTGCTGCTCGGGATCCTGCTCGCCAGAACCGTCTCCGGCGTGATCGCCGAGCTGGCCGGCTGGCGGGTCGTGTACTTCACCGCGGCCGCAATGACGATCACGCTGGCGGCGCTGCTCGCGCGCCGGCTCCCGCGCGAGGGCAGTCGCCCGCATATCGCCTACCGAACGCTGCTGCGCAGCACCGTCGAGCTGTTCCTGACGCAACCACGACTGCGCCGCCGGGCGCTCTACGGGGCGCTCGGCTTTGCGACGTTCAGCGTCTTCTGGACAACGGTCGCGTTCCTTCTCAGTGGCGCCCCCTACCACTACAACGACCTGGCGATCGGCCTGTTCGGGCTCGGCGGCGCCGCCGGCGCCCTATGCGCCAACTTCGCCGGTCGCTGGGTCGACCGTGGCCTGCACCACCACACTACGCTGCTGTTCGCGGCGCTCGTCGCGGTCTCGTTCCTACTGCTGTGGTTCGGCCGCACCGACCTGGCGATGCTCATCGCGGGGATCCTCGTGCTCGACGCCGGCGTGCAGGGACTGCAGGTCACCAACCAGTCGATCATCTACAGCCTCGCGCCCGAGGCCCACAGCCGGATCAACTCCGCCTACATGGTCTGCTACTTCGTCGGCGGCGCCCTCGGCTCAGCGGTCGCGAGCGCAATCTACGACTCCAGCCACTGGGCCGGGATCTGCGTGCTCGGAGCAGCACTCGGAACCCTGGCCACGGCGCTGGCGCTCTACGAGCACCTGAGGAGACACACAGCCGCCACCGAGCAGCCCGCCAGAGCGACCTCAGCGACTGTTCAGGCGCTCGAGGTAGTCGTCGGCGACGCGCCTTGATTCCGGGTCGCTGAGGGCCGTGAGCAGCACGTCGGCGTCGCTCCAGGCACCTGAGGTTGACGCAATCGCAGCACTGGCGGCATTCACCGCGAGCTTGGTCGCCGCGAGCGTGAGCGCGGACTTCTCGACGAGTTGAGCTGCCAGCTCCTCGATCGTCTCGTCGAGGAGCTGCACGCCGACGACCCGGTTTAGGAAGCCCAGGCCACGGGCTTCCTCCGCTGTGAAGGAACGGCCGCTCAGCACGAGCTCCTTGGTCATGGCGGGTCCGATCTCGCGTACGAGCCGGGGAATGCCGCCCCACCCCAGGGGGATGCCGAGTTGGAGCTCGGGGATCGAGAAGCGGGTCGTGTCGGCCGCAACGCGCAGGTCGCAGGCGGCGGCCAACAGGACGGCGCCGCCGACGCAGTGGCCATGGATGCGGGCGATCGTAACCGCTCGCATCGCCTCGATGGCCTCGGCCATCTGCCGGCCCGCATCGGCCGCTTCCCGCTGTGCGGCGACGCCTCGATCGTCGCCCGAGAAGCGCGCCAGGTCGGCTCCCGCGCTGAACGCGCGACCGTTGCCGCTGAGCACGACGACCTTGACCTCGGGCTGTTCGTCGAGCCGGTGTGCGGCGTCGACGAGCGCGCGGAGTGTCTCGGTGCTGAGGGGGTTCAGCTTGTCCGGGCGGTTCAGCATGATGCTGGCACGGGGGCCGACCGAACCGACCTCAATGTTGGCGAAGGGCATCGTGATGCTAGGGGCGTCAGTGTTCGTAGGGGGTCAAGTGCAGGGCGACGCGGGAGCGGCACGGCCTCTTCCCGCGCCGCTCCCGTCGTCTGCGTCTACTTCAGGTGAAGCGTCGGTGCGATCGCATCTTCGGCGACCGAGGCCGGCGTCCACGGCAGCGTGATCCATTCGTTTTTGGAGAAGCGCTGGGTCTGGTCTTCGTAGTAGGGAGAGGTCGGGTCTTCCGACTGCGAGTAGGCCAGCAGGCCTTTCGCCACCGGTTCGTGGCCAGCCTGCAGTTCCGTGAACATCACGATGCTCGTGCCGCCTGTCACCTCAGCCTGTTTTGAGGTCGGCGTCGGGAAGGACGATCCGATGGCCGCGTAGCAGCCGTCCCCCTCCAAGCAGCCGGGAAGGGGAGCCCCGCCGGTCTGCGGTGCACGCTGCACTTCGCCGATGCTGGCGTCGATCGGGATCCCGCGTGCCTCCATCGAGCTCACCGCTGTCGCGAGCGCTTCCTTGCTCGCCTGCAGCGAGGTGTTGAGCGTGTTGGGGGTGTAGACCGGTTCGGTCGCCGTCCAGGGGTGGATCCAGAAGTCCGCCTGGCCGTTGGGTGCGTGTTCGAACCATTCTTGGAACAGCCAGCCACCCTTGTCGTCGAGCGTGGCGGTCGCGCCGTAGTCGTTGAGGACGGGGCACGCGCCGCTGACATCGACACCGTTGATCACGCCGCCGTCTTCGCTCACCGCGTTCTCGCAGATTTCGCGCAGACCGGGGAGGGCGCGTTCGGCTGGGAGCGAGCGGAACTTCGTCCATGACGCCTGCATAGTTCCGGCGGTGAATCCGGGCGTCGGCGAGAGCCCGTCGGTCGGGACGCCGCCGTTGTACGTGCCCATGCGCTGGGCGACCATGTCGATCCCCGTCTGAGCGCGCATGCCCGGGTTTTCTTCTTCGCCGCCGAGGGCAGGCGAGAACCCGGTGAGCGGGCTGTTCGCGTTCGCGAGCCAGAACGAGTTGTTCGAGTTCTCGACATAGTCTTTGCGGATCAGCGACGGCTCGTCGCTGCCCGCGAGGATGCCCGGCACGAGCGCACCCGGGCTTTCGGGCAGTTCGCACGTACCGTTGCCCGTGAACGGGCCCGTGAGTGACCCCGGCTCGAGGTCGCACGCCGAGTCAAGATAGGCCTTCGTCAGGCTCGAGGCGACGACGATCTCCGTGTAGAACGCGTTGCCCTGGTCGTCGGCCCCGATCGTGTTCACCCACGGCACGCCCTGGATGGCACGCTCGGATTCGATCACCTGGGACGCGTTTTCGGCTTTGCTGATCGCGAGCCACTGGTTGACACCCCGGAGGTTGTCGGCATTGGCGTCATGGATCGCGATTGGCAGACCGCCCTCCCAGATCACCGGGCCGTAGACGCTGTAGTAGAGGGTGCGGGTGCGCGGCACCAGTTCGCCGTGTTCCAGAGCCTCGACCGTCACCTTGCGCTTCTTCATCGCTTCCGTGTGGCCCCTGTAGTAATAGTGGGTCACTTTGCTTGTCGACAGATACCAGAGTGTGACGGTCGCGTTCGTCGAGACGGTGTGCGTCCACGCGACGTCCTGGTTGTGACCGATGTTGATCCCGGGCAACCCCCAGATTCCCACACCCATCGCGTGATACTGGCCGGGGATTTCGACGTTCATCTCCCAGAAGCGTTCCGCGCCATGCCACGGGAAGTGCGGGTTGGCGAGCACGACGCCGCCTCCGTTGGCGGTGTCTTCGCTGCCGACGGCGAGTCCGTTGGAGCCCATCACGTTGCTGTGCACGGTCGGCGCGAGCAGCCCGGTCGAGATGCTCGCGATCGAGGCCGGCCGCGCGCCATGTCCCTTCGCCGACTTTGCGGCCGCTGGCGCGGGCGGACCGAACGACGCATTCGCCTCGGCCTCCGGACCGAGGGCAGAGTTGCCCGCGAGGTCGTCGATCTGGTAGATGCGCAGCCAGACGTCGATCGGCTTGATCGGCCTGACCCACGCCGCGCCTTTGCAGGCCGGGTTCGTGACGCCGCTGGCTCCACCGATCTGCTTGAGGTAGGAGTCATAGCCGGCGGCGTAGCCCTTCACCGCTTCGAGGCCTTCCGTCGCGGGTCCCTGCGGGTAGGGGAGCTTCAGCAGGTTCTGGACCGTGTGACCCTGCCTGATCGAGGTCCAGTAGATGTCCGAGTTGAGGTTCGTGAACTGCGCCCCTCCCTCGGATTCGTTCTTGAAGACGCCTTCCGGGCCGAGGAACGCAGAACGTTCGCCCTCGACCGTCAGGAACGTTTCGGCGAGCACGCAGATCCCGTCCTGCGCCTGCGCGTATCCGATCCCGAATCCGACGTCGGCGAAGCTCTCGCCGGAGATGTTCGCGACGCCGCCCGTTGTCCGGGTCAGCGACACGCTGTACTTCGCCACAGCGGAAGCCGGGAAGCACATCGCGGCTGCGACCACCACGAGCGCGGCGAGAGAGCGCGCCCTCACAAACCGCCTCCCCCGGAAGCGACCGTCGCGCGCGCATGGCGCGGAATCCGTACCCATTGGCCGTTGCATGTGTGTGGCTCCCTCCCGATCCATAGCTCCCCATTCCCTCCAGCACAAGGCATTGATGGACTATCCCGTCCCTCACTCGTTGGTAATGTACCAGCGTGTCCACCACTGTGCAAGCCGGCACCGAACGGCTCCCACGCGGGCCGCACCGCCTCTCTCGCAAGCAGGTTGAGAACCACCAGCGCGCGCGCATCATCGCCGCGATGATCGCCGTGGCCGGGACAAAGGGCTACGGATCGACGACGATCGGCGATATCACGCACCGAGCACGCGTCTCGCGCGACACCTTCTATGAGCAGTTCGCCAACAAGGAAGCCTGCTTTCTCGCCGCCTACGACGCGACAACGCGCGAACTGCTGGACGAGATGGTCGCCGCGGGAACAAGCCAGCCGAGCTACGTCGAGGGCATACGCGACGGCGTGCGCGCCTATCTGAGGTTCTGGAGCGAGCGCGCTGACGCGGCCCGTGTGTGGTCACTCGACATCCTCGCGGCTGGCGAGGAGGCACTCGTTCACCGCGAACGTACGCTCGAGAGCTTCACGCGCCTGTTTCAGGCCATCGCTGAGCGAGCCGCCACGGAGCAGCCAGGGCTGCCGACCGTCCCGGATCTCGTGGCGCGCGCGATGGTGGTCGCTGGGGTCGAGCTCACGACGCGGTACATCCGAGAGGATCGCGTCAGCTCGCTGCCGGAGCTCGAGAGTGACGTCCTGTACCTGTGGCTCATGGTCTTTGCTGGCCACGAGGTGGCCGCTGCCGCGGTCGCAACCTGAGCGACGACGACCCACGCGGCGTCCAGTGCGACGAATGGGCGATGAAGCACGTGGGCTACATGAGCGGCTACATCACCGCCGTCTAGAGCCAGTGCCCGGCCAGGGCCGATCCACGAGAGGTCGACACCTCACGCGCCGACGTACTGAACGTGCCCCGCGTTGCCGACCTCGCTGACGACGAACGGGTAGCTGCGTGAGGTGCCCTCGACCACGGCCGTGCAGGTGAATTTGAGTCCGGCTCGCTGCAGCACCTCGGCTGGACAGGAGACCGTCGCGTGCTTGCGTCTCTGGCTGAAGACCGCCGCCTCTATCGAGCGCTGCACTTCGGCGATGTCCAGCTTGACCAGTGGCGCGCTGTCCTGAAAGCGCACCTGTCCGCTGTCGCCGACCTCGGTGGCCGTAACCGGGTAGGTGCCCACGTCCAGGCGCGCCATGCACGTAAACGTGTGGCCCGCCTGCTGCGCCACCTTCGGCGGACACGAGACGATCGTGTCCAGGCCATGCTCGCGGAGGATCGAGTTCGCGATCGCGCGCTCGACCTTCACGCTATCCAAGCTTCGAGCGCTCGAGCGGCTCGACCCGCACGCTGACACGCAGACGGCAAAGAGGATCGCCCCGGCGAGACCGACGAGCGTGCGCCCGTGCCGTGGCCGTCTGTCGTCCATCGGGCGCTTGCCCATCAGGTCTGGAACGAGTGCACGATTTCGCCCATCTGCCGCGCCGCGCGGTTGGCCCCGCCTCGTAGGGCGATGTCCACCTCATACGCCGCGCCTGGCGTGGAGATCACAACCTCGCTCTGCACGAGCCCGTGCTGGGTGCGCTCGAACGTGTAAACCCATGCCGGACCCGCGAGCGTCCTCGTCGTCCCGACGCTCAGCAGCTTGAAGTCGGCATAGCGACTCCTCAGCGAGCCGGTGAGCTGAGCGGACAGCGTCGAAATCGACTGGGTCAGCGGCTTCTCCGGGCGAACGAGCAGCAGCACCCTGCCGCCTTCCGCGACGAGTCCGGCGGCGGGCGGGTTGGCGGTCCTCGTGAGCTGTGCCGCCGTCAGCCGCGTCCAGTCGCTCGGGTAGTGCAAAACGAACGGAGCTTGGCCCGAGACCGACAGTGTCCTCGGCTGCTTCAGCCCCGCCTGCGCCTGAGCGGTCGCCTGCGCCGTGGCCGGCGCCTGGATCTCGACTGCCTCCGAGCCGGACTTGAACACGCCCGCCGCCCAGAAGATGACCGCGAGCGCGAGCCCGAGCACCGCGGCCAGAGCCGCCCGGCGCATGCGGCCAGGAGAGCCGCCCAGACTGCGCCACCTCGGCGCGACCCCGCCCACGAGAGGAGGCGCGTAGCGGGGCACGGAGCCATCTGCTCCCCCCAATGAGGCGTGCGGAGGAGGAATCGGCGGCGATGAGGCCGTGTTCGCCATTTGCGTGGGCCCCTGAGGTCCGAAGCCCTGAGTGCTCGTCGTCATATGGCCACCAAGAGTCCTTTGTCGCAGGGTTCGGTGCGGTCGCCCAGTACTTCGCGGCGCGTGCATCGTTTCCTGCATCGCCGGCGGACACGGACGCCGCCGGCCGACACAGGACAGCGCCTCGTCTCAGAGTGCCTGAAACACCGGGATTATTTTTTCCGCTTCGGTGAACGTGATCTTGAGTGATTTTTTGGCGGGCACGATGCCAGTCCAGGTGAAATTGACCTGTTTGTTTTTTTCCACGTTTTCATATTCACCCACGATCACCCCGCCCACTTCGATTTTCACGTTACCCGTTTTTTCCGACTTGAATTTCCAGCGCAGGTAGACCATCGTGGGCTTGGTCGAGCTGGGTTCTTTTTCTTTACCGGATTCGGTCACTTCCGCCTGCGCGACCGGTTCTCCGATTTCCGCGGCGGCGGTTTCTTTGAGCGAGGGCGCGAGCTTGGTGGCGGAGACCGATTCTTTCTTCAGCTTCGCTTCCGAGACAGCTTCGCCCTTGAGCTTCGCTTCGGCAACCGCTTCGTTCTTCAGCTTCGCTTCCGACACAGCTTCGTTCTTCAGCTTCGCTTCCGAGACAGCTTCATTCTTCAGCTTGCCTTCGGCCACCGCTTCGGCGGCGAGCTTGACTTCGGACACCGCTCCAGTTTTCAGCTTCGCTTCGGTGACCGCTTCGGCGCCGAGCTTGGCTTCGATCACGGCGCCGTTTTTGATCTTTGTTTCGGTCACCGCTTCGGAGCCGAGCTTCGCGGCCGTCACCGCTTCGGAGGCGAGCTGGGTCGCGGTGATCGTTTCTTTGGCGAGTCTTTCGGCCGTGACCGCTTCTTTCTTTATCTTGGTCGTTTCCACGGCTTCGCCTTTCAGCTTTTCTCCGGTGACGGCTTCGTTCAGGATCTTCGCCGTTTCGACCGATTCTTTGCCGAGCTTGCCGGCCGTCACCGCTTCGGAGCCAAGCTTGGTTTCGGTGACGGAGCCGGTTTTCAGCTTCGCCGCGGAGACCGCTTCGGGCGCCAGCTTGGCTTCCGTCACCGCTTCGTTCTTCAAGGACGCCGTTTCGACCGATTCTTTGCCGAGCTTGGTGGCCGTGACCGCTTCCGACGCGAGCTTTTCGGCAGTGGCGGCGCCGGCGGCCAGCTGTGAGGCCGTGATCGTTTCTTTCGCGATCTTCGCGGCCGTCACCGCTTCGCTCTTCAGCTTCGACGTGGAGACCGCTTCGGGCGCGAGCTTGCCTTCCGTCACCGCTTCGCTCTTCAACTTCGCCGTTTCGACCGATTCTTTGCCGAGGATGCCGGCCGTGACCGCTTCCGACGCGATCTTTTCCGCGGTCACAGCACCGGTGGCCAGCTTGGATGCGGTGATCGTTTCTTTCGCGATCTTCGCAGCCGACACCGCTTCGGAGGCCAGCTTGCCTTCGGTCACCGCTTCGTTTTTCAACTTCGTGGTTTCGATCGATTCTTTGCCGAGCTTGGCGCCCGTCAGCGCTTCGCCCGCGATCTTTTCCGCGGTGACGGCGCCGGCGGCCAGCTGAGACGCGGTGATCGTTTCTTTCGCGATCTTCGCAGCCGACACCGCTTCGGAGGCCAGCTTGGCTTCGGTCACTGCGCCGGCGGCGAGCTTTTCTTCGGCCACCGCGCCGGAGGCAAGCTTCGCTTCCGTCACGGATTCGGAGGCGAGCTTCGCTTCCGTCACCGCTTCGGAGGCCAGCTTCGCTTCCGTCACGGCGCCGTTTTTCAACTTCCCCGTGGCGACCGATTCTTCGCCGAGCTTGCCGGCCGTGACCGCTTCGCCGGCAAGCTTTTCGCCGGTTACGGCGTTGGCCGCCAGCTGCGAGCCGGTGATCGTTTGTTTCGCGATCTTCGCGCCGGTCACCGCTTCGCTCTTCAGCTTCGCTTCGGAGATCGCTTCAGGCGCGAGCTTGGCTTCCGTCACCGCTTCGTTCTTCAGCTTCGCCGTTTCGACCGATTCTTTGCCGAGCTTGCCGGCCGTCACCGCTTCGCCTGCGATCTTTTCGGCAGCGATGGCGCCGGCGGCCAGTTGCGAGGCCGTGATCGTTTCTTTTGCGAGCTTCGCCGCGGAAACCGCTTCAGAGGCGAGCGCCCCCGTCGTCACCGCTTCAGAGGCGAGCGTCCCGGTCGTCACGGCGCCGGAGCCGAGCTTTCCAGCGGTCACCGCTTCGGAGGCCAGCTTCCCTGCGGTTACCGCTTCGGGGGCGAGCTTTTCTCCAGTCACCGCTTCGTTCTTCAGCGTCGCCGTGTCGACGGATTCCGCTGCGAGCTTCGCGGCTGTCACTGCTTCGCTCGAGAGCTTTTCGGCGGTGATCGCGCCGGATGCCAGCTGAGACGCGGTGATCGCTTCTTTTGCGATCTTCGCAGCCGTCACCGCTTCGCTCTTCAGCTTGACTTCCGACACCGATTCGGGCGCCAGCTTTGCTTCGGTCACGGCTTCGTTTTTCAACTTCGTCGTTTCGACGGCTTCTTTACCGAGCCTGCCGGCCGTCACCGCGCCGATCGCGATCTTGCTGGTACCGACCGCGTTGTTCGCCAGCTGATTCGCGGTGATGGTTTCCTTCGCGATCTTCGCCGCGGAAACCGCTTCGGCGGCCAGCATTTCTTCGGTCACCTCTTCGGAAGAGATTTCCACGCCTTTGCCCGGTTTGCCTTCCGGTCCAGCCGGGCCCGTTTCGCCTTTGGGTCCGGCTTCCCCTTTGGCGCCCGTTTCGCCTTTGACGCCTTCTTTGCCTTCTTTGCCAGCGGCCCCCGTTTCGCCTTTGACGCCCTGCAGGCCTGTTGCGCCGGTCGCGCCAGTCGCTCCGGTTTCGCCCTTGAGGCCCTGCGGGCCGGTGGCGCCCGCGGGTCCCTGGGGACCTTCTTTTCCGGGCGGACCGGCCGGTCCCGTGGCTGCGTGGAACCCTTTTTTCTTCGCGGTCTTCGCGGTCCTGGCCTTCCTGCTTCTCGCCGCGCTCGCGCGTCGAGTCGGGCCGAGGGGCACGCGGTGCGTGCTGCTCGTCAGCGGGAGTCCCGCATCGGCGTCTGCCGTCGCGGGAGCGGATAGGCTGTGGTAGCCCGAAATCCCCGCCGCGCCTGCGAAGGCGAGGGATGCGATCGTGATCGTTATCAGGCGATGGGCTATGAGACGCGGCATGGTGGCGATGTCAGCTTTTGTGTCCGGCGAGTGACTGTCTCGCTGGATGATCTGATGACAAGCGGAAGATGCCGTTGCTTCTACACGACAAGCTGCCCCCCGACATCTTTGTCTCCGATTCGTGACCGGATGGTCTTTCCCTTCGGCGGATGCTTTGCCGAAGGAAAGGCGTGCACGAGTCTGTGCAGCAGCGCGGCTGATTGTTTCGATCAACCGAAGCGTGTCCCCAAATGACACCAACACGCCGGTGTCTCCCCGGCTGTCATATGTAAACGCACCACTGACATTGCAGAAACCTATGGAATCGAGTTGGCGGGGCTGCTTGCGGGTCCGCTACTGCGCAGCCCGCACCCGCGGCCGAAGGTCCGCCTCGGCCGCGGTCAGGCGAGGCTCTCAGGCGAGGCTCAGTGGCCGCGCTCGCGCCGTTGGCGGCGCTGCAGCACCACGATCGAGAAGCCCGCGATCATCAGCAGGAGGCCGAAGCCGATGTCCCAACGCAGGTCGAAGCCCGTGAACGGCAGCGTGCTCGCTTTTTCGCTGCTGGGCGCGGTGCTCGTCGTCGGTTCGCTGGCCGGGGTGCTCGTCGTCGGTTTTTCCGCTTCTTTCGACGGTTCGACGCCCTGGCTCGGGGTGGTGTTCGTTTTGGTGGTCGTGGTCGGCGTCGTGCTGTAGCCCGACGTGGGTTCTTCCGCCGCGACCGCGACGGCGGGCACGAACGCCAGCGCCAGCGCCACCAGGGCGACGATCGAGATTCGGCGCCAGATTGCGGACGATCCGCTCGTCGTCGTCAGCGCTGCGCCTGCTGTCTGTGGCCTGCTCGAGGCCATGACGTCGGTCCGAGTCATGCCAACCTCCGTTTGATCGTGTGGTGTACGCGCGGCATCTCTTTGGTTCGCCGTCCGCCGGCAGTCGCCTGCCTTGATGGGCCAAGGTCTATCAGCTATCGCGGTTGCGGGGTCGTCGGTAACACTCACCCGTTGCGAGGGTGCCGCTCACGACACGCTCACGCGGCCCTCGAGCGTGCCCTCGGCGAGATGTCCGCGCAGCACCTTCTTGTCGAACTTGCCGACGCTCGTCTTGGGGATCTCGGCGACGAACGCGAACTCGTCCGGCAGCCACCACTTGGCGACCTTGTCGCGCAGGTGCTCGACGAGCTCGGGCGCGCCGGCGGCGGCGCCCTCGCGCAGCACGACGCAGCACAGCGGCCGCTCGGCCCAGCGCGGGTCGGGCTTGGCGATGACGGCCGCCTCGAGCACGTCGGGGTGCGACATCAGCTCGTTCTCGAGCTCGACCGAGGAGATCCACTCGCCGCCGGACTTGATCACGTCCTTGGAGCGGTCGGTGATCTGCACGGTGGCTCCCTCGTCCACGGAGGCGATGTCGCCGGTGCGCAGCCAGCCGGTGGCGAACTTCTCGTCTTCGGAGCTGTCGGCGAAGTAGCGCGAGGCGATCCACGGCCCGCGCACTTCGATCTCGCCGGTGGACTCGCCATCCCACGGCACCTCGCCGCCGTCATCGTCGGCCAGGCGCAGCTCGACCCACGGCAGCGGGCGCCCCTGCATCGCGCGTTCGTCCCAGTAGGAGTCGTCGTGCTGGCGCTCGCGCGGGCGCGAGTAGGTCGCCACGGGGCTCGTCTCTGTCATCCCCCACGCCTGGAAGATGCGCACGTCGTGGCGCTCCTCGAAGTCCTTCATCAGCTGCCGCGGCACCGCCGAGCCGCCGCACGCGGCGTTGGTCAGCGAAGAGAGGTCCACGTCGGGGTGTTCGTCGGCGTAGCGCAGCAGCGCCAGGAAGATCGTCGGCACGCAGCCCACCATCGTCGCGCGCTCGCTCGCGATCAGGCCGGCGAGCGGCTCTGGCTGCAGGAAGCGGTCGGGGAGGATCAGATCGGCGCCGGCGAGCGCCGCGCCGTAGGGCAGCCCCCAGGCGTTGACGTGGAACATCGGCACGACCGCGAGGATGCGGTCGGCGCGCGAGAGCCCGGTGCCGTCCTTGGCGAGCGTGACCGTCGAGTGCAGGCTGATCGAGCGATGCGAGTACAGCACGCCCTTGGGGTTGCCGGTGGTGCCGCTGGTGTAGCAGAGCGCCGCCGCCTGGCGCTCGTCGAGCTCGGGGTAATCGAATGGCTCGGAGCCCCAGCGGCCGTCGGCGTCGGACCCGGCGAGCAGGTCCTCGTAGCGCACCGCTCCGGGCAGCTGCGCGAGCGTCTCCTCCCCCACCTCCGCCCCGCCCATGACGACGTAGCGCGTGACGGTTTGGAACGTGGGCGCCAATTTCGCGAGCGCGGGCACGAGCGACTCGTCGACGAAGATCACGCGGTCCTCGGCGTGGTTGACGATGTATGTGATCTGCTCCTCGAACAGGCGGATGTTGAGCGTGTGCAGCACCGCGCCGATGCACGGCACGGCGAAGTACAGCTCGAAGTGGCGCTGGTTGTTCCACGCGAACGTGCCGACGCGATCGCCCTGCTCGATGCCGAGCGCCCGCAGCGCCCGCGCGAGCCGGTCGACCCGCTCTGAGACTTCCGCGTGGGTCGCCTGGTGGACCGAGGTTTCGTCGGCGGCCAGCGTCACGACCTTCGCGCCGTGGTTGTAGCCGGCCAGCCTGCGGCGGATGTGGTTGAGGGTCAGCGGAAAGTCGTTCTGCATCAGGCCCTCGAGCATCTGCGTCATCCCCTCCTCACCTGCTCCCGCGGCGTCCGTGGCGTCCTCGGCGCCGTGGGCGTCCTTGCTGTCCTCGGCGTCATCGGCGCCCGTCCTGCGAGCCCATCGTAGATGCCGCGCGTGCGCTGCGCGATGTCGTCCCAGTCGAAGCGCAGCACGTGCTCGGAGGCTTCCGCCACGAGGCGGTCGCGCAGCGCCTCGTCGACCAGCAGCCGCTCGATCATCACGCCGAGGTGCTCGGCGTCGCCGCCGTTGAAGCGAAGCCCCACGCGCTCGCCGACGGGCACGACCTCGCGCAGCCCGCCCGTGTCGGCGACGATGCACGGGCAGCCCGAGGCCATCGCCTCCAGCGCGACCAGCCCGAACGGCTCGTAGATCGAGGGCACGACGCACAGGTCGGCGATGCGGTACAGCGAGTGCAGCGCGTCGTCGCCGATCCAGCCGAGGAACGTGCCGTGCTCGGACAGGCCCAGGCGCTCGGCCTGCGCCTTCAGCTCGGCCTCGTGGGTGCCGCTGCCGGCGACCAGGAAGCGCACATCGCCGACGCGCTCGATCACGCCGGGCAGCGCGTCGAGCGCGAGCTGGAAGCCCTTCTCGTAGACAAGCCGCCCGACGAGCAGCACGAGCTTCTCGTGCGGCTTGGCGAACTCGCGCCGCAGCGCCTGCAGGTCGCCCGTCGGGCGCAGTTCGCTCGGGTCGACGCCGTTGGGGATCATCGCCACGCGCCGCTCGTCGATGTCGAAGATGTCGGCGACGTGGCCGCGCATGTAGTAGGAGCAGACGATCACCGCGTCCGCGCGGTGGGCCATCCAGCGCTCGACCGCGTGGATGTGCGACTGCGGCGGTTTGTCGACCCAGCCCTGGTGGCGACCGTGCTCGGTCGCGTGGATCGTCGTCACGTAGGGCACGCCAAGCGTGTCGGCGAGCTCCGCGGCGGCGCGCCCGACGAGCCAGTCGTGGCCGTGCACGAGGTCATAGGAGTGCTCGCGCGCGAGCGCTTCGCCGGCGGAGAGCATGTCGCTGTTCATCTGCTCGACCCACGCGACGAAGCGGTCGAGGTCGCGCGGCCAGCTTGGCTCGGCCACGCGGTGGACGCTCACGCCGCCGCGATCCTCGGGGCAGCCGGGGTCGAGCCGTGCTTCGCCGCCGACGCCGCGGGTGAGCACATCCACGCGCACGCCCTGGCGCACGAGCGCCTCGGCGAGCTTGCGCACGTGGCGGGCGAGGCCGCCCTCGATCACGGGCGGATACTCCCAGGAGAGGATGAGCACGCGGCCGCTCATGCACGAGACCCTATCTGCCCGTGCCGGAACGCCCACGCTCGACGCTGTCATGCCCCGCGCGGCGAGGCCGCCATCACCCACGCGGCGCGCCACCCCCGCCACGCGCCGCGTCCGCGTCTGCGGGTGGAGCGAGGTCGAGCTGCAGCTGGCGCGGGGAGGGTCGCAGCGGCTCGCTCGTCGGCCGCGGCCGGCCGCGCTTGGCCCAGTGGCCGATCACCTCGCGGCTGCGGCAGGAGTAGCGGTTGACGCGACGGTCGGTCGGCTGGATCGCGAGCCCGTCGGGGGCGGTTCCGGTGACGAGCGCGTGGAAGCGCCGGCCTTTGTGGTCGACCTCGACGATGTCGCCGCTGTGGATGCCCTCGAGCCGCATGCGCGGCGAACTCCAGCAGGAACGCCGCCGTGACGTAGGCTTGGGCGCAGTGCGCTGGCTCGTGGACGGGATGAACGTGATCGGCACGCGCCCGGATGCGTGGTGGAAGGACCGGCACGGCGCGATGATCAAGCTGGTGGACATGCTCGAGCGCTGGGCGGCGAGCAGCGGCGCGGACGTGACGGTCGTGTTCGAGCAGCCCCCGAAGCCGCCGATCCGCTCGACGGTGATCGCGGTCGCGTACGCGCCGCGCCCGCGGCGCGACTCCGCGGATGACGAGATCGTGCGCCTGCTGAAGGTCGAGACCGAACCGGGGGCGATCCGCGTGGTCACCTCCGACCTGTGGCTGTCCGATCGCGTGCACGCGGCCGGCGCGAGCGTCGAGCCGGCGGCGCCGTTTCGCGCGCTGATCGAAGACGACTGATGGTGGCGACGACGCGATACACGCGCAGCGAGGACGCGAGCATCGCCTACCAGGTGGTCGGCGACGGGCCCCTGGACATGCTGTTCGTGACCGGCTGGCTGACGCAGCTGGAGCAGCTGTGGGAGGCGCCCGCCAACCGCCGCTTCCTCGAGCGCCTGGCGACGTTCGGGCGCCTGATCCTGTTCGACAGCCGCGGCACGGGGCTGTCCGAGCGCGTGCTCGAGACGTACACGATCGAGCAGGAGGCGCGCGACGCGATCGCGGTGCTCGACGCGGTCGGCAGCGAACGCGCGGCGGTGTTCACCTACCAGCAGGGAGGGCTCGTGGGGGCGCTGCTGGCGGCCGAGCACCCCGAGCGGATCGGAGCGCTGGTGATGTACGCGTCGATCGCGCGCACCTCGTGGGCGCCCGACTACGACTGGGCGATGCGCAGGGAGGACCGCGAAGCGCTGACCGAGCACAACATCGCGACGTGGGGCGAGACCAGCAGCGACGCGATGTCCGGCTGGGCGCCGTCGATGGCCGCCGACCCGTCGCTGATGGCGTGGTTCGCGCGCATGCAGCGGCTGGCGGCGAGCCCCGGCGAGGCGCGGGTGATCTTCAAGGCGATGCTCGACCAGGACGTGCGCGAGGTGCTGCCGCGGATCCGCGTGCCGACGCTGGTCATGCACCGGCCCAACGAGCAGGTGTGGGACGTGCGCCACTCGCGCTACCTGGCCGAGCACATCGAGGGCGCGCGCTACGTCGAGCTCGAGGGCGTCGACTCGTTCCCGTTCCTGGGCGACAGCGACGCGATCGTGGAGGAGGTCGAGGAGTTCCTGACGGGCGTGCGCTCGGGCGGTGAATTCTCGCGGGCGCTGTTGACGGTGCTGTTCACCGACATCGTCGAGGCGACGGGGCACGCGGCGCGGCTGGGCGACGCGCGCTGGCGCGACCTGCTGGCCCACCACGACGAGCAGGTGCGGGCGCAGCTCGCGCGCTTCGGCGGGCGCGAGGTCAAGACGGTGGGAGACGGCTTCGTGGCGACGTTCGACGGCCCGCCCTCGCGGGCGCTGCGCTGCGCGCTTGCGATCACGCGCGCCGCGCGCGAGCTCGGCGTGGAGGTGCGCGTCGGCATGCACACGGGCGAGTGCGAGCTGATCGGCGAGGACGTCGGCGGCATGGCGGTGCACATCGCCTCGCGCGTCAGCGGCCTGGCGGGACCCGGCGAGGTGCTCGTGTCGGGCACGGTGTTCGGCACGGTCGTCGGCGGGCCGTTCTCGTTCGAGGACCGCGGGCTGCACGAGCTCAAGGGAGTCCCCGGGCGCTGGCCGCTGTTCGCGCTCGGTAGGTGAGCGCGCTCGCGCCTCCTACTTAAAAATCAAAAGTGCTCGTGACGCGCCGAAGCGGGGACCAAGACGCGCCACGAGCCGACGAGTGCCAGCCTTGGCCCCATCGCCTTACGCAGACGCCCCCGAGCGTGATTCCTTCCCGGGTCTAGCGAAACGCCTGGATGCCGGTGAGCGCGCCGCCGACGACGAGCTCGTGCACGTCGGCGGTGCCCTCGTAGGTGACGATCGACTCGAGGTTGTTCATGTGGCGGATGACCGGGTACTCGAGCGTGATGCCGTTGGCGCCGAGCACCTGGCGGGCGGTGCGGGCGACGTCGAGCGCGGCGTTGACGTTGCCGAGCTTGCCCATCGAGACGTGCTCGGGGAGCAGGCGGTGCTCGTCCTTCATGCGCCCGAGGTGCAGCGCGAGCAGCGTCGCGCGGTTGACCTCGAGCGCCATGTGCGCGAGCTTGTGCTGCTGGATCTGCGTGGCGGCGATCGGGCGCCCGAAGGCGATCCGCTCCTTGCTGTAGTCGAGCGCCGATTCGAAGCACGCGCGCGCGGCGCCGGCCGCCCCCCAGACGATCCCGTAGCGCGCCTCGTTCAGGCACGACAGCGGGCCGCGCAGCGAGGTCGCCTCGGGCAGCAGCGCGTCGGCGGGCAGGCGCACGTCGTCGAGCAGCAGCTCGGAGGTGACCGACGCGCGCAGCGACAGCTTGCGGTGGATGTCCTGCGTCGTGAAGCCGGGGGTGCCGGCGGGCACGAGAAAGCCGCGCGTGCCCTCGTCGGTTGCGGCCCACACGACGGCGACGTCGGCGACGGAGCCGTTGGTGATCCACATCTTCTGCCCGTGCACGATCCAGTCGCTGCCGTCGCGGCGCGCGCGCGTGCGCATCGAGCCGGGGTCCGAGCCCGCGTCGGGCTCGGTCAGCCCGAAGCAGCCGAGCGCCTCACCGGCGGCCATCCGCGGCAGCCACTGGAGCTTCTGCTCCTCAGAGCCCCAGCGCCAGATCGCGTACATCGCGAGCGACCCCTGCACGGAGACGAGCGAGCGCAGGCCGCTGTCGCCCGCCTCGAGCTCCATGCACGCGAGGCCGTACGCGGTCGCGCTCGCGCCCGTGCAGCCGTAGCCCTGTAGGTGCATACCGAGCACGCCGAGCTTGCCGAGCTGCGGGGCGAGCTCGCTGGTGGGGAACGTCGCCTCCTCGAACCAGTCGCCGACGCGCGGCAGGACCTGGTCGCGCACGAACGCGCGCACCGTGTCGCGGATGTCGCGCTCCTCGTCGGACAGCAGGCGATCGACGTCCAGGAAGTCCTTCGGGCTGATCGCCTGCGGCGCAGCTGCGGTGCTCGCCATGCGTGTGGGCTCCTTCTGGCTGGTGGGCCGTCGAGGATACGACAGGATGCCACTGAGGGTGTCAGGGGTCGGTTCTACGTCTCAGCGGTTGCGGCCGCTCGCATGTCTGCGGCTCGCGCTGGCGCTGGCGCTGGTGGCGGTCCTGGCCTGTGCCGCCTCGGCGGCCGCCGCCGTGCCGATTCTCGTCAAGGTGAACCCCCACACTGGGAACGTCACGGGCGGTGAAACCGTGGAGCTCAAGGGGAAAGACTTCGCCGTGGAGCGCGGGGGGAAAGAAATCCCTGAAGTCACGTCGGTCATGTTCGGCTCCGTGCCGGCGGAATCCTACGAAGTGCTCAGCAAAACGGAGATCCTCGCGGTCACGCCAGCACACTCGGCCGGGCGGGTGGTGGTGACGGTCTCCACGGCCGATGGAACGTCCTCCCCGACGCCAAAAGACAACGACGAATTCGGATTCCAGGAACCGACGGTCGCCAATGAACTGAGCCCGGACTTCGGCCCGGCGCTCGGCGGCACGTTCGTAACCATCACCGGGACCGGCTTCGCGGAAGGAAGCACGGAAACCGAGTTCATCTTCGGCACCCAGGCCGCGACGACCGTCGAATGCACGTCGCACACCAGCTGCCTGGTGACCACGCCGGCCGCCGTCGGCATGCGCCCGGGTCACCCGCTGAAGGTCCCCGTGGTCGTCAAGGTCGGTGGCAGGTCCAGCAAGCGCAAGGGCGCGCCGGAGTTCGAATACGAAGCGGACTAGGGAGAATCGTCCAACCCCCTTGACAGCCGTCGCGGGGCTCCGGTAGGTTCGCGAGAAGAGAGCGCGGCGCCGGCCAAGAGCCGGCGGTGAGCAACGATTCCGGGAGTGAGCCATGCCTGAGAGTGCGTTACGCGCGAGCATCGCGCGCAAGTTGGTCGCGCGATCGCTCATGGCGGGCGCCCTTTCGCTGCTCGCCGCGGCGCTTGTCGGTCTCGCGTCCCTATCCCTGCCCTCCTCCGCGCTGGCCAGCGAAGAATCGTGTCCCGGCGGGAGCGGCGATCCGGCGGTGGTCGACTGGGGATACAACCTCAGCGAACGGCTCGGGCTCGGCTTCGACGACGGTCACGAACCCACCCCTGCGACGGTGCAGGGCCTCGGCGGCGTGCGCCAGGTCAAGGCCGGCTTCGAATTCACGCTCGCCGAGACCTCCGAATGCACCCTGCTGACATGGGGCAACGGGCGCCAGGGACAGCTCGGCGACGGCAGCTTCGCGATCGGCTCGCACCCGCAGGCCGTGGTGCATGCCGTCACGGTCAAACGAGAAGGGAAAGATGTCACGGAAGAGGCGCCGCTGGGCGAAGTCAGGGAAGTGGCCCTGAACGCGCAGGGTCTCGCGCTGCTCTACAACGGCACGGTCTGGTCTTGGGGCGCCTCCGAACTGGGGCAGCGAGGCAATGGCGAAAGCGGCTGGGAACGGGACGCGCGCAGCAGCGAACCGGCGATCGCCAAGCCCCGCGACGAAGCCATCGAAGTGCAGGCGGTCGGGGAATACGAGAAACAGGTCGAAGAAGAACACGCCGAACACGTCCACGTCGTGCAGATCGCCGTCGGCGGGCCGCGCGACTTCGCGGTGATGTCCAACGGCGTCGTGCTCGCGTGGGGCGAAGACCACGCCGGTTGGCTGGGCATTCCCGAAGCCGAAGCCCACGGCAAATGCATCGGGGAACTGCACACCGCCGAACCCGTCGCGTGTGTGAAGAAGCCCACCCCGATCCCGGGGCTGTCCGGTGTCGAACGGATCGCCGCCAGCGAACACGGCGCCTACGTGATCCGCGAAGGCGGCCACGAAGTCGAGGCCTGGGGCAGGAACGACCAGGGCCAGCTCGGCGACGGCTCGACGACCGACAGCTCGACCCCGGTGAAAGTCAGCCTGAGCGTGTCCTCGCCGGTCGCCGAAATCTCGGCGCGAGGCGAATACGCCCTGGCGAGGCTCGCCAACGGGCAGCTCTATGGCTGGGGCGTCGACGGCGGCTGGCAGCTGGGGATCGCCCCCAACCCCGAATCGCTGTGCGGCAAATCCTCCCACTGCTACACGACGCCGCAGCTGAACTCGTCGCTGAACCACGTCCTGCAGCTCGGCACGGGCCTGGGCACGAGCCTCGCGCTGCGGGAAGAACTGGGCCACGAAAAGGTGGTCTACGCATTCGGCGTCAATGGCAGAAACGGGCTGCTGGGCCTGAGCTCGCTGGAAGAAGGCTACGCGACCGGGCCGACCGCGATCAGGCTGCCCGCGTCGGTCGCGGCCGTCTCGCTGAGCTCGGATCTCGCCACGGCGCTGCTGGAAGGCGCGGGGCCCGAACAGGTCTTCACGCTGACACCGGGACACGAATCCTTCACCGTCTCCTGGCACGTGGAACCCGAAGCGCTGAAGATGCGCTACACGCCGGTGGCGAGCAGGGAATTCAGCTCCTGGACGGAACTCACGGGCTGCAACGTGGGGCCCGGCTGCTCCCCCGTCACGTTCACGGGGCTCACCTCCCAGCCCTACGAACTGGTGTTCGGCACGGCCAAGAACGTGGAAGGCAAACTCGAATTCATCCAGAGGCGCACCGCCGTGGTCACACCCGAGCCGCCAAAAGGCGCGCCGGTCAACAGGGCGCTGCCGAGCTTCTCCGCTGCCGCGCCCGAAGAATGGCTACACGAAGGGCAAGCGCTCACGGCTCATGCCGGCACCTGGGAAGTGACCGAAGGCGGATCGGAACCGACGTATGCGTACCAGTGGCGGCGCTGCCAAGGCCTCGGCCTCGGCGGCAGCGAAGAAAACCTCGGCGGCGAATGCTCGGTGATCTCCGGCGCCGAAGGCTCGGAATACACGCCCTCCTCGGCGGACGCCGGCCACTCGCTCGTGCTCAAGGTGACCGCCAGCAACGCCGACGGGTCGAGCTCGGCGTTCTCTCGGCCCGAACTCGTCCTCAGCACCGAAGACCCCACCCTGCCGGAACTTCCCGAAGCGGTCAAACGCCCGGCCATCAGCGGCGAACCGCTCGTCGGACACACCCTCAGCCTCGTCTCCGGCGCCAGCAAATGGGTGCCCGTCGAACCGGCCGCGGACGTGCCCGTCCTCGTCGACTACTGGTTCCTCTGCAAGAAGAAGGTGGAAGACCCGGAACAGGAAAGCACCTCGGAAACGGCGTCGTCCTGTCACCAGGTCTCCTCGGGGAGCACGTACACGCCGAAATCCAGCGAAACCCCCGTGGACAAGTGGGTCGAGGTGCAGGAGCACGGGAGCAACGCGGCCGGCACCGCCGAGAGCACCTCCGAAGCTGTGAAAGTCGCGCCGTCGGAAGCGCCGGTGAACACGGCGGCGCCCACGATCGCCGTACCGAAAGAAGCCTTCCTGGAAGTCGGCCAGACGTTGAAAACGACAGAAGGCGAATGGCTCAACGTTCCCGAAAAACCCGAAAGCTCTTGGGAAGACCCTGAATACCAGTGGTATGCGTGCAGGACGACGTGCGTCGCCATCTCCGGCGAAACCCGGCCGAACTACAAGATCGGCAGTGAAGAGGCCGGCGCGCGCATCGAGGTCAAGGAAACGCGCAGCAACGAATACGGCTATCCGGGAACCAGGGGAACGACGTCGGCGACATCGGCCCAGACCGAAGCGGTGCCCGCAACCGAAGCCAGGCCCACAAACACCAAAGCACCGTCGGTGAGCGGCACAGCGACGTCGGGCCACACGCTGACGGCCACGCTCGGCTCGTGGTCCGGCGCCTCCCACATCACCGTCACGTTCTCATGGCGGCGCTGCGAAGTCGGGGTCAAAAAATGCAAAACGATCGAGAGCGAAGAAGTCAAAGGCGGCGAAGTCAAAATCAGCCACTACATGCTCCAGGAAGCCGACGTGGGGAGCGTGATCATCACTTATGAACACGCGCTCGACTCGGGTGGCTCGACGGATGCGGAATCCAGCGCCACCGGCACGGTTGCCCTCGGGGTGCCCGTCAACGTCAAGCCGCCCACCGTCAAAGGCCCCGCTCTCGAAGGCCAGACGCTTGAAGGCCTCGCCGGCGAATGGTCCAGCGAACCGGCTCACAGCGTCTACAGCTACCAGTGGCTGCGCTGCTCGCGCACCGCGGGTGAATGCAGCGAAATCCTCGGTGCGACGGCCAGGACCTACGAACTACGCGCCGCCGACGCCGGGCACACGCTGAAGCTCCGCGAAACCGCGACCAACGGCGCCGGCAGCGGCGAACCGGCCGTGTCCGCGGCAACGAGCGTGATCCTGCCCGTGGCGCCGCAGGACATCACCCTCCCGAAAGTCTCTGGCACGGCTGAAAAAGGGATCACCCTCAGCGCCGAACCCGGCGCCTGGTCGCCTGAACCGAGCTCCTACTCCTACCAGTGGCTGCGCTGCTCGAGCGGCGAATGCGCCGACATCGCCCACGCCACCAGCTCGACCTACACCGTCGGCGCCGAAGACGTCGGCAAGATGCTCGCGATCGAAGTCCGCGCCAGCAACGAAGGCGGCTGGGGGGCGGTCGACTCCGCTGCCACCGCCGCCGTGCTGACGCCGACCCCGACGCTGACGGCGATCTCGCCCTCGACCGGCCCCGCGGGCTGCTCGAGCTACGTGACGATCGAAGGCCGCTACGTCGGCGAAGCCACCTCGGTGCACGTCGGCAGCGCCGCGGCCAGCCACGTCGAAGGCCACGGCGAAAACGAGGTCACGGCCGCTCTGCCGGCCGGCACGGGGATCCAGAAGGTCACCGTGACGACGCCGTACGGGACGACCGCGACGGTGGCGGCCGACGAATTCACCTACCGCGAAGCGCCGTGCATCACCGCGCTGTCGCCGGCCAAGGGAGCGTCGGCGGGAGGCACGAGCGTGACCATCACCGGCGTGGACCTGAGCGAAGTCACGGGCGTCGACTTCGGCCTGAGCGCGGCTCTGTCCTACGAAGTCCGCTCGTCCACGAGCATCGTCGCGAGCGCTCCCGAAGGCACCGGCACCGTGGACGTGACGCTGCTGAGCGGCGCGAGCACCAGCACGACCAACCCCGCCGACAGGTTCACGTACCAGCCGCCGCCGACCGTCACCGGGCTCGAAGGCACGCACGGGCCCGAAGCGGGTGGGACGATCGTGACGATCAAAGGCGAACACCTCGAAGAAGCGACCGCGGTGCACTTCGGCTCGACCAGCGCCAGCTTCGAACAGATCTCCGCGACGACGGTCAAGGCCACCTCGCCGGCGGGCAGCGGAACCGTCAACGTCACGGTGACGACGCCCTACGGCACCACCGCCACCAGCTCGGCCGACCAGTTCACCTACGTGCCCAAACCGGTCGTCACGGGCCTGTCGCCAACCGCAGGGCCGCTCGCTGGAGCCACCGTCGTGACGATCTCCGGCGAACACCTCGAAGAAGCGACAGCCGTGCACTTCGGCTCGAAATCGGCGACGCACTACGAACAGATCTCCTCCACGACCCTGAAGGCGACGTCCCCCGCGGGCGAAGGCACGCTCGACGTGACCGTGACGACGCCCAACGGGACCAGCGCGACCGGGTCGGCCGACCGCTTCAGCTACCTGCCCCAGCCGACCCTCACCGGTGTCAATCCGAGCAAGATCCCGGTGCGGGGCGCGAAAGTGACGATCACGGGCACCGGCTTCGTCAGCGGGCTGACCACCGTCAAGCTGGGCTCCTATGAAACGAGCAGCGTCGAAGTCGCGAAATCGGGAGAAGAACTGACGGTGAGCGCTCCGGCGGCAGCGGCGGGCCAGATCGAAGTGTTCGTCAGCACCCCGGGCGGGCTGAGCGCGGGCAGCGTCCACGATCACCTCACGTACATCCCGGTGATCAGCGAACTGACCCCCAGCCACGGCCCCCACGCCGGCGGCACCGTCGTGAAAATCAAGGGCGAAGGATTCGTGTCGGGCGGGACGACGTTCAAATTCGGCAAAGCGACGCCGACCGAAGTCAGCTGCAGCTCCGCCACCGAATGCGTCGCCACCTCGCCGGCCGAAACGGGCAACGCCGAGGTCGTCGCCACCGTCAACGGGGCAAGCAGCGAAAAAGCGGCGGCGGTGTTCAAATACGAATGAGGGGGCGGTCTCAGCTCGGGTCGAGCAACGTCTTGGCGCGCTCGTAGTCGTCGGCGGCCACGTAGATGTAGCGGCTCCCCGACGCCCCGAATTCAGGCCCGCCGATCGCCCGTTGCGCCACCGCGTGGATGCCGGCTTCGGCGAGACGACCGAGGATCAGCTCGGCCTCCGCTTCGTTTTCCGCCGTCGTGACGACGCGACGCTCCTCTGACATTGGCGGGAGGGTAGCGTAGGGGTCGACGCGGGCAGGAGGCTGGCGACGACGACTGTCCACGTAGGTCCCTACGAGTTCGATCACGTCTCCTACGACAGTGACGGGGACGTTCTGCATCTGCAGCGAGGCTGCAGGCTTCGGTCAGCGGCAGCTCGTCGCCGTGGCGAGCGCCGAGCAGACCGCGGCCATCTTCTCCGGGCCAAGCGTCGTGATGCACTCGGTCAGGAACGCCTTTTCGGCGGAGAGGGTGTTATCGAGCGCAAGCACGCACTCGATCGGCATCCCATCGGCGGGTCCGATCTCGACCTCCGTTGCAAGGCCGCGGACCGTGCCCGTCGCAGGGACCGCGATCACGTTGAAGACGCGATCGACCGCCTCGTCGCGGGTGAGGATCAGGACCGGCCGTCGCTTGCTATCCGGCGGCTCATGCCACCAGACCTCACCGCGCCTCACGAGCTGCGGTGCTGCTCCCAGGAGAACCCGGCCTTCGCCTCCTCCTCGTCCAAGCGGCGCAGCATCGCCGCAGAAGCGCTGGCGCTGAACTCATCGAGATCGCCCCACCCATCCCCTGCAGGCTCTGCGTGCTCGCGCTGCACCGCACGCAGCGCCACCTCGGCATCATGCTCGGTCCAGCCGGCCGCTTGCTGCAACAGCTGTTCCTTTGCGGTCATATACCAACCAATGGTAGCCGCCGCGTCACGTCGCAGCACGGACGGGCGATCACTCGCAATCGTCCAGCAAACGTGTCGGGCTGCTGCTGCCAACATCCTGCAACGCCCGACCGCCGAAACCCCACGAAACCGGGCGAAACGACCCACGCCGATCCGGCGAGCCTTCGCCGCGCTTCGCCCCTGCTCGCCAGCCTACGCCGGCAACTGTCTTCATCGGGGCGACCAGTACGAGTTGGCTTGCCAGAGCCATTTTCGGCGCGTTTGCAACGGGTTTGCAACGGCCATACCGCGCCCATGCCGGGCATCGCGCCCGTCTAGGCCGGCTGTATGCCATCACGGACAGACATACGCCGGGGCGCAACTACGGCTAAGTTGAGTGCCTGCAGCAGACGGCGCATCGGCTGTCTCGGACTCCCCGCCCTGGGTGTCTACCGTCGGCGGTATGGTCCGGCAGTGCTACCCCTCGCTGATGCCTCGCTCGGACCAGCAATCGTTGGTCTGGTCGGTGTCACGCTCGGCGCCGTGATCAGCGGCGTGTTCGGCTGGAGTCGTGAGGCTCGCCGCGAAAGGCGACGTGCGCGTGCCTCGGCGAGACTCCTCCGATCCGACCTGTTTATGGTCAGCCGCCTGCTCAGAAGTGGGATCGCTCGTCGAGAGGTCCCAGGGTTTATCGATCTCGGCCTACCTTCATGGCGCGAGCACCGCGACCTGTTGGCGGACACACTCGACGACGAGGCATGGAGCCTCGTGCCGTCTGGCTGTTCGCGCGTGCAGACTCTTGCCGACGTCCAAGAGCTCGCGCCGCGCTGGTCTCGCGGCCGACTGAAGGACGATGACCTCCCGCGGCTCGACAAGGCTCTCAGCGATGTCGTGCTGGCCTACGAAGCGCTGGGTCCGCTCGCTGAGGACCATCGGTCCTACGACAGCTTGCTCGAGATCTCCCCGGTGGACGAGTCCTAGTCGTGCGCCATGTATGCATTTTGCGAGAACAGCGCCATCACGAAGAGCGTGGGCATTCCCCCGCAAATCCTCGCAATATGCTGACGAATGGCGGGTCGATCGACCTCGTTGCGTCCTCCCCCCTGTCTACTGTGACCAAGGTGTATGCCTCCTCTGTAGCCATCATCGGCTCTTTCCGCCAGCACTACGAGCAAGTGCTCGAAGCCTGGCAGACTTTCGTCGCGGCCGGGCTTATCGTGACCTCGCCGAAGGGTGATCCGATCGTGATGCCAGGCATCCCGTTCGTGCGATTCACGAGCGACAACGAGAAGCACTCCGACCCTATGGTGCAGACGATCGCCTTGCATCGCATCATGAGCGCAAGCTTTACGTATGTCGTAGCACCTGACGGCTATGTCGGCCGCACCACATGCTATGAGATCGGCCGGCTCCTCCAAGCCGGCCTCCCCGTCTACTTCTCCCAGATACCGGAGGATCTTCCGCTGAGGGTGCCGCCTGCCCACCTTGCCAGTCCTGCCGAACTTGTAGCCCGCTTCATCGACGAACCTGCCGAAGCCTGGCACAGTACGACCGAACATCTAGATGACAATGGCCTTCTCGAACGCGATCTGCTCACCGGACGGTTTCGCGATCTCTGAGCCTGGTCTCAGACTAGCTTCCGTCGGCGATCTAGTGCTATGCGGAAGCATGTCGGCACTAGGCACCATGCACCGAGTAGCTCAGCGCCTCCTCGACCACGGCCTTCCCGCGATTCTGCCGCCCGTAGATGATGACTCCTGGGACTTTGCGACCCCGCAGACGCTGCTCTCGCTGAAGCGCTCGGCGAGCCTCGCCCACCTCAAGCGCGTTCGTGCGCGACGCACTGCCGCCGTGCTCGCCGTCAACCTCGACCGTCACGGCATCCACGACTACATAGGTCCCAATACCTTCGCCGAGCTCGCCCTCGCATTCGCCTCTGGCAAGCGCCTCTATCTCTGGCAGGACATCCCGGCCCAGTATGACGACGAGCTACGCGCATGGGGAGCAGTCAGCCTTGATGGGGACCTTGAGCGCCTATTGGACATCGAGTTGCGTCCAATGACAAATCCAAACCAGTTGTCACTCTTCGAGGACTGGGAGCCCCTGGTAATGATGGCCCGTCCACTGCTGGCGGCCTGACACACCGATGCGACGAAGCGGGACGGCGTTCCTGCATTTTTTCGATCTGCATTTCCTCATCGAGCGTGACATCGATCCGTTGGCACAACGGGTTGTCCGGGAGGCGACCCTTGCTACACGTATGGCACTCCTGCTGTGCGATCGCATTGTCGTGCCCGCTGCCTCGTACTACGAGTCGATGCTTTGCGAACACATCATCAATGACCTCGATGAGTTCTTCGATGACGGCCGCATTGCGCTGGCCGGAGGCGGTGCCAGCCTGGATGAGTTCCGTGAGGACAAGCTCACACAGTACCCATCCCGCTCTGACCAACACCAAAACTACCGCCGCCGTCGCAGAGGGCGCCACCCGCCGTTCCTGTCGCGCAACCGGAGTGCCGGGCAAGACATCACCCGCGACTGGGCGAGCCATGTCGAACTCGGTCGCGTTCCCGACCTCCTCAAGCGCAATGCGGATCTACCTCCCGACATTGAGCAGCGTTGGCTCACCGTGCCCGAGAATCTCGCGGGAAGAGCTTTTGTAGTCGAGCACGTCGCGCCGCTGCTCGCGCCCGCAAGCCTCAACAGCCTGCGCTTCCGCAATAGCTTGCACGCCGTCATCAACCCCTCGTACTTTGGCAGCTACCAGACGGATCTTCGCGCCCGGGTCGTCACCGACCTCGTCTGGCTAGCGGGCGCCACAGTCCTCAGTGGTTACGGGGCTCCGATTCGTTATCGCCCCCTGAGGGAGCAGCTCCGCAACGCTGGATGCCTTGCAGAGTTGCTTCTGCTTGATGGTGCGGCACTGCGTAACGCGGAGCGTCGCGGACGTTTCAACGATCCGCTGCTTAACCGTGTCCCCGAGTCGTCCCACCGGCGTGGTAGACCTCAGTCTGTGCCGCAGGTACTCATCGTTCACGGCCGAGGTCAACGTCGCTACGAGCTTCGCGATCTGCTTGTGCGCTGGGGAATCGACGCTGACTTCCTCGACCAGCAACAAAACCTGGGGCGTACGCTGATCGAGAAGTTCGAGCAGATCGCAGCGGAGGTCGAAACCGCCTTTGTCCTCATCGAGCCGGACGATGTCGGTCGCCTACGCCGCGAGGGCTCGTTCGAGCAGTTTCGTACGCGCCAGAACGTCATCTTCGAGCTTGGCTGGATCATGGGAGCCTTTGGGCGCCTGAGTGGTCGCGTCGTTGTCCTGGAAGACCGCACAGAGGGCGAGATCGAGTGGCTATCCGACCTGGATGGCTTGGCCCGATTCCCGTTCACGGGCAACATCGAGAGTATCGCCGAGTCATTGCGTCGAGAGCTCGGCCTGGCGTAGCCTTGGCCGAGCCTGGATATTTGAGGTAGCGCGGATTAACCATTCGGACAACGCTTCCGGGGCAATAATGTTTGCCCACTCCTCGACCGTCACGTCCTCTAGCTCGAAGCCATGGGGCACATGAAGATCACGCCGAGGGTGCTCGTGGATTTCCTTGAGCAAGCCCCGAACAGTTGCCTCGATTAGCGCTTTCGTCACAGCTTCAAGGTTAGACGCCTGTGCGACGGGTCGGGCGGTCCGCCGCCGACGCGCAGATGGCGGGGCTTGACTTGCACTATCGGTGCGCTCAATGAGAGGGTTTGCACCAGCCGTCGTTTCCCATCGCAGGTGATCGATGCCGCTGAACCTGTCGATCTCCGTGTGCATCCGAGGGGCTGCGCAGCCCCGCCGTATCCGATGCGCCGCAACTATGTCGACGGTGCGGCACCCGCATTGCGCTTGTCTGCCTGCTCGGCCCGTGCTCAATCGCGTAGACCGCGAGCATGATCGCGAGCGCCGCTAGATGAGTAGTGCCATGGTTTCAGGCGGTGTAGTTGGCGAGGGATCGGCTGGGGCGGCCGAGGTGGTGGTTGAGTGCGATGCTGGCGGCGAGTGCCGCGAAGCGGCTGGCTAGGCGGACTCG
>Ga0302314_10000470_pt1 | contig 75003 bp, 67 predicted proteins | sample III_Palsa_N2_3_FD_200533 | JGI IMG/M metagenome (GOLD analysis project Ga0302314, IMG submission 200533) | Peat permafrost microbial communities from Stordalen Mire near Abisko, Sweden - III_Palsa_N2_3 | ecosystem: Environmental > Terrestrial > Soil > Palsa > Peat permafrost | place: Sweden...
AGGCCCGCGGACACGTACAAACCCTGCGTCGGCTCAAGCGCCGGCGCGTGCAGGCGGCTGCACAAATCGGCCTCATCGCCGTTGGCCGTTATTGTCAGGCAATCCACCGGGCAGATGTCGATGCAGGCGTCACACTCGATGCATAGCTTGGCTTCGAATACCGTCTGGATGTCGCAGTTCAGGCAGCGCTGTGCCTCCTGCGCGGCCTGCTCGACCGTGAATCCGAGCTCCACCTCGATGTTGAGCTTCTTGAAGCGCTCCTTGAGCGACACGTGCGGCATCAGCCGGCGCTCGAGCGGCGCGTAGTCGTTCTTGTACGACCACTCGTTCATGCCCATCTTGCGGCTCGAGAGCGTCACCGCCGGTTGCGGCCGGTCGGTCACCGCCACGCCGCTGCAGTAGTTGTGGATCGACACCGCGGCCTGGTGGCCCTGCTCCACCGCCCAGATGATGTTCTTCGGTCCCTGCGCCGCATCGCCGCCGAAGAACACCTGCGGCAGCGTCGACTGGAAGGTCACCGGGTCGATCACCGGCTGATCCCATTTGCCGAACGTGAGGCCGATGTCGCGCTCGATCCATGGAAAGGCGTTCTCCTGGCCGATCGCGAGAATGACGTCATCGCAGGGAATCGTGATCCGATCGACCACGCGCTCGCGCTTGATGACCCCGGCGTCGAGCTCGTACTCGAGTACTTCGAACACCATGCCGGTGAGCCGTCCGCCCTCGAGCACGAACGACTTGGGGGAGTGATTGACGATGATCTCGACATTCTCCTCCTCGGCATCCTCCAGTTCCCAGGTCGATGCCTTGAAGAAGCCGCGCGGCTTGCGCGCCATGACCTTGACGCTCTTCGCCCCCAGGCGCAGCGAACTGCGGCAGCAATCCATCGCGGTGTTGCCGACGCCGATGATCAGCACGCGCTCGCCGATCGAGCCGATATGGCCGAAGGCCACCGACTCGAGCCAGGTGATGCCGATGTGAATCCGGTCGGTGTCGTGCCGGCCCGGCAGCTCCAGCTCCTTGCCCTTGGGCGCCCCCGAGCCGACGAACACCGCGTCGTAGCCGCCGCTCTTGAGCAGCGTTCGCATGCTCGCGACCGGCGCACTCAGGCGCAGCTTCACGCCCATATCCAGGATCATGCCGATCTCTTCGTCGAGCACGGTCTGCGGCAGGCGGAACGAGGGAATGTTGCTGCGCATGAGGCCGCCGGGCACCGCGTTCTGTTCCAGGATCGTCACCTCATAGCCGAGCGGCGCCAGATCGTTGGCCACGGTCAACGAGGCGGGTCCGGCGCCGATGCAGGCGATGCGCTTGCCGTTGCCGACGCTCGGGGCCTGCGGCAGCAGCCCGTTGAGCTCGCCCTTGAGATCGGCGGCGACGCGCTTGAGGCGGCAGATGGCCACCGGCTTGTCCTCCACGCGCGTGCGGCGGCAGGCCGGCTCGCACGGCCGGTCGCACACGCGGCCGAGAATGCCGGGGAACACGTTCGACTGCCGATTGAGCATATAGGCGTCGGTGTAGCGGCCCTGTGCGATGAGCCTGATGTACTCCGGCACGTCGGTATGCGCGGGACAAGCCCACTGACAATCCACGACGCGGTGGAAATAATCCGGATGCGCGGTGTCGGTTGGGTTCATGCTTGTTGTATAGCAAATCGACCGTCAGGATGCGAATGAGCCATGCCGGAAATCTCAGCGACGGAAATCAAATTGCGCCAGCGCTCGCGCGTGCTCGAAGTCAGTTTCGCCGACGGCAGCCGCTTCGAATTACCGTTTGAATACCTGCGGGTGTACTCGCCTTCCGCCGAAGTGCGCGGGCACGGCGCCGGCGAGGGCGTGCTGGTGCTCGGCAAGCAGAACGTCGGCGTGCGTGCGGTCGAGCCCGTCGGCCAGTACGCGGTGCGATTGGTGTTTGATGACGGGCACGACACGGGGCTCTTCACCTGGAAGTACCTGCACGAACTCGGCTCGCAGCGTGAACAGAACTGGGCCGAATACCTGGCGCGGGTGGCCCGCGCGCAGCGCGCCCCGGGCGCGAAATGACGCCGCGCGCACCGCGCGCCATGATTTTGAAATTTCTGCTGCACAAAAAAGAAAGGCCGGGCGACTTCACCCGGCCAAATCTTCACAAGACCCCCACTCGGTTGCGGCCTTGTGGGCCACCAACCGGGGCGGGATTCTGGTCGAACTTTGCGCAGATTGCCAGTATTTTAAACTGAGTCCAGATACACGGAATATCAGGCCCGCCCGGGACATATAAGACCAATTTAGTCCTTTACGTGCGCAGACAAGTTCAGCGCGGGGGTACGGCGCCGCTGCGCCGCGCATGCGGTGCCCGCCCGCTGCCAATAGAATGGCCCGTTGCTCACGTTATGGTACTTAAAATGACCCAGGATCGTTCCCCCGGCAGCACCGACTTCGGATTCCAGCAGGTTCCCTGGCGGGAGAAGGCCCGGCGCGTACGCGGCGTCTTCGATTCGGTCGCCGACCGCTACGACCTGATGAACGACCTTATGTCCGCCGGGGCGCACCGGTTATGGAAGCAATTTACGCTGTCGCTGACGGGGCTGCGGGCGGGGGACCGGGCGCTGGATATCGCCGGGGGCACGGGCGATCTGGCCGCGGGGCTCGCACGCCAGGTCGGTAAATCGGGTCTGGTGGTGCTGGCCGACGTCAACGCCAGCATGCTGCAGCATGGGCGCGACCGCCTCACCAACCGCGCCGTGGTGGCCAACGTACAGTACGTGCAGGCCGACGCCGAGCGCCTGCCGTTCGCCGATGCCAGCTTCGACTGTGTGACCATTGGCTTCGGACTGCGCAACGTCACCGACAAGGCGGCCGCCCTGGTGGCGATGCGGCGCGTACTCAAGCCTGGCGGCCAGCTGCTGGTGCTCGAATTCTCCCAGCCGGTGATACCCGCCCTGAGCCGCATCTATGACGTCTACTCGTTCAACGTGCTGCCCTGGCTCGGACGCGCGGTCGCAGGCGATGCCGAGAGCTACCGCTACCTGGCCGAGTCCATCCGGCGGCATCCGGACCAGCATGGATTGATTGAGCTTATGAAAACCGCGGGTCTGGAGAGCTGCCGCTATCACAACCTGATGGGCGGCATCGTGGCCGTGCACCGCGGCTACCGGTACTGACGATGAGCGTGGCGGCCGAGGTCGTGATCGAGCGCCTGCTCGATCGAGCCGTGGCGCGGGCCATGGCCGAGTCGCCGCGCGCCGCGGCATTGATCGAAGCGCTCCGGGGAAGACGGCTGGCCATCCGGGTCAGTGGCACCCCATGGAGCACCATGGTCGAGTCCACCGGTCGGACGCTCAAGGCCCATCGCGCACCTGACCCCGCCGCCGCGGGCGTTGATGCCGCAGGCGCCGATGCCGCGATCGCCGACGCGACCATCACCGGCGCGCCGCTGTCGCTGCTGGCACTGGCCGGCGCGAATTCCCAGGCGGTGATCCGGCGCGGCGACGTCCGCATCGAAGGCGATGCCGCCATCGCGCAGCAGTTTCGCGAGCTCGGCGGGCTGCTCGGCCCCGATCTGGAGGCCGGATTGTCCCAGGTGCTCGGTCGCAGCGGCGCGCATCTCGCGCTGCGCGGCATGCGGGCCGCCGCCGACTGGACGCGCGCGGCTGCCTGGACCTCGCTGCGCAACGTGGCCGAGTATCTGGCGCACGAGAGCCGCGACCTGGTGTCGCGGCCCGAGGCCGAGCATTTCCTGCGCGGCGTCGAGCAGCTGCGCGAGCAGCTCGATCGCATCGACGCGCGCCTGCAGCTCATGGAGCGGCGCACGCACGCCCTCAGCGGCGCCCCGCCGCCACCTTAGACGACGTCACCTTAGACGATGCCACCTCAGATGCGGTTACGCGTCCTCGCCCGACTCATACAGATCGAACGCGTGCTGGTGCGCCATCGGCTGGACGATTTCGTGCGCGCGACACATCTGTATCGTCCGCTGCGGTTCGTATTTTTCATCTCGCCCTGGACCTGGTTCCAGCGCGGCTCGAACCTGACACGCGGCGCGCGGCTGCGGCTCGCGCTCATCGAGCTGGGCCCGATCTTCGTCAAGTTCGGCCAGGCCCTGTCCACCCGGCGCGACCTGCTGCCCGCGGACATCGCCGACGAGCTGGCGAAGCTGCAGGACGACGTACCGCCGTTTCCGGGCGCCGTCGCGCGCGCGATGATCGAGCGCTCCTACGGCGAGCCGCTCGAGACGCGGCTGCGCGCCTTCGAGGAGACACCGCTCGCCGCCGCGTCGATCGCACAGGTGCACGCCGCCAAGCTTGCCGACGGCCGCGATGTGATCGTCAAGGTGCTGCGGCCCGGCATGAAGGCGACGATCGAGCTCGACCTCGAGGTGCTCTACACCATCGCGGGCATGGCCGAGCGCTGGTGGACGCAGAGCCGGCGCTTGAAGCCGCTCGAGATCGTGCGCGAATACGAAAAGACCGTCCTCGACGAGCTCGATCTGATGCGCGAGGCGGCGAACGCCTCGCAGCTCAAGCGCAACTTTGCCGGCTCGCCGCTGCTGTACGTGCCCGAAATCTACTGGGATCACTGCCGCCAGGACGTGCTGGTGATGGAGCGCATCCACGGCGTACCGATCGGCGATATCGCGCGGCTGCGCGAACTGGGCACCGATTTCCGGCGGCTGGCGGAGAACGGCGTCGAGATCTTCTTCACCCAGGTATTCCGGCACAACTTCTTCCACGCCGATATGCATCCGGGCAACATCTTCGTGCTGCTGGATGACCCGGCGATGCCGCGCTACGCCGCAGTGGACTTCGGCATCGTCGGCACGCTCGACCTGCGCGATCAGCGCTACCTGGCGGAGAATTTCCTCGCCGTGTTCGATCGCGATTACCGCCGGGTCGCCACCCTGCACGTGCAGTCCGGCTGGGTGCCGGCCGACACGCGCGTGGATGAGATGGAGTCGGCGGTGCGCACCATCTGCGAGCCGATCTTCGACCGGCCGCTCAAGGAGATTTCCTTCGGCACCGTGCTGCTGCGGCTGTTCGAGGCGCTGCGGCGCTTCAACGGTCAGATCCAGCCGCAGCTGCTGTTGCTGCAGAAGACCCTGCTCAACGTCGAGGGCCTGGGACGCCAGCTGTATCCGGAACTCGATATCTGGCAGACCGCAAGCCCGGTGCTGCGACAGTGGATGCGCGATCGCTTGCGGCCGCGCAACGTGCTGCGCGAGCTGCGCCGCGGCCTGCCCGACGCGCTCGAGATCCTGAAGGCGCTGCCGCCGTTGGCGCGCCGGGCGATCGAGCAGGCGCAGGACGGCAAGCTGCGGTTGGAAGTCGATACCCGCGCGCTCGATGAACTGCGCGCGGCGCTCACCGAGCAAAGCCGGCGCAGCGACCGCATCGTCATCGGCGCCGCGTTGCTGATCAGTGCCGTGCTGTGGTTCGGCCTGCGGCTGTACCCGCGCTGGTTCGGGTTGCTGATCGGCGTCGCTGGCATCGCTGCGTGGATTTGCGCGCGGCGCAAGCGCTCCGGCTGACGAAATGGAGGTGGCGGAACATGGCGATCGTACAGAAAATCACGCCTTGCCTGTGGTTCGACCACCAGGCGGAGCAGGCCGCAAGGTTCTACGTTTCAATCTTCGGCAATTCGGCGATTGAAACCATCACGCACTACGGCAGGGAGGGGTTCGAGCAGCATGGCAAGCCCGCAGGCTCGGTGCTCACGGTCAGCTTCCGGCTTGAAGGCCAGAGCTTCACGGCACTGAACGGCGGCCCGCAGTTCCCGCTCTCACCCGCCGTTTCGCTGGTCGTGCACTGTGACTCGCAGGACGAGGTCGACGCCTACTGGGACAAACTGGGCGCCGGCGGGGATCCGAAGTGGCAGGCGTGCGGCTGGCTGCAGGACAAATTCGGCCTTTCATGGCAGATCGTCCCGGAGGCGTTGCTGGCGATGTTGACCGCCAAGGACCCGATCAGATCCGAACGCGCCATGAAAGCGTTGCTGCAGATGAAAAAGCTCGACCTGGCGGCGCTGCAACGTGCGTACGATGGGCGTTGACACCATGATGGTGAAGAGGAGAACGGCATGAAGAAATCCCTGCTCGATCTGTCCAGCGGCACGTTCGTGCCCATGCTGCGCTCGCTGCAGCAGATCCTCGACAAGGCGAGCCAGCAGGCGGCCGGCAACGGCATGGATCTGGCCGCGTTGCCGGACGCGCGGCTGGCACCCGACATGTATCCGCTGACCAAGCAGGTGCAGATCGCCTGTGACTCCGCGAAGAATGCCACCGCGCGCCTCACCGGCCGCGAACCGCCGCGCTTTGAAGATAATGAGCAGACCCTGGAGGATCTCAAAGCACGCATTGCCAGGACGATAGATTTTATTCAAAGCGCACCTTCGACCGACTTCGAAGGTGCGGAGGAGCGCGCGATCCTGTTCCCGCTGATCCAGAACCTGGTGTTCGACTCGAAAGGCTGGGAATACCTGCGGGACTGGGAGCTGCCGAACTTCTATTTCCACATCGTTACCGCCTACGACATTCTGCGCCATGAGGGAGTGGAGATCGGCAAGCGCGACTATCTGAGCCACGCCGGCGCACACATACACCCGCGCGCCTGACGGCACGCCCCGACGTCGGACCAGCGAGGCATTTTCCGGTAAGAGCTCATGCAGCAGATCTACACTGTTGGTCATTCCTCCCAATCCATTGAGTCATTCACTGCGCACCTGCAGCGCCACGCCGTTGAAGTCGTGGCCGACGTGCGATCGCAACCGCGCAGTGCGCGCTTCCCGCATTTCTCCAGAGAGTCCGTGCAAGCGAGTCTTAACGCAGCGGGGATGCGTTACCTGTTTCTGGGCCGCGAGCTCGGCGCAAGACGAGACGAAGCGGAATGCTACGTTGATGGCCACGCGAGCTATGACAGGATTGCGAAGTTGCCGGTGTTCGCCGCGGGCATCCACCGCCTGCTTGCCGGCGCTCAAAGGTATCGCGTCGCCCTCATGTGCGCAGAACAGGATCCGTTGACCTGCCATCGCACCATTCTGGTGTGTCGTGAACTGAAGAAACACAGCGTGCCGATAGCGCATATATGCCGTGGCGGCGTGCTCGAGGATCATCAGCAGGCCGAGCAGCGTCTGGTCGAGGAAGAACTCCGCAGCGCCGACCAGCACGACATGTTCGCGCCGCTGCACGGTTTCATCGACAGACTGGAGCAGGCCTATGCCAGGCGCGCCTGCAGCATCGCTTACCGGCAGCACGATCGCGCCCGCTCGGAAATCCGCTGAAGAGTTCTACGGCGATCGAGGGGCATCAAGCGTTACGCGGCCGCCGGTCAAGACTTACGGGCTGGGTAGCAGTCAGGAGTCTGGTCGCCAAAAACCTGCGCGTATAGAGTGGTTTCGAGGAGGACAAACAGCGAATGCTGAGCACCAGCGCAACAGCCTCATTACCAGTCCCGCAGGGAGCATGGTCTTCACCGCAGCGGCGCAATCTCGCCGGGGCCTGTCTCGCGCACATACTGCACGACGGCTATACGGATCAGCTCTACGTGCTGCTGCCGGTCTGGCAGTCAGACTTCGGGCTGTCTTATGCCAGTCTCGCGGTGGTTCGGGCGCTCTACTACGGCACGATGGGCGGCTTGCAGGTCCCGGGCAGCAGGCTGATCGCCAGGCTCGGCACCCGCGCCGCACTGGCGTTGGCGACTTTCGTCGCGGCAGCGGGATATCTGGTCATGGCCCTCCCGTGCGGATTTGCGGGCCTGTGTGCCGGCCTGATCCTCGCCGGCATCGGCTCGAGCGTACAGCATCCGCGCGCCTCACTGCTGGTGAGCAACAGCTTCGGCAAAGCCTCACGCGGGCCACTGGGCATATATAACTTCGCCGGCGATCTCGGGAAGGCAACCTTTCCTGCTGTGCTCGCGCTGCTGTTGCTGATCGTCGCCTGGCGGCCGGCCGTCGGCATCATGGCCCTGGTCGGACTGGCGGTGGCTGTCGCGTTGTTGGCCGTGGTGCCCCGCCGACCCTTCGTCGCGCCAGTGGAAGAGCAATCTACAGCAAAGCGCCGAGGTGCCAGAGGCTTCGGCCTGCTCCTCACCATCGGCGCGCTCGATACGGCGACACGGATGGGCTATCTCCTGTTCCTGCCGTTTCTGCTGCACACCCGCGGCGGAACCGAGGCGGTGGTTGGCCTCGGCCTGGCCCTGCTCTTCCTCGGCGGCGCGCTCGGCAAAGCGGCATGCGGCTGGCTCGGCCAGCATCTGGGCGTCGTGTGGAGTGTGATCGCCACCGAGGTCGCAACCGCGTTGCTGATCACGGCGACCCTGATCCTGCCACTCACGCCGATGCTCGCGGTTCTTCCGCTCCTGGGCATTGTTCTCAACGGCACCTCGTCCGTGTTGTATGGCACTGTCCCGGACCTCGCCCCAAAAGGTGATATCGGCCGTGGATTCGCGCTGTTCTACACGGGCGTCATCGGGGCTGGCGGACTTGCGCCGATTGCTTACGGCGTGATTGCAGATCATTCCAATCGGACCGTCGGTATCCTTGCCGCGGCCTTGACGGCCGTCGTTATCGTACCGCTGGTTCTCGCGCTGCGGCCCACCCTGATGAACGAGCGCGATGCATTAAGCGCGATGCATTAGCAGCGCGAGAACTCAGTTAGAGCCGGCGCTCGTAGCTGGCACAATGCGAGGCCGCACCGAGGTAACGATCGTGCCGGCGGCAGATGCCGTCCGCCGCGCGCACCGCAGCGTAGCCTGATCCGAGGCTGCGCATGCCCGGCATCTGCGACTCGATCTCGTGCGGCGACTCGCAGAAATATCGACAGCTGCCGCAGCTCGGCGCGAGCTCGCGTTCGCTGCGGGCCGCGTGGAGTCTCATTGGCCGAACCGCGTCCAGAAGCCCACGAATACCTGCGTCGACAGGACGAACCCGAGGATCAGGTTGACCACGACCCCGGCGGTGAAGGCGTAGAACGGCTTGGCGCCGACAGTGATGAATTCGCGAACGCGTGTCGTCAGCCCGATGGCCAGGAAGGTGAAGGTGAAAGCCCAGACGCGCAGCGCCTGCAGCGGAGCCACCAGCGAGGGCTGGACGATTTTCTTGTAGTCGGCGTAGCTGTAGCCGCTCGAGATCACGGTGACGATCGCGGAGGCGATCAGGAAGCCGAGCACGAATTTCGGAAAGCGCCGCCAGATTTCGGCCACGTTCGGCTTGGACTGGATGCCCGTAGGCTGCCAGCGCGTGGTGGCGACGATGGATAGCACGAAGGCCCAGACGCCGATCCATACGTCGCGACCGATGACTTTCATCAATGTGAAGGCGTTCACCGCCGCGTCGGGGCTGCCGGTAATACCAGCGACATGACCGGCATAGCCGCCATAGGCTTGCGCCGCGGCCAGCCCTGCCGCATCAGCGAATTCGGAGGTGCCGATCCAGGCGCCGGCCACTCCGGTCGGCAGCTGCAGCGCGCGGGCCAGCAGCGGCAGCACGAAGATCGCCACGATCGCCCAGAAGATCACCAGCGAGATCGCAATCGAGGCCTGCTCCTTCCTGGCGCCGACTGCGCCGGCAGTGGCGATTGCGCCAGACACGCCGCAGACCGCGCCGCCGGTACCCAGGGTTGCCGCCAGGCGGCGGTCGAGCCCGAGCCGTATGGCCGTAAAGTAAATAACACCGAAAGTCACCAGCGACACGATCGCTGCCTGCACGATGGCTACCGGGCCGGCCCAGGCAATCAGGGTCAGCGGCAGGCTGGCTCCCAGCAGCACGATGCCGGTCTTGATGTACAGCTCGACGCGCAGACCGGCGTCCGCCCACTTGGGCACACCGACCGTATTGGCGATGAGCAGACCGAGCACCAGGGCAACCAGCGGCGGCTCGAGATTGTAGTGCGATGCCTGGTCCCATTGGCCCAGCACATAAAGGCCCAGCGAGACGACGTAGACCAGCGCGAACGCCGGCAGAAAGCGGGACAGTCTGAATCCGAGCGCGCTGACACCGATGCCAAACAGCGTCGCCCACAGCGCGAACAGCGCCAGATATTGCGCGCCGTGAGCGCGAATTTGAGCCACTGCGTCCGGCCAGTGACTCCACTTTTGCGGCGCGACGGCCAGCCATTTCAGGCTGCTGCCGCTCGCCACCAGCCCGGCGGCGACCACGACCAGACCGAGGCCGATCCAGATCGCCCACCAATCGTCCTTCCTGATGAATTCAGTCCAAAGCGGCTCGCGCTTGGCGGCCCCGACCTGGACTTGTACGGCCTCTGTCATGGCAACTCCGGTTTTGGTCATGCGCCCGGCTGCGGCGGCGGCGCAGCCGAACCAACATAGTCACCGCGCCGTTGAGGGTCCAATAGCGAATTGCTATGACGACTTTTAATTTCGCCATGTAGGCGGATTGCGCCTGCTGCAGAGCGATCTGGTCGGCGTCTACGAGACCGTCGAGCGACTGCTGCTGATCACGGCCTTCGAGCATTGCGAGCGCACCCAGGTACGCGCCGCCAAGCGCCTGGGCGTCTCGCGTAACATGATGCGCGCGCAGCTCAAGCGCGCTGGGCTACTGACTCGCCGCCGTGCCAACGGCGCAGCAGGGATGAGTTCGAAGCCTGCGTTTGCTCGGAGTTGATTCCCCGGCGGCGAAATGCGTCGATCGACGCCAGCAGATCGAGCGGTGAAACGGTGCTGCGACCGGCGCTGTACTTCAGTACTCCGCGACGATTCAGCGACTCGTCGATGATCAGCACGAAGCGCGGTATCAGACCCAGGATATCCTCGCGAAGACTGCGCGCCGACAGATCGATCACGCTATCGTCCGTTGCGGCAGCGGGCTCAAGCCGCAGCAGGCGATGATCGCCAATCAGTTCCGCAGCCCAGCTGCCGTCGGCATCGCCGGCGGCTCGCCGGCAGGCGACCGGTCGTACGCCGCGCGCGCGGAACTCATCACGCAGGATCTCGAGCCAGCGATCGCGTTCCAGCCCCTCATCCTCAAAGTCCGCCGGGTGCGAGAACAGCAGGGCCCAGTCGCCATCGAGCCATTCGCGCAGCAGCGGAGCGGAACAATCGACTTCGCCCAGGCATAAGGTCGCCATCGCCGGCCTCCTTCATCAATCTCACCGATGTTCTGATGCGCCGCGATTCTAGGAGCGTCCACATGACAATGCAGTCGCCACCGGGTGACATTCCAGTGATAAGCGGAGGCGCGTACGCCAGACGGCCCTGCGTCGGGGGGAGTGCCCGACCGGTGTTATTTCGTGTCGCGCGCGCCGAGCAGTGCCACCGCCGCCGCGACGATGAAGAGACCTGTCGAAATGATCAGGGAGATATGAGCCCCCGATACGAATGCGCCCGCCCGCCCCAGCAGCGATCCAAACAGCGCGACGCCCAGGACGCTGCCGGTCTGGCGCGTGGAGTTGAGAACGCCAGCGGCCACGCCGGAGCGCGATTTCTCGACGCTGCCCAGCAGCGTCGAGGTGAGAGGTGGAACTACTAAACCGAGCCCAGCTCCCATCGCGACCAGCTGCGCGCAAATTTCCCCAAAACCGGTACCACGCTCGATACCGAGCAGAGCAATGCAGCCCGCGGCCGCGATCCCAGCGCCGGCCGCGATCATCATGAGGGCACCGAAGCGTTCGGCGGCGCGAGCCGCGAACAGGTTGACCACGAGCACCGCCGCCATCATCGGCAGAAAATCCAAGCCCGTCTCCAGTGCGGACAGACCGTTGATCTGCTGAAAATACAGACTGAGCACGAAGATGAGGCCGTAGAAGGCCGCATTCACCAGCAGGCCGATGAGCGAGGTCAGGGCGAACAATCGATGCTTGAACAGCGACAACGGCAGCATGGGCTGGCGCGCGGATCGCTCCTGAAAGATAAAAAACCCGGCCAAGGCGACGAAGGTGGCAAAACCCGCCAGCACCCACGGATTGCTCCAGCCTCGGGCGCCGCCCTCAATGAGCGCGCCAGCCAGGCACCCGAGCGCACCGATTGCCGCGGCTTGTCCCGGCAGGTCCAGTTCGCGCTGCCGCGAGCGCGGTGTCTCGCTGGCATAGCGCCAGGTCAGCCACAGACCGGCAAGACCGATCGGCAGGTTGACGAGAAATATGCTGCGCCAGCCGACCAAGGCAATGAGGCCGCCGCCCGCGAGCGGGCCCGCGGTGAGCGCAAGGCTCGCGCCCGCAGCCCAGATTCCCACAGCCCTGCCCCGTTCCTTCTCGTCCGGATACGCATAGTTGAGCAGAGCGAGTGAATTGGGCACCAGGATCGCGGCGCCGACACCCTGAACGGCTCGCGAGGCAATCAGGATCGCGGCGCTGTGCGCCACAGCGCAGGCGACGGAAGCAACGGTGAAGAGTGCGAAGCCCGCCATGAAGATCTTCTTGGCGCCCACGCGGTCGCCGAGCGCACCCGCCGTGAGAATCAAGGCCGCAAAGGCGATCGTGTAGGCGCTGACCACCCACTGCAGCTCCGACACGCCGCCGCCCAGGGAATGGCCGATGCTGCTCAGGGCCGTGTTCACGATCGTGACGTCGAGTTGCACGACGCCGAAGCCGAGACTCATGGCGGCCAGAGTCAGCGACTTCGCGAACGCGGGGCGCTGGCCCGTCACGCGCGTGGCATCACGTCAATAGTCCTCAGGCGGTTGCGCTGATCGCGCAGCGCTGATGGCGCAACGCTCATGGGGATGCGCCCGGTGTGCGGGCGGCGAGGCGATCGAACTCGGCCTTCATCGCATTGACACGCGCGAGATACACGCGGGCCTCGTGATCGCCGCAGCGCTGGGCCTCCAGCAACTGGAAACTGCGTCTTGCAAAGTCATCGCCGGCGCCCGCGCCACACAGATGAATCAGCGCCGCGAGCTGCTGCTTGTGCTGCAGCGTGGCGGCGCTCATGCGGTGGCGCTCGAGGATGAGCGCGACACTGTGGTCCAGGTAGGCTGATGTGAGCTCGACCGCGTGCGCCGGCAGCACGCGGGCATACAGACTATTGAACCAGCACGATCGCCAGTCATTCCAGGGCCCATCCGCTACGACCGCGTGATCGCGGATGCAAAACTGCCGCGCTTCCGCAAACGTGCCGTCGGTTAGCTGATACATCCCGACCGCGCTCGACGCCGGCCGGTAGACCTCGAATGGCTGCGTGGTCGACCATGACCAGCGCCAGTAGGTGCGCACTATGGGATTTCCCGAACCCTCCACCTGTGCGATCGCCGCCAGCAGATCCGGGGTCATCACGCTGGTGGCGTACTTTCTGAACAGCGGCGCGTACTGCTGCCAGGTCTCGGACGGCGTCTTATAGAGTGCCGCGCTGACGGGGAAGAACAGCTCGGTTGGCTTGCGGTTGACCTGATAGAGCCAATTGATCGCAACCGCCAGCGTGACGACGACGGCCGCACTGGCGATGATCTGAATGGCCGCCGGTGCGCCACGGAAAGCGCGCCACCAGCGCTGTCGCAGTCGGGCGCTGGGCCAGAAGCGCGACTGGCGCAAGCGACGCCAGATCGTGCCGGCGGATTTGCGCCGATTATTTCGGGCGGCGGCGCGGCGTGGCTTGCGGCTGGATGCAGTGGGCGCGGCAGGCACGGCCGGATCTATACCGGGCGCACGATGCCGCTGGCCGGCTTCGGCTCGATCCACAGTGCGCGCGCACGCCCACACAGGTCGCCGTCGTAATCGAACAGCGCGGTGCCGACTTCGTACTTGCGGCCGCTGACCGCGATCCTCCAGCCCACCACGATGCAGGGCTCATCGATATGCACGCAGCGGTCGATGTGCACGGTGAATTCCCCGAGCAGCATGGGCACCCCGTCGCTGCGCGCCGCGAAATAGCCGGGGCAATCGAGCGCCGCGCTCATGATCTCCGGCCGTACCTTGCCGTCGCCCGCGGACAGCGATACGTCCGGCACCCAGGTCGCGGCCACCCGGTCCTGTCCGCTGAGTTCACCGGCGAAGATGCGCAGCCCGTCGCCGCGCAAGCGATCGGTGCCGCAGACGAAGCAGTCCGGAAACGCGTGACGGTCGAAGCCGATGAAATGGCGTGAAGCATCGAGCGCCCGCAGATAATCGGGCGCTTGCGGCACCGCGAGTTCGAACGCCACCGGCTGCGCGCGCGCGAGGATCGCGCCCTCGTGCACCAGCTCCAGTGCGCCACCGGTGTCGCTGCGCACTTCGAGCGCCACCTGCAGGGGAATCGGCCGCTCGATGCGCACGCGCACCAGATCCTGGGAATACTGCGCCAGCAGGCCGGCGAAATAGCCGCCATTGGCGCACCCCGGCGGACCGCAGAATCGCTCATCGACCGTGAGACTGGGCACCGTGCGACCTCCGCCAGCCTAGGCGCTCATCGGCGCGCGGGCCGCAGTGTCGCGAGCCACTGTTGCGGGGATTCACCGCGTTCCAGCACTTCCACCAGCGCCGAACCGACGATGACCCCGTCCACCATGCCGCGCAGGGCCTCGACCTGCTCGCGCGCGCGTATGCCGAAACCGGCGCACACCGGCACGGTCGCCGCCGCGCGCACGCGCTCAAGATAATCGGCGATATCCTTCGGTGCCGCGACGCTGTGGCCGGTCGTGCCGGTCATCGTGACGGCATAGACGAATCCCTGGCTGGCAGCAGCGAGCCTGGCGAGCCGATCCGGCGGCGTCACCGGCGTCACCATCTGCACCAGTGCCAGAGCGTGCGGCGCGAGCGCCGCGCGCAATTCCTCGCTCTCATCGAACGGCAGATCCGGCACGATGAAGCCGCAGACGCCGGCGCTCGCGGCGCGCCCGGCCAGCGCCGTCAGACCATAGGCCAGCAGCGGGTTCATGTAGCTCATCAGCAGCAGCGGAGTCGTGAGCGGGGGCAGGGATTCGAGCTCATCCAATATCCAGCCGAGCGTCACGCCGGCGCGCAGCGCCTGTTCGCTGGAGCGCTGGATGGTAACGCCGTCGGCCATCGGATCGGAGAATGGCACTCCGATCTCGACCACATCGGCGGCGCCGGCCACGGCCGTCAGGTGTTCGCGAAATTTCTCGCGGCTCGGAAACCCCGCAGTCAGAAATGCCACCAGCGCCGGCTGACCGTGCTTGGCCGCGGCGCGCAATGCCAGCACGATGCGCTCGCGCGGCGCGGTGGCCACCGCCGACGTGGCGGTCATGGGCGGCCCGCCTCGGTCTCGGCCAGCAGGGTCTGCGTCAGAGTCAGCATGTCCTTATCGCCGCGCCCCGACAGCCCGATCAGAATGCGCGCGCCGGCGTGCGAGCCGGCCCAGCGGCGGGCGCCGGCGAGCGCGTGCGCGCTTTCGATCGCCGGCAGGATGCCCTCGCTCTCGCAGCATTCGCGCACCGCCGCCAGCGCCTCGGCATCGCTCGCGGCTTCGTAGCGCACGCGCCCGATCAGGCTCAGCAGGGAGTGCTCCGGGCCCACGCCCGGATAATCCAGGCCGGCCGAGACCGAATGCGTCTCCTGGATCTGGCCGTGCCGATCCTGCAGCAACATCGAATAGCTGCCATGCAGTACTCCGGGCCGGCCGTGTACCAGCGTGGCCGCATTCTCTCCCAGGCCCGAGCCCCGGCCGCCGGCCTCGACACCGATGATGTCGACGCTGCGATCGGCGAGGAAAGCGTGGAACAGACCGATCGCGTTGGAGCCGCCGCCGACGCAGGCGAACAGCGCATCGGGCAGCGCACCGCTGCGCTCGAGCAGCTGCGCACGCGCCTCGCGTCCAATCACCGCCTGCAGCTCGCGCACGATGTACGGATAGGGATGGCCGCCGACCGCCGAGCCCAGCAGATAATAGGTGCTGGTCGGGTCGGCGACCCAGTCGCGCAGCGCCTCGTCGATCGCCGCGCGCAGCGTGCGATCGCCACTGGTGACCGGGACGACGGTGGCGCCGAGCAGTTTCATGCGCCCGACATTCGGCGCCTGGCGTTCCATGTCGACCGCACCCATGTAGACCGTGCACGGCAGGCCGACGCGGGCGCAGGCCGCGGCGCTCGCCACGCCATGCTGGCCGGCGCCGGTCTCCGCCACGATGCGCTTGGCGCCAAGGCGTCGCGCCAGCAGGGCCTGCCCGAGCGCGTTGTTGATCTTGTGTGCCCCGGTATGCGCCAGGTCCTCGCGCTTGAGCCAGACCTGCGCGCCCCAGCGCTTGGACAGGTGCGGTGCCGGACTGAGCGCGGTCGGCCGGCCCACCCAATCGCACAGCTCGCGGTTCAGTTCGGCCCGGAAATCAGGATCCGTGAGCCAGCGGCGCGCACCGCGCTCGAGCCGTTCATGCGCGGGGATCAGGGTCTCGGGCACATAACGCCCGCCAAACGGGCCATAGCGTCCGCGCTCGTCCGGGTAACGGCCCGCCAGCAGATCCGCCAGCATGCGCTCGTTGCGCTCGTGTTCCGCTGCCGTGTCAGTTTGAGTTTGCATCACGTTCCATTCCTTCAGACGCCGCGTTAGCGGCTGCGACAAATTCCGCGATCTTCTGCGCGCTCTTGCGCCCCGGAGCCGATTCGACCCCGCTCGAGACATCCACGCCATAGGGTCGCACGGCGCGGATCGCCGCCGCGACATTGTTCGCGTTCAGACCGCCCGCCAGTATCAGCTCGCTCGAGCGCGCCAGGCGCGAGGCGGTGTCCCAGTCCGCGGCCTCGCCGCTGCCGCTGATGGCGCCTTCGAACAGCAGCCGGCGCGGCAGGGCGGCGCCGGAGGCGACTCCGGCGCGCAGCACCGGCAGCCGCACCAGCGTTTCGGGCAGATCCAGGCTGTCGAAATCCTGCAGATCGGTTTGCAGCGCGTCGGGCTTGAACACGCGCACGATCTCATCCACCAGCGGCTGTGGCGGCTGCACCGTCACCGCGATCAGGCCGACCCGTCCGCGCGCGAGCGCCGCCAGTTGCGCCGCCTGCGCCGGATCGACCCGGCGTACCGACGGCGAGAATACGAACCCGATCGCATCGACGCGCGCCGCGAGTGCCGCGGCCACCGCGTCGAGGCTGGTCATGCCGCAGATCTTCAACCACATGGCAGCCTCACACGCCCGCGTGCGCGGCGGCACGGCCGGCCGCCAGCAGCGCCGCGGCGAGCGCGAGCGGATCACCGGCCTGCATGAGCGCGCTGCCCACCAGCGCAACATCGTAGCCCGCGGCCGCCAGGCGCGCCGCATCGCCGCCGGTGGCGACGCCGCTTTCGGCCACGCGCGGCACCGAGCGCGGCAGCAGCGGCGCCAGCGCCTCGAGCCTGCCGGGCACCACCTTGAGCGTCACCAGGTCGCGGCAATTCACGCCCACCAGCAGCGAGGTACGCGCTGCGTATTCGCGCACCAGCGCGGCGGCAAGCCGCAGATCCGTATCATCGAAGGCTTCCAGCAGCGCGAACAGCCCGAGCTGCGATGCCGCCTCGATCAGCGCTTCGAGCTCGGCGCGCGCCAGCATGCGCAGAATGATCAGCACGCCGCCCGCCCCGGCCACCCGCGCCTCATACACCTGGTAGGCATCGACCAGAAAATCCTTGCGCATGACGGGAATTCGGCCGGCGAGGCCCGACGCCGCCTGGGTCAGGTGCGACAGCGCACCATCGAAGCGGCTGGGCTCGGTCAGCACGGATATCGCCGCGGCCCCGGCCTCGGCGTAGGCCAATACGCGCGCCGGGATATCCTCGCCGCCTGCCTTGAGCTGTCCGGCTGCCGGCGAGCGCAGCTTGACCTCGGCGATCAGATCGAAGCCGTCGTTCGACGGGGTGAAGCTGGGCGCCGGTGGCAGGTCGCGGGCTCGAGCCTGCAGTTCCTGCTGCGGATGCAGCTGGCGCGCGCGCGCCACGCGCTCGCGGCTCGAGCGCGCCATGGCGGCGAGAAAATCCTCACTCATGCGCGCTACTCATGCGCTGGCGCCCTCGCGGGCCTTTTCATCCGCGCCGAAACGCTTCAGGCGCAACAGCAGATCGGCGGCCGCACCATCGTCGATCGCCCGTGCCGCGCGGGCGATCGCCAGCGCCGGCGCGCGCTCGCGGCCGCTGACCTCGAGCGCCAGTGCGGCGCCGAGCAGCAGTGCGTGCCGATGCGCACCGCCGCCGCCGCCGTGCAGCACGCGTGTGAGTTCGAGCGCATTGTGGGCGGCGTCGCCACCGGCCAGCGCGCCGGCATCGCACAGCGGCAGGCCATAGTCAGCCGGCGTGCGCTGCTCGCCGCGCACGCCATCGGCACCGACATCGAACAGCGTGAAGCCGCCGATCGGCGTCGGCTCATCCCAGCCCTCGGCACCGTGAATCACGAATGCGCGCTTGATGCCGCTGCCGCTCAGCGCATGCGCCATCAGTTCCGCGGTCGCGAGGCTGAAGGCCCCGATCACCAGATACGGTGGGTCCGCCGGATTACTCAGGGGCCCGAGCATATTGAATACGGTGCGCACCCCCAGCGCCGCGCGCACCGGCGCGATGCTCCGGGTGGCGGCGTGATAGTACGGTGCAAACAAAAACGTGAAGCCGACCGCCGCGAAGCAGCGCCCGGCCGCGGCTTCATCCAGCGGCAGCGGCAAGCCGAGCGCCTCCAGCACGTCGGCACTGCCGGCGTGGCTCGAGACGGCGCGGTTGCCGTGCTTGACCACCGGCACCTCGCAGGCGGCGGCGAGCAGCGCGGCACCGGTGGACAGGTTCAGGCTCCCGGAGCGATCGCCGCCGGTGCCAACGATATCGACCGCATCCGGCAGTACCGGCAGCTGCGGCCGGCGCGCCAGCGCGCGCATCGCACCGGCGAAGCCGCGCAGCTCTTCGGCCGTGACCCCCTTGGCGCGCAGGGCCGCCAGCAGCGCGCCGGCCAGCGCCGGTGCCAGATTGTGCGCGGTCAGCGCGTGCAGCAGCTCTGCGGCCTCGGCCTGCTTGAGATCCTCGCCGTCGAGCAGCCGATCGAGCAGCGCACGCAGCGGCAGCGGATCATTCATGACCGGCCCCGTCAATCACCGCGGCGCTCGCCGCCGCTAAAGCGCAGGAAGTTGCGCATGATCGCCGGCCCGTCGGGCGTCAGTACGCTCTCGGGGTGAAACTGCACGCCCTCGACGGAGAAGTGTCGATGACGCACGCCCATGATCTCGCCCTCGGGGGTGCGCGCGCTGACCTCCAGTTCGGCCGGCATGGAATCAGGTTCCGCGATCAGCGAGTGGTAGCGGCCGACCTCACAGCCCGCGGGGATATCGTCGAATACCCCGAGTTCATCATGATCAACCAGCGAAGTCTTGCCATGCATCAGGCGGCCGGCGCGCACCACCTTGCCGCCGAAGACTTCGACGATCGATTGATGGCCCAGGCACACGCCGAACACCGGGATCTGGCCGGCGAACTCGCGCACCATCGCCATCGACACCCCGGCCCGCTGCGGCGTGCCCGGACCCGGCGAGATGCACAGGTGCGTGGGCTGCAGCGCGCGCGCCTCCTCGATCGTGATGGCATCGTTGCGATAGACGCGCACGTCGGCGCCCAGCACCAGGAACGCCTGCACCAGGTTATAGGTGAAGGAGTCGTAGTTATCGATCAGCAGCAGCCGCGCGCTCACAGGCCTTCCTCGGCGAGCTTCAGGGCCCCGCGCAGTGCCGCGCTCTTGGCGAGCACCTCGTCGTGTTCGGCCGCCGGGATGCTGTCGGCGACGATGCCGCCGCCGGCCTGGTAGCTGTATTCGTCGTTGTGAAACACCAGCGTGCGTATGGTGATCGCCTGGTCCATGTCGCCCTGGGCACCGAAGTAGCCGACCGTGCCGCCGTACAGGCCGCGGCGCACCGGCTCGAGCTCCTCGATGATTTCCATCGCCCGCACCTTGGGAGCCCCGACCAGCGTGCCGGCCGGGAAGGTCGCGGCGAACAGATCGAAGGCGTCGCACTGCGGGGCCAGCCGGCCGTGCACGCCACTGACCATATGCATGACGTGACTGTAGCGCTCGATCGAGCGATACGGCTCGACCCGCACGCTGCCGGCGCAGGCGACGCGGCCCAGATCATTGCGCGCCAGGTCCACCAGCATGACGTGCTCGGCGTTTTCCTTGGTGTCGGCGCGCAGCTCGACTTCGAGCCGCGCATCGAGCCCGGGGTCGTCGTTGCGCGGCCGGGTGCCGGCGATCGGCCGCAGCTCCGCGTGGCCGCGATTGAGCTTGACCAGCGCTTCGGGCGAGGAGCCGACCACCGTCAGCGCGCCGAGGCGGCAGAAATACATGTAGGGCGAGGGATTGATCAATCGCAGCGCGCGGTAGACCTGGAACGGGTCGAGCGCGTGCCGGCCCGCGAAGCGCGATGACAGCACCAGTTGATAAACGTCGCCGGCGGCGATGTACTCCTGCGCCTGGCGCACGCCGGCGACGTATTCATCGCGCGTGAGCGCCGGCACCGGCGCGCTGAAGCCACCTCCCGAGCGCACGAACGGCACCGCGCCGCGCAGCGCGCGGATTACTTCGCGGCGCAGCGCTTCGCGCTCGGCGTCGCTGCCGGCGTGCAGCAGGGCGATGCCGCGGCTGACGTGATCGAATACCAGCAGCGAGCGCGGCGCCACGTAATGCAGCAGCGGCACGCCGGATAGCGGCGCCAGGCGCTGCGGCAGGCGCTCGAAATAGCGCACCACGTCGTAGGAGGTGAAGCCCACCAGCCCGCCGGCGAGCGGCACCTGCCCGAGCGCCGGCGTGGGTGAGGGCAGGCGCCGCAGCGCGGCGCGCAGGCCATCGAGCAGCTCCGCCTGGCTCGCCGGTACTGCGCGCCGCTCCTCGCCGAGCACGAACTCCCGCTCGTCGAGCCGCACCTGCAGCACGTCGCCAAAGCCGATGAACGAATAGCGCGCGATGCGCTCGCCGCCCTCGACGCTCTCGAGCAGAAAGCGCGGCTCGAACGGCGCGAGTTTGGCGAATGCCGACACCGGAGTGTCGAGATCGCCGGCGATGTCGAAGGGCGGCTTCATAACAATAAAAAACCCATCCCGGAGGCTTCCGGAGATGGGTTCTGGTGTTTGCTTGTACCTTTAGATGCGGTTTAAGACATGCAGCAACGTCCAGCGCCCACTCCACTCGGGGAGCCGCGCCACCACCACTGACCGGCGGACAGGATGATTGCCGACATAGTGGGTGTGAGTATGGCCAGCGCCGCCGCCACGCGTCAAGAACAGGCCGGCGGCCGCGCTGCGGGCCGGCCCACGCGCAGCTAGCGACGCAGTGCGCGGCACAGGTCCTCGGCCGCATCGACGATACTGGGACCTAAGCGGCTCAGGCGCTGGTCGGTCCACGCCAGCACCCGCCCGGAACGCACCGCCCGCAGCGACGCATAGGTGCTCCAGCCGGCCACCCAGTCGCGCGCCGAATTCGTATCGGGAGCGAGTGCCAGAATGATGTCCGGGTCACGCGCCAGGACCGATTCGAGCGTCACCGCAGGTCCCGGATCGGCCAGGTCCTCGTACAGGTTGCGGTACCCGCAGGCGTGGATGACGTCGGTCATGATCTCGGCGCGGCCCACGGTATAGATCGGCCGGTCCCAGGCCTGCAGCAGCACGCTCGCGGGTGCAGCCTGCAGGTAGCGGTTGCGCAACGCCGCGATGCGCTGTGTGACCTGCGTGGCCGCGGCCTGCGCCGCGGCTTGCGTTCCGGTCAGTCGCCCGAAGCGCAGCAGGCTCGGCGCGATGTCGTCGAGCCGCGCCAGGCGGTGGCGGTAGATGCGCAGACCCACCCCTTCCAGCCGCGCCACCTGCGTGGGCGAGGTGCCGCCGCTCCACACCACCACGACGTCGGGATGAAGCGCCAGGATGCGCTCCAGATCGAAGCTCTGGCTGTCGCCGACGCGCTCGATGGCCTTGGCCGCCTCCGGCTCGTTGGAGTAGTCGCTGGTGCCGACCACGAGCTGCCCGGCCCCGGCTGCAAACAGCATCGCGGTCGCTCCGGGGGCAAGGCTCACGATGCGCTGCGCCGGCCGTGGCAGCTCGAGCGAGCGCTGATCGTCATCCTGCAGTTGCAGCGCCGGCACCGGGGCCTCCGCGCCGTGCGCGACCGGCATTGCCGCGCTCAGCACCAATACCAGCGCCAGGGCGCAGATGCGCGGTAGCGCCTCAGTCGAAGAATGTCGCACTGAAGACAGCGCCCAGTACTGCCCGCACGTTGGCCTCGGGTAGCTCGCCTGGCATGCAGGCATTGTAGAAACGCATGCCGTCTATCAGCGCCATCGTGGCGAACGCCAGATCGCCGGCCGGCGCCGGCGCCTCTGTCTGCAGCACCTTGCCGAACTGCGTTATGAAATACGCGATCATGTCGCGCTTCTCCAGCAGCAGCGCGCTCAGCCGCGCGCGAAAGCGGGCATCGCGCAGCGCCTGCAGCCTGGCTTCGGCCCACAGCACGTAGCTGATGCTGCCGCGGTAGAGCTGGCCGTAGAACATCTGCAGCTGCCGCTGCATGTCTTCGCGCGACAGCCCCGCGCCCAGGATGCGCTGCAATTCCTGCTGCACGTCCCGGTGATCGCGCTTGAGCAGTTCGATGAACAGGTCCGCCTTGCTGCGGAAATTCGAATGAAACGCGCCGCGCGTATAGCCGGCGTGCGCGGCGATGTCTTCCACGCTGGCGCCGCTCAGGCCTTTCCTGGCGATGATGACTGCGGCGGCCTCGAGCAGGCGCTGGCGCGTGAGGTCGCGGCTCTCCTCGCGGGTCAGTCGTTTGCGTGCCATGCGCCGATGTTATCACGTCCTGCAGTTTTGTATCAGAATGCATCATTGATTTCGAATACAAGCACGTATTAGAATACATATCAGTATTCGGCGGCAGACGGGCGTTGGCCGGCCGCGGCGCGCCGGCGCGCACCCGTCGCGGCGGTTGTCGGTATTGCAGGAGTAGCCCATGAGCCATCGTGATCGCCCCGCCGCCCGCACCTGCCCGACTGTGCCGCTGCGGCTCACCGCGGTTGCGGCGTTGCTGCTGCTGGCGGCCTGCGCCCGGCAGCCGGCGCCGAGTGCGCCCGGACGCCCGGTGATCGCGCTGCCGGTGCAGGCCGTCGATGCTTCCCCGGCCGCGCAGTTTCCCGGTGAGGTGCACTCGCGCTACGAGATGCCGCTGTCGTTCCGGGTGGCCGGCCAGGTGGCGGCGCGCCTCGCGCGGCTCGGCGACGCTGTGAAGCAGGGTCAGGCGCTGGCCAAGCTCGACGACACCGATGCGTTGAAGACGCGCGCCTCGGCGCAGGCCGCGCTCGATGCCGCGGAGCATCGCCTCACGTTCGCGGCGCAGCAGCGCGACCGCGACCAGGCACAGAGCGCGCAGAATCTGATCAGCCAGCTGCAGCTGGATCAGACCATGGATGCCTATGCCGCGGCGCTGGCCGCGCGCGATCAGGCGAGCCAGCAACTCGCGCTGGCGCAGAACCAATTGCGCTACAACACCCTGGTGGCCGATCACGACGGCACGATCACCAGTGAGCAGGCTGAAGTCGGCCAGGTGGTTGCCGCCGGGCAAGCGGTGTTCGGCTTTGCGTGGTCGGGTCAGCGTGATGTCTTCATCGCCGTGCCGGAGTCGCAACTGGCCGCGGTCGCGGTGGGACAGGCCGCGACGGTGAGCCTGCTGGCGCTGCCGGGCAAGAGCTACGCGGCTCAGGTGCGCGACATCTCCCCGGCCGCCGATCCGCAGGCGCGCACCTATCGCGTCAAGCTGGCACTGGATGGCGACGGGCGCGAGCTGCCCCTCGGCATGACCGCGCAGGTGGCGCTCGCGGCCCAAGCCGACGGCGGCCACGACCTGCGCATTCCCGCCACCGCGCTGTTTCACGACAAGGAGCGGCCGGCGGTCTGGGTGGTGCGGCCGGCCGATTCCACCCTGGAGCTGCGTCCCGTGACCGTGCGGCGCTACGGCGAGCGTGAGGTGCTGGTCAGCGCCGGGCTCACCGCCGGGGAGCGGGTGGTCATGCAGGGTGTGCATGCCGTGGCCGCCGGCGAGAAGGTCGAGCCGGTCGCGCCGCCGCATCCGGAGGATGCGCCGCTATGAGCGATCCTGCGGGCAGCGTCGCGGGCAACGCCGCGGGCGGCCCGGCCGCCGGCGCGGCGCACGCCGAGGGAGGGTTCAACCTCTCGGCCTGGGCGCTGCGTCACCAGGCGTTCGTGTTCTTTCTCATGGCGATGGTGGCGCTGTTCGGCCTGCTGTCGTATAGCCAGCTGTCGCAGTCCGAGGATCCGCCGTTCACCTTCAAGGTCATGGTGATTCAGAGCTACTGGCCCGGAGCCGATGCCAGGCAGGTGCAGGAACAGGTCACCGACCGCATCGCGCGCAAGTTGCAGGAGACGCCGCTGATCGATTTTCTGCGCAGCTACTCCCGTCCCGGCGAATCGCTGATTTTCTTCACCATCAAGGATTCCGCTCCGGCCGCGAGCGTGCCGGAGACCTGGTACCAGGTGCGCAAGAAAGTCGGCGACATGGCCTATCAATTGCCCGCGGGCGTACAGGGACCGTACTTCAACGACGAATTCGGCGACGTCTACACCAATCTCTACGCGCTCGAGGGCGACGGCTTCACGGCGGCCCAGCTGCATGACTATGCGGATCAGCTGCGCGTGGAACTGCTGCGCGTGCCGGGCGTTGCGAAAGTCGACTACTTCGGCGACCAGAATCAGCGCATCTACATCGAGCTGGCGAATGCCCGGCTGTCCCAGCTGGGCATCAGTCCGCCGCAGATCGCACAGGCGATCGGCGCACAAAACGCGGTGGCCGCGGCGGGCGTGATCACTACAGCCGACGATCGGATATTCGTCCGGCCCACCGGTCAGCTCGACAGTGCGGATGCGCTCGGCGACACGCTGCTGCGCATTAACAATCAGACCTTCCGGCTGGGCGACATCGCCACGATCCGGCGCGGCTACGACGATCCGCCCGGCCCGCAGATGCGCTTCATGGCGCAGCCGGTGCTGGGCATCGGCGTCTCGATGCAACCCGGCGGCGACGTCATCAAGCTCGGCAAGCTGCTCGAGCACGCCACCCGGGGACTGCAGCAGCGTTTGCCGGCAGGATTGACGCTGGCTGAAGTCACGAGCATGCCGCGCGCGGTGTCGCATGAGGTCGACGACTTCCTGGAGTCGGTGGCCGAAGCGGTCGCGATCGTGCTGCTGGTGAGTCTGCTCAGCCTGGGAGTGCGCACCGGCATGGTGGTGGTGATCTCCATTCCATTCGTGCTGGCGGCCACGGCGCTGTTCATGCAGGTGCTCGGCATCGGCCTGGACAAGGTGTCGCTCGGCACGTTGATTCTGGGACTGGGGCTGCTGGTGGACGATGCGATCATCGCGGTCGAGATGATGTCGGTAAAACTGGAGCAGGGCTGGAGCCGGGTGCGTGCCGCCGCGTTCGCCTACACCAGCACGGCGTTTCCGATGCTGACCGGCACGCTGGTCACGGTGTCCGGATTCCTGCCGATCGCACTCGCCAGATCGAGTACCGGGGAATATACGCGCTCGATTTTCCAGGTGTCCGCGATTGCGCTGCTGTTGTCCTGGCTGGCCGCGGTGGTCGTCATTCCGCTGCTTGGCTATCACCTGCTGCCCGAGCACGCGCAACACGCCGGGCGCGTCCAGCCCGCGGCGGGCGGGGAATGGTGGCGCCGCCTGCTGCCGCGCCGCTGGCGCACGGCGCCGGACGCGCTGCCGGCCGCACCGGTGGCGCCGGTGGCGGGGCTCGTCGGCCACGACGGCGGCCCCGATATCTACGACACCGCGTTCTACCGCCGCTTTCGCGGCTGGGTGGATTTTTGCCTGCAGCGCCGCTTTCTGGTGCTGGGACTGGTGGTGGTGGTGTTCGTGATTGCGCTGGCCGGATTCGCGCTGGTGCCGCGCCAGTTCTTCCCCAGTTCCGACCGCCCGGAGCTGCTGGTCGATCTGCGCTTGCCGGACGGCGCATCGATCGAGGCGTCGCTGTTGCAGGTCAAGCGCTTCGAGGCCGCCATCAAGGACCGGCCCGAGATCAGCAACTACGTCAGCTTCGTCGGCAGCGGCGCGCCGCGCTTCTACCTGCCGCTGGATCAGCAGCTCACGCAGCCCAACTTCGCGCAGTTTGTGATAACCGCCAGGGACGTGAAGCGGCGCGAACAGCTGGCGGGCTACCTGGATACGCTATTGTCGCGCGACTTCAGCGCGGTGCGCAGTCGCATCAGCCGCCTGGAGAGCGGCCCACCGGTGGGCTATCCGATTCAGTTTCGCGTCAATGGCGACGATATCGCGACCGTGCGCGGCATCGCCGAACAGGTAGCGGCCATCGTGCGCGCCGAACCGGGTACGCGCAATGTTCAGTTCGATTGGGATGAACCGGCCGAGCGCTCGGTGCGCTTCGAGATCGACCAGGTCAAGGCGCGACAGCTGGGCATCACGTCACAGGACATCGCCAACTTTCTCGACATGAGCCTGTCCGGCTATACCACCAGCAAGTACCGCGAACGCGACAAGCTGATTCCGCTCGATCTGCGCGCACCGCTCAGCGAGCGCGTGCATCCCGATCAGATCGAGCGGCTGGCGATGCCATCGCCCAGCGGTGAGGCGATCCCGCTGGGCCAGCTGGGACGTGTGCGCTACGGCCTGGAGTACGGCGTGATCTGGGAGCGCGACCGCCAGCCCTCGATCACGGTGCAGGGCGAAACGCGCAACGGCGTACAGGGACTGGATGTCACCAACGCGATCGACCGCAAACTCGGCGCCGTACGCAGCCACCTGCCGGTGGGCTATCGCGTCGAAGTCGGCGGCTCGGTGGAGGAGAATCAGAAGGCACAGAGCTCGATCAACGCGCAGATGCCGGTGATGCTGATCGCGGTGCTGACGCTGCTGATGATGCAGCTGCAGAGCTTCAGCCGCACCCTGATCGTGGTGCTGACGGCGCCGCTCGGCCTGATCGGCGTGATCGGCTCGTTGCTGCTGTTCGGCAAGCCATTCGGCTTCGTGGCGCTGCTGGGCACGATCGCGATGTTCGGCATCATCATGCGCAATTCGGTGATCCTGCTCGACCAGATCGAACAGGACATCCGCGCCGGCCACGGCCGCTGGCATGCGATCGTCGACTCGACGGTGCGCCGTTTCCGGCCGATCACGCTCACCGCCGCCGCCGCGGTGCTGGCGCTGACGCCGCTGCTGCGCAGTAATTTCTTCGGCCCGATGGCCACCGCCCTGATGGGCGGCATCACGGTGGCCACCGTGCTGACGCTGTTCTTCATACCGGCGCTGTACGCGGCCTGGTTCCGCGTACGCGCCGATGAGCCGGCTCCGGAGGTGGCATCGTGAAGCGCGCACACAGGATCCCGCCGACCCGACTGACCCTGCTGCTCGCCGCCGCGGCGCTGGCCGGTTGCGCATTCGCACCGCTGGGCAAGCCGCCGGCGCCCACGCCGCGTGCTGGTTATGCGGCCGAAGCGCCGCCGGACGCCACGGTGCCGGCCGACGGGATCGCGCAGCGCTTCAATGCCGGCGCACATCCGGTACCGCAATGGTGGCAGCTCTACGGCTCGGATACCCTCGATGCCTGGGTCGAGGAAGGCCTGCGCAATAATCCCTCACTCGATGCCGTGCGCCATACGCTGGAAGCGGTGCACCAGGCGTATCGCGCACAGGTGGGCGGCTCGCTGCTGCCGTCGATCGACGCCGGCGGTCAGGTCAGCCGGCAGCGCGCCATCGGTTTGCCGGACATCGGGCCGCCGACCAATCTGTACAACGTCTACGCCGGTGAATTGAGCCTGAGTTATACCTTCGATCTGTTCGGCGCCGTGCGCTACGGTGTGCGTCAGGCGGCCGCGCAGGTGGACCTGCAGGCCTATGAGCTGGCAGCCGCCCAGCGCACGCTCGCCGCCAACATCGTCATCCAGGCCGTCAACGCCGCGGCGCTGGCCGAGGCGCTCGCGATCAACGAACGCCTGGCACAGCTGGCGCACGAGCAGGCCGACCTGACGGCAAAGGCCTACGGCACAGGCGCGGCAGCCCACGATGACGTGCTCACGGCGCAGCAGGGCGCCGCGGCGCTGGACGCCGCGCTGCCGCCGCTGCGCACGCAGGCGCTGCGCGCCCGGCACGCACTGGCGGTGCTGATGGGGCGCCCGCCGGACCAGGCGCCGGATGCACTGCCGCTGGCGCAGCTGCGATTGCCGGCCGACGTGCCGGTCAGCCTCCCATCCGACCTGCTGCACCAGCGGCCCGACGTGCTGGCGGCCGAGGCCTCGGTGCACGCCGCCGCGGCGCAGGTGGGCGTGGCGACCGCGAACCTGTACCCGCGCATATCGCTGTCGGCCTCGTTCGGCTCGGCGACGTTCACGGCAGCGGCGCTGTTCACCGCGCCGGCCACGGTCTGGGGCGTGGGCGCGAGCCTCACGCAGCCGATCTTTCACGGCCGCGCACTGCTCGCGCAGCGCAAGGCTGCGGTAGCGAATTACGACGCCAGCATCGCGCTGTATCAGCAGACCGTGCTCAACGCGTTCCAGAATGTCGCCGATTGCCTGACCGCGCTGAATCAGGACGCCCTGGCCCTGCAGGCCGCGCAGATCGCATCGGCCGCCGCGCGCCAGTCCCTGAGCGACACCGACGCTCGCTACCGACTCGGGGCGCTGTCCTATCCGACCTCGCTCGCCAGCGAGCAGCGCTGGCAGAATGCCACGCTGACCGAAATCCAGGACACTGCATCCCGGTTGATCGACACGGCGGCGCTGTTTCAGGCCATGGGCACGCCGCCGGAATAAAGGCGGCTCACATGCAAAGACCCTCGTCTCCGCCGCTGCGCATCGGCATCCTCGGCGCGGCCAATATCGCGCGCTCCTTCATCGCGGGCGTCGCGGCTTCGAGCACGGTCACGGTGAGCGCGATCGCCAGCCGCGACGACGCCCGCGCGCAGCGCCTCGCGCAAGACACCGGCGTTGCCCGCGCCTACGGATCGTACGAGGCACTGCTCGCCGACCCCGCCATCGACGCCGTCTACGTTCCGCTGCCCAATAGCCTGCATGCCGAGTGGTCGCTGCGCGCCGTTGCGGCCGGCAAGCACGTACTGTGCGAGAAGCCCCTGGCGGCAACCGCCAGTGAAGCGCGGGCGATGTTCGCCGCGGCGCGCGAGCATGGGGTAACGCTGGTCGAAGGATTTCCCTATCGTGCCCAGCCGCACGCGATCAAACTGAAGGAGCTGGTGACAAGCGGTGTCATAGGCGAGCTGATTTCGATCCAGGCTGCGTTCGGCTTCACGGTGACCGGCGCGCAAAACATCCGCTTCGATCCGGCGCTGGCCGGCGGCGCACTCATGGATGCAGGAACCTACCCGATCAGCCTGGTGCGTCTGCTCGCCGGCGAGCGCCCGGCGCGGGTGTTCGCGCTCGCGCGCTGGCAGGCCAGCGGCGTCGATCAGACCCTGATCGCATCGCTCGAGCATTCGAGCGGGCTGCTGGCTCAGATCAGCTGCAGCCTTGCCACCGGTCTGCATCGACAGGCGCTGATCGCCGGGACAGCGGGCGTCATTCAGACCACCTATCCCAACAGCCCGCCGCTCGACCGCCCGGCGGTGCTGACGCTCAGGCGCGGCTCGTCGTGGGATGCGCCCATCGAGACGATCGAAGTGCCGGCACTGAACGGGTTTCGCGCCGAAGCGGATAGCTTCGAGCGTCTGATCAGGCTCGGGCCCGAGCAGTGGACGGGCGCCACGCCCGAGGAATCGGTAGACATCATGCTCACGCTGGAGGCGATCCTCCAGAGCGCTCGCGCGGGCCGGCCGGTCGAGGTCGCCGCGTGACTGGTCCCGCGCCAGCGATATAAATTGATAAATATGCAACCTGTCAGAATTGACAGTTGCGACGCGCAAACAATCCGGCAAAATCGCCTCGCTGCTCGAGCTCAAATTACATTGAACAGGGCCCTTCGCTCGCAGCTACGCCGCGGCTCAGGCTGATGTTCGGCGGCGGTATAGAAAATTTATGCGTCGCTCCAGCATGAACGTATCAGGGAACGATATGACGCACGCGGCCAGAAGCCGCCGCCCGATGTTGCTTGGACGGATCACACTCGCATTCATGCTGGCATTGGCAGTCGGCTGTGGTGGGGGCGGCTCGAGTGCGGGCAGTGGACTATTCCCACCCACTGCGTTGAGTTACTCGAGTCCGCACACCTACGCCGTGGGTACTGCGATTGCGCCGCTTAACCCCGCAGTCACCGGCACGGTCGCGAGCTATTCGGTGGCACCGGCCCTCCCCGCCGGCCTCTCAATTAATGCACAGAGCGGCCAGATCACCGGTGCGCCCACTTCACCGAGCTTGAAGTCGACATATACGGTCACGGCAGCCAATTCATCCGGCTCGACAACCTTTGGACTTTCTATAGCTGTCGTAACGGTCAGCATATCGCCCGTTACCATTTCCCGCATCGTGGCGAGTGGCACGCCGGTCGTCGTTGCGCTGTCGGTCGCTTCCGTAGGCTTCTCGGGGCCGATCTACTCGCAAGCGTCCGACACGGCGGGGGTATTCATGCCATCGGTCTCGGTAGCGTCCAACGGCGCGGGCTATTCGTTTTCACTGACTATTGCGACCACGATCGATGCCGGTCACTACCAAGGCAGCGTACTGCTCAGTCTTTGCAGCGACACGGCCTGCACTATCCGGCTCGCTCTCCCATCGATCTCCGTGCCGTTTGACATCTACGTGCTGTCTTCCACAAGCGCATGGCCGGGTAACCACCTCACCGCTCTGGCCGCATATCCGGGCGTCGCCGACTGGTCAATGTACCAAGGTAATGCCGCACACACGGGTTACGTGCCGGTCAGCCTGGACCCCAATAGTTTCTCGACCAGATGGGAGGGACCGACGTTGAATGATGCCATGGCGTATGGCAGCTCGGCCGAGACCCTCGCGACCTCGGGGGGACAATTGTACCTGCCCAACGGCCTGGTCCTATACGCGCTGAAAGAGTTCGACGCCACACAGGTGTGGGAATACGACTTCAGCAGCCTGCAGTTTCCATCGGTCAATCCGCCATCGGTCGCGAACGACACGGTCTATGAGGCCGCAGGTCAACAGAGCGATGCGACCATGTATGCATTCAATGCAGCCGATGGCACGCTGGTGTTCCGAGCGCCAATGTCCTCGCAGTTCGAGCACTACCTTGCACCGGCCATAGGTCCGAACGGCATATACACGAATGCCGGAGCCTATGGTGGACTCTACGGATTCAACTTTGCCGGTCAGCAGCTGTTTTTCGACGGCTTGCCTCAAACATCGGAATGGACCCCGGCCGTCGACTCCAATTACGTCTATTCATACACCGGTAGCTTGACACTCGCCGATCCGATCACCGGTGCGGTCGAGGTGTCCATCGCCGATCCCACGTTCCAAAACTCCACCTACGCCATAGGTGGCTCCGTAGTACTGGGTGCACCTGGTTCCGTGTTTGCAGCCAATTACGCGAACTCGTTCGTGAATGGCGGTGGAATCGGCAATTCGTTGCTTGACTTCGATGTGAACGGACAGACCATCAGCTGGAGCATCCCCGGCGATTATCCGAGCACGCCGGCTTACAACGCCGGCGTCGTCTATGCCGCCAACAACCAGCCGCTGCAGCTCGAGGCCCGCGCGGAGAGCACCGGCGCGCTGCTGTGGACCTGGGTACCGCCCCAGCCCGGGGATTCGAGCCTTACCAGTGAAGTGCTGTTGACCGATACGATGGTGTTCGTAAGCACCAACCTGGCCGTTTATGGCATCGATCTCACGACGCACGACGCCGTCTGGAGTTATCCGCTGGCCGGTCGACTCGCGCTGTCGCAGAACGGAATCCTGTACATCCAGGGCGTGGGTCCGCTGACCGCAATCAATGTGAAATAGCCTCGACAGGCGAGCCGCCCACAGCGTCCCTCTGGCAGCTTTCTTAAAGCGCTGCCCCGCAAGCTGCTGGCTTGCGGGGCAGCAATGGCCTGGTGACAACGCTCGATTTACCGCGCGGACCTTATAGCGCGGCCGAGCCTTTAGGCCGCCTGCGCGTCGGCTGCCGGGGTGGCCTGCCCCTCGCTGTACTCCAGGACTCCTGCCACCGCGTGCACCGTCGCGGCGATGCGCACCGCGCTCTGGATCATCTCGCGCGTGAAGCCATGCTGGCGCAGCTTCTTTTCGTGCGCGCTGATGCACAGCCCGCAGCCGTTGACCGCCGACACCGCCAGCGACAGCAGCTCGAAATCGAGCTTGTCGATACCGGGGTTGGCAAGGATGTTCATCCGTAGCCGCGCCGGCATGCTCTGATACTCGGCATCTTCCACCAGATGCAGGAAGCGGTAGTAGATGTTGTTCATCCCCATGATCGCCGCCGCCGCCCGCGCGGCCTGCAGATGGGCCGCATCCAGGTGCTCGCCGGCCGCCGCCTCGATGCCGCGGGCGAATGCGGGGTTGCGCGAGGCGATGGCCGATGCCACCGCCACCGCCCAGATCTGCTGCTCGTTCAGGCCCGGTGCGCCGGCGCTCGTCAGCACGCTGCCCAGATTGAGCTTGAGGTCGCGCGCATAGTCCGGAATCGCATCGCGGATCAGGTCCAGGGTATTGCTGTCCATGATTCAGGCCGCCTTGAGGGTGTCCTGGCCCTTCTGCCAGTTGCAGGGACACAGCTCGTCGGTCTGCAGCGCATCCAGTACGCGCAGCACTTCTGCCGGGTTGCGGCCGACCGACAGGTCGGTCACGTAGACGAAGCGGATCACGCCATCCGGATCGACGATGTAGGTCGCGCGCTGCGCCACGCCGGCTTCTGCATCCAGAATGCCGAGCGCACCGCTGAGCTCGCGCTTGATGTCCGAGAGCATCGGGAACGGCAGGTTGCGCAGTTCCTCCTTGTCCTTGCGCCACGCCAGGTGCACATACTCATTGTCGGTGCTGACACCGAACAGCTGCGCGCCACGGTCCGCAAACTCGCGATTGAGCTTGCCGAAGGCCGCGATCTCCGTCGGACATACAAAAGTAAAGTCCTTCGGCCAGAAGAATACGACCTGCCATTTTCCGGCCTGCTCGGCATTAGTGAACTGCTGGAACGCCTTGGCGGGGTCGTTCGAAACCACGCCGGTAAGCGCATAAGCAGGGAATTTCTGTCCTAAGCCCAACATATCGAATCTCCTGAAACATCAGTGGGGAGCCAAGTTTTCTCGCTGGCCCGGCCTTCATCGCCGGCCCGTGCGTGCATCCTGGGGTCCTGAAGCCGCATCGTCCAATCAATTGACTTTATGGGGTCGATAGATGCTATATATCGGTCCTTCCATGACCGATCTCAAGCTCAAGGACCTGCGCTACCTGGTCGCCGTGGCCGACACCCGCCATTTCGGCCGCGCCGCCGCCAAGTGTTTCGTCAGCCAGCCGACGCTGTCAGCGCAGCTGCGCAAACTCGAGCTCTACCTGGGCGTGCAGCTGATCGAGCGGCGGCCGCGGCGCGTGACGCTGACCCCCGCCGGCGAGGAAATCACCCAGCGCGCGCGCACCATGCTCGAGAGCGCCGACGCCATCGTCGGGCTGGCGCAGACACGGCGCGATCCACTCGCCGGGCAGCTGCGTCTGGCGTTGCTGCCCACGATCGGCCCCTACCTGCTGCCGCTGGTGGCACTCAAGATTCGCAAGGCCCTGCCGCGCCTCGAGCTGATGCTCTACGAGTACCAGACCGAGCCGATGCTCGAGCGGCTGCACAACGGGGATATTGACGTCGGCATCCTGGCGCTGCCGGTGCAGGCCGAGGGCCTGGCGACGCGGGCGCTGTACGACGAGCCGTTCGTCGCCGCGCTGCCGGCGGCGCACCGGCTGGCCGCGCGCTCGCAGCTGCGCGCCGAGGACCTCAACGGCGAGACGCTGCTGCTGCTGGAGGACGGGCACTGCCTGCGCGAGCAGGCGCTGGCGGTCTGCAGCCGCGCCGGCGTGCATGAGAAGCAGGATTTTCGCGCCACCAGCATTGAGACCCTGCGCCAGATGGTGGCCACGGGCGCTGGCGTGACGCTGCTGCCGGCGCTGGCGGTGCACGGCGCCTATGGTGCCGCCAAGGGCCTGGCGGTCATCCCGTTCGCCCGCCCGGTGCCGAGCCGCAGGATCGGAGCCGTGTGGCGCAAGAGCAGCGCACGCACCGCGGCGATCGCGGCGGTGTGCGACCAGATCGTCCGTCACAACGGCCTGCCGGCGCTCGACGCACATAAAGACGTGCATAAATGAACCCGGCGGCCGAGATATCGGTCTATGACCGCATGTGCTGGCCCGAGGCCGAGCTCGAGCGCGCGCTCGCGGGCGGTGCGCACCGGCGCGAGCTCGCGGCCTATCTGGGGGGCGATGAGTACAGCACCCTGGCTGCGCTGGCCCGCCAGAGCGCGGCCGCGCAGCGGCGCCGCTCGGGCCGCCGCAGCGCGCTGAAGATCTATCTGCTGCCCGGCATTCTCGGCTCGCAGCTCGGCCGTCCGCGCGGCGGTGGCGAGCCACCCGATCTGCTGTGGATCGATCCGAGCGACATCGTCCGGGGCCGGCTCACCGAGTTGCGCCTGCCAGCTGCCGCCCGCGGCACGCCGCGCCCGCAATCACTGCCGCCGGTGCGGCCGCTGGGCGCCATCGTCTACAGTTACCTGGCGCTCAAGCTGCGCCTGGCGGCCGCCGGCTTCGACGTGGTGCTCTACGACTATGACTGGCGCGGCGATGTGCTCGCCTCGGGCCGCGCGCTTGCGCAGCGGCTCGCAGCCGATGAGGCCGCAGAGCTGGCCCTCATCGGTCACAGCATGGGCGCCCTGCTGGCCCGGGCCGCACTCGCGCAGTTCCGCGACGGCGAGGGCGCCGGGCGCATCACGCGGCTGATCGGCATGGGTGCACCGCACGGCGGCTCGATCGCAGCGGTGCAGGCGCTGCGCGCGACCTACCCCATCGTCGGCCGGCTGGCCGCGATGGATCGCGTGCACGATGCGGAACAGCTGACCCGGCTGGCGTTTCGCGGCTTCATGAGCCTGTATCAGCTGTTGCCGCCCGCCAGCGCCACACTCGATCTGTTCGACTCCGAGTCCTGGCCGCGAAGCGGGGCACGGCCGCATCCGGAGCTGCTGCGCGCGGCGCGCGGCTTCGGAGAGCATCTGGCCGCGCCCGACGAGCGTTTCATTTCGATCGTCGGCACCGGCCAGCGCACCGTCACGGGCATCGAGCGCCGCGGTCAGCAGTTTCGCTACCAGGTCAGTTCCGCCGGCGACGGCACCGTCGCCAGCGCGTGCGCGACGTTGCCAGGGGTGCGCAGCTACGCGCTACGCTGCGAGCACAGCGAACTGCCGCGCAGCCACACCGTCGCCGCGGCACTCATCGATCTGCTGCGACGAGGGCACACGCGGCGCCTGGCCGAGGGCGTGAGTGCGCGCCATGGCCGGCGCAGCTATGTGACCGACGCGGGCCTGCGCCGTGAGCTGGGCCGCAAGCTCGACTGGTATAGCTTAGGGGTAGGTGAGCGGCGCGTGTATCTGGATACGCTGAACGCGCCCCCGGCGGCGTACTCGCGCCGGCATCGCGCACAGCGCGGCGGCGCGACGGTGCGGAAATTGTAAGACAGCTGTGCAAAACTAGCTGCGCGTGCGTTCACGCGCACGCGCTTATCTTTCGACTGTTGGCTGTGGACCGTGGCGTGAGCGGCGCGCGTGCGGGCCTTCACTTGCGAGCCGCGCGAACCGTGCGGCTGATTTGCGGGGCTGGAGCAAGGCAAAAGTAACGATGGTAGACCGATCCCAACGCTTTGCCTTCGTACGCGACCTGGCCACGCGCTGGGATCTGATCGCCATCATAGTGGTAATCGGCCTGCTGACCTTCTTTGCCGAGGCCAGCCGCGGCCTGCTCGAGCCGCTCGCCAAGCTGTCGGCCGAACCGCTGTCGCTCGATCCGACCAATCTGCCGGTCTATGCCGCGCGCACCACGCTGCGCATGTTCGCGGCCCTGGCCCTGTCGCTGGTGTTCACCTTCACCTACGCCACCTGGGCCGCCAAGAGCGCGCGCGCGGAAAAACTCCTGGTGCCGATCCTCGACATCCTGCAGTCGGTGCCGATCCTCGGATTCATCTCGATCACGGTGGTGTTTTTCATGTCGCTGGTGCCCGGCCGGGTGCTCGGCGCGGAGTTCGCGGCGATCTTCGCGATCTTCACCAGCCAGGCCTGGAACATGGCCTTCAGCTTCTACCAGTCGCTGCGCACGGTGCCGCACGAGCTGGAGGATGCGGCAGCATCGTTCCGCCTGACCCCGTGGATGCGCTTCTGGCGGCTGGAAGTGCCGTTCGCGATGCCGGCGCTGTTGTGGAACATGATGATGTCGATGTCGGGCAGCTGGTTCTTCGTCGTTGCCTCGGAATCCATCAGCGTCGGCCACACCAACATCGCGCTGCCGGGCGTCGGCTCCTACATCGCGCTGGCCATCGAGCAGGGTTCGCTGCGCGCAATCTACTGGGCGATCGCGACCATGTTCATCGTGATCCTGCTCTACGACCAGCTGATCTTCCGCCCGCTGGTGGTCTGGGGCGATCGCTTCCGCTTCGATCAGGAGCAGGGCGGCCACGTGCCGGAGTCCTGGGCATTGACCATGCTGCAGCGCTCGCGCCTGCTCGTCATGCTGCGAACCTTTTTCGATGCCATCATCCGCTGGACCAGCCGCCGGGCGCCGCGTCCGCCGCTGCTGCTGGTCGCAACCACCGTGCGTGTCGGCCGGCGCGCCGATCTGCTGTGGTTCACGCTGCTGGTGCTGGTGATCGCGCTCGCGGTGTGGCGCATCGCGGGCATGCTGATCGGCGAGACCACATTGCACGAAGCCGCGCAGGTAGCGGGCCTGGCGGCCCTGACCATGCTGCGCGTGATGGTGCTGATCGGGCTCGCCAGCCTGGTGTGGGTGCCGATCGGTATCTGGGTCGGGCTGCGACCGCGCGCCACCCAGGTGGTGCAGCCGGTGGCGCAGTTCCTGGCGGCGTTTCCGGCCAATCTGCTGTTCCCCCTGGCGGTGTTCGGCATCGTGACGTGGAAGCTCAACCCGGACATCTGGCTCAGTCCGCTCATGATCCTGGGCACTCAGTGGTACATTCTCTTCAATGTGATTGCGGGCGCGGCGGCGATGCCGACCGAGCTGCGCTACGCGGCGGCGAACCTCGGGGTGCGCGGCCCGTTGTGGTGGCGCAAGGTGGCGCTGCCCGGAGTGCTGCCCTACTACGTGACCGGTGCGATCACCGCCTCGGGCGGCTCCTGGAATGCGGCCATCGTTGCCGAGATCGCGAGCTGGCGCAACGTGCAGGTCAAGGCGCACGGACTGGGCGCCTACATCGCCGAGGCCACCACCGCCGGGGACTTTCATCGCATCATTCTCGGCATCGCGACCATGAGCCTGTTCGTGGTCGCGATCAATCGTTCCTTCTGGCGGCCGTTGTATTATTTCGCCGAACGCAAGTACCGGCTCAGCTAAAGCGTTGGAGAGCGTATGAACACCGCACCGAATCTGGTGACCGCCGAGCTGCTGGCGGTCGAGAACGTCTGCAAATCGTTCCCCAAGCCCGACGGCGGGGAGCTGCTGGTGCTCGACGGCGTGAATCTGAAGCTGGTGGCCGGGCAGATCGTCGGCCTGCTCGGACGCTCGGGTTCCGGCAAATCCACGCTGCTGCGGCTGATCGCGGGCCTGGCCGAGCCCAGCACCGGCACGCTGTCGTTCCGCGGCGAGCCGATCGCCGGCTGCGCCTCGGGTATCGCCATGGTGTTTCAGAGCTTCGCGCTGTTCCCCTGGCTCACCGTGTACGACAACGTCGCGCTCGGCCTGGAGGCGCAGCGCATGCCCAAGGCGGCGATCCGCAAGCGCTCGCTGGCCGCGATCGATCTGATCGGACTCGACGGCTTCGAATCGGCCTATCCGCGCGAGCTTTCGGGCGGCATGCGCCAGCGCGTCGGCTTCGCACGCGCCCTGGTCGTGCATCCCGACATCCTGCTGATGGACGAGCCGTTCTCGGCGCTCGACGTGCTGACCGCCGAGACGCTGCGCACCGACTTTCTCGACCTGTGGGCCGAGGGCCAGATGCCGATCAAGGGCGTGATCCTGGTGACGCACAACATCGAGGAGGCGGTGCTGATGTGCGACCGCATCCTGGTGTTCGGCAGCAACCCGGGGCGCATCCTCAGCGAGATCGACGTGACGCTGCCGCAGCCGCGCAAGCGCCTGGATCCGACCTTTCGCGAGCTGGTCGAGAAGATCTACGTCGAGATGACCTCGCGGCGCTCGGGCGTCGCACCCAGTGCGCGCGCCGAGCGTTTCCCGGGCTCAGGCATCGGCAGCGTGCTGCCGCGCGTGTCCTCGAACCTGCTCGCCGGCCTGGTCGAGACCGTGGCGGCACCGCCCTTCAGCGGCACGGCCGACCTGCCGAAGATCGCCTCCGACCTGCAGATGGAAATCGACGAGCTGTTCCCGGTCGCCGAGACGCTGCAGATGATGCGCTTTGCCGAAGTCGAAGGCGGCGACATCCGGCTCACCCCCGAGGGCATGGCCTTCGCCAACGCCGATCTGCATGTGCGCAAGCAGATCTTCGCGCGCCACCTGCTCAACTACGTGCCGCTCGCGGCTCACATCCGCCGTGTGCTCGACGAGCGCGCCTCGCACGCCGCGCGCAAGAGCCGCTTCATCGACGAGCTCGAGGACTTCATGGGCGAAAACGACGCCGAGCAGACCCTGCGCGCCGTCATCAGCCTGGCCCGCTACGCCGAGGCCTTCGCGTATGACGACGCCAATGAGATGTTCAACCTCGAGAATCCCGTCTGACTGCTCTGAGCAGAAGAGGAAATCATCTGAAGGTAGGGCCTACCTTAAAGGTATCAAACCATGTGTGGGAATTTTGTGATCAAAATTCCCACACATGGTTTGATACCTCTGATGTAGGTCCTGTCTTTAAATGTCTCCTGTCCCGCTCACAGCAGACCAGAGATACTAAGATGATAGGGCTCATGCGTCGTCACCCGCAGCTGGCGTAGCCCCGCGGCGGCGAGCTGATGGCGAACTTCGTCGGGCTCGAAAGCGGCGCACAGCGAATTAAAAAAATCCCGCTGCAGGATCTCCGGCTCATTCTTCGAGGTCGCCTGTACCAGGCGGTGCGCATCGGGCTCGCTGGGCGGGCGCCGCAGGTCGGCTATGAACACCGCGCAGCCGTCGCCGGCGCTGTCGGCGCAGCCAGCCACCGTCTGCCACAGCACCTGCGGCTCGTGCAGCTGGTGCAGCAGGCTGTGGCTCATGACCAGGCGCCAGGGCTCCTGCGGCAGTTCGCATCGCGGGATGATGCCGTAGCGCACCCGCACGCGATCGCGCAGCGCCGGCTCGGCGTCGATCGCGTGCTGCGCCAGCTCCAGCATCGGCCGCGAACCGTCGATGCCGACGAAGTGGGCCTCGGGAAACTCGCGCGCGAAGCGCAGCAGCACGTCGCCCGGGCCGCAGCCCAGATCGAGCACCGGACCGCTCAATGCCAGTCCCGGAAACAGGCCGCGAAACATCTGCACCCGGGTGCCGTGGGAGGCGTGGAAATCCGCCCGGGCGTAGGCGAGGGCCTGCGCCGGGTCGTCCATCAGCTCTGGCTCGGGTATGCGGCGCATACTTGTTATTGTTCCGTAGTGGGTACAGTATGCGGCTCAAGAGCCGGTTTGAGGCCTAACAGAGAGACAATATGTGGCTGGCGTCGGAAATGGCTGCCTTCGCGCACGTCTCGGAGCTCAACTCCTTCACCGCTGCAGCACGCGCTCTCGGAGTGCCCAAAGTCGCCGTCAGCCGCGCCATCTTAAGCCTCGAACGCCGGCTCGGCACGCGCCTGCTCATCCGTACCACGCGTCGGGTTTCACTGACGCCCGCCGGCGCGTTGCTGCGGCCGCACAGCCAGCGCCTGCTGGCCGAGGTGGAAGCCGTGCGCGCGCGTTTCGCGCCGGCCGCGGCCGGCGAGCGGCGGCTGCGCGTGATCGTCGATCCCGGCTACGGCCGCCTGCTGGTCACACCGCTGATACCGCGTTTTCTCGAGCGCCACGCCGACTTCGAACTGCAGGTGGTGGTGATCGATACGCTGCCGCAGGCCCCGGGCGATGATTGGGATCTGCTGATCTGCAACGACACCGCGCCGCAGATTTCCACGCCGGGGCCATTGGCGCATCCGGCGCTCACGCGCACGCCGCTCGGCAGCCCGCCGCTGCTGTTGTGCGCGACGCCGGCGTATCTGACGCGCCACGGGCGTCCACGAACCCCGGCAGAACTCAGCGAGCATAGCGTGCTGCGCGCACTCGATGTAGCCACGGATGGTGAGGCGGCGCCGGGGACGCTGCGCTTGCGCCGCGGCCGCCCAGGACGCAGTGCCGCCGAGCGCGGCGGCGCCGGCCGGGGGGCGGGGGCCCGCGACGGGCAGGAACAGCAGCTACGTTTGCGGCCGGCGCTGCAGGTCAACGATCCGGCGCTGGTGCATGCGAGCACGGCGGCCGGCTTAGGCATTGGCGTGCTGCCGGAATTCCTGTGTCGCCAGGGCCTGGCGATGGGCAAGCTCGAGCGCGTGCTGCCGGAGTGGTCGGTAGCCGCACCGTTGCAGCTGCAAGCCGTGTACGCGGCCGGGCGCGCCGCCTCGCCGGCCATCCGTCAGTTTGTCGAGTTCCTGCTCGCCAACATGGTGCCGGTGCTCGGCGGCGCGGCAACAGAAAGTTAGCGGCAAAGAGCTAAGCGTCGGACATCGTCAATCGGTCAACCTATCCACCGTACGGTTCAGATCAGCTCCGGATCGGCCTCAGCCACGCTGGCGCCGCCGGACTTGATGATGCGCAGCAGACCCAGGGACTGTGGCAGCAGGTGTTCGGCGTAGAAGCGCGCGGTCTGCAGCTTGGCGCGATAGAAGCTCTCATCGCCGCCGCCCGCGGCAAGCCTGGCGCTGGCGATCGCGGCGCTTCTGGCCATCATGGCGCCGCCGAGCACGCGGCCGCACAGGTGCAGGTAAGGCACCGATACCGCGTAGGCGCGCGCCGGCGTTTCGGCGACCTGCTGGCGCAGTGCTTCGGTCGCATCGCGCAGCATGGTGATGGCTTCGATGGTGGCGTTGCGCACGCTGCGCATGACGGCATCGCCGGCCTTGAGGTCGTTGAGCTCGCGCAGCGTGTCGCCCAGCAGCGCGGTCATGGCCGCGCCGCGGTCGCGGCCGAGCTTGCGACCGACCAGGTCGTTGGCCTGAATGCCGGTGGTGCCTTCGTAGATCGAGGTGATGCGCACGTCGCGCAGCGTCTGGGCCACGCCGGTCTCCTCGATGAAGCCCATGCCGCCGTGCACCTGCACCGCGAGCGAGGCCAGCTCCGAAGCCTGATCGGTGCACCAGCCCTTGACGATCGGGATCAGCAGCTCGCCGCGCACCAGCGCGGCGGCGCGCGCGGCCTCGTCGGTAGCGGCGCGCGCACGATCGAGCTGCAAGGCGGTGTAGAGCGCCAGGGCGCGCATCGCCTCGACATTGGCCTTCATGGTCAGCAGCATCCGGCGCACGTCCGGATGATGCTCGATGGTGGCGGCGGCATCGCCCTTGCCGCCGGCCGGACGCCCCTGAACGCGGCTGCGCGCCCACTCGCTGGCCTGCTGCAGGGCCAGCTCGGCGAGGCCCACCCCCTGCACGCCGACCGAGAGGCGCGCGGAATTCATCATGATGAACATGTACTCGAGGCCGTGATGCGGCTTGCCGATCAGATAACCGGTGGCCCCGCCGCGATCGCCATAGGACATCACGCAGGTCGGGCTCGCATGGATGCCGAGCTTGTGTTCGATCGAGACGCAGCGCAGATCGTTGTGCGCCCCTAAACTGCCATCGGCATTGAGCAGGAACTTGGGCACCGCGAACAGCGAGATGCCTTTGGTCCCGGCCGGGGCGCCATCGATGCGCGCCAGCACCAGGTGCACGATGTTCGCGGCCAGGTCGTGTTCGCCGTACGTAATGAATATCTTCTGCCCGCTGATGCGGTAGAAATCGCCGTCCGGCGTGGCGCGCGCGCGGATCAGACCGAGGTCAGAACCTGCCTGCGGCTCGGTGAGATTCATGGTGCCGGTCCACTCGCCGCTCACGATTTTCGGCAGCAGTCGCGCCTGCAGCTGCTCGGATGCCACCGCTTCGAGCGCCTCGGCGGCGCCGCGCGCGAGCAATGGACACAGCATGAAAGCGACGTTGGCGCCGAAGCCGAGCTCCTCGACCGCCACCGCCAGCACCAGTGGTGCGCCCTGACCGCCGAACTCCGGCGGCGCCGCGAGCTGGGTCCAGCCGCCCCCGGTGTACTGCTGGTAGGCGCTGACGAACTGCGGCGGCATGTGCACCGCGCCGTCGGAGAAGCGGGCCCCGACGCTGTCGCCGATGCGATTGATCGGCGCCAGCACGTCCTGCGCGAAGCGCGCCGCCTCCTCGATCACCGAGGCGGCGAGGTCGGCAGAGAACTCACGGTAGCGCGGCAATGCCGCGAGGCTGGCGACGCCCAGCAGCTCATCGAGCACGAAGCGCAGGTCCTTGATCGGCGCCTGGTACACGCCAGGCTCAGCGCCGATGCAACAGCCGGCGCCACCAGGAAGCGCGAGCGCTGGCCGGCGCCGCGGGCCGCGGCCTGGCGGAAGCGGCGCCCGGCGGCTTGGCGCCCGCCGGTCTGGCGCGGGCCGCCGCGGCGCCATCGTAGGGGTCAAAGCCGGTGCGCTCGTTGCGCCCCGGCGGCACGGGCTTGGCCACGGCGAGCGGGGCTGCCGGCCTGGCGGACGCCGGCTTGCCGGCGGTCACTGCTTTGGCGGGCGCGGACGGGGTCGGCGCGGACTTGGAGGCCCGCGTGTCTTCCAGCGACAGGCTCGACAGATCCAGGCGCCGCAGCAGCTGCGAGGTGCTCGCTACCGCGTGGCGCGCAGTCTCGGTCGCCCACTGCCACACGGCATTGCCGCGCGCATCGTGCTGTACGCCACCGATGAGCGGCTTGGTTTTATCCGGCTGATTTTGGTCCGATTTCTTCAATGTGAATCACCATAGGCCAGCCAGCCGCTCAAGCCCACAACATAGCGCAAGACACGTCAGGGTAAGGATTGATACTGTGACGCAATTCGCGATCTTAACGCGCTGCGCGCTGGAACTGTGAGCTGGCACCGGCGCCTGGCGCAGGCCGCGCGGCACCATACACGGATGCAATCCGCGCCCCGAAGCCCCCTTGGGGTGGACACCAACGAGCCGCCCACAGCGCAGGCCGCAGCAGCACCGCCATCCATGGATCGCGACTTCATCGCTCGTAATCAGATCGTCGAGCGCTACATCGGCGGCCGCCTGCCGCTCAAGGGCGCGCAGGACTTCGAGCGCTTCTGCCGCGAGCACCCCGAACTGCTGGACGAGATCGCATTGACCGAGCGCATCAGTGCGGCGGTGCGCCTGCTCGACGCCGGCGGCCATGCGGCGCCCTGGGAGCAGCGCTCCAAGCCGTGGTGGCAGCAGCTGCCGGCGCTGATCGGCACGGCGGCCCTCGCCCTGATCCTCGCCGTCACGAGCCTGGTACTGCACAGCAAGCTCGCGCTGCGCGATCGCACGATCGCGATCATGCAGCAGCGCCTGGCATCGCAGCCGCTCGATCCGGCGAAGTCCACGCGCGCGATCACCGTGATTCCGAGCCGCACCGGCCCGGTACCGCACAGCCTCGCCACGATCGGCGGCGGCAACGCACAGATGGCGGATCTCAAGTTCGACCTGTCGTGGTCGCAATTCACCACGTTCAACGTCACCATCGATCGCATTGATCAGGGCCGCGTGGGAGTGCTGCACAACGTGCAGCGCGATTCCAACGGCAGCCTGCATCTGGAGCTCAACAGCACCGCGCTGGGCGCGGGCGACTACCAATTGACCATCGAAGGCCTGACCTGGCGCGGCGACGCGGTGCCGCAGGCCTGGGCGACCATCAGCTTCGCGCACTGATCCGGCGGCGCGCGCAGCGCGGGCGCGTCCCCGGCGTCAGTACAGCACCGAGCGTGGCGCTACGCGCACCACCGAGCGCGTCGAGATCCACCCGGCGACGCCGACCACCAGCACCGCGCCCAGCACGCCGACGATCCACAGGCCGGCATTGAAGCGGTATTTCAGATCCAGCGCGTGCGCGAGCCAGGCGCCGCCGAGCGACGCACCGCTCGCCGCGAGCAGTCCGGCCACCGCACCCAGCAGTGCGAATTCGGCCAGCACGCTGCTCAGGATCATGCTGCGGCGCGCCCCGAGCACGCGCAGAATCGCGGTCTCGTACAGGCGTTCCTCGCGGCTCGCCTGCACCGCCGCGAGCAGCAGCGTGAGCCCGGCGAGCAGCGTGAACAGGAATACGGTCTGCACCGCGGTGACCGCCTTGTCGACCACCGCGCGAATCTGCGCCAGCAGATCGCCGACGTTGAATATCGACACCCCGGGAAAGCGATGCACCAGCTGCGCCATGGCGCCGCTGGTGGGCTCAAGATACGCGCTGGTCATGTAGGTGCCGGCACTCGCATCGAGCAGCCCGGGCGGGAACATCACAAAAAAATTCGGCCGAAAGCTGTCCCACTTCACTTTGCGAAAACTGGCGACCGTGACGTCATAGGTCTCGCCGCCGACGTCGAAGCGCAGGCGGTCGCCGAGCTTCAGGCCCATCGACTCCTGGTACTCCACCGCCAGGGATACCAGCGGCTTGCCCTGATCGGCCGCGCTCCACCAGTGTCCTTCGACGATGCGGTTGTCGTCGCCCAGCTCCTCCGCCCAGGTCAGGTTCTGCTCGCGGTCGGCGAAGCCGCGGCCGCGCATCCCGGGGAAATGTAGCCCCGAGAGCGGCCGGTCATTGATGGCCAGCAGCCGGCCGCGGATCATCGGCAGCATGCGCGTCAGGCGCGCGCCCTGCGCCTGCAGCTCGTGCTCGAAGTCGCTGCGCAGATCGGACGGAATGTTCACGAAAAAATAATTCGGCACGTCGGCCGGCAGGCTCGCGCGCCAATCGGTCACCAGGTCGTCGCGCAGGATGGCCAGCGCCAGCAGCAGCATGATGCCGAGCCCGAAGGCCACGATCTGGGTGATGCTCTCGGTGCGGCGGCGCGCAAGGTTGGCGATGCCGTAGCGCCAGGCAACGCCCGCCGAACCGCGCACCCGCGCTGCGGCCCGCACCAGCGCTGCGCCCGCGACCCCCAGGGCCAGCACCGCGGCGGCCAGTCCCAGCAGAAACCACAGGCTCAAGCGCACTTCGCCCAGCGCGCCGTAGACGACGCCGGCAATCGCCAGCAGCACCGGGGCGCCGGCGGCCAGGAACCCTAAGGCCGGCGGCCCGGCGTCGCGCCGCAGGACGCGCAGCGCCGGCACCCGCGTCAGCTGCAGCAGCGAGGGCAGCGCGAAACCGGCGAGTACGGCGAGCGCGATGATGAAGCCGACGAGCGCCGGCCAGGCGCCCGCCGGCGGCAGGTCGGCCCGCAGCAGGCCCTGCAGCACCCGCACCAGCCAGAGCTGTGTCAGCCAGCCCGCGGCCGCGCCCAGCACGCTCGCGACCGCCGCCAGCAGCAGCAATTGCCATAGATTCACCGCCAGCACCAGGCGGCGCGAGGCGCCCAGGGTTTTCATCAGTGCGACCGCGTCCAGATGACGCCGCACGTAGCTGCGTGCGCTCACCGCAATGGCCACGGCGCACAGCAGTACCGCGACCAGGCTCGCCAGCGCCAGGAAACGCGCCGCGCGCTTGCTGGCATCGCCGATCTGCGGACTGGCATCCGCGACGTCTTCGACGCGCTCGTGGCGGCCCTCCTGCGACTGGTGCCAGCGGCGAAACGCATCGAGCTGCGCGCTGTTACCTGACAGCAGCAGCACGTAACGAATCCGGCTGCCGGGTTGGATCAGCCGGGTCGATGCCAGATCGGCATCGTTGATCAGCAGCGCCGAGGCGAATTCCACGAAGGTCGAACTCTGGTCGGGACGCGAGATCAGAATGTTCGTCACCCGCAGCGAGCGCGAGCCCACGCTCAGCTCGCTGCCCAGCCCGGCGCCGAGCGCCGCGGCGACCCTGGAATCGGGCCAGACCTCCCCGGGCGCAGGGATCGCACGCGTGATCGTGCCGGCCGCGAACGGCCGGTCGGCGACCGTGAGCTGGCCGCGCAGCGGATAGCCGGCGCTCACGGCGCGCACATTGGCCAGTTGGTTGGCATCGCCATTGAAGATCGCCGACAGCGTCATGCTCAGGCGCGCCGTGGTCAGCCCGAGCTGCTGCGCCCGCGACTGCTCGTCCGCGGCGATCGGGGCGTCGGACTCGACGCGCAGATCCGCCGCCAGCACCTCGCTGGCCTGCAGCTGCACCGCGCGACCGATGCGATCGACCAGAAAGCCCACGCCGCTGAGCGCGGCCACGGCAATGCTCAGCGACAGCCACAGCACCGCCAGTTCGCCCGAGCGCCATTCGCGGCGCAGCGCGCGCAGCGCCAGCGTGAGACTACGCATGACTGTGCGCCGCGGCCGTGCCGACGTCGCGCGTGAGCGCCCCGGCATCCATCGACAGCACGCGCCCGCAGCGCGCCGCCAGGGCGGCCTCGTGCGTGACCAGCACCAGGGTCGTGTCCGAGCCGCGGTTCAGCTCGAACAGCAGCTGCGCAATGCGCTCGCCGGTCGCGGTGTCGAGATTGCCGGTGGGCTCATCGGCGAACAGCACCGTGGGATGGCCGACTGAGGCGCGCGCCAGCGCCACGCGCTGCTGCTCGCCGCCGGACAGCTGGCGCGGATAATGACGCGCGCGCGCGGCCAGACCGACGCGCTCGAGCATGCCCTCGGCGGCCTGCCGCGCGTCGTCGCGCCCGGCCAGCTCCAGCGGCAGCATGACGTTTTCGACGGCGGTCAGTGACGGCAGCAAATGAAACGACTGGAACACGAAGCCGACACGCTCGGCGCGCAGGCGCGCGCGGCCATCTTCGTTCAGCGCACCCAGGGCCTGCCCGGCGAGCACGACTTCCCCGGCAGTGGGCAGATCCAGGCCTGCGAGCAGCGCCAGCAGCGTGGACTTGCCGGCGCCCGAGGGACCCACGAGCGCAATCGACTCGCCCTGCGTCACCGTGAACGAGACGTTGCGCACGATGGTCAGCGGGCCTTCCGGGCTGCTAACCTCTTTGCTCAGATTCCGGGCCTCGAGAACGATGTCACGCGTCATGGGCTTCCTGTTGGCACTGCTGCTGGCGCTGGCGCCGCCGCTGGCACGCGCCGAGCAGTCAGCGCCGGTCATCCTGGTGTTCGGAGATAGCCTCAGCGCCGGTTACGGCATCCACGTCGAACAGGGTTGGGTGAGCTTGCTGGCGCGCAAGATCTCGCAGTTAGGGTACGGATTCAAGGTAATAAACGCCAGCGTCAGCGGCGAGACCACCGCGGGTGGCCTGGGCCGGCTGCCGCACGCGCTCGATGTGCAGCAGCCGCGCATTCTGATCCTCGAGCTGGGCGCGAACGACGGTCTGCGCAGCCTGCCGCTCGACGGCACGCGCGACAATCTCGACAAGATGATCGCACTGGCGCGCGCGCGCGGCATCACCGTGCTGCTGCTGGGCATGCGCATGCCGCCCAATTACGGCGAGCGCTACACCAGCGGCTTTCAGAATATGTATAGCGACCTGGCCCAGGCGCACAAGCTCGTATGGCTGCCGTTTCTGCTCGATCGGGTGGCGCTCGACCCGACGCTGATGCAGGCTGACGGCATGCACCCGAATGAGCGCGGGCAGCCGTTGTTGCTCGACAATGTCTGGCCCAAACTAGAGCCGCTGCTGCGCGCGGCGGCCCGTCCGGCCGGGGCGGCTGGCGGCGCACACTGACGGGCGCCGCCGCCGGTGGCGCAGGCGCCGCGGGCGCGGGGAATCAACGCGGGGAATCTAAAAGTATGGCGGGGGTGTGACTATGGAAAGATTCTGGTTGCCGCAGTATCCGCCCTCGGTGCCCGCCGACATCGACCCGTTCGAAATCGATTCGCTCAAGGCGCTGATCGAGGATGCCTGCAGCCGCTACGCCGATCGCATCGCCTATCACAGCATGGGCACGGCGATGAGCTACCGCGAACTCGACCGGCGCTCGCGCGCCTTCGGCGCCTGGCTGCAGCAACGCGCCGGGCTCAAGAGCGGCGATCGCATCGCCATCATGCTGCCGAACCTGCTGCAATATCCGATCGCCATGTTCGGCGCGCTGCGCGCGGGCCTCACGGTGGTCAATACCAACCCGCTCTACACCGCCACCGAACTCGAGCATCAGCTCAAGGACTCCGGCGCGGTCGCCGTCGTGGTGCTCGAGAATTTCGCGGCGACGCTGCAGCAGGCGCTGCCGGAAACCCGCGTGCGCCAGGTGATCGTCACCGGTGTCGGCGACATGCTGCGCTGGCCCAAGGGTCCGATCGTCAATCTGGTGCTGCGCCACGTGCACAAGACGGTGCCGCACTGGGTGATTCCCGAGGCGCATGGGTTTCGCCAGGTGCTCAACGCCGGCCGCGGCCTGCGGCTGCTGCCGGTGAATCTGGATCGCAGTGATCTCGCCTACCTGCAGTACACCGGCGGCACCACCGGCGTCGCCAAGGGCGCGATGCTGACCCATGGCAACATGGTGGCCAACATCCTGCAGTCGCGCGCCTGGTTTCAGCAGGTCGCACTCGACCGGGCGACCTTCGTCTGCGCCCTGCCGCTCTATCACATCTTCTCGCTGACGGCGAACTGCTGGCTGTTCGCATCCCTCGGCGGCACCGGCCTCATGATCGCCAACCCGAGGGACTTCGCCGGCTTCGTCAAGGATCTGCGCCGCCATCCGCCGATGTTCTTCATGGGCGTAAACACGCTGTTCAACGCACTGATGCATACGCCCGGATTCGCGCAGCTGGATTTCTCGCACCTGGTCGCCACGGTGGCCGGCGGCATGGCGTTGCAGAGCGGCGTCGCCGCGCGCTGGAAGGAGATGACCGGCTGCATCCTGAGCCAGGGCTGGGGTCTGACCGAAGCCTCCCCGGTCGGCTGCGTCACCAAACTGGTCGGCCGCGATACCGAATTCAACGGCTCGATCGGACTGCCGGTGCCGTCCACCGAACTCACGATCCGCGATGACGATGGCCGCGTGCTGCCGATCGGCGCGGTGGGTGAGATCTGCCTGCGCGGTCCGCAGATCATGCGCGGCTACTGGCAGCGGCCCGACGAGACCGACAAGGTCATGCTGCCGGAAGGCTGGCTGCGCACCGGGGATATCGGGCGCTTCGATGAGCGCGGCTTCGTCTTCATCGAGGATCGCAAGAAGGACATGATCATCGTCTCGGGCTTCAAGGTCTATGCGAACGAGATCGAGGACCTGATCGCGAAGTGCCCGGGGGTGCTGGAAGTGGCCGCGGTGGCGCAGGCGAACGAGCATTCCGGCGAAGTCGTGGCGCTGTTCATCGTCAGGAAGGATCCGTCACTGACCGAGCAGGCGGTGAAGGACTACGCGCATCTCTACCTCACCCACTATAAGCGGCCGCACGCGATCTACTTTCGCGACCAGCTGCCGAAGACCAACGTCGGGAAAATACTGCGCCGTGAGCTGCGCGATGAGCTGGCCAAAACCGGATCGGGCTCCGCGCCCGCCTGAAGACGACGGACCGAACCAGCGATAGGGAGGCGCGACTGCGATTGACACGTACCGCGGCGAGGTGTAACTAATTTGTCTGCGACCCGCGCCCGCACACGGGCGGCGAGTCGCGAGCACCAAAAAAAATTCAGGGAGCAAGCCATGGACCGGACAAGAGTTTCAAGCGCGTCGACCGGGCGGTTCGCACGAACCGCAGCACTCCCGGCGATCCTTTGCATGCTGGCGTCCGGATACGCACTGGCCGCGCCGCTTATTCGGATGAAAGGCGTGGTCAGCACGGACACCGGAGCCCCACCGACGTACGCATACTGCCAGGCGAATTACGATGCCGCGTGCTACTCGCCGCAGGACATTCGCACGGCCTACGGCCTGAATGGGCTCATCGATGCCGGCATCGACGGGGCAGGACAGACCATCATCATCATCGATTCCTACGGCAGCCCGACGATTGCAGCTGACCTGCACGCCTTTGATGTCGGCTACGGGCTTCCGGACCCGCCGTCGCTGACGGTGCTCGCCCCGCTCGGCACGGTACCCTGGGATCCCACCACCTACCCCGATCAGCCCGGTTGGGCGTCCGAGGTGTCGCTCGACGTGGAGTGGGCGCACGCCATGGCCCCACGCGCCGCGATCGTCCTGCTCACGAGCCCGGTCGACGAGACGGAGGGCGTACAGGGGATGCCGGAGTTTCTGGCGCTGGAGCAATATGCGCTCGATCACCACCTCGGCAAGATCATCTCCCAGAGCTGGTCAGCGACAGAGAACACGTTTTTTCCTGAGGCGGCCGGCCCCCAGGGGCCGCAGGTGATCGCGGACTACGAGGCGTTTTATGCGCGCGCGGTTCAGGAGAATGTGACGCTGCTGGCCGGTGCGGGCGATTACGGTAGCAGCAACAACGAAACCAATGGAGTGACGTTCTATCCGTTTCCCACGGTGGGCTTTCCAGCGTCGTCACCGTTCGTGACCGCAGTCGGTGGAACGGATCTGTATGCGGACTCATCCGGCCACTACATCTCGGAGACCGTCTGGAACGACGACGCGTGCTGTGCCGGTGGCGGCGGCATCAGTCAGATATTCCAGGAGCCCGGATATCAGAAGTCCTCGCTGCCCTGGAGCGTCCAGGCGGAGCTGCGCGGCAGGCGCGGCCTGCCCGATGTGTCTTACAACGCGGCCGTCTACAACGAATTTATTTTTGTATACGAGAGTTTTCCCGGGTCGGGCGGAGCAGGCTGGTACGGTATTGGTGGCACGAGCGAAGGCTCCCCGCAGTGGGCGGGCATTGTCGCCGATCTCAACCAGTATTCTGGCAGGCCGCTCGGCTTCCTCAATCCAGCGCTCTACGCGCTCGGCGGCGCAGGTCGTTTCAGCAGCATGGGCCGCGATATCACGAAGGGCAATAACGCACTCCTCGATGTGCCGGGGGCGACCGCCCCGGGATACTACGCCACGCGCGGATGGGATCTGGCGAGCGGCTGGGGCACCCCAAACCTCGTAGAGCTGCCGTATCGCCTGCTCGAGCTGCTGGAGTATTAGCGCCGCTGCGTAAGGCGCGCTGCAATTGCTCAACCGCCGAGCCGGCGATCGGCGCGTCCGGCGAGATCTGTGTGCGCGCTCGAAAGGTGACGCGCGGCATGGTATTCATCGAGGATCGCACCAACGACATGATCATCGTCCCGGAGCTACCGGCTCAATTCAAGTCAGGGATGTGGAACGGCGGCATCGCCTCAAACATCGGCTTGGCGAACAGGTAGCCCTGATACAGATGCACACCGAGATCGGTGAACCAGACAAATTCGTCGGCCGTCTCGACTCCTTCGGCGACAAAGTCAATGCCCAGATCGACGCATACCTGCGCGATGGCTCGCACGATGGCCTGCCGCGGGCCGTTGGTTTGAATACCTCGGACGAGGCCCATATCCAGCTTGACGATGTCCGGCTGGAACTCCGACAGCAGGCTCAAGCCGGCGTAGCCGGCTCCGAAATCATCGATTGCGAACCGCATTCCGGCCCGGCGGTAATCGTTGAGGAGCGTCGCGAAGCGTGCCGGATCTCCGATCGCTTCCACTTCGGTCGCCTCGATAATGATTCGATCCAGCGGAAATGAATGCCGATGCGCCGCCTCGATCGTGGTATTCAACCCGAATGCCACATTCAAAGCCGCGCTGGGAAGACAGTTGAGGTTCAGATGGGTGTGAACTCCAATTCGCGCCGCAACTTCAATAGCCTTGGCTCGGCAGAGGGCGTCGAACGCGGGCAATTGACCGGCTGAATACCGATTGAGAACCTGGTAGGCGGGCTCGTTGTTCAGCCCGCGCACCAGGGCCTCGTGGGAATAAGCCGTCCGCGCGCGACTGTCGACAATGGGCTGAAACGCGAACGAAAAGTCCAATGCGCCGATGGCTTCAGGAGCAGCGTCCGACCGCGACGCGTCGCTCACTTGGTATCCAGCTTCAACCGCCCGCGCCAGCGGCCCTGGGCAAAGGCGGACAGCAGTTTCCTGGCACGACCTGGCTTGAGATTGGTCAGTGAATTGCCCTGTTTAAAGAAGTCGCTGAGTCCTTCTATCGTCTCCAGCTCGGACGGGTCGACATCTGTAAACCCCATCGTCCAATCCCCGAAAGCGCGCTGTGCAATCGGCTCCCGAATGATCTCTGTCACGGCTGCATGGCGCGGATCCGAGGCGATCTTCGCGAACAATTCCTTCAACGTCGTCTCTTCGCCTTCCAGCACCTGGAAGAACGTCCCGGCGGTGTGCAGCAGCATTCCGGTAACTGATCGTTTAGCATTGATGTTCCGGGCAGCCTGCAAAATCTTCTTGAGATCAGAGGCGTTGAACCGCGCGGTAGCGGCGCTGGTGTAAATAAGATGCATCAGTTTGTCGGGATTCATGACTTGCGATCACCGTTTGCTCACGCTTCGGGCATATGCAGCACTGCACCATCGCACAAAGCAGCCGCAGATGTTCCGGGGCTCCAAGCGACTTCGCCATCACCTTCGCGCAACGGGCGCTCGTGGTCAATTCCCGAGCTGATATCTTTGCAGGCTGCAGACCCGAGGTTTTTCGCGAATGGACGCTGACCGTCCGGCAAGCTCCGCCAGCATCGCACGGCTCGCGGCAGCGAGTGCCGTGGGCACGACGCTCGAGTGGTACGACTTCACGATCTACAACGTCATGGCGGCGCTGGTATTCAACGTCGTTTTCTTCCCGAAGTACGATCCGATGGTCGGCACGCTGCTGGCGTTCTCAACCTATGCTGTCGGCTACTTCTCGCGGCCCATGGGCGGTTTTCTGTTCGGACACCTCGGCGATCGACTGGGCCGGCGGTTCGTGTTGTTCGCCACGCTGATGCTGATGGGCGCTGCGACCTGTCTGATCGGACTGTTGCCCTCCTACCGGCAGTGGGGAGTCTGGAGCCCGGCGCTGCTGGTGATGCTGCGCTTCATTCAGGGCGCCGCGCTCGGTGGCGAGTGGGCCGGAGCGGTGCTGCTGTCGCTGGAACACGGCAGCAGTCAGCAGCGGGGGCGCAACGGCTCCTATGCGCAGCTGGGGCCGGCCTGCGGCACCATCCTGGGAACGGGTACGGTAGCGGGCGTCACGCTCTGGCTCACTGCGGCCAGTTTCGAGTCCTGGGGCTGGCGGATTCCCTTCGCGGTGAGTGCGCTGCTGGTCGGCTTCGGATTGTGGGTACGCAGCGGCGTGGCGGAGACCCCGGCATTCACGCAGCTGAGATCGCACCTGTCGACTTCGAAGGCGCCCGTAAAAGAGGTCGCGCGGCATCATCTGCGACCGTTACTGACGTCGATCGGCGCCCGCGTCGGCCCGGACGTCGCTTATGCCCTGCTGGTGGTCTTTACGCTCACGTACGCCACGACCATCCTGCACCTGGCGCGCTCGCTCGCGCTGACGGCGACCGTCATTGGCGCGGCATGCAACGCCGTAGGCATCCCCGTATTTGCATCGTTGTCGGATCGTGTGGGCCGGCGCCCCGTCTATGCAGCCGGCGCGGTACTCATGGTTTTCTGGGCATTCGCATACTTCAGGCTGATGGATAGCCGGCAACCGCTGTTCATCGACATCGCCGTCGCCCTCGGTCTGACGCTGCACGCCTCCATGTATGGACCGCAGGCGGCTTTCATCGCCGAGCAATTTCCGGCCCGCGTCAGGTACGCGGGCTCCTCGATGGCCTACACACTCACCGGCGTGGTCGCCGGCGGCGTCGCGCCACTGCTGTTCAGCGCGCTCTACCGCGCCTACGGCTCGACCATCCGGCTCTCGTTGTACGTAACGCTCGCACTGGCGGTCACGCTGTTCGCTCTGTGGCAGGCAGGCGAGACCGCAAATGCGCCGCTGCGTGAGTCCTGACGGCGCCCGGCCGGGTCGTGTCGAGGACATTGTGAGCACGGTACGAACATATTGGGTCAGTGAAACGGCCGGTGTGCTCGATGTCCCCGGTGCAAGCACCATCGAATGTCAGCGTCGCATCTGGTGGCTGGCGGATCACTTCCGCCGCCGCGCCGGCGTGCGCGAAGTCGTACCGGGCATGAATAACCTTACGGTCGAACTCGAGCACGCGGCGCCGGATCTTGAAAACCTGCTGGAAAGCTTGCGCACGCAGTGGAGCAAATCCGGCGCCGTCAGTTTGCCATCACGGGGCATCGAAATCCCGGTCCGCTATGGCGGGGCCGACGGCTGCGACCTCGACGACGTGGCGCGCCACACCGGCCTGGCCGCCGAAGAAGTGATCCGGCTACACCATACGGGCGAGTACACGGTGTATTTCCTCGGGTTCCTGCCTGGCTTTGCCTATCTGGGCGGCATGGACCGGCGGCTCGCCACACCGCGTCGCAAGGAACCGCGGCTGGCCGTACCCGCCGGCTCGCTAGGCATCGGCGGCGAGCAGACCGGCGTCTATCCATCGACATCGCCCGGCGGGTGGCAATTGATCGGCCGCACCTCCTTGCGGCTGTTCGATCCCGCCCGCGATCCGGCGTCGCTGCTACTGCCTGGCGATACGGTAAGGTTCGTGAGCGTCGGGGAAAGTCGATGATGACCATCCTCAAGCCAGCGGTGCAGACCACCGTTCAGGATTTGGGCCGGCGCGGTTTCCGCCACCTCGGGGTCGGCGGATCCGGCGCGATGGACCGGCTGTCGCTGTTGATCGGCAACTATCTGGTGGGCAACTCCGCCGACGCGGCGGCTCTCGAGCTGTGCATGCCTCCGGCGCGGATCCGCCTGGATGCGGCCTGCGCCATCGCGCTGACGGGAGCCGATTGCCTGGCCCGGCTGGACGACACGCCGGTCGGCGTCGGTCGCCGTGTCGTCGTGGAAGTGGGGCAGACCCTGGAGCTCTTCGCCGCGCATTCGGGTATTCGTGCTTACCTGTGCGTATCGGGTGGAATCGACGTGCCGGCGGTCTTAGGATCACGCAGTACCGATCTGCAGGCGGGAATGGGCGGTCTTGATGGACGCCTGATCCGTCGGGGCGACGTCTTGAGGATAGCGCCGTCGACGCCACCCGAGCGCACGGCCGCGGCCGTCCTGCTGCCGCAGATGGGCAGCTCGATTCGCGTACTGCCGGGGCCGGAATTCGACGGCTTTGCGCCCGAGTCACGCGAGGCCTTGGTTACGGCAGTCTGGAAAGTGACGACCCAGAGCAACCGCATGGGATACCGGCTGGAGGGCCCCGCACTGCTCAGACAGGACGCCGGGGAATTGAAATCGCACGCGGTATTTCCGGGGCTGATTCAGGTGCCGCCCAACGGGGCGCCCATCGTGCTGATGGCGGATGCACAGGCCACCGGGGGTTATCCTAGAATCGCCTGCGTCATCGCCGCCGACCAATGGCGGCTGGCCCAGATTCCCCCTGGGGCGCCGATGCATTTTGAGCTTGCTACGCGCGCCGGGGCGCTGCTGGCATGGCAAAAGCAGCGCGCTTATCTGCAGCTCATGCAACGGGGCCTGCATGCGCATTGACCTGAATGCGGATCTGGGGGAGGGCTGCGCCCATGACGAGGCCATACTCGACAGCGTTTCCTCAATCAATGTCGCGTGCGCCTGGCACGCGGGCAGCGCCGAGGAGATGTTAAGTCTGGTGCGCGCCGCGCGCCGGCGCGGGGTGGCGATCGGCGCGCATCCCAGTTTTCCGGATCGCGCGAATTTCGGTCGCAAGGAAATGAGCCTGCCGCTGACCTCGATCCGCGCCGGCCTGCTCTATCAGATCGGCGCGCTGGATGGCATCGTCCGGGCAGAGGGCGGCGAGCTGGCGCATGTAAAGGCGCATGGGGCGCTCTACAACCAGGCCGCACGCGATCCCGAGCTTGCGCGCTGCATCGCGTGCGCGATACGCGACTTCAATCCGCGCCTCAAAGTCATGGGGCTGGCCGCAAGCCTGTTCATAGATGCGGTGCGCGCGGAAGGGTTGCAGGCGCTGGAAGAGGGCTTTGCCGATCGCAGGTACACCGCCGAGGGCCACCTGGTCAAACGCGGCACGGCCGGCGCGCTCATCGAGGATGAGAGCGCGATGTTGGCGCAGGTCCTGTCGATGGTGAAAACCGGCAGCGTGACGGGCCAGGACGGCACCGTCTGTCATATCCACGTCGATACCATTTGCCTGCATGGCGACGCGCCGCATGCGCTCGAGTTCGCCAAGGCGATCCGTGCACGCCTGCAGCACGAGGGTGTCGAGGTCGCGCCCTGCGCCTGAACTGGGGCAGCGGCGAGCAGCGACGATTAGCAGGTTGCTTAAGTATCGGCTGGTGATATACTTAAGCACATGCTTAACAAAGAGACGGCGCTCGACCGCACTTACCAGGCACTGGCTGATCGCACCCGCAGGTCGATATTGGCGCGGTTGACGCACGGGCCGGCCTCGGTAAGCGAACTGGCACGGCCCCTGGCCATGTCGCTGCCGGCGGTCATGCAGCATCTGTCGGTGCTCGAGAGTTCGCGCCTGGTGCGCTCGGAGAAAATCGGGCGCGTGCGCACCTGCCGCATCGAGCCGCGAGCGCTGAGTCTGGCCGAACAATGGATCAGTCACCGGCGGATCGAATGGGAACGGCGCCTGGATCGGCTCGGCGACTATCTGCAGATCATGAAACTGCAGGGAGAAACGCATGGCGACGGCAAATGAGACCCCCCCGGGCGCGCAAGCGCGTCCGCTGGTGGTGTCGCGCACATTCCCGGCTCCACGCGAGCTGGTGTTTCGGGCGTGGAGCTCGGCAGATCACCTGCAGCGCTGGTTCTGCCCGGCCGGCTACACCGTACCCGCGGCCACGGTCGAATTTTGCGTTGGCGGCGCCTTCGATATCTGCATGCGCTCGCCCACGGGTCAGGATCACTGGACACGCGGACAATATGCCGAGATCGTGCCGCACACCCGGCTGGTGATCGACATGAACGTGCTCGGGCAGCAGAACACGCCGCTGTTCCACGCCCATATGGTAGTGATCTTCGCGGACGAGACCGGTGGCACGCGATTGACCGTCACCCAGAGCTACACGCTGTCCGATCCGTCGGCGGCGCCGATGATTCAGGGTGCCTCCCTGGGGTGGCAACAGACCCTGGATCGGCTCGAGCACGAAGTATCGCGAATTCGGGAGTCCTCGCCTGCCGGCCGCTCGGTCGTGCACGCCACTTTCTGCATCGAGCGCACCTACCAGGCCACCCGCTCACAGGTGTTCAAGGCGCTCACGGACCCGGTCGCCAAGGCGAAGTGGTTCGCCGGCGGCAGTGGCTATACCACGCTGGAGCGTGCCATGGATGTGCGGCCTGGTGGTCGCGAGCGTCTCAAGGGGCGCTGGGAGAGCGGCGTGGTGTCGACATTCGACGCGATCTATCAAGACGTCGTGCCCGACGAGCGCATCGTCTACACGTATGAGATGCATCTCGACGAGCGCAAGATTTCCGTGTCGCTGGCGACGTTCGAACTCAAGCCGGCGGCGGCCGGAACGCGCCTCGTCATGACCGAGCAAGGCGCCTACCTGGACGGCCATGACGATGCCGGCTCGCGCGAACGGGGTTCGAATTTCCTGCTCGATGCGCTCGGCCACTCGCTCCAAGGGTAGATGCGGGTTGGACGGGGCGATCGATCGACGTCAGGCCGCCTGGCCGCGCAGTGCCTGTTCGATCTCCTGCTGAATCTTGTGGGCGGTGGCCTTCGGGTCGGCTGCCGAGCGAATAGGACGGCCAACCACCAGGTAGTCTGCGCCCATTTTGACGGCTTCGAACGGGGTCATCGATCTCTTGTGATCGTCGCTACCGGTCCCGGAGGGGCGAATACCGGGCGTCACGATCAACAGGTCCGGATATTCGCGGCGCAGCCTGCCCACGGAAGTACCGGAGGCAATGACGCCATCGCAACCGGAATCCAAAATGCGTTTTGCACGGTTGATGACCTGGTCATCGATCGACAGCGTATCCGAGCCCGCATCGATGTGCAGGTGCTCGTGCAGATTGGACGTATCCCAGCTCGAAAGATATGTGACCTGCAGAAATTTTGGCGATGGGCGCTGACCGCGGCCCGCTCTCGCGGCGCGCACGGTATCGGCATTGCCCTGCAGCGTGAAGAATTCGACGCCGTCGATCGCGCTGTTTCTGACCGCTTCCTGCACCGTGCGCGGCGTATCGTCGATCTTCAAGTCCAGGAAGACTTTCTTCCCGGCGTCGACGATGCGCCTGACGACGCCCAGCCCGCCCTCCATGAACAACTGCAGGCCGACTTTATAAAAGCTGACGTCGGGGCCCAATTGGCTGACGATCTGCAGCGCTTCATCGACGGTATCGACATCCAGCGCGACGATCAGGCGCTCGCGAGCTGAGGTTTCAGTGCGCATCTGCGCCTCCGTGAATCTGCCGGTGCCAGGCACCGCCGCGCGGCTCGATTCTAGCATCTGCACCCGTCATTTTCAGGAGCCAGTCCCGCCCAAGCGGCGCCGTCAGGTCCTCTCTGCCGGATCGAACAGACGCCGATACTCCAGAATCGCGTAGCGGTCGGTCATGCCGGCAACGTAGTCGGCGACGATGCGGGCGCGGCCGGCGATGCCCGCGTGCTGCTCGGCGCGCAGCGCCGTGTCGCGGTGCTCGGCTGGCATGAGCTTGATCTCGTCCATGAAGGCGGCGAACAGGGCGCTCAGGACGCGCTTGGCCTTGGTCGTCATGCGCAGGACACGCTGGTGCCGATAGACCTGTTCGCGCAGGAACTGCTTGAGCTCCAAGTGCCGGGCGCGCATCTGCTCACTCATGCCCATCAACGGTTCGCCGAGCGAGCGCACCGCATCGATGTCGCGCGGGGCCGCCAGCCGGATTCGCTCCAGGCTCGACTCGATCACGTCGATGACCACCTCGTTGACCATGCGTCGCACCGTCTCGTGTACGCGCCGGCGCCCCTGCAGATCCGGATACAACCGCTGCACCTCGTCGAACTGGCGCTTCACCAGCGGCACCTGCGCGACTTCTTCCAGCGTGATCAGGCCGGCGCGGATGCCGTCGTCGACGTCGTGATTATTGTAGGCAATCTCATCGGCAAGATTTGCCAGCTGCGCCTCCAGTCCCGGCTGCCGCCGCTGCACAAAGCGCTCGCCCAGCTCACCGAGCTCGCGCGCCTTGGACACTGCGCAGTGCTTGAGGATCCCTTCGCGGCATTCAAAAGTGAGGTTCAGGCCCGGGAACAGCGCATAGCGGTCCTCGAGCTCATCGACCGTGCGCAACGACTGCAGATTGTGCTCGAAGCCGCCGTAGTCGCGCATGCATTCGTTCAGAGCATCCTGCCCGGCGTGGCCGAAGGGCGTGTGGCCCAGATCGTGCGCCAGAGCGATGGCTTCGGTGAGAGTTTCGTTGAGCGCCAGCGCCCGGGCAATCGAGCGACCGATCTGCGCCACCTCGATCGAATGGGTTACCCGCGTGCGGAACAGGTCACCCTCGTGATTGACGAACACCTGGGTCTTGTAGGCCAGCCGGCGGAAGGCATTGGAATGAATGATGCGATCGCGGTCGCGCTGAAACTCGCTGCGGTACTGCGGCGGTGGTTCGGCATAACGGCGGCCGCGTGTGTGTGCCTCGTCCGCGGCATAGACGGCCAGACCGGCGCCGGTCATCCGAAATGCGCCGCCAGCGTGTCGCGCAGCGCGGCGTCTGGATAGTCGCTGGTCACGACCGCGCGGCCCAGGCCCGCGAGCAGTACCAGTCGTACGCGGCCCGACTGGACCTTTTTGTCCACGCGCATGTAGTCGAAGGCCCGCGCCGCGCCGATGCGCGGCGCAGCCACCGGCAGGCCGGCACGCTGCAGCAGCGCACGCAGCCGCGCCACGACCGCTGCGTCGAGATTGCCCAGGCGCTGCGACATCTCGGCGGCGATCAGCATGCCGGTGCCGACGGCTTCGCCGTGCTGCCAGTCGGCGTAACCGGTCGCGGATTCGATCGCGTGACCGAAGGTATGACCGAGATTGAGCAGCGCGCGCTCACCGTGCTCGCGTTCGTCGCGCGCGACGATCTGCGCCTTGATCTGGCAGGAGCGATAGATCGCTGCACTCAGAGCATCCGGTGAGCGTGCCAGCAGGGCATCGATGTTCGCCTCGATCCAGTCGAAGAACGCCGGGTCGCATATCAGGCCGTACTTGATGACCTCGGCGAGTCCCGCGCGCAGCTCCCGGTCGGGGAGACTCTGCAGCAGATCGGTGTCGGCGATCACGGCCCGCGGCTGGTGAAAGGCGCCGATCATGTTCTTGCCGCCAGGATGATTGACGGCGGTCTTGCCACCCACGGAAGAATCCACGTGCGCCAGCAGCGTGGTCGGAATCTGAATCAGATCGACGCCGCGCTGATAGCAGGCGGCTACGAAGCCGGCCAGGTCACCGATGACACCGCCGCCCAGCGCCAGTACCACCGCGTCGCGCCCCACGCGATTGGCGACCAGTACGTCGAACACGCGGCTCGCCGTGCCCAAGGTCTTGTGCTGTTCGCCATCGGGCAGGATCACCTCGACCACCCGCTGCCCCTGCAGGTTCTGCTTGAGCAACTCGGCGTACAGCGGTGCGACGACCGTGTTGCTGATCAGCACCGCATCGCGGCCGGAAATGTGCGTGGCGAGCAGTTCGCGTGAGCGCAGCAATCCGGCGCCGATCAGGATCGGGTAGGAGCGCTCGCTTAAGGCTACCGTGAGTGTGTGCATATCCACGACGGCGGCACCGGGTCGGCCCGGTGCCGCGGCTTTCGGGATCGCAAGTATACCGCCAGCGGCCAGCAGCCGGCCGCGGGGCCCGGGTCAGCCATTCGCGCTCGTCGCCGGCCGACGCAGCCACGCCCGGTACTCCTGCGCGATGCGCTCGGCCACCGAGCGCACCCGCCGCTGGTCGGTCGACATGCGCAGATCGGCGATCTCGCAGTACAGCGGCTCGCGCACGCGCATCAGCTCCTCGAGCCGGGCCCGCGGATCGGCACCGTGCAGCAGCGGTCGATGACGTGTGCGCCCGGCGCGCTCGGCCTGCTGTGCGATCGAAGTCTCCAGATAGACCACCCAGCCGCGGCTGGCCAGCTCGCGCCGATTGTCGGGGTCCAGGATGGCGCCGCCGCCGGTGGCGAGCACGATGCGCGGGCGGGCGGTGAGTTCGGCGATGACTTCGCGCTCGCGGCGGCGAAAGCCGGCCTCGCCCTCGCGCTCGAAGATCAGCGGGATGTCGGCACCACTGCGCCGCTCGATCTCCTGATCGCTGTCATGGAACGGATAGTCGAGCACCCGCGCCAGGTATTTGGCCACCGCGGTCTTGCCCGAGCCCATCGGACCGATGAGAAAGATACTGTGCTTGCCGAGCATCCGGTGCTTCGCGTGCCGCGCAGCACATCATATCGGGACGGCCGTTGGCGGTCACGCGCCGCCGTCCGGCATCACTGCCAGCAGATGGCGGCGGTGTTGGCGCCGCCACCGGCGGAGCTGGCGGACGAGAACTGCGCGCCGGTGTTGGTGACGCTGAAGTACTGGCACGCCAGGTCGTTGAGCTGGGGCGAGCCGGCAACCGGGATCGCAAACACCGTGTAGGTCGGCCCCAAAGGAGGCACTGCCGCGGTCACCGTAACGTTAACCTGATAGTAGCCGCTGCCGACAGTCATCGGGAACGCCGCCGCTCCGGTATAGCCGAGATTGGCCGCCGAGTTGGTGTAGCTGCTGTTAGTGCTCAGATAGCGCTCCTCGCGACCGGCAATATCCAGCACCGCCGTGCGCGCGTCGACGCGGCGGGAATGCTGCACCTGCTTGGTGTACATGGGAAAGGCAATCGCGGCCAGGATCGCCACGATCGCCACTGCGATCATGAGCTCGATCAGGCTGAAGCCCGACCAGGGTCTGGTAGCGAACGAAAAGTTTCTAGGTTTCATGGGGCGTTACCTGTAGACGTCTCAACGTCGCTCAACCCAAGTGACACGACTGCTGTGGGGGTTCGGTCCATTGAAGGGCAACGCGGTGCCGGCGCTGGTCGAGCCGCCGCTGCTGCTGCCGCTGCTGCCGCTGCCGGCGCTGCCGCCGCTGCTGCCCGGTGCACTGGTCTGCATCACCAGGAAGCTGTGTCCACCGGCGAGCACGACCGAGGTGCTGCCCGTGCCGTTGGTATTCTCCGCGCCCACGACCTGATTGTTGTAGGTCTGGAAATTGGTGACGGTGTCACCGAAGGTCGAGGTTGCGAAGGTGCCGCCGTTGCTCGGCGATATACCAAAGGTCCAACCCGTGGTGGTGGTCGCCAGGCACTGATACGGATTATTGGCCGGCGGAATCGTGGTGTTCACGAGGAACACGCCGAGGTCCAGGGTCGGATTGTAAATCACCTGCTCTTCAACGCCGGGCAGATTCAGGTACCAGCCAAACTGGTTATTGCTGCTGGTGCTGCAGGTGGTCGAGCCGGCCCAACAGACCGTGTTGCTGCTGATGGTCCGGTACTGATTGCCCGCAGTCGATGTATAGGTCCCAAGCACGGTCTGCGCCGTCAGCGTCGCCAAAGTGACGGTCTGCGGCACCGGCATACTGGCGAACTTTTGCGCCGACTTCGTGTTCCAGCTGCTCATGTTCCAGTCCCAGATGCCGTACAGGGCCTGGGCGCTGGTGGCGTAAGTCGTTGGCGACGAGTTCGTCAACGCGATCTCTCGGCCGGTGCCGAAGTCGATCATGACGCGCGGCAGGGAAGTGGTCTGCGAAGTGACTATCGGTACCACCTGAGTCGTGATCGGCTGGCCCGCAGGCGTGGTGAACATGGGTTGGCCAGTACTAGACAGCCCCCACTGGGCCGGATTGTTGCTCGTCAGGTCGAAGCGCCAGACATTACCCAGCAGATCGCCGGCGTACACGTAATCAATGATGTGGTCGCCATCAATGTCCGCCGGGGCCGTATAGGCAATGCCGTCGCCCGTTCCCGCCTTGCCGGTGCTGAAATAATAGAACGTCTTCGCAGCGCTGTTCGGATCGACGGTCATCACATAGATGCCGGCATCACCGCTGCTGCTGCCGAAGCCATTGCCGAACACCGCGCCCCACATGCCATTGTGGAAGCGCCGTATCTGCGGGGTGCCGTAGGTATTGCCCAGATTGGCGCCGCAGTTGCTGACGTTGGTGCAGTTCAGGGTTGCCGAAGTCCATTCGCCAATGACAACGCTGCCGGCGTTGGCCTCGGTGAAGGCGGTGGTCGGGTTGGTGATGTCCAGTGCGTAGATCGCGGCGCCGCCCGGCCCCATTCCGCCCACCAGCCAGGTATGCCAGAGGCCGCCATAGAACAGGTCGCCATTGCCCGGCGTTCCATCGACGTAGAAATTATGCCCGTACTGGATATTGGAAAAGTCGAGGGCCGGCTGGACACAGGCGGCATTGGCGCCGACCGCCGGCGACACACCGTGGATGTTTTCAACGACCGACCCAGTGGCGGTCAGACTGCTGCAGCCGCCGGTGCCGGACGCAGCACTCTGCAGCACGGAGCCCGGCATGTAAGCGAGCACTTCGTAGCCATCGTTCGGCGTGCTGCCGTTGTTCACAAAAACGCCGTTCGAGAACGAGCCGGATCTGAATCCGTGCAGCAAGCCGTCGTTGGCTCCCACGTAGACTACGTTCAGACGCCCCGCCTGAAGGGTGGCGTAGTTCGGGTAGCTCTGACCCGCGTTCTCGGGCAGGCTCGGCGCGCTGATCAGGAAGTCCGACCATACGGGCGCGTAAGGCAGGCTCGGAGGCCCGACGGGCGTGGGGCTGGAGTCGACGATGTCCGCCAGCACGCTGACGCGCGAGCCGAACAGGCCGATGCCCTGGGCGTTCTGCTCGTTGGTGCGCACGCCACGCAGATAGTTCAGACGATTGGCGTTGTACGGCGTCGCATCACCCAGGTCGAGCGTATTCTGCTCGGACGCGCTCAGACTGCCCCATTCGAACGGAATCCCCTGGGTGCCATTCCAGGTCATGATGACACGGCTGGTCGGCGCCTCCGCCGTCGTGGCACCGTTGACACCGGTGGAGATGCAGGTCTGTCCCGCGGCAACCCCCGTCAAGACGCAGGACGCATCCCAGTTTGCAAGCGCAGCGATGCTGACTGTCTGGGTGGTTGAGTTGTAAAGCACGTTCGATGCGGTCAGGGACCCGGACCAGTTACTGGGGTCGAAGAACGCCAGGTACACCTGCGTACCGGTGTTCACCTGGGCAGCCTGTTGCTGGTTGAGCCCCGCCGAGCTCGCCGACTGCTCGAACGGCGTCGCCTTGAAGCACAGGATCTCGTGAATATTGGTGTCACCGCCGGTTGAGCCGGCAAATCCGAAGCGGAACAGGGCTGGCAGGGCACCGTTGGAGGCGGTGATATCCTGGCCGTTGATCACCAGCTGATTGGCGCCGCCGTTGTAGCTGTAAGAGAGGCTCAGCAGACCGGCCGGCGTGATCTTCAGATCGTAGGTGATCGGCGTAGCAGCGCCGCGCGTCATCGCGCTCTCATTGGCAATCTGAAAGCCGGTCGGCAGTTCCTTGTAGGCGTTGAGCACCGGCGCGTAGTCGGCCACCGCGGTCGTCGTCTGCACTGGCCTTGCCGGGTTCGAGTAGTTCCACAGGTAGCCTGTGCTGCAGGTGCTCTGCACCGCCGCCTGCTGATTGGCCGCGGACAAGGTGGCAGGGTAATACGCGGAGTTGAGCGCATTGAGCACGCTGAAGGCCACACTGCCCGCGCCGCGCAAACCGATGCGGCCCGGATGATAGCCATAGCCCAGCGCCGTGTTGTCGCCGGTCGCCACATTGGTGCCGGTATAGCCGGGCTCCAGGTTGGAGCCGTTCAGAAAGTTTCCAAACTCATCGATCCCGAGGCCGAGATAGCCGCCGATCAGACCATCGTGCGGCGTGTTGGAATTCGAGCAGGTATACGCCAGGCTGCCGCCCCAGGCGCCGATGCCCGGAGGTTTGGAACCGTCCATCAGATAGAAGCTGATGCCGTCCGCGCCATCCTTGCCCGCGCCGCCGGAATCGCCGCGATAGGTCGCCGTGGTGAAGGTAACGTGCAGGCCCGAGCCGGTGGGAAAGGTGAAACCTGAAACGATCGCTCCGTTCTGGCTATAACCGCCCGGGTAACCGTTGGTAAAGCGCAACGCACCGTTGCCTGCCGTATCGGGCAGTAGCCCGCTGCTGCCGCCGACCAGTGTCTGCCCGCCGTAGTAGGCCAAGCCATAGCACGCCGGGATATTGCCGGTGTTATTGCCCGCGGTCAGGCAGGCGCCGTTGAACGCCTGCCAGTTATAGGTCGAGGACGCGCCAGTGAAGTTGTCGGAGACATTCAGCTGCGCCCACGCCGCCGCCGGAGCGAGCGCGATCAGCGCCGTGGCGCACAGTCGTACAGAAGATTTTGTGTTCATAAAATTAAGCCTCAGGGTCCGTTCGCACCGCAGCTGCTATAAGTGATTTCGAAGGTACTTTCGACGACTGCCACCGTGTTGGCGCTGGTGCCGTTGCCCCAGGCGTCAACCTGATAGAGGTTGCCGCAGGTGACAACGTGGTTGAAGTTACTGATGAAGGAGATATAAAAGCGCGGCGCCCGGTAGTAGTAGTCGGGGTTGGCGGCATTGGTCGTGTTCATGCTCGGCGGCGTATAGACGGTTCCGATTTCCGCGCCGGCCGTGTTGGTCCACGGAACATTCGCGACATTGGCCACGATCGCGTTCAAGCCGGTAGTCGGCAGGCAGACCAGGCCCTGGCCGGCGTTGGCGTTCATGAGCGCCGGCGTGCCGCAATTGCCCGCGTTGGCCCAGTTGCTCTGCGTGATCCACCATTCGGCGTACTGCAGCGCGGTCAGCGCCGCGGCGCGCGCGCGCTCTTTGTCGCGCGTATTACCGGCAATCCTCTCTTCGACGCCGAAGCTGCGGAACATGCTGATCGCGAAGATGGTCACGACCATCAACAGCAGCAGACTGGTGATCAGCACCATGCCGCGCTGCGTCGAGGCTATCCCGCACGACCCAAGCTGTCTGCGTGTATCACTCATGTGTTGCCACCGGATCATGTAACGACGCCCATTCTGTTCATGACGCCGATGACGCGTGTGAACTGCAGCGCCGGCTGGCCTGCAATCGGATTCGAGAAACTCACGGTGACGCGCACCGAGACGACGTAGTTCCATGCGGTCTGGCCATTGATGGTCCTGGCCGAAACCTGAGTCGCATCCAGATAGCTGTCGGCGCACTGATTGCCGAGGGCGAAATTGGTCTGCACACCGTACAGGATCTGCAGGTTGGTGATCTTCAGCTGGTTGGTTCCGGTGGTCACCGCGGGGATCAGCACGATGGTGTTGACGCCGAGCGCCGAAGTCAGCGTGCACTGCAGGTCGCCCTGAGCGTCCAGACTGAAGGTATTGACGAAGATTTCGTTGCCGCCGGTGGTATTCGACGTGCCGCTGCAGTTCAGGATGCCATCGCCGGTGGCGGTCTGATATTGCACCGAAACCGTATCGCCGGGCGCCGCTGCGCCGAATGCGCCGGTCCCAGTGATAGCCTGTCCCGGGGTAAAGGCGCCGCCGGCGGTGAGCGATGCCTGCGGGGTCGAATACAGCGGGCTCGAATAGTAGCCCGCCGTTTGAATCACATCGGTGAGCGTACTCATCGCCAGGCGTACGCTGTCCTGCAACTGTGTGGCCTCGGTCTGGGAGCTGGTCGCGCGGCGGGTGTCCTGCAGAATCGTCATCACACCGCCCAGCAGGAACAGCCCGACCGTAATGGCGATCAGCATTTCAATCAGCGTAAAGCCCTGGCAATGAGCGGCGCTGCGCGAGACTGTCGGTGTCGGCTTGTTCATGGTTCGATGTACATGACGTATGTGGGTGTCTGGAAGGCGGCCGGTACGGCCCCGACAACGCCCTGGGAGTTCGCGGCGACCGCGTTCTCGGTCCACGTCAGCGTTATGGTGCAAGTCGTCGGGGTGGTGCCAGCCGGCGGGGCCCCGACGGACGGCGTGCAGGTAATCGTGGCCAGGTAGCTCGGCAATACCGTCTGCAGCGAAATCGCGATGGTGGTCAGATCGTAGGCCGCCATCTTCACCGGTGAGCAGGGCTGATTGGCCACCACGGAGCAGTCGGTGCCGGTCACCAGCCCCGGATCGGTGGAGCCGGCGATGCTGGCGCCCGAGACCGTGGTGGTGATCGGAGCCGTCGCCAGGGACCAATAGGCGCGGTCGGCGTGCATCGCGGAGGCAATGCTCGCGGCCTCGATCGCCGCGAGTCCGCGCTTGCCGGCGGTGCCGGTGCTCGAGAGCGCCACGGCCTGCAGTTTGGCGATGCCCAGCAGTCCGATCGAGACGATGATCAGGGCGATCATCACCTCGATAAGACTGAAACCCGCCGCGCTGCAGGGCGTGCGGGCTGCGATCGCAGGCGCGCGGCGAATCATGTGCAATTCCCCACGCCGACCGTCTGCACCTGCAGGGTGCCGACCGCGCTGAGCGCCACGCAGCGCGTGTAGGCTGGGACGTTGGTCACGTTATGCAAGGCAATGGTGATGATCCCGGGCAGGCCGACGGCAAATCCTTCGCGGTTGAAAGTCACCGTCGAGGTGTTGCTGCTCGCCTGAAAAGTGTCCGTGCTGTTAAAGGGATTCTGGACCCGATACACCGGCTGGCCAGCGTCACAGGTACCATCGGCGGCCGGGTCGGAGCAGACCACCCAGCCGTTCTGCCAGCTATTGTTGACGGCGCAGCCCGGGGTCGCGGCATTGCCGTTAAAGACGCACACCACTACCGTCTGGCCTTCCTTGATGGCCTCCGCGCGCGCGTACTGCATATCGCCAATCAAGCCGTTGACCTCGGCCGCAACGCGATTCGCCGTGGTCACGTATTGGAACGACGGTATGCCTATGGCCATCAGGATCGTGACGAGGGCGATGACGATCATCACCTCGAGGACCGTGAAGCCCGAGCCATACCGCACGCCGGGGTGCATTTGCAGCGCTATTCGCATGCTGGCAAGACTACGCAGGCAAGCTTGCGCGAGCCTGACTATTGGCCGCTGCCGGCCGGTAACCGCGGGAATTGCGGGCTGCATCACAGATCGGCCCGGTTTTATGTCGCGCGCGGAAAGCGAATGCGCATGCGCGTTCCCCGGCCCTGTGCCGCGCCGATGCTCAGACTCGCGCCGTGCGCCCGGGCGATCTCATCCACGATCGCCAGACCCAGTCCGCAGCCCGTCCCGGGCGAGCCCGGCAGGCGGTAGAAGCGCTCGCGCACGCGCAGGCGTGCCGACTCCTCGATACCGGGACCGTCGTCCTCGACTTCGAGAAACGGGTGCCCCTGCTCGACGCCGCTGCGCACCGTCACGTGGCCGCCGGCCGGTGTGTATTTCAGGGCGTTGTCCACCAGATTACCCAGCAGATCCTCCAGCAGCCAGGCATCGCCGGTCACCTGTGCGGCTTGCGCGTCGGCCCCCAGGTCCAGGCCCGCGCTCACCGCGCGATCGATGTTGCGCTCGACCATATGCTCGACCAGCGGCTGCAGCGCCACCGGTTTGAAGCTCTCGCCCACGGCCGACACCGGCTCCGCCCTGGCCAGGGCGAGCAGTTGATTAGCCGTATGCGCCAGCTGCTGCACGCCGCGATTAATGGTCGTGAGCTCGCTTTGCACGGCGAGCGCGCCGGGGGCTCGCAGCAGCAGCTCCAGCTGCGCCAGCAATCCCGTCACCGGCGTGCGCATCTGATGCGCCGCGTCGGCCACGAAGCGCCGCTGCGACAGCGCTGCGTCATGCCGCAGCTCCAGCAAATGATTCAGGGCCAGGATCAGCGGCCGCAATTCCCCGGGGGCGTCGGCTTCGTTGAAGCGCTGCAGCGTGCTGGCTGAATGTTCTTCGACCCGCTCGCGCAGGCGCGACAGGGGTCGCAGCCCGAAGTACACGCCGATCCACACCAGCAGCAGCGTCACGTCGAGCTCGGCGAAATCCACCAGCAGTTTTCCCACCAGCATCACCCGTTGCGTGCTGGCGCGCCGCTGCAGCGTCTCCGCCACCGTGACGGTGACCGCGCCGGCGTCGGTGCGGCTGCGCAGGCTGGCGACCCGCAGCTTCAGGCCCTGGTAGTCGGCGTTACGAAACGAGACGCTGTCGCCGCGCGCGCCGGGACTCGGTGCTGCCGCGGGCAATTGCGCCGTACCCGCGATCAGCTCGCCGCCCGGGCCCGTGATCGAGTACAGCGTGCTGCCCTCCGAATCCGGACGCCGTGTGATCGCCGCGCGCTGCGCCGCGCTGATCTGCAGCCGGCCGTCATCGGAATGCAGCGACGCGGCGGCAGCCGCGGCGACGCTGGCCAGCGCCTGGTCGTAGGCATTGCGGGTGGTGGCGACGGCGATCCAATAGTCGGCCAGGCCGCCGAGCAGCATGAGGATGACGAGCGCGGGCAGCAGCAGCAACAGCAGGCGCTGCCGGATCGTCATCATGGAGCGCGCCCCGCCATCTCATCGAGCCGATAGCCCAGTCCCCGCACGGTGCGGATCACCGCCGCATCTCCGAGTTTTGCTCGCAGCCGTGATATGTGAGTCTCCACAGCGTTGGCGGTCAGATCCTGCTCCCAGCCCGCCAGGGCCTGCAGCAGCCGCTCCTTGGTCACGATACGCCCGACGTTGTGCGCCAGGCTCTCGAACAGCAGCCACTCACGCTTGGTCAACTCGACAGCGAGGCCGTCGATTTGCAGCTGGTGTCCGAGCAGATCGATCTGCAGGCGACCGAGCTTGAGCGCACCGCTCGGAACAGCACTGGCGCGCCGGATCAGCGCCCGGCAGCGGGCTGCAAGCTCGGCCTGCTCGAACGGCTTCATCAGGAAATCGTCGGCGCCGAGATCGAAGGCACGGATTTTTTCCTGCAACGCGTAGCGCGCTGTGAGCACCAGCACCGGCATGGCATTGCCGGCGCTGCGCAGGCGGGCGAGCAATGTCAGCCCGTCGGCTCCGGGCAGGCCGATGTCCACCACCGCCAGATCGAAATGCTCAGCCTCGACCGCAGTTCGGGCCAGCTCGGCGCTGCCGGCGTGATCAACCGTGAATCCGGCCGATGACAGCCCGCGGATGACCGCGTCTGCGACCAGCTCATCGTCTTCGACCAGTAGAATGCGCATGGGCGGTTACGGGCGCGAAGATGAACCAGCGCTAGTGATTCGCCCGAGTCAGCTTGATGTGAGCCGCTAGCCGGCCATCGCCACGGCGGCCCGCTCCCGGCTCACGCTACAGACACGTACGCCGTCAGTTCGGATTGAGGCAACCCCCAGCGCCCGCAGCAAAGACGGGGGCCGTGGTGTGGGCCGCATCGTCGCCGTAGGGACTGACAATTCCCGGCGGATCTACCGTCACCGTCGTGAGATCCGCGGCCAACATGGGCAGCCAGAACGTGGAGGTAGTCGTGGTTTCGGTACCGGCCACCGTCGCGGTCGCCGTCAGCTCCGACTGCACCCAATCCGCGTGATCCTGCGGATAGGTCACGGTCAGACTGGCCGCGCCATTGATCGTGGTACCGCCCGTCAGTGTGGTCGATGCCGTCGTCACCGTGCCGGGAGACACGGCAGCAATGTTGCCCGGATCGAGCTTGCCGTTTTGGTTGGTGTCCTCGGCTGCCTCGTAGACGCCGGTGCCGGCGACGTCCTCATTGGCGCACACGACCACGCCGGGCGGCGTCGTCGTATAGGGGGCACCCTGGGGAGTCCCGGTCTGAACCCAGGCGGAATTGAAGACGACCCATCCGCCCTTGGCGTATTGCAGCGACTTGATCGCGAGCGTGATGGGCACGCCATTGACGGCATTGCCGGACGCGTCCTGGGCCTGCACGATGAACGGCATGATGAATTGGGTATTGGTGGGGTCCGCCGAGATGGTGTTGCCCGTACCGAGCGACAGGTAGACCGTCTGACCGCCGACCGTCACGTCGACGGTGGCGGCCGGCACGGCGGGCACCGCGGGAATGCTGGCCGTAATGACCACACCATTGGTGGCACTCGTGGTGGTGCTCGCCGTATAGACGGTCTGCGCCTTGCCTTGCACGTCGGTGACGGCCGAGCCGACCGACAGCGAGCCGCCGGTGACATCGGTCAGCTGGAAGGAAATCGTCTGACCGTCCACCAGGTTGCCGGCCGGATCGCGCACGATCGCGGTGATCGTGCTCGAGCCGCTGGTCACGATAGAGGCCGGGCTGGCCTGCAGATCGATCACGGAAGGGTCAGTGGCGATGAAGGTGACCGGCAATTGGGCCGAGACACCGGCGGCCGATGCCGTGATGATTCCTGGGCCGGCCGTCGTGTCCGAGATCGTCACCGATGCCGTGCCGGTGTTATCAGTCGTGGCGTTAGCGGTGGTGGCCGTGGTGCTGCCGTTGAAGGTGCCGCGCGTGGTCGAAAAGGTGATGACTTTATTCGCCTGCGGCGCACCGCCGCTCGACCACACCACCGTCACCGGCTGGGTCGCTCCGAGGGCAATCAGGGCATCGGCTGTCGGTACGCTGAATGCGAAGGCTTGATTGCTCACCGACACGTTGGCCGCTGCGCTTTGTCCGAGCGCAGTGGCGGTGACGGTGTCGCTACCGGCGTTGGTTCCGGTCAGGCTAAAAGTGGCGTGGCCGCTGGCGTCCGTGGTCAGACTCGTCGCGCTGAGTGTGTTGCCCGCAGTCGACGCCACCGTCACCGTCTGACCTGAGATCGGTGCACCCGCCGAGTCGGTCAGCGCCACGGTGAACGTGCCCTGGTTGCCCTGGATCAGGCTCGCGGGACCGCTGAGCGCGAGCGTTGTGCCGACGACTCCGATCGTGACCGTTGCCGACTGCTTGCCCGCCGTGGCGGTGACGGTGATGGTTCGATTGGTCGGGTTACCCGCGGTTCCGAGCGTCGCCGTCGCCTGACCGCCGGCGTTCGTAGTCGCGGTCGTGACCGCCAGGCCGCCGGAGGTCGCACTGAATGTGACCGGTACGCCCGTCAGGAAATTGTTGTCGACGTTGCGCACGAAGGCGGTAATGGTCGCGCTGGCTGAATTGTTGGAGGGAATCTGCGGCAGGCTGGTGGTCATGGACACCGCCGCCACCTCGCTGGCGATGCTGGCGCCGCTGCTGCTGCTGCTGCTGCTCGTGCTAACCGTGGCAAACGAACTGGTGCCGTTGCCGCCGCAACCGGCGGCCGCGGTCAGCGCCGCAAGTAGGAAAATCCATCCAAGTTTTCGCATCGTATTCACCTGAACTGTCGGTCTGTGTGCTGTCCGCCTGATTCCCCGGCAGGCGATCAATTGACGCTAACCCCTTCCCGTAGAATCTTCGGTGTCACGAAGATCAGCAGCTCATCTTTATCATCAGTGCGGGTCGTCTGCTTGAACAGATTCCCCACTCCCGGAATGTCGCCGAGCCACGGCACCTTGGTGGACTGCAGGCTCTGCGTGGTCTCGAGAATGCCGCCGAGCACCACGGTTTGTCCGTCACCGAGCACCACCTGCGTGGAGATGGTGCGCGTATTGATCGCCGGTACGTTGACGCCGCCGGAGGCCACGACGACCGTGCCGACGCTGTCATCCGAGACCGTGAGATCGAGAATGATGCGGTTGTCGGGCGTGATCAGCGGCTTGACCTTGAGCGACAGCACCGCCTTCTTGAAGTCGATGGTGGTCGCGCCGCTGGAAGCGGACTGCTGGTACGGAATCTCCACGCCCTGCTCGATCGACGCCTCCTTCTGATTGGCCGTGATCACGCGCGGCGAGGAGATGACGGTGCCGCGGTTCTCGGTCTGCGCCGCGGACAATTCCAGGTCCACGAGGAAATCCGATCCGAGAATACCCAGCGCGATGCTGCCGGCGGGAGTCGCGACCGGCAGATTGACGTTGTAGCGATTGGTAGCCACGGTGCCGGTCGGAATACTGACCGGGTACACGGTGCCGTTGGTCGACAGATTGGTCAGCGCCGAGCTGATGCCCTGATCGGTGCCGGCCGCTGTGCCGGTGGTCTCATACAGCCCATTGGTGCCGTTGGCGCGCGTCGCGGTCACGCCGAAACGTGCACCCAGATCGCGCTCAAAATCATTGGTGACGATCACGATGCGCGACTCGATCAGCACCTGCTTGACCGGGATGTCGAGCGTCGTGACCAGGCGGCGTACGTCCGCCAGCCGATCCGCGGTGTCCTGCAACAGCAAGGTGTTGGTACGGTCGTCCACCGAGACGCTGCCGCGCGAGGACAGCACGGAATTCTGGCTGGTACCGCCGCTCGCCGTGCCCTTGAGCAGTATGGCGATGTCCGAGGCCTTGGCGTAGTTGACCTGCAGATACTCCGCGTGCACCGGCTCGAGGGCCTGGATGTCCTTCTTGGCGGACAGGTCGGCCTTCTCGCGCGCGGCCAGCTCGTCGGCCGGCGCCACGATGATGACGTTGCCTTGCTGGCGCTTGTCGAGGCCCTTGGTGCGCAGCACGATGTCGAGTGCCTGGTCCCATGGCACGTTCTGCAGCCGCAGGGTCACACTGCCCTGCACGCTGTCGCTGACGACGATGTTCTGGCCGCTGGCGTCGGCCAGCAGCTGCAGCACGGCGCGCGTCTCGATGTCCTGGAAGTTCAGTGTCAGGCGCTCGCCCTTGTATTCCTTCGGTTGGTTGGCGGGATTCGCGGTTTCGACCTTGCGCACCGGCGACACCTCGACCACGTACTGGTCATCCGACTGGTACGCGAGCTGCTGGAAGGTGCCGGTGGCATCGATCACGATGCGCGTGCCGCCGTTGACCCGCTCGGCATCGAAGCCCGTGACCGGGGTACCGAAATCCATCGTGTCGTAGCGGCGCGTCAGGGTCTTCGGCAGATCGGTGCCGGCAAAGTCCACGAGGATCTGCGAGCCCTGCTGCTTCAGATCGATCGGCGTGCGCGGATCGGACAGGCGCACGATCAGGCGGCCGCCGCCGGTGTCGCTGCGTCGGAAATCGATGCTCTTGATCGCCCGATTGGAACTGGCAGGCGCGCCCGCGGCGGCCGCCATCGGGGAGGCGGCGGCGGCATTCTTGGCGGCGCGCGTGTCGGCGACGGCGCCGACCAGCACCACGATATCGTTGCCGCTGACACGCGTCTGATAGGGCAGCTGCTGGTCGAGGTTGAGCACAATGCGCGTGCGTCCGTTGGCCTCGGCGGCCAGCACGGTATCGACGCCGGCGGAGCCGACATCGATGCGACGCGACGGCAACGCCAGCGCGGTATTCGGCAGGTCGAGGGAGATGCGCGCCGGCTTATCGATGGTGAATGACAGCGGCTCGGGAGCCGGCCCGGACAGGTGCAGCGTCAGCTGCAGCTGATTGCTGCTCAGCGTCTGGACGTCGATCGTCTGCAGGGTATTCGGAGTCGCTGCCGCGTCAGCGGCAACTGCGGTTCGGACGCTCAGCGCCACGAGCATCCCGGCAGCCCAGGCGATGGCCAGCAAGGTGCCGCGTCCGCGCAGCGTGTGGAGGATGGACCGTTTCATTCGATGTATCTCCCTGCCGATCATTCGTTCAACCCCAGGGCCGCAGGCCGTTCGATGTAGCCGCCCAGTCCGTCGGGAATGATCTCTACCAAAGCGATCTTTGAAGGCGTGATGTCGGTGATCTTGCCGTCATTGGTGCCAATGTGTTCGCCGATGACGACGCGGTGTACGCGGCCGTCCTTGGTCGACACCAGGCCGTAGCGGTTGCCGCCCAGGCTCAGCGTGCCGACCATCTTCAGCGTGTCGAGCGAGAATTGTTCCAGGAATTCACGATTGCGCTTGCTGTCCGGCCGCAGGCCGGCATTCATGCCACCCGAGCCGCCGGGCACAAACGGCGAGCGCAGTTCCTGATCGACATAGGTGTACGCGTCATACGGCTTGACCTCGGGCAGCGGCTCCACGCGCCCGCCGGGCTCTTTCTTGGTCGCATCGATGAAGCGATCGAGATCCGCGTCACGACCACTGCAGCCGGCCAGCAGGCCCACCACCAGCGCGGCGAGCAATGCCAGGCGCGCCAGCGGCCTTTCTGCGGCGCTGTTGTATCGTTCATTCATCGCTAGCTTCCCGCGCCGTGACGCTTGGCCTGATCGGCCTTGCGCTTCTCGGCCTCTGCCGCCGCAACTTCGTCATCGTCCAGGTACCGATAG